>Ga0307515_10002569_pt1 | contig 39188 bp, 44 predicted proteins | sample 17_EM_MG_FD_194513 | JGI IMG/M metagenome (GOLD analysis project Ga0307515, IMG submission 194513) | Populus trichocarpa ectomycorrhiza microbial communities from riparian zone in the Pacific Northwest, United States - 17_EM | ecosystem: Host-associated > Plants > Roots > Unclassified | place... | reverse complement strand
GGGGGGGAGTATAGTACATGGTGGTTCACCTGGACACCAAGGCGACCTTTTCGTTATCTCGGCGCACGACTCGCTGTGGAAGAAAGGTAGGTAGAACCTTCGGGGTCTGTTGATACAATAACAGGTCAAGTTTGTGGTGAGCTTCTTCTCGCAACTGTTAGGGAGGGGACTCCCCAACAACTTGGGGATCGAGCAATAAGTCTCGGTTAATGGAACCTACTGGGACGGATGCATGTATCTCTTGTGTTCACCCAGTTAACCAACGATTAAGATTACAGAACAAAGGAATGCTCAAAAAATTAAACGACGTAACCTGCCAAAAAACCCGACCGGTTCGACTGGTCTGAGTGGTCGGGCTCGTCTGAATGGTCGGGCTCGCCAGAGTGGTCGGGCAGGTCTGGGTGGCTGGGCGGGTTGTACAGGTTCGACCGGCTCGCCCGGTCTGTCGAACATACCACCGTGAGCGGCACGCATGTGGCCATAAATCTTGCCCGCTGTGAACACCCTCATACACCTCCAACAAATATGCACCCGGCACTTCGGGCAAGTCATATGGTTGCAACCCCCGTTCTTCTCGATCAAGACTTTGCACCCCGGGCACTTCTTGACATCCTTGCTACCCTCAGCCCACCTCTCCAGCATCCTCTCCTGCACCTCCGGATCCCGGTGTGTCTTCCACTCCTCGCAACTGAGCCCCTCATGATCCTCCCCACAGGACACGCAAGCCGACGCGAAACACAATCGGCACCGGAAAATCCCGCCCCCATACTCAGTCTCGAGCGAGTAGATTTCGGGACAGTCAGGAGTGGTGCAGTACTTGAACTTGTCTGGATGCCGATCGAGGTGGTCGAGAAATGAGACCTCCAACAGGTGTTTGACTTGCGCAGGGACCAGGAACCGTTGTATGACTGGAAGGGGAACCGGAACACCACACTTCCCCTCATCGCCCATACACGACAACGGGAACCGTTTGATGTCGCAGGCAGTGACGAGGAAGTGGCGAAGGCAACCGTGGCAGTAAGCGTGGCCGCAACCCAGACGATAGGGCTGGTCGATGGTGTCGTAACAAACAGGGCAGGTTTCTCCGCCGTCCTTGAGCTTGTGTTGGGATCGAATGGCATCCGATAACGATTCGTCGATGAGCTTCTTCAACAGGTGGCGCGCCGGTTCCCCTCCACGAACCACAATCTTGCAGGGGACAGCTGACACATCCAACATGACGTTCTCCTCGCCGACCTCCTGCTTCAACAACGTCGACCCACGTGCGCCATCCACAAAGAACCGGACGGAATCCCGTTTGAGGGGTACCTCAAACCGAAGAGATTCCAACCTGTCCACCTCTTCCTGAATCATGGCCTTGGCCCGCTCGACCGCGGCCGGTTCACCGAAGGCATTCAAGGCGCTCTGGCGTTTGTTGACGCGGATGTATGCCTGGGACTCGCTATTGACCTTCGCCAAAAACCTCTCTCCTTCAGCACCGGAAAAGGCTTGATTCCATTGCGACAACTTCTCTCCGGCAGTCAGCTGTTCGATCCTCACTTTCAGCCTCCCGACAGTCTTCTTGTCAGACCCTGAAAGTTGGATACGTGCCGGCCAGTCTGGTGGATCTGCCAGGATAAGAAGGCGAGCGGTGGGCAAGCGGTAGGTTGGGGTGGGTATGAGTGATTGGAAAAGTTTCTCCTGAGCTTTGTATTGGGGGAGCGGGACATGCATCCTGTAATGAAGAGGATCTGGAAGGAAGGTGACGTATTTCATCTCCTCACAGAACGGTAGAGGCTTCCGATCCAGGAAATTGCGAACAACTTTGGCTTGCTCCGGTGTAGAGAGGTGGATCTTGGTCGAGACCACTCCGAGGTCGCCGGGGACAAGGTTGGGCTCGTAGGTGACGGAACGATGATCTTGGGGGAGCGCTTTGATAACCAGTGACTGCAGAGTAGGGATGGCGTCATCGAGGTTGTAGCTGCACGCGGTCCTCGGAGGAATCCTGACGGAGGTCGTCGCGCAGAGTTCTTGGATCGGCGATGTTCCCTGATCCGGACCGCTGATGGAGGAACTCTTGGGGTTCAAGAAAAAATCGGGCAATTTCGGAGGCTTTTTGGAAAAGGGAGCCGGCCACATCACCGTGAGGATGCATGGGTCCAGGTCCTTGAATTTTCCCATGTCTCCCTGTTTGGAGACAAGCACCAACTTGACCTTCTCCGATCCGAATTCGATATCGTCCAACCCCGCGACCGCATTCTTCCCATCCTCCAGATGTTCGAACTCGACGACAGCCTCCAGATGAGACTTATCAGTCGGCGATGAACGTGGTGAGTGGACAGTGAACTTGGTGGGGTCAAACCCAGGCTGGGTGAAGAATGCAACGACTTCCGCCTTGGTCGCAGTACGAGGTAGGTTCTTCACCAAGACCTTACAGGTCTCGCATCCAGTGAGGATCCTCTGCACGATGACTCCGGCACCGAAGGTGACCTTGGTCGAAGGGAGCACCATTTGCTCGACGATCACGGCAGCTTCCTTGGCGGCCTTCACAGCCTGCTCCTCAGCAGCTTTCTTCGAGCGAACGTGGGTGGCGAGGGGAGGAGGGGACAGAGAAGAAGTAGATGTGATGGCGGGTTTTGGGTATGAGGGGTATTGGATGGAAGTACCTCCACTCGCGTAACCTGGTGTGACCTAGATAAGTCTCAGCAGTGACTTCCAACGATGATAGAGCGAAACACATACGAGGTCAGTTCTGTTCGAAGATGGGGAGCGACCATTTGCCGCGACACGGCGATTAAAGGGGTTGGAGTCATTCCCGAAGCCATTGATACCCTCGGATGGTTGAGGGAGAATGTGCGATGACCCTGGAGATGGTTCCGTTGGAGGTGGCAACCGCGGACTCTCGTTTGGAGCACCCAAGTCCCTGGTGGTGATACTCGAACAGAGGGAGGGTTCTGTACCAGACCCATTGCGAACATAGGAAGGGCTGGCATATCGCATCGGCGAACTGCTGGAACTGCCGTTCGGAACAGGCGCCGGTGATCCGCTGGACGAGACACCCCGATCGACCTCGCAGTCGCCGAACTCTCGCTTCCAAGCATCCAGTCCACCAACCAGGAGCATGGGAGGCTGCCTGAGACGCTTCTTGAAAGCAACCTCGTAGATAGCTTGGACTAGCACTGGCAGGGCTACGTTCGCGGGGTAGGTCTCACTCGACTTGTCGGCGATAACAATGACGTCAAATTTGTCCCGATTGGAAAAGAGTGTCAGCTCATTACGTGGAGCAACACGAAGCGAGTCCTCGATGGATCCGTCAGTGACGCTCCGGGGGAGTCAGTGAGACGGACCAACGCAAGGGAGCGGAGACATACTTTTCACGCCCCAGCACCAGAGGTTCAAGACAAACGATCGCCGATGCCTTTATGCGTTCCCTCTCGAACTCCTCCCGTGGCCGTACATCAAGTACCAACACCCCAAAACTGGCATCGTGCATATAACCATGCAACTCCTTGGGCGTGCACAAAATCGATTTTGGCGGTTTCGGGGACGTCGCGGCGGCCGAGAGAATTGGTGACGATGGCGATGTTGCGAATTGCGACGAAGAAGATGATGCCGACGATGTCGGTTGAGCCGTTCCGTTGAACCCGTTTGTGGTTTCTGGTGGGACGTGCTTTGTTGAAGTTGCGGATAATCTTGCGTGTGGTAACGAAGCAAGTCGGTCGGCGATCGACTTGTCCTCAAAAGAGCTGCGTGAAAAGTAGTTCCGTCAGGACCACACCGAACGCGAATTCCAACGCGTGCTTACTTCGAGGATGATGTGGCTCCGGAACTTTCGAGCTCCTTTGGCTTGGGTTCAACGCGATGCATCTTGTCGATGATCTCCCGTGCATGGCTCTACTCGTCGAATGCGGGTTACGACCCCCGGACTGCTTGAAGCAAAGCGCAACCAAGGCACTCACCTGTGTCCACTCCGTGGCCTCCTTGCATACAGCACCTTCCTCCCCCGGCTGTGCATCCGTCCTGAGGTCCGCAGCATAAAACAGGAAGCTAGCCTGCACCCATAACCCCAAGCTCTTCTCCAAATCACCTGAATCTTCAGCCTTCTGAGCTTCGAACGCTGAGTCCTGAGCGGCATCCATAAGTGAGGTTGCAGAGCTCCATTGGGTTATGGTGATCAAGAATGCCCTCTCCTCGGCCCGTTTCGTGATAGCTGCGACGGTTTCACCGGCACTGGAGTACCCATTTCGCATCGCGGAACCTTGAAATGGCAACAGACGATGAGTAGCAACGGTGGTCACATATGCACCGAGGTCTGGGTGCCCAAGCGCCTACGAGGAGACACTGCGATGGCATGCATCTGATGGGTGTTGGCGTAAGTACGGTGATTCCTTGCATTAGTGGGTGACCAAAACGAAATGAGCCGTAGGGCTGACAGGCGGCAAAGCCCGGGACGGACAGGTCACTTTGCGGTGATAACAAAGGCCGAATGTCAATGTGTACATGTAAAGATGATCATATTCGATTACCATGTCCCCGGGACCTTATCCAAAAAGTATTGCTCCCCCACCATCAAGATAATCATGGGAGGAGGTGCACCTGTGGGAAATCCCTCCCAGTACCCACCCGCAGTTGTATCTATTATGTAGGCCACTCATGATTGGCCGACGCCCCCTCTCATCATATCTGCGACGTCGAGCGTCCCTATTGGCCAGAGCTCCTCGGGGCGGGCCGAAAGAAGCAACAAGCCCCTGAACGACGACAGCCACCGCGCGCGCCTGATCTGGTTTCCTTTTTTGGAATGTCTGGCTCCCCGGTTCACGCTCGCCGTGGGCTTGCTCCCCTTCCACTCGCGTTGGGGACCATGTAGGTAAGTAGGGGCCTAGACTTTTTGTATAATTTTTTTCTACTGAAATGTGTCTAGGAGTTGAGACCACCTCTGGGTCGTTTGGTGAGGGTTGAGTTACCCTCACCCCGGGCGTGGGGTACAAATCCCAATATTGTGCGCCCCATAGGTGAGTAATCATTTTAACATTTACCTATCATTCTTAATGATCTGAGCAAAGGGAGTTGACCCCTACCGGGTCTGTTTAACACGATTTCTGACTCCATGCTCATGGGGGCCAAACAAAAATCGCGATCACACCTGATCGCATAGGGCGGTTGCTTTGCGATTCGGGCCATCTGTTCTAGTGCAAATCTGCGAGGGGTTTGCATTACTCCCGCTCCGCCGCGTGTCTCATTGCCACCTCGAGAGATGTGGACACATTTTCACACCTGGTTCGCTCCCAAGCTTGGTAAGTTAGCTTTCGTCACTTGACGCGTTGCTTATACATTTTACACGTTAGCTTAAGTGAGGGGAGCCCATCTGCGTGTTACTAGTACTGCAGGGGGTGCCTCCGTAGAATTTTCTTTGTTCAACAACTCTCGGAATTTTTGTCGATCTTCCCGCCACAGAGACCCCTTGGTTTCGCTGACATGCGCCGTCGGAAAGTCCCCAGATATCGAGCAATAAATATCGGTTAATGGAACCCTACTGGGACGGATGTATGTATCTTTAGTGTTCTCTCAGTCACCCAACGAGAAAGGCTACAAGACAAAGGTACGCTCAAAAAATTAAACGACGTAACCTGCCGAAAAACCCAACCGGTTCGACTGGTTGGAATGGTCTGCGTACTCGGGCTCGTCTGAATAGTCGGGCTCGCCAAAGTGGTCGGGCTGGCCTGCCTGGCTGTACTGGCTGTACTGGTTGTACTGGTTCGACAGGTTGGACGGCCAGCATACCACCATGAGCGACATTCATGTGGTCATAAATCGTATCCGGAGTGAACACCCCCATACACCTCCAACAAATATGCGCCGAACACTTCGGGCAAGTCATGTGGTTGCAACCCCCGTTCTTCTCGATCAAGACTTTGCACCCCGGGCACTTCTTGACATCCTCGCTACCCTCAGCCCACCTCTCCAGCAACCTCTCCTGAGCCTCCGGATCCCGATGTATCCTCCACCCTTCGCAGCTGAACCCCTCGTGGTCCTCCCCACAGGACACACAAACCGACGCGAAGCACAGTCGGCACCGGAAAATCCCGCCCCCATACTCAGTCTCGAGCGAGTAGATTTCGGGACAGTCAGGAGTGGTGCAGTACTTGAACCTGTCTGGATGCCGATCGAGGTGGTCGAGAAATGAGACCTCCAACAGGCGTTTGACTTGCGCAGGGACCAGGAACCGTTGTATGACTGGAAGGGGAACAGGAACATCACACTTCCCCTCATCGCCCATACACGACAATGGGAACCGTTTGGTGTCGCAGGCGGTGAAGAGGAAGTGGCGAAGGCAACCATAACAGTAAGCGTGGCCACAACCCAGACGATAGGGCTGGTCGATGGTGTCGTAACAAACAGGGCAGGTTTCTCCGCCGTCCTTGAGCTTGTGCTGGGATCGAATGGCATCCGATAACGATTCGTCGACGAGATTCCTCAACAAGTGGTACGCCGGTTCCCCTCCCCGAACCGCAATCTTGTAAGGGATAGACGACACATCCAACGTAACGTTCTGCTCGCCGACCTCCTGCTTCAACAGCGTCGACCCACGTGCGCCATCCACGAAGAATTGGACGGAATCTCGATTGAGGAAAACCTCGAACCGAACAGATGCCAACCTGTTCACCCCTCCTTGGATGATAGCCTTGGCCCGCTCGACCGCGGCTGGTTCGCCGAAGGCTTTCAACGTGCTCTGGCATTTATCGATGTGGATGTATGCCTGGGACCTGCTGTTGACCCTCGCCAAAAACCTTTCACCTTGGGCACCAGAAAAGGCTTGACTCCATTGAGGTAACTTTTCTCCGGCGGTCAGGTTTTCTATCCTCACTTTCAGCCTCCCGACGGCTTTCTTGTCTGATCCCAAAAGTTCGATACGTGCCGGCCGGCCTGGCTGATTTGCCAGGATATGAAGGCGAGTGGTGGCTGAGCGGTCGCTCTGGGTGGGTATGAGTGATTGGAACAGTTTCTCCTGGGCCTTGTATTGGAGATACGGGACGTGCATCGTGTAATGAAGGGGATATGGGAGGAAGGTGGAGTAATTAATCTCCTCACAGAACGGTAGAGGCTTCTGATCCAGGAAATCGTGAACAGCTTTGGCATGCTCCCATGTTGAGCAGCGGACATCTGCCGAGATCACACCGCGTTCGTTGGGGATGAGGTTGGGCTCGTAGGTGACTAGATGATGATCTTGGGGGTGCGCTCTGGCGACTAGGGACTGTAGAGTAGGGATGGCGTCATCGAGGTCGTAGTGGCCCCGGGTCCTCATCCTAACGGAGGCGGTTCTCCAGTTTTCCGGGGTCAACGGTATGCCCGGATCCCGACCGTTGTAGACAGTCACGTTGTTCCAGAAATGATCGGGGAAGGCAGGCGTGTTCTGAGGCATTCCGGTGGAGGGAGCCGGCCACATTACCGTGAGGACGCATGGGTCCAGGTCCTTGAATTTTCCCATGTCTCCCTGCTTGGAGATAAATACCAACTTGATCCTCTCCGATCCGAATTCGATCTCGTCCAACCCCGCGACCGCATTCTTCCCATCCTCTAGGTATTCGAACTCGACAACAGCCTCCAGATGAGACTGATCAGTCGGCGATGGATGCGGTGGGTGGACAGTGAACTTGGTGGGGTCAAATCCAGGCTGGGTGAAAAGTGTAACGACTTCCGCCTTGGTCGTAGCGAGAGGTAGGCCCAATACCAATACCTCACAAGTCTCGCATCCGGTAAGGACCCTCTGCACGGTCACTCCGGCACCGAAGGTGACCTTGGTCGAGGGGAGTACCATTTCCTCGATGGTTGCGGTAGTTTCCTGGGCGACCTTCGCAGCCCACTCCTCTGCGGCCTGCTTCGAGCGAAGTTCTTCCGCTGCTCGCGCCTGTAAAGGTGGATATTAACACGATATCGCACTGCACATTGCATGGAAGAGCGAACCTCGGGATCATGCTTGAAAGCACAGTTTGGTCCTTCGCGGCAATTACCCTTCCGCCACTCTCGGCAGTGGGGTCTCAATCGCAGGAGCAGTTGAGATCGGAGCCTCTGACGTTCTTGATCAGTAGCCGGGTCCTAGAGACACATGGCTGCCGTCAACGCCCGGCTCCAAGATCCAAGCGATCCGAAAGATTTACCGAAGGAGATAAAATGTGACCATTCCTGCAAAGGTTGCCGTTGTGGCAATTTGGTTGTTGGCATGTTGTGCAGGGCTTCCCCTTGCCAAGGGACCGTCGGGGTAGCTTTGTGGATATGGGTGGGACGCTTTGTCGGTTCGTTGCCGTGGTTGTGGTCGCCACACTTTTTGCAGAGGGTTGACCCTCCGTCACGGCGGACGACGTCGGGTGGAGCGTTCGGTTGATCCCGCTCGTGCCTTCCCGTGAGACGCGCTTTGTTTCGCCCCTGGATGATGCTTCTCGCGTACGGTCGGGGTAGTTGCTCCTCCGTGAGAGAGGATGTGAGTTGATGGACGCGATCGGGGGTAACACAGGTTCATGGATCGCGTGGGTAGAGAGGGGAGGAGGGGACAGGGAGGGAGTAGACGTGATGGCGGGTTGTGGGTATGAGGGGTATTGGATAGAAGTGCTTCTACTCACGTAGCCTGGTGTGACCTAGACAAGCTTTAGCAGTGACCACCAACGATTATGATGAAACACATACGGGGTCAGTTCTGTTCGAAAATGGGAAGCGACCGTTTACCGCGGCACGACGATTGAAGAGATTCGAGCCGCTCCCGAAGCCATTGGTACCCTCAGATGGTTGAGGGAGAGTGTATGGGTACTCTGGAGATGGTTTCGTTGGAGGCGGCAACCGCGGTCTCTCGTTCAATGCGCCCATGTCTCTGCTGGTGATGCTCGAAAAGAGGGAGGTTTCAGTACCAGACCTATCGCGAACATAGGGACTCCTGGCATAACGGATCGACGAGTTGCTGGAACAACTTGAAATATCACTGTTCAGCACAAGCGGCGGTGATCCGCTGGATGAGACACCTCGATCAACCTCACGATCGCCGAACTCTCGCTTCCAAGCGTCCAGACCGCCATCCAGGAGTGTAGGAGCCCGTCTGAGACACTTCCTGAAAGCGGTCTCGTAGATAGCCTGAACCAGTACTGGTATGGTTGCATTTGCGGAGTAGGTCTCACTCGACTTGTCAGCGATGACAATGATGTCGAATTTGTCCCGGTTGGAAAAGAGTCTTAGTTCATTACGGGGCGCAACACGAAGCGAGTCTTCGATGGCCCCACCGGTGATGCTCCGGGGGAGTTAGTAATATTAACCAACGCAAGCGAGCGGGAGCGTACTTTTCACTCTTCAGCGTCAGAGGCTCAAGACAAACGACCGTCGATGCCTTTATGCGTTCCCTCTCGAACTCCTCTCGTGGCCGTACATCAAGTATCAATACCCCATAGTCGATATTGTGTATGTAGTGATACAGCTCCTTAGGCGTGCACACGGTTGATTTTGGCTGTTCTGGGGGCTCTTGTCTGTCCGTCCGGTTAGAAGGACCCCGAGGGATAGTATGAAATAACGGAGACCTGGGGGCTGATGGGGGTGGTCTGTTGTATACCGACACATCGCGGTTTGGGGGAATGCTTGATGGGCGTTGGGCAAGGCGGAAGGGCAACGACTTGGTGGGGATTGATATAGTAATTGGTTGTGGATTGTCATTTGGGGTGGCGTTGGGTTGCGGGTGTTGTGGCGTGCTGGGGTCGTGCTCGCTGTCAGTTATCACCATCTCTTCTGGCTCGTTTATCGTTGAGAAGTGTTGCTGGAATTCCGACACGCTTGACTGACTGAACGATGATCCAGGTGACGATGAAGACGATGACGCCGACGACATCAGCTGAGCCGTTCCGTTGATCCCGTTTGTGGCTTCGCGCTTTATTTGGGCTACTGATAACCCTGCGTTCTGTAACGAAGTGATCCGACCGGCGATCGACCTGTCTCCCAAAGAGCTACGCGAACATAACCATCAGGACAACACAAGAGCGTAAATTTCAGCGCGTGCTTACTTCGAGGACGATGTGAACCCAGATCTTTGTAGTCCCTTCAGCTTAAACTCAACGTGACGTGTCTTGTCGATGATATCTTGTGCATGGCTCTACCCGTCGAACGGGGGTTACGACCTCTGGATTCCTCAAAGCAAAACACAACCGAGGCACTCGCCTGCATCCACTCCGTGACCTCCTTGTATACAGCTCCCCTCTTCCCCGGCTGTGCATCCGCCTTGAAGTCCGCAGCATCAAACAGCGCAGAAAGAAGGCTGCTAGCCTGCACCCACAACCCCAAGCTCTTCTTCAGATCGCCCGAATCTTCAGCCCTTTGAGCTTCGAACGCCGAGTCCTGAGCGACATGCATAAGCGAGGTTGCAGAGATCCCCTTGCTTCTGGTGACCGAGAACGCCCTCTCCTTGGCCCGTTCCTTGATATCCGCGACGGTTTCGTCATTGTTTGAGTATCCATTTTGCATCGCGGAACCTTGGAATAACAACAGGTGATGAGTAAGAACAATGGGTATATGCACCGAGGTCTGGGTGTCAAAACGCCTACGATGGGATACTGACTGGATGCATGCGATAGCGAGGATCCGATGGGTGTAGGTTTGGTGATTCCTGGCATCAGTGTTTGACCAAAACGAAACCTGAAAGGTGAGATGGAGTAGGATTTGGGTGTGTTCCTCCTCAGTGCTTTCCGGGGTTTCAGCAAAACAGATCTGTTGGAATCCGGATATCCAAGGGGGATCACAGGGAAGATAAAGGTGGGAGCGCGTCACGCCCATCACAGTTCCCCTGTCGCGACTCGAGAAAGGATGTGGGATGATATTACGGGTGTAGGCGTGAGTGTTTGAGTGGTGGTTCTGCTATTATAAGTACGCGGTGGGTTTAAAAAAATCTACAAATCTAGGGCAGCGACTCCGGAAAGCGCTGATTGGGCGATGGTGTCCGACGGATGATTTCCCCTGATAATCAAGTCCTTCCCGCCCGCCGGCGCTCGATTGACTGCACCCGCCCCTCGGTTACAGCTTCAGTCACAGAATCACCGCGCCCCGCGCGTTCCGCGTCAGGGACCGCCGGCTGGTAACGCAGCTATTACGACGTAATTCACGAAATCGGGAATTTCGACACCCGTGGTAGGTACCCAAGCGCGGCACACGAGGATGAGCTACTTCACTCCAAGTTCAGAGTTGAAGCGTAGAGTGTGTTGAACAGAAGACCTAGTAGTGTTACACGGTGTATAATACCTGGTTATATATACTGTAGGAAAAAAATGCGATGCAAAGGGGTCGAAAGCGAGAAAGAAAGCAACAGTGGGTTGAAACATATCTACCGTTTTGGTGGAGGTGCAACAACACGCCTCGTTCCAGCTCTAGTAGTGGTCGTCGTGGCAGTGCTTCGAGCGGTACTGCTCGTGGTAGCACCCGTGACCCCAGGCCGTGGTCTGGTCCTCGGTGGTGGAGGTTTCGTCGTAGCTCTGCTACCGATCGCCCCACGACCACCCGCCGCCGACGATTTGGTGGGTGATGTTGGGGGATTAAGTTTCTGCCGTTTCGTGGCGGCATTCTCCTTGTCCAACCCAGCAACCGTGGCGGTCCGCGTCCTCGTGGTCGGTTTCACGGGGGCCTTCTCCTGCGACTTGTCCCCTGTTTCCCTCCCTTTGCCCTTATCCCTAGTTGTAGTCGTAGCCGCAGGTTTCTTGGCCTCGACTTTCGCCCTCGTCTTGAGCGTCGCGGAAGTAGTGGTCGTTTTCTTGGTCATTGAGGGTTTCACCTTTCTCGGTGACGTAGGTGTGTTCTTGACTTTCAGGGGAGGGTCCGGATCTACATCCATTGAAATTCCCAACTCTTCTTCCAGTGTCAATTCCTTATCCATCTCTTTGTCTTCCCCGGGATCCTCCAACGGTTTGGGCCAGGCCCAGTCCTCCTCCATCAAGGTAGCGAGCGGTGGTCGCTTCTCGAAAGGCATGTCCACCGCCATTGAATCGAAAGGATCGTCGGGGTTTCCGGAAGAGACGGCTGGAGGTTCTTGAGGGGGTGATGCACTAGTGGTCATGAGGACCCGACTAAGAGGACTGGGCCTAACAGGAGAGTACGCATGAAGCATCCGTTGAGCCAATGGTTTGGCGACAGGGAATGCTCGACCGGGTGACTTTGGAGGGAGTTGTTGTGCGTCGCTAGTGGGATGTTGTAGAAGGTGATCTGATGGCGAGGAATCAGGAGTGGTGGATGGGACAGAAAGTTTAAAATGAGGTGGAGGAGCACGACTTGTGGGTTTAGGTGGTGGGGGTAAAGATGACTGTGGGGAACGCGGAGGAAGGACGAACTCGGTGGTTACCAGTTCCTTTGGCTGCGCACACGAAGCCAAAAGATCCTCGACACTCGTCATCCGAGCAATGGTCTCCTTAGACGGGGGAGGGGGTGAAGGAGGGATGAGTTCGGTATCCAACGTCTGCATCGGGACCGCCTTCTTGGGAGGGGAACTAAATTTGACACTCTTCCTTCCCTTCTTACCGGCCGCAGCGATCGACGGTCTTCGTTTTTGTTTCACGAGTTGAGGTCTCATCGGGGATTTCGATTTCCTGCGGGAAGGAGAAGCTAGCCTTTTCTTCAACAATGACTTGACGTCCGCGGATGATGTGGGTGTTCCCGCGGCTTTGGGTGACGGTGGAAGGTCATCGATCATCTTCTTGACGTCCCACGCTCGCCGGTCTTCCAAGAACTCCAACCGTTGGACCTCAAGTGCAGCCCTCTCCCTGCCCAGCTTTAAGGCGGCTTCAGCGAGGTTACGGCGATCCTCTTCGAGTTCATCGCGCTCAGCCTGTAACCGTCTCTTCTCTATCGACATCGCCTCTGTGTCCACGTCCGGCACAGCCGAAAGAACGCGCGATGAATCCTGGCCCTTGATAAACTTGTCCACAAGTGACCGCGCTTGATTGGCGTAGTCAGAAGTGTGGCACCTGGCTTGATCTGAAGGGGGAGTCCAGCGTTAGACCGAGCACAAGCATATGACGGAGGATAGCAACTTACCAAGTTCGGTTCGCAGGTCTTGAACGATAGCGTTCAGCTTGGCGATGTCTTCGCGATGTGAAGCGTTGGAATCTGGGGCATTCTCCAGCCGCTTCTCGATGCCATCTTCGACGGCGTGCAGAATTCCCTTGAATGCCTCGCGGGCGGCGGTCATCGGGGCCAACGGGAATAACTGTGCCTCGGTCATAAAAGTAGGCTAAGACGATATCAGATATGTCTGTCCTCCCAACCAAGAAATATGCACTTCGTACCTCATCAACCGTATGTCGTTCATCGCCGCGATGCTTGATTCTGTGCAACAACCCCTGAGCTCCATTCGCGCAATCCACAACCAACTTCTTGAGAACGTCATTCTCCTCCGCCAAATTCGTCCTCGCGTTCTCAGCGTCCTCCAAAGCGATGTCGAGGTACCCCTTCTCGAACTTGCTCTCCGTCGCGCTGACGTACAAGTTCGAGCAAGTGAACTGAGCCGTGACCTGTTTCGAGTCGGCGATCTTGGAGAGTCGTTCAAGTAACTTGTCTTTCTCCTTCTCGAACCTCTTCACTTCGTTTTGCGCGCCGAGACGTACGCTTTGAAGCGTCGTTCGGAGCCGTTGGTTCTCTTGGGTTAGAGCTTTGAACTTCTTCTCCGTCTTTTCCGCCACCTTCTCAGCGGTCCTGGAGAGTTAGGAGGAGCGGGCTCAACGGAGGCAGGAGTTGGAAGAAAAAGGGAAGGGGATACGCACGACGCTCGAGACTTCCAAAGGTTCATCTCCCTCTCCGCGTTTCCAGCTACCTCAACCGCGTTCTGGTGCATAGACCGTAGCCTGTCGTTGTCGTACCCCGTAGTCCTCACTTTCGTGTTCAACTCATCAATCCTCTCCATATCCCTCTGCACAGTACCGCCACAGCGCCAGGGAAATCCGGAAACAAAACAAAAAACGATCGCCACGTTCACGCTATCAGTAAACCCCAAAAACAGGGGAACAAAAGAAACGCACCACTCGTTGGTTCATCAACGAAAGCAACACCTTTACCACCCTCTCCGTGTTCGATGTTGAGAGCCCATCTAGGGAAACCCCAGGGCTATGCGCGAAACCGTGCGCGACGAGTTGAGCGTTTAGGTACTGCACGCTAGATGCGTAGCTCATCTCGAAGGAGCTCCCGTCCGTATCTGTGTTCCTCGTCGCCGACATATCCGCAGACATCGACGATATCTCCCTGTGCTTCCGCTGTGGTGTAGGGGTGACCTGGTGAGGCGGAAAAGAGCGGTGTGGCGAGCTTTGAGAGAGCGGAGAGTTCCCTTGGTGGACGATGTTGATGACACGAAATGTATGTCTACTCCACCACACGTGACCGCGTCTCGCGCTCTCCCCCTAAATTTCCCACACAAACTCGTCCTGACGATAAGATTACGATTACTACCATAAGCAATAATAATAACACATAAAAGCACACTCTCAATCGGTTACGATATTGTCCGAAATTCTGCCATCGTACCTTCTCCATCGGGGAGCCTCTATGAGCCAGCCTTTCTTCGTGTTGTCCAGGGAGTCCACATCTGCGGATAGCACACCAAGACCATCGTCTCCAAAGACAAGGTCTTCCTCACGAACATTTCGTTGCAAGATCTGTAGTTTGAGTTTGACCTGGGGGGGGCCTTGCACCTCAGGGGGTACGGGAATGGGGGTGGGGGGAGGAATTTCAATGTGCGCGGCCTCGGCGCTCGTAGCGGAAGTTGGCGAGGGAGGTTTCGACGGAATAGCTTCAAGCTGCGCGGGGATGTTCTCCGTTGACGGAGCTCCCTCCTGAGACATGGGGCCCTCGGGTTGTGATTGGTCAGTGTCGGTCGTCGGCTTCGTGTTCTGCAGAAGTACGTCCTGGCCCGGCTCAAGTACACCCCCGTTGGGTAAGGTCTTCCCCACACTTGGAATGTCAGGATTTGCGGTGGCAGTGGGAGTGACGGAGACAGGCGTGTCGAGTTCCATGTCCACGACCGAGGCGGAGCGCCCGCGCCCCAAGTCCTGGACTACCTCCAATTCCTGCGGGATAGAGACGGGCGGAAGCGGTTCCACAGGTGACGGCTCCTTAGTAGGTTTCACTGGCGCCGGGAGTGGGGACTTTGGTCCCTCTTCCGCAGGAACGGGCGTGAGCTCCTCCAATTTCGTCGTCGGGGTCGGACTTGACCCAGGAACGTCTTCTGCAGCCTCAACCTCCCCTTGGATCAACGATATTGTGAACGTCGACTTGTCGGAATCGACCCCATTCACTCCATCCGCACTTGCAGCCAGAGTATTCTTGCCATGTCGAACGACAAGGAAGCGCTCCTTCGACGTCTCCAATACGACACCATATTCCAAAACACCTTCGGAGGCACTCGGATTGGTCGAGACACCATTAAGATTAAGCCTCTGTCGCTTTCTTGACCGTGAAACTACCTGGTCGTCCTTTAAAAGTGGAGGGAATAGCACGCTCTTCAGTGCAACTGGGTTATACTTGAACCTGTACAAGCATGGTCAGAAATAGGTGGGAGGGAGACTAGGATATACGCGTACGTTGGTGACCCGGACTGAGAGAAAACCAGCAAATTGTTGTCCATCCACTTGCTATCATCCCCGCTGATATCATACCAGGCTTTCGAATCCAATCCACGATACGGTTTACCCCCGATGATAGCCAGTCGCCGGCACTGCGCACGCTTTCGTTTCCCAACTGAGGGAAGGGAAGACTGACAGACGACGAGTCTCCTTTCGGCGTATTCCTTCAGCCTTTGCTTCCTGTTCCACAAGCCCCCGGAATATGATAATCCCTGGTAAAAGGCGCGTAAGTAAACTTCCGATGTGCAACACCCCACGTTTTCACAACCAACCTGGATGAACTCAACAACAAGGATCTCCAGTCCCGCTCCATCATGACCATTACCCCAGCCTCCACTCAACATCCTCCTCCCATCTTCTTCGTTCCCGCCGGCCCCATTCACACCGTCCAACCCTCCTTCCTTCTCCTTCTCCGGGTGACCACCATGATACGCGGCTCCAAACCCTCCAACAAACCTTCCTTCCCTGGACAGCTTCACCTCAATCTTCATACTCATCTTGTTCGCCTTGGCCCTCTTCATACCGCCCATGTTCACGAAGCCCGAGTGTAGCACGCACAACGCCAGATCCGAATCGTCGGTGTAAACCCGTCGACCACCAATTGATGGACTACAGGACTGTGCTTCAGCTGGCGTCGTGCCTCCACGGGGAATGATACCTCCACCCCATAAATTCAATCCTTTCCAACCAGATTCGCCTTTCGAGAACATTGTCGGAAGTTCATCGTAGAGGAGACCCCAGGGGAGAATGACAGTAGCCCGTACTTCACGATCTACCTCCTTCTCGAGAACCACCATGTCTTCCAGCATTGCCGCCTTAACAGGGTCATTGTTCTCGTTCGCCAGAACCTCGTCAGGCACCAGCGCGCCATCCTTATCGACATTGACGATAACCTTCTCAGGAAAGTCGAAGAATGGGAAAGGCAGTCTGGGGTAGACGAAAACGCCAAGGTGAACGCCGGGAACAAGTGACTCAGGCGCTGATGGCGGGAAGAGGTGAATGGGGTGGGAGACTTGTGGGCTTGGAGGTCGAGTAACGATGCTCGGAGGTGGAAGAATAGGGAGGGATTGTGAATGATGAAGATGGGTATTGCGTTGGTTGTGATGGATGTGCTGATTGTAGTGATCCAGAGGTGACAGTCCAGGGCCGTTTATGGGAGGTATAGGAAGGTCATTCGGCCCTGTTTTGGGAGAGTGTAATGGCTTGTATGGCGGTTCATTGTAATGAACTGGTGGGCGATGGGGTATGGAATGTTGGTGGTGAGGTTCAACGACAACGATGGGGTTGACATTCTGATTCCTGTGTGAACCCAGGTCCTTGTTTTTACCCTTCGAGGCCGACCCGCGAGAGTGATGGTGATGGTGGTGATGGTGATGACCTCCATGCACGATATGTGACTGTTGGGGGTTATTGTGGTGAGATTGCAGATGTGAAGGATGTGTCTGTTGCTGACTTCGCGAGAGGACGTGATCGTTCGGAGGGTGTTCATTTCGTTGTGTGGGGGGTCCGACTCGAGATAAGAAGCCAGAACTAGACTCAACTTCTTTCCTCATCTGCATCTCCCTTTCCCGTTCTGCCAACGCCACACGGTGTCTCTCCCAATCTCGTTCTTCCCGACTAATATTCTGGCGTGGGCCACCGTTCGAGTCTGGATAGCCTGGGACCCCACGAGTCGATCCACCCCGTGAGGTTCTCTCACCCCGTTCAACGTGCATAATTTCCCGAGATCGTTCTCTCTGTTCACGCTCCCATCTCTCGTACTCGCGTTCTCTTTCCCGCTGTTCTCGTGTCGGAGAGCCATTAGGTTTGGCGAAATAACTCGGATTATGCAACGCGGGGGCTGCCGGCCCAGTGGTCATCTTGTTTTGGGTTCTGGGGGACGAGGAAGAGGATGGATGGTGTAAGCCTGACAGGGAGGACCCCGGACCGACGTGATTTCCCGATTGGGACATCTGGGCTCCCACGTTCTGGGGGTGAGGCAGGTGATCATCCAAGCGCGGAAGACTTCCCATGGCGGGCGACGAGCGGTTACTCGCCGGATGTGACGACTGTCCAATGATGCTTGTCCGCGATCTCGGGTGCTGGGAATGCGAAGGAGGTGGCGGTGGAGGCAAGGGTAAATGATGACCGTCAAACATTGAGGACTGCTCCGAGTAATTTGATGAAACGGGGGATTTGGGCCTCGAGGGATATCCAGAAGGGGGACCATTGCTTTGCCGAGGGGTGACCGTCGTGGGGAACAGAGGGTGTGAACCTCCAGGGTGAGCGATGATGGGTTTCGGCAGCGGTTTCAGATTCCGGTCGGCTGGATAATCTAATGGGGGAGGCATGAATGAAGGAGGAAGCGAGCGATCTGGTGGTGGCCTTGGATGCGACGGATGGTGCCGACTGTCGATCCCGAAGCCTTGTTGGCCACTCGACGGGGGAGGTGGGGGTCGTTCATGATGTGAATGAAACGGGGGTGGTGGCTCGCGTTCGCGAGGTGGGAAAGGCGGCGGCTGATCCCTATGAGGCAGATGTGTCACACGCGCGTCAGTGACCCCAGAAGGGCAGGTTCGAATATTAAGGTTTTGAATGATGACAACATCGGCAACGCCCTGGGTCCGAGTACATCACTCCCTGCCGCACAGGTCCACCATGATGTGCCAGATCCCAAGGGCGAGGAGGGACGGGAGGCGTAAAAAAACTCACCTCGGAGGAGGCAGCCTAGCACTAGGATCGGGTAAGTCGCCGGTAAACGAGGAAGGCGGGGGCAATTGATGATGGGACGCCCGTGATGATGGGTGATCGTTGGGATAGCCAATTCCAAGTCCCGGGCCATGCGACGGTTGGTTCAGCTTCGATATTGAATTGCTGATAGGGAAAGGGAGGTCGATCTGTGGCCGCGACGGGATGCTGGGTGCTCGGTTGCGATGTAGGTCAGACTCCCGTTCCCGCTCACGGTCCTTCAGATCGTGGTCTCGAACAGAGTCGAAGGAGGTCCGTCTGTCGTGCGCCTGTTGAGGTTGTGGGGTGACTTGACGTTGTTGTTGTTGCTTCTGTGCCTGCTGTCTGTTACGAAGATCACCCGAGGGCGACTCCTGCAGGAGAGCGGAGACGTTCATAGTTGGGCGTCGGAGGCCGTAAGTGGTCGGTGAACGCTGGCGACGGGGACAACGGCGGCGAGGACGGCGAGGAGGAAGACGGACGTGGTGGTGGGAGAAGGAAAAGGACACGAAATGTGATGGGAGGGAAACATCCGGAATTACGATATCGATCAAAAAGACGCTCAGGCTCAAAATCCGACGTAATCCCAACCTCGCGTTCTTTTATTTTTTCTCTTTAATTTTCTGGTTATTTAAGCTTTCGTGCAGACGGGAGAAAAGGAGAAATGGGGGAGACAGACACGAAATTCTCACAAAAACACGTCGTAGTCGTTCCTCCGTCCGCCCTTTCGCGTCTTGTTTTCGAGGTGGAGCCCGACCGATTGGGTGACCTACCCCAGAGTCACTCGTAATCCACGTGATATCGGATCATTCGCGACGATATCCAGATCTGCTGTAAATACATTGGCGGTTGTCCCAGGACTATCAAGAAAGAAAGAATATAAGGCTGGAAATAAAGTGGAGATCTCGATAATAGGGTTGGATCCAGGGTCCATTTAGGGGATATGCGCGTTGATCTCGTCCAACAGTTCGCCGGCGATCCTTGCATTGGCGAGCTGCGTAAAAGGAAAACAAACACCAATCAGCGCTGATCAATCATAAGGCAAAGACCAAAAGCCAACGTCACACTCACCCTAAGGTTGTAGTGCGTTGGGGTACCATTCCGATCGAACGCGCTGAACCTCAAGTATCGTTGATCCTGAGGTGCGTACGAACATTTCATACCCTTAAAGAGGGTTGCGTTCAAAAGCACAGTGTACACTGCGTCTTTCCTCATCACTATTAGGATTGACACAAAGATGATCCGTTAGCACAGGATGTCATATCGGGGGGATCAGACGCGCTGTCACTCACCAAGTCTGGCGCCCCCACCATCTGCCCTCCTTAAGTTGAGCTTGATCAAACCAGTCCCCCTCTCGCTCCACTGGTTCTGCTCGCTCAGTGCGAACAATTTTCCTCGAATTTGATATACCGTCTCTTCCTCCTCTTCTCCGGTCACCACTATGGAAAGCAACAGATCAGCCATTTCATATCGACTAAATAGGCACCGCAGAATTGCATACCTTCTTGCTCTGTTAACACTGGCTTCTCATCTTCCCCGCTTCCTTGGTCATCTTTCTGTGACCTCAGACGCTCCCCAAAGCTCATTCGTTCCTTCTCCTCAGACGACTCTTCCTCATCGCTTTTCCCACTCCCCTCGGGACTTGCTTCTCGCTTCTTGCCATTCTCCTCGACAGCCTTCGTCTTCTTCGGGGCCGGGGAAAACCCACTAAATCCGTTAGTGGCGTACGCGGAGAATGCGCTAGTTGTATTCTTGCTGACACCCCCGACGGTATGCAATTTCCGAGATGAAGGGGAGTTGCTTCTGCCAAACGATGGACCGGGAGATCCGGGACGTACATATGGCGAAGATGTGGACCCGAACACGGGTCGCGCTTGGTCGTGGGATGGAGTCAAGGGCGTGCGCACTCCACTAGGCCACGGGGAGGGTGATGGTGATGGCGGAGCGGTGGTTTTGGTGGATGAAGTCCCAAACACATTGGGACCCTTAACGGATGCGAACGAAGATTTCGTCGAAGCAAATGCCAGGAATCCACCCCCTGAGGTACTTGGCTTCGGCTCCTCGATGGGTTTCTTGTCTGGCGGTGGTGAGGGTCGCTTAGTCTCTCTGGGATTCGCGTCTTCATCAGCATCTTCCCTCGGTCTCTTCGCAGTCTCTGAACTTGGGGACTTCTTGGGGGACACGAACGGATTAGCGTTGGCATATGCCATGAAACCGACCTATAAGAAGTCAGGCGATGAATTTACCTGAATCTGAGATACAGGTACTCACCACTTTGGAAGAGGATGCCACAGGGGGTTCTTCAACCTCCCTTTTGGCGGTCTTCTCCGGTGGAGGAGATGGTCGTTTGGCCTCCTTGGGGTTTGGATCCTTATCTTCCTCGTCGCGAGCGCGTTTGATTCCAGCAGCACATGTGGTAGCCGCGTCCGTAACTTCCTTCTTCGGAGCCTTCTTGCCCACACATTCAGCCTCCCTGCTCTCGCTGACTGCGCGATCGCCGAATTTTCTCTTCAAACCCTTCTCCTGCTCAACAGAGGAATCAGACCCCCTTCTCGAGCCAGGGAACGGCAGAAGATAATCGGAGGAAGCGCGCTTCGGCCTGTCGGGTGGCGCGAGGGGTTCGTCACTGACAGCCTCGGCAGTGGATGTAGTAGTCTCGGGCTTCGTGACGTCAGGAATGGTGGAATCTATCAGGGTGGGAAGTTCCTCGGAATCAACGGACTTGTCCTCGGCCTCAGTGTCCTCCGTGGTGGGGAAAGGAGTGGGGGTGACCACATGATCATCGTCTCCCACGTCTGTCTTCTTCATCTCAATCCCATGAACACCCTCACTGATCTGTCTCATCTTAGTCTCGTGCGGGGGAGATCCACTGACTGAAATCACCATCTTGTGTTCATCCCCGCTATCTCCTTCAACGGCAGCGGGGACCGACGTAGGTCCCGATGTATTACTGGTGGTCTCTGAAGGATCCAGATCTTGTTGTTCCTCTTCGGTAGTTTTGCCTAGATTGCCTGGCCCAAGGAGGCGGCCTTTCTTCGGAGACCGTCGGGAGGATCGTGAGGACGACGGTCGGGGAGACGAAGGCGATTCGCCGTCAAACAAAGAACGAGACTCCTAGTAGTGGAAAAAGCGGAACACGGAAAACAAGAACGAGGGTAAGGGGGGAGACGATCGATCCTCGTGTTAGCCATGCATTTTCACCAGAACGAAACAGAAAAGATGGATGAAGGATGCGAGGGTGGCAGAAGGAAGGGAGGGATGGGCGGGGGAAGAGGTCGCGGACGGAAGAAACGGAATAGACAAGAGGACATACCACGGATGGCGTCATAGGTTCTTGGGAGATCTCCCGCTCTCTTTTCCTAGAAGGTGTTTCGGATGGCACTGATGTATCAATCATGATAGTATGACGACAGAGGGTGGATGGAGTATATGGGAAGGCGAGGGGGAAGGGAAGGGAGGGGAAAGACCGTGACCAGACGGAGGAGGAATGAGAGAAGGGATGCAAAACAGGCAAGACAACACGGCGTCCGTTTGTCAGTATTTTGTTCCCACTTCCCAGATAAGATCCATATAGGTACTCACCGTTAGAAAGCGTAATGGACGGTCTAGAGTCGTCCGACATGATGTTGCTCCTGAGAGAGTGTTTGGCTCAGGGTTCGTGAGGGTGTTTGGTGCAGGAGAAGGGCGGGATTGCAGTGCAACAAGGGGAGTGGTACGCGGCAAAGAAAAAAGGGCCGGTGCGCGTGTTTGATTTGAGGGTGCGTTTTGGGAAAGTCTGGTATGAGTGGCGCTCAATTGTTATGGAATTTTGGTGGAATTGGGAGCGAGGGGGCAGATGGGAGATAAGAATCAAGAGGTCGGATTCACTCTCCTCGCCGTTTTCTTCTACCCAACCGAGGGCAGGAGAGAGCAGCCACCGCGCGCGCTTGTCCTCCACCATTTGGGGCTGGTCAGGGACCACACGCGTCCAACTCATCTCACCCGGACCATCCGAAAATGGGGTCTCAGCGAACTGTCCTCGAAATCTGACAATAAAATCTTTGCAGGCAGCCATACAACTCGGAACTGTCGCGTTCGATGAAAGCAGCGTGCAATGACATGCCATGACGAAACTAAAACCTAGAGGAGAAGAAGGGAGATCCCAGACAATCTTACGCGAACTATAGCAGCAAAGATCTGCGCCAGTGCCGTGAGGCCCATCACCAGTCCGACTCCCAGGCGACAGCACGGGACCCTGTCGGAAGATCGCTCGCAGGCCATACTGTACTTCCTAGTTTTCATCTCCCTCCCCATCCTCCTCTCGGACGGGGTCCGTCGAGGTCACGAGGAATACTCCCGGACCTCGGAATAGAACACACTCAATGTCCGGCTCCAGCTTCTAGAAATTCTTCCTGCTAGCAGTAGTCCATTCAAGAACGTAACGAGATTCCGTAACTATATGTTTTGCGAGACCGCACGACCACAGCCCCATGCAGAAAGCTGGGAATCTGAGGCACCAAGTCGGACGACGGGCCCGGAATAGGTGAACAGCAAACAGGAGACAAGAGCCTGCCCGTAGCACCCATGGCTGGGTCGCTCTCCCGAACGCCCTCACCATCCGCTCCACAGACGTGAAAGTCAGCACGCATGAACTCCATCAGGGGCCGAAGGAGACCGTTCACGGGGTGGTCTGTAATGTTCCCGCTATTGCTACTAATGTTCCATCTACGTCGTGGTCATACTTCTCGAACCTTCGCAGTACATCCCAAGTCACCGCCTCTCGTCACCGTCGGTACATCGGTCGGTAATAGCTCCCAGTCTGGGTATCGTAATACAACTCAAGTCCGCTCCACTCAGAACCATCTTCGTTCCCCCTTGGTTTTCTTATGCGGTACCAAAGATTTATTCGGGAGTCCCGAACAGGCATTTAGCAGCCAATGGGAACCATCAAAGTGCGGAAGGGCAAATCACCAGCAGGTGATGTAGGTCCGTATAGCCACAGTCGCTGACAAACGGGCAACAGTGATAGGCGCTGTTCCGAATGGCGAAACGTTTATGCATTCAAAGCGGCATGCAGTGGTGGCAGCGATAACATAGACAACACACGACCTACAAAAGTACAAACATCTACTTGGCCTGTTCAAAGGGCTACGGTCAGCACAGGACAAGCACACAATTTGTGGGAGGCGCCTCACCAGAATGATGCCGTCGAATCTCTGCTTGAACCAAGCAATGGTATCTTCCTTCTTTACTCGATGCTGGAAGCCGATACGGGCCTGCTTGGACCTCCTCCTAGCCACGCGCCCTCCTGGTCGCCCCATCACGACGAAGAAGTCCATACCAAAGATACCGATACCGGGGTCATATCGAGCACCAAGATCGATGTGTTCTTGGATACCGAATCCAAAGTTTCCGGTCTCAGAGAAGTTCCTCTTTCGGAGTTCGTACTCCTTGACCTTGAGGCCACGCTCGAGAATTTCCTCAGCCTTGGGGCCGCGGATGGTGACGTGGACAGCGATCTTTTCGTTACGACGGATACCGAACGTTCGGACGGTGTATCGGGCTTTCGATGTAACGGGTGTTTGGCCGGTGAGCTGTTCCAGCACCTTAGAGGCCCTGGTCAGCCTGTCACCAGATTCACCGACGGAGATGTCTGCGCAACATCTAAGTTCCACTGCTCAGCAAAGTATAAGGCAATAAACGCACTGATAACGAGCTTCTCAATCCGAAGCTCCTTCATTGGGTTTGTCGGAACAGTTTTTTGTTCGGCCTGCATGACTGGTGAATACAAGAGGGGCAGAAAGAGAGAGATCAAGGAGAATCAATGAACAGACCATGTCGTCTTCGCTGGCGTCGGTTTTGATAGTTACACTGGAGTTGGGTAGAGTCAACCGTTCGGCTTGTGGCTGTAACCCTAACCTCAGCTCTGCTATACATCTGACCGGTGACTGCCGCACGGACTTCCGCGCGATCGCTCTCGCCTTTCCGAGCGGACGCCCCGATCGATCGTGACAGGGGGGAGAAGGACAATGTTTTCGAAAACCACCCTGATGCAACCGTTGTATCGAATGTTCAAGGACGTGGTACCCCCACGACGAGTATGCACCGAGGGCTCGTGAACACCATCCGCGGCGTCGGTAAACACGCGTTCCCATCAGCATTGTCGGGGCACCCGGTGAACAGTAATACCTTTCCGTCCTGGAGATTCCAGGAGAACGAATAGCAGAGGTGAGGTTCGTTTGAAGTATTTTAACAGGATCTCTGATAAGTATTCGTGCAGACTGGTGTCCGACGGCGTGCCATTAACTCTTTGAAGTCGTTGCCGCTAAAATTTCCGACTTTACCGGCGTGGATTAGATGACAGCAGGAGGTAAGTCGTGTGTCGGTAAGTAACTTGAAATCTTCGGTTCAGCATTAACCCCTTCTGATCTCCAGGTTTGGCTAGGGAAGGTTCACTTCGCTGAGCCCGGCTCCCTCGTCTAGAATATCTTAATCAGCTGAATGCGGCGGGTGCATGCACGCGCGGTGACACATTTGCACTCGGAAGCAACAAACAGACAATTTTCATAATTTCGGTCTCCTCACTCCAGACCAGACCCCTCGCACACCTCGAGATTGGCGTAGCCCGTCAGGGAATCTGCAGCGAGGGCAGCGGCCGTCAATGAACCATTCTGAAAGTCAATGTCAGCGTGAGTGTGAGCTGCCACGGAAACAATCAACGGTAGATGCATTTACGCGTATTTCCACGCGTGCACAGACTTGCAGAAGGTTGGGGGTCTGCTATAAGTCCGCCATTAGCGCAGGGCCACGGTACGTATTCGATGCGGCGTGGGTTTCCAAGGCGGGTTCCCAATCGATTCTGGGGACGACTCCGATGTCATGTGCGAAATTTTCCATGTAAGTACAATTCTCACTTCTCAGGTTTCTGAGACACGTTACAGCTTTACTGGGTTATACCAGAGGGGTGGACGCGTAAAACCGCCTAATCGAAACAATCCAGAGTTCCTCAGGGCGGAAGACGGGGATAAGCTCCGAGGACGAACCTCTCCTGGCTGGGAAAGCTCACGCTTGGATGACTAGAGGCCGGTTCCATACCTCGAGACCATCTCTGCTTATCTCGTAACATATCGCCGATCACCCAATCCGCAGAGCATCTTTGATATTGATCACCCCATCATGCGCGTGGGCTGTCACCAGTTGACTCCGAGGGGCTTTCGATCGCCCGCCTTCGCCATCTTCGTTTCCGATTTCCAATCGCATCTCCGTCAGATAATTTGCTCTCGCCCCGTCCTAGAGCAGGGGTGGTGATCTCGTCGCTTTCCATTATCTTGTTGCTTGGCCATCGCGACTCGTTTTCATAGAAGACAAATAACGAATTATAGGCATAAATATGACAAAAACCAAGAACAAGAAACCTCAACCTTCTCAGAACCAAGGGCGGAAATCTGGTCGGACTCAAGGGTCTGGTCGGGGTGGAAGGGGACGAGGGAGAGGGGGGCGTGGCGGTCATTCAGGAGGTGTAAATGGTGGTGGAGGGGGGGATTCTTCGTGTCGGCAGGGCGGAACCCGAGGTGGAGGGCCCCCTCCTTCCGGATCGGACCGCGGATTTGGTAGAGGGAGAGGACTTGGAGGAACGGACCCAGGAGACCCCACGGGCAACCTCCCCGATGGAAGGCCCGTGTGTAATTTGATGGACCAGATTGACTCTGCGATTCAGCGGTGGAGTGAGTTGACCAAAATCCCCCCTCACTTGCATCTGCTTCCTTCGTACTCATAACGGCCGCATTGAACAGACGTATCACACAATGTACAAAACATTACCGGTAGTCGAGATCAAGGATCACCCTCAAAGTTCAGTGGGAACGATACCCCTCGAGGACGTGGAGGCCGTGGTAGTCGTGAAGGCTACACCCGAAAGCCCCCACCTGCCCCGCCGCTGCCGAACTCCGGGGATGAAGAACACCCGCTGTTACAGCCCATCAAATGTATTAGGTCCATCGAGACCGCCACACTTTTTCAAGAGGCAGAAGAACTCCTCGGACCTACTGTCCAATATCCGGGTCAGCGTACCGCGTCCTTAATCTAGTATATCAGCTGAGAACGTGAAAGCTCCTTTCGTACAGATGAAACCACAGAAAGTCACATCCCCACGGCTGACAAAGTCTCACAGGTGTTCAGCAATACACATCCTCATCCCTTCGACAATTCTCTCCTCGAAATCGAGGAAGGCATCGAAAATGTCAACCTTGAAGAGCCTGTGATTATGGTTACGACCGAGGCTGCTCAACCGGTTACCTCTGACAGACCCATGGTCGTTGAAACCCACACAATCATAACGGCCGTGCCTGGACCGGCGACGATACTGACAGAACTCCCCCCTCTCTATGTTGACGATACCCCCCCTTCCACATCACAAATCGAAACCACGTATCGAATTGTCGATTTGGTTTCAGTCGAACAACACATCCGACATTTCCTCGCCAACGAAGATCAAAGGGACATAACGCTGCCTGCCTGCGACGAAATCACAAGGGAGAAGATCCATAGCCTCGCTGGTCTCTTTGGGTTGAAGAGCAAGAGCAAGAAAGGTCCGCTTGGGCGATACACGACTTTGATCAAGACGACCCATAGCGGGAAAAACGTCAATGAGCGGGAGGTGGCGAGGATCATGAAATCCTTCGGAAAGGGCAAGTCGAAGGAGGGGGGAAGCCGGCCAGGACGCCTGAAGACGAAAGAGGGGGACGTCGTAGGAGATGTACGTGCTTCATGATTCACCGAACCTAATTCATCTGGGTATCGGCTCATAAATGGTCTCTTTCCCCAGGCGGCCCCAAAGATAGACGAGACGAACATTGGGTTCATGATGCTGGAGTCGATGGGCTGGTCAGACGGTGCAGCTATCGGATTGTCTGGAGGTCTGGATGCTCCGGTCACAGCAGTCATCAAGACGTCCGAACTTGGGCTGGGTGCCAGCGTAAGCGCAAAGTCTTGAGTGCAGTACACCCAGCTATATTTGTTGTACCTTGAACCACGGATAGCCGTGACTGCTTGCCAACCTGCCAGCGGGCCCAACGCTACATGATTGAGAATTTGTATCAGTAAACTTGGGGAAGAAAGATTCCGAGATAGTGATTCCCACAGCCTGTATTCGCAGATTCCATTACCATCCTACTAGCGTGTAAGATCTTGGCCTTTGAGCCTCATGGATAAAATTTCATCCTCTGGAAATCATTTATTTCTAGAATATGATACACGCTCACAAGTTTCTCGAACAATGGTCTTCGTCGCTTTGTTCCCCTTCCTCGCGGAATTCCTATCCTTTGCAATAGCGAACCCGCCAACGTACCCCCAACATCTTCCAGTCCATTTAGTTTTATTCCACTGTCCGCTCCTCCTGGTCTGCGAAATAATTAGAACAAGAAAGGTCCAACGTCTCGGGAGGGGGCATTGGTAACCCTTCCAGTGCTCCAGATGAATCGTTGATCGTTGGTCAAGTCGGGAGCATATGTCCATAGCGTTCAGGGTCAACCACACGGTTTCGATGCATGGCTCCCCGCTTCGGACAAAGGAACCAATATCCGTTCGTCAGCGGGGGAAGGAGATACCCTAGCAAACGTGCAGCTGCGTCAGGATGTGCTTCCCTCTTGCCCGGCGTGGTAATCCTGGACGGCAGGTGTCCATGTTTCAATCCGACCCACGGCTTTGCCATGCGGCAACGTAGCAGTGCATGCCTCGTCTTCCGCACCCTGCAGCGTGAGAAACCCTAAGCGTGCGCGCCCCGAAGTGGAGGACGACCGAAAAAGGAAGGAGTGGTGGTGATCCGTTTCACCACTTGCCACTCTCCTCTCCTCTGTACTTCTTCCATACACCCCATTCACTTTCATATTCCGGCCTCTTTCAGCCACGTAGTTTCCGAATTAATCTCTCCACCCGAAATACACACAGCGATGGCAGTCGGTGTCACTTCTCGTATTTCCCTCAATTTCCCTGTTTCCCCAGGTAGGTCAAAGAACGCTGGTTTTTGTTGTTAATGTCGCCGTCCTGATGTGTGGATCGTTCAGAGGACATTGTAGATGACCTTCCTCCACTCGATGAGGGTGATGATGGTCAATCTGAGTCAGAATTGGGTCCTTTGCTTGATCCGTGCCCTCCAAAGGCCACATCTAGAATGGTCTTGTCGGCCCGACGGAGCTGTGGCGGGGTGTCCCCGGCATATAAAGCCCAAAAGCACAACGGTCTACCCACTCTCAGCTCTTCTGATACCTCCCACAACATGCCCGCGAATACTCGTCGACGTTCCTCCCGCTTTCTTCTCACTCCACCCTCGTCCGTTCTCTCCGATCTCGATCATACGGACGATCCACCGTCTCAGAGATCCTCTGCATCGCCACGGACAGCCCCAGTCGATGGAGGGTTCCAGACTTGCGCGGACAAAGCACTCAACCCGGCTTTAGTGAAATCCTCGGAGGCTTCAGCGTCTTCATCCTCGGCATCAGATATCGATGTCACCAGATTAGCTGATCTTCGATCTGCGTGCTTAACGCCTTCGACTTCTCCTGAACCGGAAATGCCTTCCACTGAGGATCACGGTACCCCCACGATCGATACGACTCGCAAAATACCCCTTGGGTCGCGTGCGAGCACTCGTGTCCACAAGAAGGCAGTAGTGTCTGTACCTACTCGCCGATCCACTCGCAACCCGGAGTTTATCCCCCTCGGCCCTCGTCACCTTGAGGAGGAGTACCACGACGCTTACCAAGAGTTTCGTCATGTCGTGCTGCAGGCCGTCTATTCCCTTGGCTTTGACCCTAAGAAGGTCAGGGACGGACGGCCTGCTGCTCGTTCAACTCCCCCCACCGTCGAAGAGATCATGAACCTGAGGCTCCCCTCGATTACCATTGCTAAACGCAGGGTCGATGAGGCGGACCGAAGGCTCAACGAAGCCATCGCTAGGGGCTTCACTTGGGAAAATACCAAGCTGCCCAAGTACGAAGTCACTTACGACGACGAAGGTACCCTTGTCAGTGTCGTCATGGTTGAAGACCCCTTAGACGGTCCCGAGCCTCCCAAGGAGGTGATCGCACCCTTGCCCAAGAAGCAATCGAAGAGAAAGCTGGAATCTGTGACCGAGCCAGAGGAACCACGACGATCCAAGCGCCAGCGTCCTCAAATTAGAGCTCCTTAGGGCAAGATCGACGGCATTGTTTCCGTGACGATGTACGACCAACCTATCCCCCGCCCAAGAATGGCCCACCCATATCGCGATACCCACTCATACACAACCCCCATCATCCCCCCAACTTGTAGCATATTTGATCCACAATCACCCACTCCACATCACCCCATACTAGTCCATCATCGCAATTTCTCCCCCTCGTTTCATATCATGGGTCGCATATTTTTTGTATTGGGCAAACCCCCTACCCACAGACCGCGGGTAACATATCGGTTTACAGAACCCTCGACGGCAACTCCAGTGACGTAGTATTTATCCGAGTTCTGGCAGAGCATAGACGCATTGGATTGAACGCACGAGTAACACGTACCACGTTCTCCCTCTAGTAATTACTGAACGAATAGAAGCGTGTTGATACGGTTTATACAGTTTATGTGGAACGATGAACGAGTCGGTTCTGGGCGTACAATTCGCCAAAACCAACGGCGGCTCCCCAGGGACTTTGAACGCAGAAGGAGATTGTGTGGTATGGAATGGACCACGACCAACCTGTATATCGTCGTTTGCCCACTGAAATATCCACTCACAAATTTCCCTATCGCCGAAGCAGGTGCCCAGGGGCCCCAGGGGGTGTGGACTATGAAGATGAACATCGGTTGACCGGTATGAGTAGTATGCGAATTGGCTGACCCCACCTTTGTGGAAAAGAAGGCTGCAGTCTGTTCGAATTTGCAACGCCGTGTGAGAAGCTAAAGAAAGGGATTTCCCCCTCAAAATATTAGATTCCGCAGGTACGGAGCGAGAAGGAAGCGGACCAACCCCAAACGACGGGTACTAAACTAGCAGTACATGCCTACCAGCTTCGCTCGCCAACAGGGCTTTTTGTGCCGCTTCGGGTACTTGGTACTCGGACCGTACCAGGACCCGTTGGTAGGACGAGCCTCAGGTCTTGGGTAGAATATCAGGGATTTTCGCAACCAAAGTTTCGGTGTCAGGTGGGATGCAGGGATCTTTGCCGCAGTTGCTGTCTCGCTCTCTTAACTAACTCATGCACCTCCAAGTTCTCTCCCGGGCGGATTTCCTAGATTCAGCTCAAGCGAGAAGAACAAGCTCAGAGGTGAGGTAACTCGTGCGGAGAAGGTCATTAATTTTATTTGTCTGAGCGGCGGCGTATTGAGTGCGATCCTCGAGTGGCGTGGCCGATCGAACAGGGAAGCCATGATGAGGTGCGGATTCAAACTCCGACAGCACCGTAAACTGAGCATACCCCAAGCCAAAGTACATAGATTCGGCTGGTTCACGTACATCCATATACCTATGAGCTCTAGTTTCCATGAGGTGTGGAGCGAAGCAAGTCACAAAGAGTTCTCAGTTCGAGCAAAGAAGTGTCCTATGTACTCGGCTAATTGTTAACCACAAGCCAGCGGCGATGTTCTAGCCGGCCACGTTTTTTTCATAAACCCAGGGCGGGGGCGGGGGGCGGGGACTTTGCCTATCTGGTGCGAATTTACTGGGGTGGTAGCGAAGAGAAGGTTCATCGCGGGCGCACAGCGCAGACGGCGCCCAGGAGTGTATCCTCTTCATTGTAGGGGTCAGAGTTGCGTGGTAAAGAGGCCGAACTGTGACTGAGGCGTGTCATCGCCACGTCGCCTTCCGCGGCTACAGGAAAGCTGGATCATTCACGCAAGCCATGATGCACGATGCATGACCCCGAGCCAGAAACCCGGATATCGAAAAGAAAGGGCCACTTTATTGGGGGCCGTGCTCTCAGCCGTGTCGTTCCAAGGGTCGATCGACGGTGGAACATGCATGTAGCCGTGGGAATTCCTCCCCCTCCCTCTCAACTGTCCCATTCATCCAACTCTGTCCCTTCCACTTCTTTACCTCCCTCCAAATAATCCTAAATCCCCTCTCACACGCTTTCTTCTGCCCATCCGATTCTCCTCAGGTTTTTATCTCCCACCATTCCACCCGACACCCGCTCGGTTCACCTCTCCTCATGGCTGTAGAAGTCGCCCTCAAGAATGGGGAAATCGTCACTGTAAACGGTCATTCCTCTCAATCCGACCGCTTTCTGCACGTTTATGAACGATTTCGAATTTTCAGATCATGTTTACTGTTCGCCTTCCTGGGCAGCTAGGGATGGCACCCCGTACTCAATAGCTCGAATTATGGAGTTTTTGCCGGCGGAGGGTACACCCAAGGGCACGACTGGCAAAGGGGCAACGTTTTGGTCCCGTGTGCGTTTGGCTTGGTATTACCGTCCCGGGGACGTCTCCGATCGCGTTGTGGTCGACAACCGGCTGCTGTTGGCGGCGATTTACTCCGAGATCTGTGAAACCAGCCAGCTGCGGGCGAAATGCTTCGTTTTGCACAGGGACAAAATTTCAGACTTGGCAAGTTGGAAGAAGCGACCGGACAGGTTTTATTTCAACCGCTTGTTCGATCCCTATATCCGCAAGGAATTCGAGGTAATACTGACGAGCGAGGTCAAGAACCGTAAGTGATCGGCGTTGTCGCGTTTTGGCATAGCCGGTCAACAGCGTAATTCTTTAGTCCCGGAAAACGTATGCGAAACCCTGGTGTCGAGATACGAGTATATTGTGGCGGAGAAAGAGATTATCCCCGATTTGACGGCCAACATCCGCCTTTGCGACACATGCCAGCAGTGGTGCGCACCGTAAGTTTCGCTCTCTCACTTTTTTCCCATTCTTTGAGAATTCAAACTGACTCTTAACAACAGACAGGATACCGTGAAATGCGATCGGTGCCAGAACTTCTTCCATATGGGGTGTGTTCAACCACCATTATCCGCCAAGCCCTCACGTGGCTATGGGTGGACGTGCGCACCCTGTTCCAGGAGACACGAGGAGGAAGTGGACAGCCACGAAGTGATTCGCCACTCAACCCCTTCAAACAATAAGCCCAAAGCGCCGACTCGCGCGCGGGGCCCAGGTCGACCGCGGAAGGATCGCAAATTGGCGGAGCAGGAAGAAAGCGCGCCTATCAAGCATTTTGGTATGTGGCCCTTCAGATATTTCGGGTGAGTTCAGATAAGCGTCGGCCAAATTTCTTGATAGCGATTTGCTGATTTGTGGTGTTTTCGCTCTCTCTCCAGACTCCACACTGTTCCGGAAGATACCCTCGGTGAGTTCAATTTCGGTCGATTCGAACTGAGTGACCGGACACCTTCCTAATCGGGCACATCGCAGATCCGAACGATTTCATCTTCCCCCGGATCGCCACTCGAACCGGACTCAAGTTCCAAGCGGTCGTGCCTGCGGCCCCTGACCCGACACCGATACCAGGTATGGGAGACTAGATAGTTTGTTGTGAGTAAAACTTACGGGATCGTAGATGAGGAGGAGCGCGGGGGCGACTCCACCTTGGAGGTTCTGAGTTACGTCTCCGAGATGCCTCCAGAGGATGGTATGTGAAATCGAACCTCCTCTCTGAGTTGTCATTCTAACGCGTTTTCGCAGTGGAAAAGTGTATGTCGCGTTTCAGAATTTCGCAAGAAGCCACCTGACACTTTCGTAGTCGAGAAGGCTAAAACCGCGCTTCCTGTGAAGGCAGACCAGAGGTACAACCTCGATTTCTTGACGGAAACAACGAAACTGCTATCTACCGCCTGGCACAAGGGCGAGGATATGTCTGTCGTGAAGATGAAATTAAATCGTCAAGAAAAGGCAAGAATAGCCCTCCCGCTATCGTGACAAACGCTCTCTGACCCCTCTCTCTAGTGGAGGAAGAACGAGACCCGCTGGATCGACAGAGACTGGAATAGCGAGGAGAAAGCTATCTTTGAAGATACCATTCAACAACATGGTGCTGAACTGCGCCTCATCCGCGAGGAGATCGGTACAAGATCCGTCTACGAGGTCGTCAGATACTATGGCCATTGGAAGAAGTGTGTCGTCGCGTTCTCCGGCTTTAAAACCTGCTGGCTAACCGTTGACTGCAGTTCGAAACTTAAGGAAGTCAACGCCCAGATCAGGAAAGAGCGTGCCTCCAACAGGAAGACGAAAGCCCCATCTCCACCCGTGGTCGATGACGACTTTGAAGGTTCCATCGTGAAGCAACCGCGAAGCAACGTGTTGTGTGCGTCATGTAAGACTCGGGAGTCGACGCAATGGTGGAAAGCACCGAAAGGGCTTTCCAGCAGCATCCTGTGCGACGATTGTGGACTCAGTTGGAGGAAGTATGCCGATTTCACGAAACCCGTTATCCGGGAGGAATCTTTACCGGCATCTGCGAAGGGTAAAGCACCTGAGAAGCGTGAAGGGACTCCTCTCAGTGGACCTAGTTCCAAGAGGAGTAAGGTATGAATCAAACCCATCCCCCGCCCTGCGAACTTTCCTGACAATTACAATCTACAGACAAAGAAGTCCGTCACACCCCCAGCTTCGACCGTCCCTCAGGATAAATGCCTCGCCTGCCACAACTATGGACCTCTCGGGAAGATCGTCAAATGCCAAGAATGCGGCTTCAAGACCCACGCAGGAACGTTTGGGGTCGCCGCCGAATCGTTGGAAGTGGATAATTGGTTATGCGAAATCTGTCAGAACGATAAATTGCAAGAGACGTCGTTGGATACGTCTTGTTTGCTTTGTCCAAAAGTCAGGCATGATCCTAAGGACGGGGTTTATCCATCTCCGGAGACGTTCTTGCGTGCGCAGAAGCCTACGGAGGGACAGGGATGGGTGCATGTGGTTTGTTCGGTGTTCATACCGGAGCTCACGTTCAGCGATACCACGAGGTTACGGTTGGTTGAGGGTATCAGCGTGATAAACCCCCACCGATGGCTAACGGTAAGTCACAACCCCGACTCACTACTCGTCCCCCCACCCCCAATTGCTGAACGTTGATGAATTTATAGCCCTGTAGCCTATGTACCGAAAGAGGCGGCGCAGTAGTCCGCTGCTGCGACTGCTCAAAAGAATTCCACGTCTCTTGCGCCTGGACGGCAAGCCACAGGTTTGGTTTCGAGATCCAGGCGGTGAGACAGAGCAAACGGGACCAAACGACGATCGTGAATTGGAACGGGGATTCGGGGAACATGGTCCCTGTCATATCGTGCAGAGAGCATTCTTCGAGGAGAGTGATTCACGAGATGTGTGAGACGAATGATGTCGGAGAGGTAGGTCGTTCTGAATCGTGCCTTCTCCTTCACTCGGGAGGGAGGCAACAGGTGACTGACTTCGACCTCACAGACGGCACTTCAAGTGTACTGCCAGCAATACAAATCTCCAGCTCTCGCGCATACCCACGCGCTCCTCCGTAAAGCTCGACGTCTCGACCAAGTGCTAGGTTCAGTCGCGGACGTCTTGGCCTCGTCACGTACCACCCCGACAACAAATCACGCACAGTGCTCACGTTGCAAGTCTAACTACTCACCCATGTTCTACCCGAGCGGAGCGAACCAATGGATGTGTCATAAGTGTCATTATGAAAGCAAGGAACCGGGGAAGCACATGAACGGCACCAGTGTGGCGGATGCTGGGAGAGCGACGGCATAACCTTGGATGATACGAATACGATAGAGGAGGCTTGGTGGAGGGGTAGGGGAGAGAGATTATTTATACACAATCCACTTTCCGCGATTGGTTTGTTTCTTCAGTAGTTACGCATGGTCTGTATAGTTGCAAAGGTTGAATAATACACAACAGGATGATGGGGGTGGTGTGTACAGGGGGGTGTGAAGCAAGAAAGAAAGGTGGGAATATGAGTGGAAATATGAACGTATAGTTTAGGTTTTGACTCTCTTGTAGTATAAGATGTAAGCGGGTTTTCCCTATTGAAGCAAGCGGTGAGTTTGAGGGTGGATGAGAAGGGATGACAAAGGCAGACTTACGACGACCTCCTTGGCATCCACTTGAGCGACCCGGCTGTCGTCACAGTACATCCATCCGCCCCTCGAAGCGATAAAAGCGGTATCTATAATCGAAAGTCAGTGGGCCCGTTGGGGAGCGAATCACAAGGAAGGACGTACAATGTCCACTACTCAAACTTCCGAAATGGTTGGTCACAGCGTACAGATCATACTTGAACGGTGGAATTTGGGCACGAGCATCATCCGGAGGCAACTTCGTTTCTAAGTTGGCGTCCACATAAGGCATATAACTCGTCAGGTCCAGGTCTTTCATCGGGAAATCGACGAATGATTCGATCTTATCCGTGAAAGGCCCTTTGAACGAGAACCTCTTGAGGTGGATCATGAGGACGGGTGGAAGTCGGGAGAATGACAGCTGTTTGGTCGCTTGGCGTAAGGTCTTGCAGTTTGGACAGTTCCTGGAATATCGTTCTTAAGCACAAGCTCGAGAGAAAGGTCAACGTAAAATACCAACCAAGCCTCAGAGCCAGTCATGACCTCCTTGTTCACTAGGGCGTCCAGACAAGTTTGTAGTGCCACTTTGCCTCCACGAGAAGGAGTAGGGATCGGTAACGATAGGTACATGAAAGGATTGTATGTTGTCGATGTCTACGAAAATGGCGTTACAGTTAAGTCAAAAGGAAAGCGGTCATTGCGGCAACGAACCTTGTGACAAGTCAGGCACTCCATCCTGTTCCTAAACTGACCTTGGAAGAAGTCCACGATCAGACTGTCGTTCCTGGTCTTATAGGTCTCCCACTCCTGCTGGCTCGCGATCTGCAGCGGGAGCCTTTCAAGCTCTGCCTCCCGCTCAGACGTGGTTTGGATTTGTGGCTTCTGCAAAACCCGGTTCAAGTCCTCGTGCAGACCGTCTAGTAGAAAGCTCAGGAACTCTTGAGCGTCGTGCTGATCCGATCCAGAGAATTGAGGCGCATGTGAACATATTGATTTCTGATATGGTATTAGTGAGAATGGCCGCAGTATGGTTTTCACGAGGACCTTACCCGGAAGGTTAGTGGTGTGAGGTAAGGCATCTCCGCTTGCCACATTTCATGAATAATCATAGAGAAGGAATGTGCCAGGTTCCCCTTTGTACCGAGGGGATTTACCATGTTAACAGCACTCCTCCATCGCCCATCTGTGTAGGGGAGATGTTAGTGGGGCTAAGAAAATCCTATCGCATCCACCACATACCTGTGAAGAACCTAGAAAACGGCACCGTTGCACTCAGACACTGAATCGTAGAATTCATATAACATGTATTCCCAAGATTCTTGAGTCCTGAAATTCCGATCTGTACATCGGACCAATACGTAACTGGATAATCCGACTGGATCATCGGCGGTCTTGGTCCAGTCATCGTGAAGGAATGGGCGTGATGCGGAAGTCGTGGACGGTTCTCTTGCCTCTCCAACGCAGGAGCGGCCGCCACAGGAGGTGGTCGAAGAACTGAGCTTGATGATAAATCCGGATAATCAACAGGCCGAGATGAAAGAGTGGATAACGCCTCTTGCGTTGGGTCGGGATATTCGCTCCTCCTCCTTGAGAAAGGATACGGGTTGATGGATGCGAGCGGGGGTAACGCGGGTTCGTGGATCGCATGGGAAGAGGGGGGGAGGGGAGACAGAGATGGAGAAGACGTGACGGCGGGTTTTGGGTATGAGGGGTATTGGATGGAAGTACTCCCGCTTACGTAGCTTGGTGTGACCTAGACAAGTCTCAGCGGTGACTTCCAGCAGCGATAGAAGTGAGACACATACGATGTCGGTTCTATTTGAAGATGGGGGGCGACCGTTTACCGCGGCATGGCGATTGAAGGGATTCGACCCACTCCCGGAGCTATTGGTACCCTCAGATGGTTGAGGAAGAGTGTACGAGGGCCCTGGAGAGGGTTCCGTTAAAGGTGGCAACCGCGGACTCTCATTCAGGGCACCGAGGTCCTTGCTGGTGATGCTCGGAGTGATGGAGGATTCCGTACCGGACCTATTGCGAACATAGGGAGGGCTGGTATAGCGCATCGACGAACTACTGGAGCTGCTTGAAATTCCACCGTTCAACACAGGCGCCGGTGATCCGCTGGATGAGACACCTCGATCAACCTCGGAATCGCCGAACTCTCGCTTCCAAGCATCCAACCCGCCAACTAGGAGCATTGGAGCCTGCCTGAGACACTTCTTGAAAGCAACCTCGTAGATTGCCTGGACTAGTACCGGCAGGGCTACGTTCGCGGGGTAGGTCTCACTCGACTTGTCGGCGATAACAATGACGTCGAACTTGTCCCGATTGGAGAAGAGTGTCAGCTCATTACGGGGCGCAACATGAAGCGAGTCTTCGATGGCCCCACCAGTGATGCTCCGGGGGAGTTAGTGAGACGGACAAACGCAAGCGGCGGAGACGTACTTTTCACGCCCCAACACCAGAGGCTCAAGACAAACAATTGCCGATGCCTTGATATGCTCCTTCTCAAATTCCTCTCGTGGCCGTACATCAAGTATCAACACCCCATAACCAATGTTGTGCATGTAGTCATGCAACTCCTTGGGCGTGCACACGGTTGATTTTGGCAGTTTCGGGAGCTCTTGTTTGTCCGTCCGTGGAGATGACCCTGGGCTCGAAACGTTACTCAGAGAGGTTGAGGGGGCGAGGAGGGGTTGCATGGAAGAGGAGAGGGAGAGGTTGGAGGGTCCCCGGGGTGCAGTAAGGGATAACGGGGACCTGGGGGCTGGCGAGGTGGGTCTGCTGCCCATCAATACATCGTGGGTTGGGGGAATGGGAGTACTTGATGGACGTTGGGCAAGATCGAAGGGTAAGGCGGGGAACGACTTGGTGGAGATTGGGATGGGAATCGGCGGTGAAGTGTCGCTTGGAATGGTGTGAGGTGGTGAATTTTGCGGTGTACTGGGACCGTGCTCATTGTCAGTTATCTTAAGGTTTTCCATCTCTTCTAGCTCGTCTATCGTTGGGAAGTATTGTTGGAATTCCGACACGCTTGACGAACTGAACGGTGACGCAGGGGTTATCTTTGGGGAGTCAGACGCCGAGGACACGGGAGACGGTGGCCCAAAACTTGAGGCCGGAATGAGTGTATGTGGGGTCGACGCGACGGGTGTGAGAGTCGATTGCATCGGGGCCATCACAGAGGTTTGGAGGGATAAACGATTGAAAGGTCTTGCTGGCGTTGGGGAAATTGGTGACGGTGGTGGCAACGAAGACGATGACGCTGACGACGTCGGCTGAGCCGTTCCGTTGATCCCGTTCGTTGTTTCCCGTGAGGAGCGCTTTGTCGAAGCTACAGACAATCCTGCATTCTGTAACGAAGCAATTCGGCCGGCGATCGACTTTTGTCCCGAAGAGCTACGTGAACGTAAGAACGTAATTTCGTCAGGACGGCACTAGAATGCGAATTCCAGCGTATGCTCACTTCGAGGACGATGAGGCTCCAGAGCTTTCGAGTTCTTTCAGTCTAGATTCAACATGATTCGTCTTGTCGATGATACCCTGGGCGTGGCCCTACTCGTCGAATGCGGGTTACAACCTCCGGACTGCTCAAAGCAAAGCACAACCAATGCACTCACCTGCATCCACTCCGTGACCTCCTTGTATACAGCACCCCTCTTCCCCGGCTGTGCCTCCGCCTTGAAGTCCGCAGCATCAAACAGCGCAGAAAGAAGGCTGCTAGCCTGCACCCACAATCCCAAGCTCTTCTTCAAATCACCCGAATCTTCAGCCTTCTGAGCTTCGAACGCCGAGTCCTGAGCGACATGCATAAGCGAGGTTGCAGAGATCCCCTTGCTTCTGGTGACCGAGAACGCCCTCTCCTTGGCCCGTTCCTTGATATCCGCGACGGTTTCGTCATTGT
>Ga0307515_10002568_pt1 | contig 39198 bp, 21 predicted proteins | sample 17_EM_MG_FD_194513 | JGI IMG/M metagenome (GOLD analysis project Ga0307515, IMG submission 194513) | Populus trichocarpa ectomycorrhiza microbial communities from riparian zone in the Pacific Northwest, United States - 17_EM | ecosystem: Host-associated > Plants > Roots > Unclassified | place... | reverse complement strand
ATATTATTTCTTTAGATATTCAAGAAAGATTGTTGAATCACATTAAGGACACGGACTCAAGCTCAGATGTGCTCAGTGCTTTGAATAACAATTACCTTGGATTCTCTTGACAATTATTGCAAATCAGGGAGACACAAATCTGAATTTTTTTTTTTGGGGGGGGGTTGTGTTTCTTCTGGTACTCCTGTGTTTAGCAGTGCTTTGGTCCATGATCAAGCAACTTCTCCTTGCAGATTTGCTAGGAAACTGCCGAGTCACCTTAACTTCCGTCACCCCGCTGAAATGATTTTTTTCTTTTTTGTCTTTAAGAGAAGTTTGAAATCCTTACGAACTAGATTAGTATCAAATACATGGAAAACTAAAGCATGTTCATGGTCTTATTTGGCAATGAGGTTTCTTTTCCACTGGGAGTGCAAATGATCAAGAAAGTAATCTTGGTTTCTAAGCACAGCTGGACCCCTGGTAATGACAGTGTGAATGTCTGTCTGAAAAAACTTGAAAGTGGAAGCTGTTGAATTTCTCAACCAGGATAAAAAGATACGATCTCTGTCAATATTCATGACAATTGAGTTATTACACACTTGCACAATGTGGTTTGAAATTCAAATTGTGATTCTTCAGTGCTACTGAAGCGAAACTAAAGCCAGAGGATTATTGCAGCCAGGGCAGACCAAGTAGAGCTTCAGGGAGGAACACATCAGATACAATCCCGGGGAACTTTCTGAAGTGAAAACTGCAGATGGATGGCTATTTACTGTGTAGGCCAAGTGAAGCTGCAAATAGCATTGTAGCTCACAAGCAAATGGATGGCTAGATTCTGTGAAAAGGGTTTGCAACATGTCAAGTGAAATGCATCAGATGCCCATAAATGTAAAACGGAGGGCGAGACCGTAATCCCAGTCAATATCATGGTTTAAATCTCCTTACAGTACCACCCTCCTTGAAACATTCTCTCCCTGTGAACTTGAAAAAGACATTCCGTGTTGTTAGGTCAATTAATTTCGTACAGTGTCAGTAGTTTCTGTCCTAAAAAGGGACTCCTGACCAGGTGCTCTGCTCGGTTTTACAGTCCAACAAGAAACAATTTCGGTATCTTATTGGATTAATGGTTGCATGGAATGGTTTCTCTAAATTTGGATCTAAGGATGAAAACAAATCCGAGGGGGTTAGCTGCAATCCCTATGCATATTGTATTTTAATAATGGTTACCACAAAAATAAATAAATAGAATCATTTGAGGTGTCTCCACGAAACGTAGCGTGATGGTAAAGAGCTTGAGATCTGCACAGCAAGTCTCAAGTTCGAGTCAGGGCGTGCATCTCTTATAAGAGTCTGGAACAGCCGGGGTTTTACCCGCTCACCTGAACCCACAAAATGCACTTTCCGGGGATGGGGTTTCCTCGAATCCAAAAAAAAAAAATCATTTAAGGCTTTATTATATTTTATACTCTTAATTTATACATAATCCCATAAACTGTCATGTTAATTAGAAATATGATTTAGTTTTCATGTTTTTTTATTATTATTAATTAAGTATAAAGTTAAATGGTGTGGAGTTTTCATCGTACATGAATTTACTATTCACCCTAACATATTTTAATGTGAATTACAATATTGTTATTTTTGAAAATTTTTAATTTGGTTCTTAAACTTTTTTTAGCACAATTTAGCCCTTTGAGTTCAAATTAAAGCTCAATTGCATTTTTTTTTAGGGGGGGTGAGGGTTAGATTGAAAGACAGGGGACTGAAGTACAAAACACAGATAACATAAGTGGCGTGTATAAATTTACTTGTGAAGTATATTTTTGTCCCTAATTTTTTTTTTCTATTAGATGATTGGTCCTTTGAAGTTTGTAAAATTCATTTTAGTAGTAAACTTCATTTTTAATATTTTTCGATTCTTAGTGGGTGAGAGGAGAAAAAGAAAATGGCCGGAATCCGGCCTAGAGAAAGAAAGATGTTATTTCAATGATTCCGATAACAAAAATATTACATTTTTGTTTCAAATAATTTCATATGATGAAGAGAGTTTGACTTGAGAGTTTGTTTTGCCTTGAAAGTGCCAAAAAAACACAAATCCGAGATCGGGAAGAAATTGGTTACCAGGTTGATTCTTGGTTTTGGACTGGTTTTTGCGCTTTTAGAGCTTAGAGATTGGTTTCACACGGTTATTATGGTGGTTTCTAGGTGTTTTGTGTTGAAAATAGAATTTTAAAGGGAAAAGACCAGGCACTTCGATTTCCCAGCCACAACAGTGGCCGAAATTTGGATATGCTAGGTGATGCGTCGTTTTTTTTCTCGACTGATCTGAGGTGGATGATGTCTTTTTTTTTAAAAAAAAAAAGAGGTGTGTGATTGAACCTGACTTTGCAGGCCCATTGGTCATGGGCCAAGCGCTAGGCATGTCCTCATTCTTTTCTTTCTTTCTTTTTTATAGTTTCGATTTTTTTTTTAATTTTGAATTTTTTTATATTTTTTAAAAATAATTTTTAAGTTTGTATTTTACTTCTTTGTGATTTGTTTTTTTTCTTTCTTATTTATCCCTTTTTACATAGTTATTAATTTTTAGTTATATTGGATTTGTTAAATTTTTGAAGAGATTAGTAAGATTCATTTGTAATTTAAATATATTTTATATATACATTAATTTTATTTTTAGAAAAAAAAATATTTATTTCTTATGATATTTTTAATATGTGCAGCCTTACATAGTATGCTTTTACTTTTATTTTATCTAATAAATCTTGTGAATGCGTCGATTTCTATTTGAAATTGAATTTAATAAATAAATATCTTAATATATATTTGTCTCTCAGTTTTTTTTATTTTTTTAGAAAAAAATAGCAAACCAAAAATGGGTTTGTTGGAATATCTTTTTTTTCATTTTATTGAAATTGATTTTTTTTACCTATTTTTTTTCTCATGTTCTAAAAGAAATAGTTTCAAAGAAAAACCATATTATTAAACTTTATAAAATCCACATATATGTTCACAAGGTTGATTGGTTGACCAAATATGTTTTTTTCATGACAATAATAGTTGCAATAATAGTAATAATTGTGATAAAAATATTAATAATATCAATAATTGTGATAAAAGTGTTAGTAATAGTAATAATTGTGATAGTAGTGATAATGCTACTACTAATAGTAATGGTAGTTGTAATAGTAATGGTGATAGTAATAATATTAACTAGTGATAATATTAGTTGAATTGTAATAATAATAATAATAATAATAACGGTGATAATAATTGTTTATTAAGATAATAATGGTGGCAGAGATAGTAATAATAATAATAATGGTGGTGCTGATAATAGTTTATTAGGGTGGTTGTGGTGGTTGTGATATTAATAATTATGGTGATGATACAAAAAATAGTAATAATAATAATAATAATAATAATAATAATGATATTCTCAATAATGATAATGATAAAGATAATAATAATAGCAACAATAATAATATTAATGCTATTGATATTAATAGTAATAGTTATAATAGTGATAATAAAGTTGTGGTGATAATGATAACAATAATAATAATAATAATAATGCTAGCAAGGGTAATAATAATAATAATAACAATAACAATAACAACAATAATAGTAATAATAGTATTAACAATAATAGTAATACCAATGGTAATAATGATAGTAATAGTGATTACGATAATGATAATGTCAATCTTCTTTTTATTTTGCCTTTCTATAGGGTTAGAATGGCTTACGAGTTTACTAGGGTAACTCAGGTTATCCCGATTTATGAGTTTGGTGAGTTGTTTTTTTTTTCTTTTCTAATTGAACATGACTTTTTTCCCCGTCAATTTCTTCCTAATACAAAAAAAAAGAAGTTTTTGAGAAAAAACCATATTATTAAACTTTATAAAATCCATGGACATGTTCACAAGTTTGGTTGGTTGACCTGATTCAGAGGTCTGGCGAGTTTAACATTTTTTTGTCAACATTTTAGTATTGTGTTAATGTTCAATTTAGCGATCATTTATTTTTTTTATCATATAATTAAATAAAAAGATAGTTTTTTATATGATTTTTTTGTTTTTCATCCTTTGATTGTTTTTCCTCAATTTTGTCCTTTAATATTAAATTGATTGAGAAATAAACTGCATGATTTATTTTTTATTATTTTTATAGGGTTATCACTGTCTTAAATAAATGTCTATATTTTAGGTTGGTGCCTAATTTTATGAGCATATATTTTTATTATATAATTAAAAAAATTTATTAAACTTAATATAATTCATGACACGTGTCGCTAGGAACTAAGATCAATTCAATCTGTCATTATTTCAATAATTTTTTTAAAAAAACTTGTCATCTTGAAGTTTTGTTAAAAGTTAAGCCATGTTTTTACAGGTAATCAAAATTATATTTGAACTATTTAAATCAATTAATTTAATTCGGACTAACTCCTACTCAGTTTAATTAGAAATTCAAGTTAAGTAAATAGTTAAGTTATGATATTTTAAAATTGATTCATTAAACTAGGCTTAATAATATAGTAAAAAAAAATTTCATGCTCTTAATATGTTTGTTGACATTTTAAAAAAATTATTTTACCCACAGCAAAATGCGGGTAAATGTACTAGTAATAACTACATTTGATGGGTGGAATTAAGTAATTAACAGTCACGCAAACTCTATAAAAAAATCAAGCTGCCACGTAACGCATTTTGAAGAATTATTTTATAACTTCGCCTCGCAGTCTTTCCCTTGAAGCAAACGCAAGAGTTTGATTAAAGAAATTTTAAACAATAAGACCCGAGTTGCAATATGTCTAAATCACAAGGGTCAGAATATAATTTATCCAAAAGAACTCGATCCATGCTATTTTACCGATCCAAGTAATTAGATCTAAACCCGAAAATTTGATTTCCAAGTCAAGAAAATGAGACCTAACATTGTCACTGAGGTAAGCTCTCCTCCATCTGTCTTCTCCTTTTCGACTCTAAATCTTTAATTTTCTTTTTTGAGTTTAGGGTTTTCTTGTTTCAATTGAGATTATGAAAATCTGGGGATTTCGCTTAGCTTTTTGTTGATGATAATGTGGTAATTGAGTATAGTTAACTGTTTAATTAGTGCTGTTGGGCTTGATTGAGAATTCTCTACTTTTGTCCTTTTGATTTGTGAGGAATTTATGCAAATGAAGTTCATTTTGTTTTCTTCTTTTGTAAAAAATGAACTAGTAGATTTGATAGCTTAAATGACTGATGCTCCAATATCATTTGTAAATAAATGAGGGGAGAACATGTTGATGTTGTGATGCAATCTATTTACTTCTTTCAAATGATTTCCTTTGTCGAAGTAAGCAGAATGTGCAGTTCGATACAGAACTAGTCAGTAAAGCATTTCGGATCATGTTTATTATGGGTTTATTTATTTATTTATTTAGTAACAAGGTTGGTGTCGTAAGTTTTCAGGCGGGACTGCAAACGAGAGTGGGACAATGGTGGGAAAGCATTCCATTCCTTACTTCTGCGGTTGTGGTTGTTTGTGGCGTTATATACTTGGTCTGCCTCCTGATTGGATACGACTCGTTTTACGAAATATGTTTCTTGCCAACTGCTGTTGTATCCCATTTTCAGGGTATGTTTGTTAGGTGATGCATTTAATTCGTGATAATGGATTAATGAATTATGATCAACATTGGAAGATATTTTTGAAACCGTGTTTAAGGTCATGATACCATGGGAAAATTAACTTTACCTGGCCTTGGTCTAAGGAGGAACCCTTTTAGCCCTGAAATCTGCACTGGTGCATTAGGCACCTATACTGTGATGCCTAACTAAACAACCATTTCATTCAATCTGCCTATAGTTTCAGGTTCCTTGTAGGCTTAGGAAGAAAGGATCAAAATTTTGATTTTTTTCATTTGATGCCTACATGTATGTTGTCACTTCATCCTTATCTTAAAAAAAGGGATTTATCCCATACTTGTGGTCATTAACTTTGCGTTCTTTTTTTTTTCTTGTGCAGTTTACAGGATTTATACCTCAATATTTTTTCATGGTTCACTCCTTCATGTTCTGTTCAACATGCTAGCTCTTGTACCTCTGGGTTCTGAACTGGAGAGAATCATGGGATCTATCCGCTTGGCGTACCTGATAATTTTGTTGGCCACTACCAATGCAATATTTCATCTTTTTATTGCATTGTTGGTGGCCCACAATCCGTTTCACCCATACCAGTATCTTTTGGATGAGTGTGCAATAGGCTTCTCTGGAATTTTATTTTCTATGATCGTTATAGAGACGAGCTTGAGTGGAGTGCAGTCTAGGAGGTTGGTTCTTATTTACCTATTCTTGCTGTGAATTTTAATTTCACCGTGATTATAATACTCATCACTTGTTATTATTTTGCAACATCACACTAGCACATAATTAGATGTGTTAGTGCTCCTGTGTGGATGCATGAGAATGAGGATATCCTTCTTTTAGTATTTAGTTATCACTGAGTAAGTATTATTGTTGATTATTCTCGAAGAATTGTAGTTTATTTTTACATGTGTGGTCAGTATTTTGACTGACACGAGGAGTTTTTTGTGTTTTGATGACAGTGTAATCTAGTAAACATTTTAATTGATTTATGTATTTGCTTGGTGCATTCTAGTGATATGCAACTTCATTATTTTGTTTTGCAGTGTGTTTGGTCTCTTCAACGTTCCCGCTAAGTGGTAAATGTTGTAACTGCTTCATTATTGTGTTATTTCTTATATTTGAGTTTCTTTTCTCTTCAATTTTTTATGTTTAGTTAATGATGTGGCATAATTAAACACATGCTACAGGTATGCATTTATCTTACTGGTAGCATTCCAGCTTCTTATGACGAATGTGTCTTTACTTGGACACCTATGCGGCATTTTGTCCGGATTTGCATGTATGTAATCCTTGTCTCAATTTGAAGGTTATACATATTTCTTCATACTTTGTGTTATACTCCACATAAACAGACAATGTGATTGGATTTCTATCCTTTTACTTGTCAGATACCTATGGGTTATTCAACTTTCTTATGCCAGGAGCGTCCTCCTTTTCTGCTATTGAGGCCTCCTCTTGGCTTGTAAGTACACTACTGGACTGGCTTCTGATGATAGACAGATTTATTTCCCTGTTCTTTAATTAGACTGTTATGGTGTATTTGGCTGTTAAATTACAGAGAATCTGACAATTCTCACTCTGGCACACTTCTATCCCAACTTCTTGAGGGTTCTGGCCTTGTGAACTCGTTCTTTCTGAATTCCTTCTTTGATTGTACCTCCACTTCTTTTACAATTTCTAGTTACAAATAAGTGGGTAACTATATGTTGTTGATGTGTTTTCATCAGTCATATTTTATCCTTCACCTGTGTATTTACATATGATTTATGCGTTGTTCTAAGTGTGATCTATTCATTTATGACCTTCAGTCCTCCTGCGTGAGGAGGCCTAAATTTATTTTGTGCACTGGCGGTAGTCCCACAAGCTACATCCCGACACATTCAGGCCAAAACACTACCTCCAGGTAAATTCTGCTTGCTCCATGGTCCAAGGAAATTTTAATCCGAGAGGATATGTAACTTGATAAATTTTATTGAACAGTGGACTATTATCTGGAAATATTTGGAGAAATTTATCTTCATGGATGCCACAGAGGGAAACATCTGCTCAGGTATCGAGTTATGTTCTTTTGAAAGTTTTTATCTTAATGTTCAAGGTAAAGATGCAAGTGCTGATTTTCAAAATGGTTATGATTCTTGTTAAATATCAATGGGTGTCTCTGTATACAATGGACAGAAGAAACATATGATACATCCTAATCCTTTTTCTTTGATCCTGGAATTCCTGGGACTTGTAGATAGTTTTTCTATTGTAACAACTTGATTAAATTTCTTGTTCACACAGGCTGGGCAAGACTATAGGTTCCCTGGAAGTGGAAGGGCTCTTGGTTCTGGCCAAAGTGAAACAGTGCCTGCTGTGAATTCAGATTCAAACCTGCAGGCTAGACTCTTGGATAACAGCAACCCAAACCGTTCATCACATTTGGGGGTAACTGCTACAAGAGAGCCACCATTAGATGGAAGGTAGTGGAAACTATTCTTGCATGCATGATGCATCTCATGTTAGAGAACAGAAGCCTGCCTAGCCCTGTCCTTATGATTTTTATTTTAAAAAAAAAAATTGTTGATTGTTTCCCATCAAGAAAATGGATTTAAGTGTCCCCAAAGGAAACCAAATAATTATATTGAATATGACCATGTCAAAATCTTTTGTTATTGTACTTGTCTGAAGTTCAAAAAAAAAAAATGTATGGTAGCTATGCTAGCATCATATTTCAAAACTTATGCAATGCTCTAGATCCTGGCTATGGTCTTGATTTATTTGGCTACCAGTGATTCAAGTATTAAAGAGTCTAGCATGCAACAAACATCAAAATCGCAGCTTCTTATTCTACTACTACAATAGAACACACATACAAAGCCTTCTATTCGGGTACAAAAATATTGTATTTCACAAAAATGATTCACTACCTACACTTTCTATGCTTCATACCATGTGGAGTACCCTATCCACTGTTTTTTAGTGATAAATCATTTGCGTTCTTCATTTTTCTGCAATCCTTCCATGGTATTCAGGAGGTCAGTGGTAGATAATGCTGTTGGTGCAACTCCAGTACACCCTGCACTCCATCAGGTTTATTTCATTTATTTGGCAATGTGATATTATCTCCTATTTTTTTAATGGAAATTTCTGGGTCTTAAATCATTTGTTGTTTTGTGGTTTCTCTTGATTGCAGGATTCAGCTCCTTCCGAGGAGCAAATCCAAAAATTAGTATCTATGGGTTTTGACAAGGTAAAAATGTCTATAATTGTGCTTTTCTTTTCGTTTAGTGCTTTTGCAGTTTGTGTGGATATCAAATCGAGATGTTAAGGTTAACTTAAAAAATTGAAAAATTTGAGAACCAAAAGAATCCATATAGTGTGCTGATACAAATGCCTTGTTATTGGTTCAGACACAGGTAGAAGTTGCAATTTCAGCTGCTGATGGAGATCTTAACGTAGCAGTTGAAATTCTTATGAGCCAGCAGGTATGTAAGAGTTGCATTGCTTATGGTTCTCATGATTGATTTGTCTTGTACTAACCCAAATAAATGTCATGATTGATGTGCAGGGATAATTTGTGAAGCAAACCCCATCCATTGATTCTTCGAAGAAAGATCCCCCATGGTTGGCCTAATACACTACTCCTTCAACAATTGCGATGTCACGAGGCAGCAGTCTACTTTTGTAGCTTTCAGACGATAGGGTAGGAAGGAGAGGATTATTCAACAGGAAAAAGAAGAAAAGAAAACAGTTTACTCTAACTTCTGTTGAAAGAAAGTATAAGAATGGGTTGTAAATATGTTGTTGCCAAAACCTTGAAATTCAATTGGAAAACAGTTTAATGTCATTGTCCTTGACACTCGGTTTTCCATTTGGAACAACCGAGTGCCATATGTAACATCCTGTTACGCTGAAAACAATGCTGTCTTGATTGTTCTAGCTGTCCCCACTGGAGTAGGAAAGTGAAGTGACTCCCTCGATGACGTGGTACGAAAGGCAAATTCTAGAAAGCTAAAGAATTAGGTTTGAGAATTAAGTTTGATATAAGTGTGTCGAGATTACCTTAATCAAAACATAATATTATTGGAATGAACCTTTACTTAATGAAAATCAATTCATGAAATTCATGTACGAGAAGAATAAAGAAGATGTGTTAAATTTATTTTTAGAAATTTTTTAAAAATAAGTTGTTAAATATTCTTGTACTATGAGGAAAAAAAATCATCTCTAAATAAAAATTTGTATTTTATCTGCCAAGATGCATTATAAGACCACATCATCATTTCATGGTAGATAAACATCACCAAAACCTTTATTCTGAACATGATAGAAGATGTTCTTTCGGTTGCTCCTCCAAATCAACCACATTATCTTGCAAATTCAATGCTCTTTTCACTGCAAGCGTCTCCCCCTCAACCGGATACTCAACACATTCATCATTTTCATCTTCAAGCCCATCTCCTCATCACTAACCTTCCTATCAGTCACAACTTCACCATGAGCCTTTATAATCATAGCTCGCTTATTTGGACACAGCGAAGTAACATGACCAACTCCTAAACAATGAAAATATTTTATATCACGATTACAAGATGTAGGAGTTTCAACTTTACCTATATTATCAGTGAAGATGTCCTTATTCTTTTTTGTAGTCTCAATTATCTCCCCTATATTTGATTGAGATTGGGCAACCCCTACATTAGCCTTTCAATTAGGTTTTCAAGTTGACGAAGAACCCAATAGTTGGCTTGGCCGTGAACTACTATTACGTTTGAGTTGTCCCTCCACTCTTGTTGCTATATGAAACATCATATCCTTCAACTCCATAAAGTGTTTCAACTCTATAATATTCGTGATCTTGCTATTCAACCCATTTAAGAATCTAGCTATAATGGCCTTCTTATCTTTCATTATATTAGCTCAAACCATCGTGATCTTCATCTTTTTGTGGTTCTCATCAACATACTTTGTACCTTGGCCCAAACATTGTAATTTTTGGTACAATTCCTTATAATAATGACTAGGGATAAATTGTCTGCTCATAACAGTCTTTATCTCATTCCAAGTCTCAACATGCCTCTCAATATTCCTTCTACGACTCAACACAAGCTAATCTCACCACACAATGACATAGTACGTGAACTCAATTACAATAAACTTAACCTTCTTACTCTCTGAATAGTTATGACAATGAAATATGAGCTCCATCTTTTTCTCTCATTGCAAATCTTAAGATCGTTTTTTCTTGACACAAAGGAACTTTCATCTTAATGTTACCCAAACTATTATCTACCCAATCATGGTACCCAAATCATCTCTTTAGTTGAATCATGCATCTCTCATAACTCCCTCATACCTACGGTTTTTAAGATGCCCAAATTGATCTTCATGGTCTAAAGACACACTATCATAATTCTCAACACTCATCTCATCAAAATCAACACAAGTTAATCCTTATACCTACGGGACTAACAAGCCTTCCACCCCTCCTAACATTGTTTCCACCCCGATCAACCTTATTTCTCAAAAAATCAATTTCAACATCACGTCTCTTCATTCTCTCCATCCTATCCTCCGAATTTTCTATTACCGTGTTCATCTTTTCCCAAGTATCCCAAATATAATTTTAGTATATTGATTAGGTCAATTTTAATAGTATAAAAACAAGTTTTATAAGTTGATGCAAATCAAACCCATTTACACAATCTAATACTCAAATTTGAAATGCAAAGCAAAAAAAATCCAAATGACCCCAAATTTAATATTTGATATTATTTTACCCAAAAACCCCAGAATATCAATTTTAAAGTTATTCCAATGAGGTTTGATTCAATCTTCTTTGTATTAGTGTTTTCAAGGTAGAACTAAATCTTTAACTTTTTAATGTTTTTATTTTATCAAAGAACCCTTAACGCAAAACTAGACAATAACGTAAGAAGAGAAAACAAAATTGATAGAATAAAACTTTAACCAAATTAGACCCAAAACAAGACCAAAGAAAAACAAGAAGAAGATATACGTGGAAACAAATTTAAACAACGAAAACAAAAAGGATATAACCTGATTCTCAGAGCCTCGCTCTGATACAAACTGATATGAACCTTGTGATCAAGAAACTTGCACATAAAAAAGACAAATCCCGAAAAGCCAAAGAATCAAGTTTGATAGGAGTGTGACACAAAGATTACCTGAATCAAAGTACTAGCACTATTGGAATGAACCCCCACCCAACGAATACTAATTCATAAACAAGAAGTATAACGAGAAGTATAAGTTCAGTTATACCTTGATAAGTTAAATTTGTTTTTTATCTTAGCAAAGAGAAAAGTGTTGCATCATGCAAAACACAAGTTTATTCAAAAATATTATGGCTGCTGGATTTTTACAGAAAAGAAACTAATATATAGTCCTCTTAAATAACCCTCATAGACCCTTTATTGGGTTGTAAACCAATAGGCCAAAGCTAATGATTAGATAACACAAACCTAATACCTAACATAGTCATAAAACATTGATTTTAAGCCAAAACAAACTCAAACTAAAACACAAGTTCTAAACTAAATGTAAATATCTAAATAATAAAATAAAACAACAAATAAAACCTTAAAATAATTCAAATTAATATAAAAAAATAATCCAGCCCAAAAGTAATTTGTCATTAAATACATCAGCCCTCATTTCATTGTGCAGATAAGATAAATAAAGAATCTTTGTACGAAAATGATTTTTGAAACATTAAGGAATCATTGTCACACTTGAAAACTATGTTGCTACCCATTAAAGATTCTTGTAAAACTAGAAAACTCTTAAAAATAAGCTACCGAATATCCTTGTATCACGAGGAAAAGAAAATTCTTTAAATAGAAAGTCCACAAGTCAACAAATCAAAATACAACAAATAACAAAATATGTGAAAGACAACAAATAATAAAATTTGTATTGCATCTGCTGACATGTATTATAAAATTTTTGCAAATTCTAATTGACTTGAAATTTTAACCCTATACAAAACAACATGTCTAGAAACACTTGGTAAAACTTCAGTCTGATCAAATAATTGGATTAAGAATTATGCTTGATAGTATAAAACCAGACAGTAAATAACATTACACTGGAATTCAAATTTAATTCTTCAACCCAGTTTCCTCGTTCATGGTTCAAATTGATCGAGAATTTGGAGTCACCTGTTTGAATGATGTGTGCTTGTCCCCTAACCGGTGAAGATATGGATTTCCTGACAAGTACAATGAAAATGTAGTCAAGCACGCTTTGAATATCTTGACAAGTACAATTCTCCGAAAAGAATTTCCACTTACAGTTAATAAAAGAACCAGAAAAATCACCAAATCTGTATTCAGGTTACTATTACATAAATTCTGTAAGCCTGTTGAGAGTCTGAGACACCAGGACTCAGTCGAGTGTCTTTGATGGATAGAGAAAAACCTATAATCACACCAAAGCAGACTTGCAACTCAGTCCAACTGCATGGAAAATTGCAGATGGGAACCATTCAGGATCCTCTGTGCTGCCATCCACACTTGTGTAAATATATGCATTGAGATGAGTGTCACCATCTTCTGTGAAGATGAGATCAAGAGCATGCTGTCTGCAGAAGCTATCTCGTAAGCGATCAACTGAGCGTTGAAGCTTCTTCTTCCATTCCCTTTGCTCTGGAAGACAGGATTGCCTTTCAGAAGCTCTTTTAGGTTGTTCATCCATTCTAGTAGGAAATGGCAAAAGCTTCATGGCAGAACATGGGAGCAGTTCATCTTCTAACAATAATGCACTAGCTAGTAAAGCTAGCTGCTGGGATTCAGTTCCTGCCATCTTGACAATTCTACTTCCTGAATCTTCCAAGCTTTCTTCATTCTCTGCTGAAATCGATAGTTCACGTATTAACAAATTGACATAGGAATTGAACACTTGCTGAACACCTCCCAGTGCAGGACCATCCATAACTGAAGGCTCTCAAGGGGCCCCACATCCTCGAGAAAGTTCTGAATTGAAAATGAAAATTTCTTGAATGATAAAGGAAAGGACAAATCAAATTCAACGAGTATTTGAATCGCACATATGCAACAATCATCAGGATTATGGAGGAGAAAAAAAAAAGAAGCCAAAGAAAGGTGCTAAGAGCTTTCAATTTGTGAAATAAAAGATCTTATAGAGGAAAGCACTATCAGACATCTGAACCGTGGAATTGAATTTGTTAGCACTGCTTGAAAGCTTTGGCTGTGATGCCATTCACTACCAAGAGATGCAGTCCGAGAGAAAGGGCCTCCACCTGCTGGTGGATAAGTGAGCAACCAGTCATCTGCGGCAGCAAGTGCAGCACTGCTCTGTTCATTTTTCTTTAAATTGGCATTCAATGCCTGCTCAATAATAGGCCTAAAAAGTCTCAATAAGACGGGAGCAAGGGACAATCCACGAGCTTCTGACAAAGAACAATGACCCAAGCATATATGAATGCACTCGGCAGCAACCCTTAGACGTCTTGCAGCTGCTGATTGAGCTAGAACATGCCTCTTTAGAAGAAAAGCAAAAGACTCGATCTCTTTGACAGCCCAAGTTACAAGCTCGGATGTATATGTAAACTCCTCCCCATAAACTTCCAAGGAATCACTTGCTGCTTGTATGATGGTGGAAAAGACAATCTGTGAAAGTGCGGCAGTATATGCTTCCTCCACATGAACTGTTTGATGAGCAAAGACTCGGCAAAATAGACTTCAACATCTGGAGGTGAGAATTGAGTAGCAATATATGGGCACGGGGACATCTCCAAAATGTTTTAGAGCTAAAACAGCTGAACGAAGCTCAAGTCCACGAGTTGAAGGTTGGCTAATGGTATCAGCAAGCTGCCAAGCTAATTTTTGTCGCTGATCTCTAATAGCAGTCTCCAAAGAAATGAGTGAAGTTGGGCTCGAAGAGTGCTTCTCACTGCCTTCATTGGCTAATCTTTCTCCTTTCTCAAGGGCTTCCATAACTTCATCGACTCTCCTTTCCGCCAATAGAACTTCAAGGGTGTCCAGGAATTCAAATAACCAATCTTCTGATTCAGAAAGCTCCCCATCATCGAAACTCGATAAGTCATCTGCTGTAGAGTCTTCAGAAGCAGCCCACAAAGAATCAATGCGAGCATGTTCGCTCAAACCTTGAACTAGAGCTGCTTGGACGAGGTTATTATATAAAAAGTTAAAGTTGTTATATTTTAGGGTTATGATTTATTTGGTGAGTAATTTCAATTTTTATATTTTGGTGGGAGGGAAAAAAAAGTTTTGAATTACTTTGAGAGATTTTGAGCGAGAAAATAATTTTGCGTTATATTTTGTAATATTTTATAATAAATTTCTCTGATTATCTTATTTATAGAATAGATCTAAATTATTAAATCATATAAATTTCTTGTATGCTTTTATATGATTGATTGTATTTATTTTTTATATTTTTCTATTTACTAATTAGTTTGAGATTTTAGAATTTTTTTCACTACAAAATATTATATTTTATGTGCTGTAATGAAAGAAATGACTAATCAAATGAAGGTTTTTCTACATGTGGAGCAACCACAAGCACAAAAGCCTACACTACATGCTACAAATGTGGAGTGGCAGGCCATTTTGCAGGAAATTGCAGTGAGAATGGGAAGGTTAGTTTTTTGCCTATATTTGGTTGCGTTTTTCTAAGAAAATCTCTCATGCAATTACAGCACACACAGTGCACATATTTATTCATGGTTTAGCTGTCATGCAAACCTTCCTTCGCTTGTATGTTTCAGGATGGACAGAGAAGAGATCAAGTGATATATTAGCTTCTGTGTCAAGGACCTCACAGAAAATGAGAAAGTTCACATGGGATCTCAATCAGCAGATGATAATCTTCATAGACACCAAAAAAAGAAAGAAAAAATGCAAGGAAAGGGTGATTTTGACTACCGATGAATAGGGTAACTTAATAATCACCACAGTCAAGAACTTGCTCAATCCGGAAGCGAGGAGGAGCTAAGAATACTTGGATGCCACCTACAAATCTGCCTCAGAATCTGGAGGTTATTTTACAAACAGCATATTTAAAGGCCTTCTCTGAACAATTGAACATCTTGGAACTTTAATCACTCAAATCTGTCTTAGATGTTTAGGGTGGAGTTACCATTATGTATCTAACATTAGCAGATAGTTCTATCTTCTTGTTCATTTTACCAAGTTTATCTTGCCTTCAAGGCACAAAAACTCATCAACTACCCTGCGAAGAAACTTAGACTCGTTTGTAAAGAGTTCTTGGTGTGGACTAAAGGCCACCATCATCTTTAACCTAAAAAACCAAACTGGATAACAATCATGACAGGCATAACAAGCTGGACTCTATGTACATCTAACATGCCTAAGCCCTGCATGTTGACATCAATTCTTATTTCAGAGTCACAATCGTAGCTAACGAACTTGGTTGTGCTTGTATACTGAATTTATTTGATCATCCACGTGAATATGCTCTTTTAATGTGAAAATATTGCCACTTCTCTATCATCGCCCATTCTCCAGAAGTGAGCATCGGACATGAGAGTGACTAACATTGCAAAGCTTATTTAAATCACACACGACAACAAAAGAAGCGATGAACACAAAGTCAATTATTTACAAACTCAGCATTGTTTATCCTTAAACTTGTACCTAACCATCGATCATTCCATAACATACTGAAGCTTATTTCGAAATCTCGGCGCCAAATAGCTCCCTTGTCACCCTGGCTCTTAGTTCCCAACGATCCACTTTTCTCGTATCTCCCTCACTTTTTATTCATGTCCTCTAGCTTGGTTTTTCTTCATCTCTATAAATGCCCCCACCAACTTCCAAGTTGCTCATTCAAAATTTAGGCAATAGAAACCAAACATAGTTACGTACAAAGATGGTTAGCTTCCCAACTGTTGACAAATGTGCATCCATCGGCAGAGAAAAGCACAGTGTAGTTGCTGACATGGATGGGACCTTGCTTAGAGGCCGTAGCTCATTCCCTTACTTTGCTCTACTTGCCTTCGAAGCTGGTGGGATTTTTAGGCTGCTTTTCTTGCTCTTGAACTCACCACTAGCAGGACTTCTGTATTACTTTGTGTCCGAGTCTGCTGGTATTAAAGTTCTTATCTTTGCTACATGTGCCGGAATGAAGTTATCAGATATCGAGTCTGTAGCACGTGCTGTGCTGCCAAAGTTTTACTCTAGTGACCTTCATTCTGAGTCGTGGCGTGTGTTCTCTTCTTGCGGAAAACGTTGCGTTCTTACTGCAAATCCAAGAATTATGGTGGAAGCATTTTTGAAAGATTTCTTGGGAGCTGATTTGGTTTTGGGGACTGAGATATTAACTTATAAAGGTAGAGCAACAGGGTTTGTTCAGAGCCCGGGAGTACTTGTGGGGAAGAACAAGGCAGATGCCCTTAAAAAGGCTTTTGGGAAGACACAACCAGAGATTGGACTTGGAGATCGTCATACAGATGCACCCTTCATGGCTCTATGCAAGGTTAGACGATAGTCTAGTGGTCTTCTTCTTCTTCTTTTCATTTTTCCCCTTCATATATCATTGGGCAGAAGCTGATAGATTACCTTGATCAAAACTACAGGAGGGCTACATAGTGCCACCTAAGCCAGAGGTTGAAGCTGTAACTACTGACAAGCTCCCAAAACCAGTCATCTTCCATGATGGCCGGCTAGTCCAAAAACCAACACCATTATCAGCACTACTCATAATTCTCTGGATCCCTATAGGCTTCATTTTAGCCTGCTTGAGGATTGCAGCAGGGTCACTCCTGCCTATGCCAATGGTCTACTATGCTTTCTGGGCACTTGGTGTCCGTGTCACCATAAAGGGAACCCCACCTCCCCCAGCCAAAAAATCAATTGGTCAATCTGGTGTCCTCTTTGTTTGCTCACACAGAACCTTGCTTGATCCCATATTTCTCTCCACTGCCCTTGGGCGCCCTATTCCAGCAGTTACATACTCACTTTCTCGTCTCTCTGAAATTATCTCACCAATCAAAACTGTTAGACTCAGCCGTGACCGAGCTGCAGACGCATCAATGATCAAGAAGTTATTAGAAGAAGGTGACCTAGCTATATGTCCCGAGGGAACTACTTGCCGCGAACCGTTTCTTTTAAGGTTCTCGGCTTTGTTTGCTGAATTAACAGACGAACTCGTTCCAGTGGCTATGGCGAATCGCATGAGTATGTTTCACGGAACCACTGCAAGAGGCTGGAAAGGGATGGATCCATTTTACTTCTTCATGAACCCTAGCCCAGCATATGAAGTAACTTTCCTGAACAAGTTGCCACCAGAGCTAACATTAAGTGGTGGGAAATCTAGCCATGAGGTGGCAAACTACATACAAAGAGTGATTGCTGCTACTCTCTCCTATGAATGCACTTCCTTTACTAGGAGAGACAAGTACAGGGCACTTGCTGGGAATGATGGGAATGTGGTTGAAAAGACGAAGGTCCAAGCCAACAAAGTAATGGGGTGTTAATTCTGTTTGTTCCACAATTTGGGTTTAATTATATACCTCTGTGAGTCAATCACCAATTACCATGCGCCATTCGGGATCAGTACTTGTTTCAATTTTCAAGTTGGGGGAGAAAGGGATATTTCCTTTCATTTCAAATTAATGTCATGTTTGGTAGAAATGATATTTGCAAATAATAAAGAAGCAAAATCAAGCCCAAGTGCCTATTCAGGGAGGATGTATTGCATACGTAGCTAGATATCCATGCATTTTTCCTATAGTTAGCTTCAATGGCTGGTGTTATTGTATCAGTACTGAAGTGTGTTTCTCTCAAGTGTCAGATTCTCAAATGAGCTAAATCTAACAAAAAACGAATAGAATATCACTAGAGGGTGTTAACAAGAGAACCAGAGGGTAATGGCTAATTGTGTTAAAAAATTTCATTCAATCGCTAGAGATTTCTAGGCATTTTCTTGTGATCAAGGTCAGGACAGAGATAATTCGGAGCTTGAGACAAATATACGCAAATGTATGGAGGTAAGCAAAAACATTGCTGTTAGCTCCACTGGGTGCAGTTTTAAGGATCTTTGGAAGGTATATCCATTTAATCACGAATCACATATCTATCCATGCCCAGAAACGGGATCAATAGTTATAGAGTTATCGGATGATGTCTGTAACCTACCAACATGCAAGTAGATAAATTTAGCTGTAGCATAAAACTTTCTTGATCAGAAAAATATACAAGAGTACACGCAAAAGAACATAGCAGCAGGCAGGCACATGTAGTTTTTTGACTTGTTACAGGCCGATGCTTAACACAACAACACGCACAATCATAGCTGCTCAGAGGCCTCTACACTGCCACTGGCAGTGCTTATCACCAAACAGTAGTCTATCCATCGGTCTTCCTTTTCTCCTTAGTGATCTCCTTTGGTGGCTTGACAATAAGGATGGGACATTTTGCATGGTGGGCGCAGTAGTCACTTATACTTCCTAGGAGTGCTCTGCGACGAGCAAGATTCAGTTACTAATTAATAGACAGATAAATTGACAGCTAGCATGGAATGAGCTGCTAGTAATTAATTACCTTTTGATCTTGCCTAGACCACGGCTGCCAACAACAAGGACATCAGCCTGCATTTGCTCTGTGGCTCGACAAATTTTGTCTTTCGGATCCCCTTCAAGAATAAGAGTTTCTGCTTTGATCTGCTCAACATTTGATAACATGAACAGAAGAAGAGCCTTAACTAATTACCTTTGAGATAAATTGGACTCGGGATTAAATTTTACACAGCTTGTATGACCTTAATTATGAACTAAAAGAACACGATGAAAGAGCAAGAGAAGGAATTAAACGATCATTTCTGACTTCAATTTTATATGATCAGTGGCGTTTCATTTGGCCTTGAAAACCATTTACTCGTAATACTAATAAAGTAATAATTAGCTTCATTACTTTTTTTATATATTTAACTACCATCTTATCTTTGCACATCTGTAATGCACGGGAGAGTAGCGCCGTAGCATTTTCTGCCAGCGATTTCCTCACGGATTCTATGATCGAAGATGATGCATAAAAAGCTGCTGCGTCATTATAAAAGCAATCAATCTGTACGTGATTATGATTCCCACATCATCATAACTTGGCAAATAAACACTACTCAAATTAAGCTTTATTCAGATGCACATGACATAAACAAGGGATCTTAAACCTGCTCCACCAGAACCAGCAGGGTACATGTGGTGCTGGAAGGGCTGTTGAACATGAACCAGTGTGACCAGGCCAGATTCTTCCTGGCTCGGTTCAGTTGTTGGAACAATGCCATCAACAAGATTGTCAAGAGCCCAGTTAAGAGCATAGAAGCTCCCATCACTGTCGTCAATTGCCACCATAATCCTCAATCTCTTTCTGATTTGCATCTCCTTTAACGGCTGATGCAGCATCTGCTCTTGCATTACTTCTCTTTCTAAATTTGCACCCGTCTCCATTGTTGCCACTTTCTCAACTCTTAACTATATACCGGAAAATTTTTCGTCACTCGCACCTTAAAAAGTTAGGGCGCTACGTGGGAATTTCTTTTCAGCTAAATTTGGACACTTGGTGTTCATGCAGGTAGAGTTTTTCAAACTTATCATGCATGGCCAAACAAGACAGCTTGTAATAACCACAGTTAGCAAATACTAGCTGTCAATGCCCGAGCGCAGCCACGATAAACTCTTATTTTGCAATATTATTGAGTCAACCTGGTGTGGTGACTCATAAGTAAACTTGGTGATTAAGTAAACTAGATGTCAATTGACAAAATTTAATTTGATATTTTTTAAAAAAATAAAATTAAAAACAATGTTAAATATTTAATATTTTTTTATAAAAATAAATATTATAAAAAAATATTAAAAGGATAATATTTTAGAGCAGTTTTAAACTTAAAATCAAATCAAATTAAAAAAAAATGAGCCTTAATTTACCTTTCAAGCACAATTAATGTTTGAAGCTCATTCCTTGTATAAGAATCCATAGATAAAAAGTCATAGGCTACCAAAATTCATCCGCTTGAGAGTTCTCCCCTACGCTTGTTTAATGACCCTTTCTCTTCTTTCTTAAACTGCGGCCGGGTACTGTAACATGAAGAAAATAAAAAAGTTTAGGACCAAGCCATTAAAAACATTTAATATCGATCAACATTTGACTATGTATCAAGACACGTGTAGGTATAAATTCAACACAGTGAAATAATATTTGTGTCCAACTCAAAAAAATTAATAAAGCTAGTTATTAAAAGTAAAATTATCTTTTTTTTATCCTTCTTCATTTTTATTTTCTATTAGATTTTATCCTTATGATTTATCTTAGCAATTTTTTAAATTGATTTTTTTTTATAATTTTATCTTTCAATATTAAAATAATTCATAACGAGCTTCCTAATTAAACAAGAATTTAGGATTTCACAGGTTATAAATTTAAAAAATTAATTCTGGTTTATGGGATTCACTCAAGTTTGCTTGTTTTTTTTTTTTAAATTTATGTTTTTTGCAATTTCATCATTCAAACATTAGGTTGTTTGATAATTAAACTTTATAGTTTGATTTAATTTATTCTGACGAGATTACACCGATATCATAACCAGGTCACATGTTTTGCATGTTAACCCGAATGGACTCTGGTCGAGTATTTTCAGTCTTTTTTAATAATATTTTTTTTTAATTCTATCATTTAATATTGAATATTCTGTTTGTTAGATATTGAGCTTTGATTATTTTTTCATTTTACTTTTTATAAGGTTACCATGTTCTCATTTAGTTTTTTCTTCGTTATTATATAAGATCCTTTAACATTTGATTTTTTTTAAAATTGATTTGTTATTTTAATTTTATCCTTACTAATTAAGAATTGATCTTCATGATTTTTTTTCTTCTTTCTATGGGGTTTTCTCAATCTCATACTCATGATTGAGGGGTTAGCAAGTTAATCTGGTTTGCCTTATTTTTGTTGTTGTTTTTTTTTATTTTATTTTCTTATTTTTATTTTTTAATATTGAATTGTTTGATAATTAAGTTTAATTTTTTATTTAATTTTTTATGAATGTTTACACTTTACATTGTCTTGAAATCCTTTTTTTACATTGGGGAAAAAATAGTTTGTTCCACAGCGTAGCGAGGACACTTATCTACTAATAATATAAGAAACTGGGACCAATTGATGAAAAATTGAAACTTGAGAGACCAAATGAAAGTTTTTTACGCTTTTTATGGAAAAAGTGCTTTGTTTCTTACTTTTATGTTAACTTTATCCTTCATCTCTCAATTAGTTTTATAACAATAATATAAAACTTTATTTCGTAAAATATACCGTTAATTAACATGGGAATACTTTGCAGCACATAAGGTAAGTGAGAGAAATGAAGTCGAAAGAGATACCGGGCCATAACAAAATTTCAAAGGACTAAATTAAAGAGATAAAAAGTCAGGTGACCAAAGTATAAAATAATAAAAAGTTTAGGGATTTAAAAAGAAAAAACTGAATATGAATATGAAAATGTAAGAGGACAAAGACTTGACTAAAACTAAATGTCTTCTCGTCAAGAGTTTCTGTATTTAGTTGGCTGCCACGAAGACGGATAGCTGAAATGGTTCTTTAATGGGGAAAAAAAAATACAGGGCTAGAAGACGGCCACGGCGTTTTCGCTAGCAATAACCTTCTCTGTATTTTTACCCTTTAAACATCACAATCTTTATATCAATTCCAGAAAATAACAATATACGATTTGTAGCATTTTAAAATATTTTTAAAAAAAAATATTAAGAAAAATATTTTATTTTATTTTTTTAAATTATTTTTAATATTGCCTCATTAAAACAATCTAACAATATAAAAAATAATTTTAAATAAAAATATATTTTCAAATCTATAAGAAACGTGATTCCAAACCGTTCAAATGGCATCAGCAGTGACGTGCCTAGCCAACCAGTTAAATTAATTACCAAATTTTAATGTCATACGTATGTCTTTATTTATGGATAGTTATCCCTGCATCTTTCTTTCCTACAACTAGCATTGACAAGTGAGAGTCAGATGCTGTTGCTAATTGTTTTTCGGACTCTTCCGGCTTGTTTGTTTTTATGTTTTAAAAATATTATTGAAAAAATTTTATTTTTTTTATTTTAAATTAATATTTTTTAAGTATTTTCAGATATTTTGATGTGCTGATGTAAAAAATAATTTAAAAAAATAAAAAATATATTATTTTAATATATTTTTAATAAAAAATTAATTTAAAATACAACCGGAAACTCACTTTCAATTCTTAATTACTTGGTATAAACGGTATTCTTGTCTTGCTATTCAAGGATGCTGAAAATTCAACTGGTAGACTTTTATGCTTTCTCACGGATCTCTTCTAATAATAATCTCTCATCTTTATCAACAAGATTTTTTTTTACATATTTCAAGTTCAAAATAGCTAGAAGACGGTGGACCGTGCGTGTAATTTTTTTTTTTTTTAGTTTAATGTGGGTGTCAAGGTCAGTTTGCGCGCACCTCGACTAATCCCACAGACCCTGAAATTAATGACCATGTAAGCTTCCAGTGACCATCATATGAGCAACTACAGGGCTCGAACCTGAGACCACAGAGGAAGCAAACCTCTTGGTCCCAAACTCTTACCACTGGACCACCACCTAGATGGTTAACATGTTTTTAAGTTTAGAATGAATAGAATTTAGAGATGGGAATAATTATTTTTATGGTGAAATTCAAAAGTCATTAAACTTATAGATGAATCTCAGAAGAAGGGGAAAAATCCTTATCTGGACCTCTTGCTTGGATAAATCAGGCAGTAAAATGCAAATAAAAGGTGAAATGATATAAAAGCGAAATTTTTTATTGAAATAACATATTATTTTAAAAGGTTGGGAATCGTGATATTTAATTAAATTTAGGGCTAATATGTAAATCTCAAGAAAAATAAATAAATAATAATATAATAAAAACTATGGTGTAATGAGATAAATAGTAAATAAAAAGAAAAATAGGGTAAGAAGATAAAAGAAGAAGAGTTTTAGGCAAGAAATGTATATCTTTCTAGTAGCAAAAATGAAATTCAACTTATATTAAATCATTGTTTTTGTAGTGTATTGAGATTTGTAATTAAATATTAAATTATCCGATGTTTATATAATTTTGAATTTAATTTAAATATGTAAACTTATGATGTTGTGTTAGTTTTTTTTATTGTATCCGAAATAATTCATGCATAATTATACTTCTTAAATTTGTTTTTAAAGATTCATATATTTTATATTGATAGTTTATATATGTAGTGAACCATAATGACATGTGATGGCTATAATGTGGCTGAGTTGTAATGTGATAAGTTTAGGATGAGTGGACAATAAATGAGATATGGATTGGTTAAATATTGAAGTGTAACAGGCTCTAGTCAATAACTTAGGATCTCATAGTATAAAAAAGATTCTGCTGAAATTTTAATAGATTTTTTAATCAAAATTTCTTAGTAGAATGTATATGTATATAAAACAAAGATTCACTCTAAAGTTATAATATTTCATAAGACATTAAGTATGATTACAAGTAAGTAATTTTTTTTTATTGGAGGATGATACATAATCGGTCACCCGGTTCATTATACCATTCAACCGGTTTATAGGAAAAATCACAAAATTTTCAAAAATATCAAAACCAGGGCTCTAGGGCGAGATTTTTTAAATATAAAGTCTTTTTTAATCTACAAGTTGGATAAAGATGTATATTTTGACTCATAAATATATATTTGGAATAAAAAGTTATTGAAATTATAGTTTTTGTGGGAATCGGTCGATCGGTTCATATAACTGGATGGACCAATCGACTGATTAGATAATTTGATTTTTACCTTGTCGTCCGAAGCGTAGTATTTACTAAATATCACTATTTTGAAACGTAAAAATTATCTTTTCGCACTTAAAAATAACGATTTTTAGTAAATATTATGTTTTTAAAGCACGATAAGATGAAAGTATGTTATTTCACTAAATATTTTTAAAATTATTTTATTTTTTTTTAAATTTTTTAAAAAATATGTAAATTTTAAAAAAATATCTCCGGCTGATTCAATCATCCGAAGAATTATTGTCTACATGACTACCTACACAAAAATACTCCCTTAACTTGTGCCGGTACCAGATAAATATCATGTGGCAGTGATTTAACTCTCAGCATCCGCAACCCAAAAAATAAGACTCAACTCCACATCATAGACAAATACATTTTAATTCATTTTGCCTCACAATTAACGGTGAAAAAACCAATTGAAATTTTATACTGTGTATATTTTTATGTTTAAAAAATATTTTTATTTTAAATATTTTTTTTTATAATTTTGAATAGTTTCAATATACTAATATTAAAAATAAATTTTAAAAAATAAAAAAACTATAATATAAACCGCTATCAATAATCCCCTCTCTTCAACATCTATTCCAGGAATAAGTACATATCGTAAAATCCGTCATTCAATAAAAAATATATACATTAATTACCTTATCATATCTTTCAAACAAAGTGAATCTTGACAAAGAATTACAATACATGATGTGATCGGATTGTGATCTACCATCCGCTTTTACATTATAAAATTCTCTGGTTTTATGATATAAATTGTGATAAAAAACCATAAAAGAAAGAATATTTTTTTTCCAATTAAACTCAAGTTCGAGTTTGCGTTTATTTATTTTTTATTTAGAAAAAAGGTATTGATTGATTAATTAATTAATCAAGCAGCAACAACTATAAAAAGAAACAATAAAAGAAGCAGTCGGTATGAAATGAATAGGATATTTGTTTTTGTGTTTAAAAAAATATATTTTTTTTAAATAATTTTTTATAATTTTTTATTGTTTTGATGATATAATATTAAAAATATTTTAAAAAATAATTGTTACCTGCTGTCACCAACACTCCAAACGCACGTGACCCCTCGGATCAAAACTGGCACGTTAACAAGTCCGTACATCACTTCACTCATCTCTCCACGTGTCACACCGCCATTGGTTTCTCTTCTCCATGTCTCCACGCCAGCCACAATAACACTCCTCTCTTTCCCACAATACCCCGGCTTGTTTCCCATAATCACATAAATAGCCTTCAAGCACCAACAAGGCCCGTTCTGCTCTTTCTCTCTCTAGCCACTGCCTTTGCGAGTGTCTCATCTGGCTACACTCAGAAAAATCCCGCTTTCGCTTCTTCTTCTCATTGTCTCCTCTCGATTTCATTCTCGCCTCTCTGATTCGCTCGATCGTACGGTCCATATCCACCCATGACTATGATGACTCCTTCACCGTTGGATGTATTCTCTTCCTATCTCATTCTCTCTCGCATGCCATTCAATTTTTATATTTTGCATTTATTTTTAATGTTTAGTTCTTGGATCTTTTACTGTTTCTGATTAATGTAAAATCGAGAGTTTTCTGAATTGGAATTGAAACTGAGTTTGATTTTTGTATGTTTTGATTTAGTTTAATCAAAGCTAGGGTTTATTGATTGTGTTTTTTTCTTTTGAATTTAAAGCAAGAAGACGAGGAGATGCTCGTGCCGCATTCAGATTTAGTTGAAGGCCCACAACCAATAGAAGGTTGGAGAGTTCAATCTGTTTTTTTTTTTTTCTAATTCGTATGGTGTGATCGAACGGATCTTCTGCTAGACTGTATTATATCGATTGATTTGTTAGGGTTTGGTAATTTGTGTGGTGATTGTTGTTTTTTTGATGTGGTGGTAGTGGCACAAGTGGAGCAAACTAGTACGGTGGAAAATCAGCCAGTGGAGGATCCCCCGTCCATGAAATTTACGTGGACTATTGAGAATTTTACTAGGTTGAACACAAAGAAGCATTATTCCGATGTATTTATTGTTGGCAGTTACAAATGGTAGGTGGATAAACCGTGAAGTCTATCTGTTTGATCAGTTGGAATTTTTTACGAGTTGCAATTTGTAGTGTGTGGATCGGTTGTGGTTAATCTCATTTGGTATGTTTTTAACAGGCGAGTACTGATCTTCCCTAAAGGAAACAATGTGGACCACTTGTCGATGTATTTGGATGTTGCTGATTCTACGACTTTGCCATATGGATGGAGTAGATATGCGCAATTCAGCTTGGCCGTGGTCAATCAAATTCATAACAAGTACTCAATTAGAAAGGGTATCTTCTTTGATGTTACGATTTAATGGCACTTTTCGTTAATGTAACTTTTGTTGTTCTTAATTTATTAATAAATTTTGTTTGGATCGATTTGTTATTGAATTGTCACGTGGATTGCTTGCTTGAGCACATTATCATATTTCCTGTTGAGCACATGTTCATTCTAATCAATAATTGATTGGCAATTTGTTATCTTTTATGACCTTTATAGATATATTATCAATATTTGCCTATTTTATAATCTTATGACTTTGAAGACATATTGCCAATGATTGTTTATTTCACAAGTGTATTGAAAGAAAAGTGAGTGCACCAATGTGGTGCCCTATATGCACAAGGTTAGAATTCTGCTTACACAAGCTCTAGTATGAACGCCACAATAAACCACCAACAGAGTTTGGAAACCTTGACCATTTGCCAATAATATGATCAATTACTTGACTATCTTGTCCTTTGAGGGTTTGTGCTGTTTGGTAACTTTGTTGTTTTTTCTTTGCTGTATGTAGCAATATCTCGTTTTTGTTCTTAAACATGCTAGCATGGTAACTCCATATATTGTGATCTTTAAAAGCAGTCAAAGTAACTCCATATATACTCTGTTCTCTTTTAAAAATAAACATTTGCAGACACACAACATCAGTTCAACGCAAGAGAGAGTGACTGGGGTTTTACATCTTTCATGCCTCTGAGTGAACTTTATGATCCAAGTAGAGGATATCTAGTGAACGATACAGTTGTTATTGAAGCTGAAGTTGCTGTCCGTAAGCTTCTAGATTATTGGTCCTATGACTCGAAGAAGGAGACAGGCTATGTAGGACTGAAGAACCAGGGAGCAACATGTTACATGAACTCTCTCCTACAGACTCAGTACCATATTCCTTACTTCCGAAAGGTTAGCACATTCTCAGTTTTTCTAAGCTCTTCTTGACTTGTGTTAACACATTGTTGAAATGGAATTGCCTCATTCTGAAATATATATATTTTTTTCAGGCTGTGTACCACATGCCAACAACTGAGAATGACATGCCTACAGGAAGCATTCCATTGGCCCTGCAGAGTTTATTCTATAAGCTTCAATATAATGATACCAGTGTTGCAACAAAGGAACTGACCAAATCTTTTGGCTGGGATACATATGATTCCTTCATGCAACATGATGTGCAAGAACTCAACAGAGTCCTATGTGAGAAGCTAGAGGATAAAATGAAGGTATTGAACGTCCAACAGTTTTGAGACATGTTTTCATTAAGTTAAGTTTCCAACTTCTTTTCTGCTGGTCCAGGGGACTGTTGTGGAGGGGACTATACAGCAGTTGTTTGAGGGTCACCATATGAACTACATTGAGTGCATCAATGTGGACTACAAATCTACAAGGAAGGAGTCATTTTACGGTACTATTTGGTCAGCATTTAAATATTATGTGTAATGATGTTCACCTAAGGCACTGATGTGTGGGCATTACATGGCAGATCTCCAGCTTGATGTGAAAGGTTGTCGAGATGTTTATGCTTCTTTTGACAAATATGTGGAAGTTGAACGGCTTGAGGGTGATAACAAATACCATGCTGAAGAACATGGTTTGCAGGTCAGTTAAAGCTAGTGAATAGAGCCAGATTATGAGATTGGTTTAAGCCAGCATGAAATATATACACCAGCTCACACAACTCTTGCATCACGCTCATACACATCAAAATATGGAAGCCAGTGCTACATAGCATCTCAGGGTGCCTTTTAAAAAAAGGAGCTCATTTTTAAGGCTTTTGTGAAATGCCTGAAGACCAATTATTTGTTCCAAGTCCTGAGCATTCATCATATCTGGTGGAATTTTTTTTGTCGTATCATAACTATGCTGAAATGTATGGTTTCATATCTGAAAATGAGCTGCATGTTCTATTGGTGTCATCAAAAGAGAGATGGTTCCTGAATTCCTAGTCAAATTGTGTGGATCCTGGTCAGACCCCTGTATAATATATTTTAGGTAGTTTGAGGAGTTCCCCATAGAAGTGGTGAACTTTATCCCAGCTTCTTTCTAAACTATGTCAGTTACAATGAGACCATTCTGTTGGAATATGGGCTATGAACATGCTTTTTTGTTGTACTCCATGATTCTTTTCTACTAAAACCCTTTATTTTAGATCATCTCCTACGACTATTCTTCTCATGGCATGTTCTTGAACTTGTATTTGTTTCAGGATGCAAAGAAGGGTGTCTTGTTTATTGACTTCCCCCCTGTTCTTCAACTCCAATTAAAGCGTTTTGAATATGATTTTATGCGTGACACCATGGTGAAGGTCAGTATTTGTAACTGGTTTCAATGCTAGATATGTTATCATGGGATTGTGCTGTGTTGTTATGAGCTGGAATATTTTAATAACTAGTGGATTGATTGATGGACAAATTGCTACTTAAGCCAAAATATGTTTGTTTCTACTTATTGATTTTTGCTTTTGTAGATTAATGATCGCTATGAATTTCCTCTTCAACTTGACCTGGATAGGGAGAATGGGAAATATTTATCACCTGATGCAGACAGGAGTGTTCGCAATCTATACACACTTCACAGGTAACTGTCATGTGGTGCTTTTACTTCCTAGATCTGAACATTGTATTGCAATAAATTTTATCATAAACCTGATAAGCTCCTTCACCATCTTGATTCATGGATTTTTTTCGTGCTTGATATGACTGCATTTAGCTGACTGGAACTGGTCTTTCTTGCTTCCCAAGGCTGCATAGTTTGTAAAGTAAAACAAAAATTTTAACTTTTTATATATTTAAACTAATATTATAATCATCACTATCGGAAACCACTACAAGTTTCAAACAAAAAGAAATGTTGAGTTGCTGCACTGTTTGAACCATTTTCATGGGATTGTTGATCTCCTGTAACCCCCCTTATCTCTGCATAAATAATCGTTGCTGTAATGCAATAGCAGCATGTGACGTGCATGACTTGCTTGAGTAGCCTCTAGGAATGAAAGACAACTCTATGAGCTTGTGTGGATAAAAGATAGACATGTTGGAGAAACATGAACTGCAAGCACGTAATATAAATCGTACATATTTCTGTGTAGCTTGGTAATTATGTTTGGTTTTAGGAATAAGTTTGTTAAAATGCTGACATCTCCAATATATTCTTGTTTTCCCTTGCAGCGTTTTGGTTCATAGCGGAGGGGTGCATGGTGGACATTATTATGCTTTTATCAGGCCAACCCTCTCTGATCAGTGGTATGTTTGTATACCTTGTGCTTGCTCATGCACACACATAATGCGGTCGAACGTGATAACATCAATGTTAGGAAAAAGAAACCTTTAACAACTTATGCTCATATATGAGTATAGTAGTCTCCTTAGTCTGCGCCATAACATTTTACCTGTGACTGAATGGTTATACTTTTGCTGAGAACTCATCTGTTTTTCACACCATAATATACTTGGTTTTCTTGTTTTAGGTTCAAATTTGATGATGAACGGGTGACAAAAGAAGATATGAAGAGGGCATTAGAAGAACAGTATGGTGGTGAGGAAGAGGTAATGGTTCTCAAACATTTCTGTAAATGCTGTCAGTGGCACACATGATTGATGGTGAACTGAATTTGTGCTCTTGTTCTGCTATGTCTAACAGCTACCTCAGACCAATCCTGGCTTTAACAATACTCCATTTAAATTCACAAAATACTCAAATGCATACATGCTTGTGTATATACGGGAAAGTGACAAGGACAAGATAATTTGTAATGTCGATGAGAAAGATATTGCTGAACACTTGAGGGTAAACTTCTTTGCTTTACTCATCATTGCAAGAAGTTCTGCAAATTTAGTTATGTTATCTGAGAGTCCACATGGCAATGAAGACTGATCATGGATTCATTCAACATCTCATTCCAGATAAGGCTGAAGAAAGAACAAGAAGAAAAAGAAGACAAGAGAAGATATAAAGCACAAGCTCACCTTTACACAATTATAAAGGTTTTTATTTCTCAACTTTAATTTTTATGATAGTATATTTTTAGTGATGACTAGAATCTATCTCAAGGGATGCTTGTAAGTCATAAATAAAGCAATTTATTACTGCATATAGGTCGCACGAGATGAGGACCTTAAAGAGCAAATTGGAAAGGATATTTATTTTGACCTTGTGGATCATGACAAAGTCCATAACTTCCGGATTCAGAAACAGATGCAGTTTAGTCTTTTTAAGGTACTAAATGGGTGTAAATTGATAAGCATTTTGACATTGTAAATGATGAGATAGTCCATAGTTTTCAATGTCTAATGTTGAGCTGGATTACAGGAGGAGGTTGCTAAAGAGTTTGGTATACCAGTACAATTTCAGCGATTTTGGATATGGGCAAAGCGCCAAAACCACACATATAGGCCAAATCGATCATTGACACCCCAGGAAGAAGCACAATCAGTAACTACCACTTATTTTCTCGTTCAAAATTAATTTTTATGAGTTGTGATAGCGTAGTGGTTGAGTGACTTGTATCTCTATTACATTTGGATGATTATTTATGCTCCAAGTAAGAACAGACATGGGATAAGGTTTCGGGAATTGTTTAGACATGGTGATCTGGGATGCCTTCTTTAGCTTTTGCCAGCTATGACCATGTGCTTTCATAGTACACACTTTTGGGTTGGCAATCCCAGTATCTGGCCTTCATTTTGTGACTGCCAGCATTGAAACTTTGTGACCATGACTATGGAATGATACTATTGCTTTGATCACATTGAAGTGCTTATTTAACTTGCACTGCGGCGCCTTAAAATGTTTTTTGGAGATTATTGTGTAATCTAATTTTGATGATAGCCATTTTGTGGTTGTAGGTTGGACAGCTGAGAGAGGTGTCAAATAAGACGCATAATGCTGAATTAAAATTGTTCTTGGAAATCGAGCTTGGACTGGTACCCTTTCTAAGCAATGATGAAATTTAATATCTGCACTTGTATTCCTGTCCAGAAATATTTTTCTTCTACTGAGTGTTGCAACATCTCAGGATTTACGTCCCATTGCGCCACCTGAAAAAACTAAAGAAGATATTCTGCTTTTCTTCAAGCTTTATGACCCTGAAAAACAAGAATTGCGGTACATAATAATCTTTTCACTTGTTTTGCTGTCCTATTTTCGTTCATTGCATAGCTGATGCTCTCTGACACTACAACTTATTCCATGATTCCAGATATGTTGGTAGGCTTTTCGTGAAGAGTTCTGGCAAGCCAATAGAAATTCTAGCAAAGCTCAATCAAATGGCTGGCTTTCCACCCGATGAAGAGATTGAACTTTATGAGGTTTGTCTCTATCGAGTATGCTTAATCTTGTACCAACTATATACTTGTCTTCTATTATAGTTGGCTACCATAATTAGTCAGTCAAGAAAGGTGACTTCACCATACCACCAAACCTAGGGCGCAAGTTAATTCAATATTCATTAGCAGATATTGTCTTCTTAGCAGAAGGATTTTATTTAATGTGTGCTTTTCAGGAAATCAAGTTCGAGCCTTGTGTCATGTGTGAACATCTTGATAATAGGGCCTCATTTCGAATAAGTCAGGTATGTGCTTCTTTACTGATGCTGGAATGTTATCAGATTATCAGATTGGCAACTGACATTTTGCTACTTTATTCACAGATCGAAGATGGGGACATAATATGCTTTCAGAAATCTCCTCCTCTTGAAAAGGAAGAAGAATGTCGATATCCAGATGTGCCTTCATATTTGGAATATGTGCACAATCGACAGGTACTTTTTTCTTGAAATGAGATTTTCCAGGCATCTTACTTTCTTTTTATGGTTGAAATATAGAGATAGTGGCAGAGATTAGGCTCAAGAGTGGCGCCTTTTATGTTCCCTAGTTTTTATTCCCTAGTTAGATTATATAGAGTAATTCAATTTCATTAAAGCTTTCTCCTGATTTGTCAATTATAAACTCAATTCTTTTTCTGTTTGATTCTTTGTAGATAGTTCATTTCCGATCTCTGGAAAAGCCGAAGGAGGATGATTTTTGTCTAGAGTTGTAAGTACACATATCCCAAGTAATGTTTTATGCTCAGTTGAGAAGTCTCTGGTGCTGTCATATAGACACTCATAATCTACTCTTGATGTGTTTATAGGTCGAAGGTACATACTTATGATGATGTTGTCGAAAGAGTGGCCCGCCAAATTGGCCTGGATGATCCATCCAAAATCAGGTTGACATCCCACAACTGCTACTCTCAGCAGCCTAAGCCGCAACCAATTAAATATCGAGGAGTGGAGCATCTATCAGATATGTTAGTTCACTACAATCAGGTATCTGTTACATGGGTTGAAGTCTTGGTCTTTATACTGTTAATGAAATTATATAATGTGGCTAATAATTTCTTTTTTCCCCTTATTTCTCTAGACTTCTGATATCTTGTATTACGAAGTTCTGGATATTCCTCTTCCAGAATTGCAAGGTCTAAAAAATTTGAAAGTTGCTTTCCATCATGCTATTAAAGACGAAGTAAGTGTGAAATCTTTGACTATCTTACTGTCATGCCTTATCTTATCGATCATCCTCAAGTGTCTTTCTTCTAATCTTATTGCAATTGTTTTTAGGTGGTAATTCATAACATTAGATTGCCTAAACAAAGCACCGTGGGAGATGTGATTAATGAACTTAAAACGAAGGTGAGAAATTTTAAATTCTAACCTCTTAGCTGTAGTTATGAAAAGCATATTTTATATGTGCCTGCTTGATCTGGACAGTGATTTATAATACCCAAGACGAAAAACTGATTTTCCTCTTAGATAGTGGTTTTGTAGCTATTTTCTTCTTAATCTTTTTCTTTGAGGCATGGCTTTTACATTTCTGTACTTCTTTATTGTGTTATTTTAACTTCTCATAGTATATTTACTTTTCCTTGCACATGATGAATTTGTTAATGCTTGGTTCATACTGAAACAGGTAGAATTGTCTCACCCAAATGCTGAACTTCGACTGCTTGAAGTTTTCTATCACAAGATTTATAAGGTACTCACTGGTTTTGGTTAGCAAATAAGATATTGACTTAAACACCGAAGTTTTGTTTGCTGCCAAATAATAAATATCCTTCTAGGTTAAATAGTGATGATAATGTGCTGGACAATGTGTTGTTCTGTGAAACCTGATCCATGAGTTTCAGTCTTTTTAATCTAATGATTGGATTTCCTGCAACATCATTTTGCCATCTTGTCATTGCAGATCTTTCCACCCAATGAAAAAATCGAGAATATAAATGATCAGTATTGGACATTACGGGCAGAGGAGGCAAGTCCTTTTCTCCTTTTCTCCCTTTCTTTTCTAGGAAATATCTTGAATGTGTCTGCCTCTATAGTCTCTACTACCTTTCTTCTATGATTTTGTAAATGAAGCATCATGGTTAAGCCGTGGATGAAGTTGGACTTGACCCTAAAATGTGAGGGCATAGGGCATGACTGTGTAAAAGCATGTATGCCTGTGGGTGTGGAGTGTGTAATGGTTTTGAGAGTGTACTAATATGAACTACTACAGGTGTGTACCAAATAAAGGGTGAATGGGATGTTTTGCCATTGTACTTAAATTTTTCTTAAGTTTTTTCCCTTTTATATATTTTTTTGTGTGGATTCTGCCCTTTTATCTATATTCCTGTTAAGGTATGTGCCCTTCCCATTCAACTCTGTTAATTTGTGTGACACATGTCAAGTTTTGATTCATTGAACCACAATAATTTGATGCGTGGAAATTAAGAAAAAAGCTTTGGAAAAAAATCCAAACCGGATTTTTTACCTATTTGTTAATAACTCTCGTCAAGTTTACATATTGGGTTCAGATTTGTTTTTGTTTTTTTTGTTTTTACTTTTTCTGATCTCTTTTCTTAATTTCTACCTGTCAATTTATTATGGTTCAGTGAATAGACTTGTGGCACACAAACTAACAGAGTTGGATGGAAGGGCACATATTCCTTAACGAAAGTACAAGGGGTAGAATCTGTAAAAAAAGTACATGAGCAAGAACCATAAAAAAACATGAGTATAGTGGCAAAACGTGCACTTACCTGCCAAATAAAATTGTAAGCTTCTATTAAGAATACACCATTGTCATGTGCCCGTGCCAAAAATTTCACCAAGGATGTGTGAAATGGCAATTAGTAATCAGTGCCCCATGCTTACATAATATGTTTCTAGAAACTGTCTCTTGAAATTTATTAATTAAAATGAAAAATATGATCTTTTTAAATTTCTGTTGAACTTTTAACTTCCAGATTATTATGAAATATATTATCGTGGCTTAAGTATTTTTTGTTAATAAATCTATCAAATGCTTATTTAGTAGAATATTTGAAGGTCGAAGGTTATTGAGTGGCTAATTTTTGCAAATAGCCTGGGGCATGATTAGTGAGTACCCTTCTGAACTAGCAAATGTCTGTTAACCTAGGCCAATGGACAGGCAGTATAATGTATACTTTCAGCTGGTTAACAATCCTGGACACTCCTTCAGACATAAGATCATGTATCAATAATGAAGCCCCCTCTCTTTTTCTAATTCAACAGATCCCTGAGGAAGAAAAAAATCTTGGTCCCCAAGATCGCCTGATTCACGTGTATCACTTCACAAAAGAGTCTGGACAGAATCAAATGGTATGGTTTATAGATACTTTAACCACAAGCTTTCTATCTAATGGCTGTTATGGAATAGAGAGGTTTCCAGGTTCTTACATACTACTACATTTGTGTCCTCAACAGCAAGTACAGAATTTTGGTGAACCCTTTTTCTTGGTCATCCATGAAGGTGAAACTTTAGCTCAAGTTAAAATGCGCATACAAAAGAAACTGCAGGTCCCTGACGAGGAGTTTGCAAAGGTATTTTATTTGCACTGTTTGGTCAAGGAAACAATCACATAAGCCTCCCTCTTGACACTGTAACAATTATCATGCATTGTATTGTAAAGTTTAGCTTTTGCTTTCCTCAGTACGTGTTTATATTTCAATTATGAATCAGTTCCTCATTAACCCCTTGTTTGGTTTCTCAGTGGAAATTTGCATTTCTGTCGCTGGGTCGTCCAGAGTACTTGCAGGATTCTGATGTTGTGTTCACCCGCTTTCAGGTGCTGTTACAAGTCTTTTTCTCCTCCCTTGCGAACTTCCATTTTTTCATAGCATTTCCTAGAAAATTGGACATTATTGGTGCTCTTTTCTTTTATGGTATATGCATTTAGTATTTTTCCCTTTTCTTTCAGAGAAGAGATGTTTATGGCGCTTGGGAGCAGTACCTTGGCTTGGAGCACCCTGATAATACTCCTAAAAGGTCTTATGCAGTTAATCAGGTTTGTGTTACTCATACAACTACAATTACATCTATGGGTTTGCTAAGACTGCCTCCTTAATTGACTACTATTTTAGCAAGGACTCTGAGATCAGTTCTTACTCTTATGAAAGTTAGAATCATTCAGTTTTGTCAATATATGCCGTGTTAGCGTTACCCTAGTTTTTTCTGTTTGTCTTGTGAAACTATGGAGTTAGTTTTCATTGATTGGTCTCAAAATGTTGCAGAACCGCCACACATTTGAGAAGCCAGTTAAAATATACAATTAGGGAAGAGCTGATTACCCTCTACCTGCACATAAAGCCGAGTAGGACATCTCATGCTACAATATAGAGGATGAGAAAAGTGGTACATTGAAGGGAGAAGACAATGAAGCTCGAATTAAAGTAATTTCTGTAGGATTTGATAATTGGTTTTGTAGGGTATATGTCTCTCTGACGTGATCGGGGGAAGGTGGAAGGTCTCCCCTCCCTTATGTAGTTTTTTTTGTTATTGTTGATATGCCCTGCTTGAGCTCCCGTCTTTTCTAGCCTTTCTCCTAATGAAGACACCTCCTTGCTTTATATAAAGCTCCAGGGTAATTTAGCAGTACATAAGAAGATTTTGACTAGGGGGATGCATACCGGGTATAGTTGGCCGAGTTTGACATTTGATTCTTTGTTTTTCCTTGTCTTGGGGGATGGGCTTGTAAAATGGTTGCTTTACATTTCCGAGCTTAGCTGGTGTAGAAGAACCGTCTGCTGTGCAGCTCAGGTTGGTTTTATAGCACCTTTGTTAATTAATATAAGTGTTGGTTCACATTTGTTTCCGGAAGGCTTTTGCTGCTGTGCAAAATCTCTTAATGGGTCAAGACTTGAGAATTTTTCTCTCCTAAAAGTCTCTATCCAAGGCACAGGGGAGCCCTATGGTGGGTCTTTACCGACCACTATAATGGTCTTTCGCTGGGAGGTAATGGGACGTCGTTTTATTCCGTCACCTGTGGGCTGTGGCTCGTCATGAGCTCACATTCAAAGCGGTGAATCTCGCTATCCTTTCTTATTTTATGGTGGTGTTCGATCTCATCAAGTTACTGCAACAAATGCAGAATGATATCGAGCGGCGGGTTAGCTTGGATGGATGAACCCCAGCTCTAACTGTTAGGCCTTGCTTGCAGTTTGTTGACAGAATTTCAAAATATGGTTGAATTCAGAACAGGAGAATCTGTTGTTCATTTATGCTGGAAAGGTTATTGCGTTGCAATATGCTTCTTTTTCTTTGCCGCAATCAGGGCAGGATGCCAGATGTATGTCGTTTTTCCAAATTCTTCAAAAGTGAAGATGGATTAACCTAGCCTTCCTCATGATTAGATTTTCAAGATAGCCAATCACACGTACATGGGATTAGCATGTCCTGAGTCCAAACTAGAGAGAGAGAGAGAGAGAGCTTTGTTTGTTGTGTTTTGAGAGCGACGAGTGAGTGGATGGATGTTTCTCATCGCTTTTATAGAAAGACTATCATTGTCCGTTTTGCGCAGTTGTGTTAAATGTTTTTTTTTTCTTATAAAAAAAATATTCAACCATTGATAATTTATTTTCTAATAATAAAATAAAATTTATCTTAAACTTAATAATGTATATTAAATGATATTTTTTAAAATATTAATGCGGTGTTATATTAGAAAATATTTTCTTTGAAATATTGATATGATGACATTTTAGATAGATTTAGATTAGTCAGTCAAATTTACGAGTTGGATCATAATATCATGGTGACTCTATAGAAAAAAACTAGAATAAATTTAAAAAATTAATTTCTAATTAACCTAATATTGTAGGATATTGTAGGATGAGTTTTTTTTTTAAAAAAATAAAAAATAATAAAAAACATTAATTTGCCAAAGCTGTGATCCAGGTCAAGATATTGTGATAATCTTATACAAATCAAATTGAAAAAATTCTAAAGCTTGGTTTATAATCAATTCAATGTTGAAAGATAAATTTAAAAAAAAATTAATTAAAAAAATGACAAATAAAAAACTCAGGTTAATTTAGATTAACTTTTTAGACTCGTGATCTGAATTATGAGATTAAAATAACTTCATAAAAAGAAAATAAAAAAAAAAATTATAAAGCTTTTTTTTCAATATATTCAATGTTGAAGGTTAAAAAAAAATAAAACGAAAAATTAAATTTATGAGATTAGGATAACTCCATATAAAGTAAATTGAAAAAAAAAATTGTGGAGCTCAATTCTCATTAAACCTAATATTAAAGGATGAAATTAAAAAAAAAATCTAAATAAACAAAAAAAATGTGTTGTTGGAGGGTGAAATAAAAAAAATTCAATTAAAAAGGACCGAAAAAAAATTAACCGTGTAAACCCGGGTCTACATGCCAAGCCTGAAATTTAGATCATGTGATCAAGATAACCTTTTAGAAAGAAAATAAAAAATAATTATGAATCCCAATTAAAAACATATTTAATTAAAAAAATTACTAAGTCCAATTTCCAATCAACTCAATATTAAAGGATGAAATAATAAAAAATCAATTAGAAAAGGTAGCAAAAACAATAAGTCAACCCAGATTAACCTTTTAAATTTGTAACATTAGTTATGAGATCAGGATAAATTCATAGAAAGTAAATAAAAAAAATTATGAAACCCACTTTTAACATATCTAATGTTGAACACAAGAAAAAAAAAACTAAAATTAAGAGGTTGATATATAACCCAATATAAAAAAATAAAAAAAAATTACGAAGCATAATTTTCAAAACAACCTAATATTGAAAGATGACATTGAAAAAAAAATTGGGTTATTAAAGGGTAAAATTGAAAAACAAATAACTAAACAAAAATGAAAAAAAAAACACAAAACACCATTCCAGTAAGTGAATAGTATTTTATAAATATAGCTACAATGATTTATCCACATCTTCTAACATAGTTATTAAACTTGGCTCGAGAGTTGAACTGACCATGGAGCCAAGTTTCGGGTTACACAGGTTAATCCGGGTCAACCTGAAAAAATAGAAAAAAAATTATGTTTGAGGTTTTAATATTTCACATGGAAAAGTTTTGAAATAATGTTTGTGGATGTTGATTATAAAAAAAAGAAAAGTGAAGTGTATTATA
>Ga0307515_10002567_pt1 | contig 39200 bp, 28 predicted proteins | sample 17_EM_MG_FD_194513 | JGI IMG/M metagenome (GOLD analysis project Ga0307515, IMG submission 194513) | Populus trichocarpa ectomycorrhiza microbial communities from riparian zone in the Pacific Northwest, United States - 17_EM | ecosystem: Host-associated > Plants > Roots > Unclassified | place... | reverse complement strand
CCACCGCTTCGACGGCGACCTGCAGTTCCTCGGCCGCAACGACGACCAGGTCAAGATCCGCGGCAACCGCGTCGAGCTCGCGGAGATCGAAGCCGCCTTGCTCGGCGTGCCCGGCGTGGCGGCGGCGTGCGCCGCGGTCGAGAAGCTCGCCGACGGCGATCGGCTGGTCGCGGCCGCGGTGCCGGTCGGCAGCGAAGACCTCGACGCGGCGACCCTGAAGGATCGACTCGCCGCGACGCTGCCCGGGTACGCGGTGCCGGCGCGGATCGCCGTCCTGTCGGTCTTGCCCAAGACGCCGAACGGCAAGGTCGATCGCAGGGCCGTGATCGCGCTGGTCGGCCAGCTCGCCGACGACCGGCCCGATGTGATCGTCGCGCCGCGCAACGACGCCGAGGCCAGGGTGCTGGCCGCCGTCGTCGAGGTCACCGGGGTCGACCCGGTGAGCGTGACCGACGACTTCTTCGCGATCGGCGGTGACTCGATCCGCGCCGTGCGGCTGGTGTCGTTGCTCGGCGACATCTACGGCCGGCAGATTCCGCTGCGCAGCCTGTTCACCCACCCCACGGTGGAGGCGCTCGCCGCCAACCTCGGCGCCCCCGGAGCGACGAAGGCCGAGCGCGGATCGCACAAGGCCGTGCCGCGCCGGCGCGATCCGGCGTCCTACCTGCCGATGCTGTGGGCCGAGCAGCGCGCCCACATGGAGATTCGCAGCCCGAGCCACGTCGACGTCCTGCCGCTGTCGATGTGGATCGACGGCCCGCTCGACGTCGATGCGATGACGCGCGCCGTGGCGTTGGTCGTGGCGCGCCACCCGCTGCTTCGCGTGGCGTTCGAGCCCCGCGGCGAACGCTTCGTGCATCGCCTCCTCCAGCCCGAACCGCTGCCGGTCGTCGAGCGCGACGAGGCCGGCGCCCTCGAGCTCCACGAGGCCGAGCAGGCGCGCGGTGTCGACCTCGTCCGCGGGCCGCCGTTTCGCATGACGCTGGTCCGCGTCGACGAGCGACGGCATCTGCTCGTCGGGCTGGTCCACCACGCCGTGTTCGACGCCGGATCCGAGATCGTGTTCGAGCGCGAGCTGTGGCAGGCGTACAACGCGATCGCCCACGGCAGCAACGATCTGCCGCGCCTGGCGATCGATCCGTTCGATCTCGCGGCCTGGGAGCGCGAGCTGCTGGTCGGCCCGGCCGGCGTGCGGCAGTGGGAGTTCTGGACCGAACGCCTGCGCGATGCCCAGCCGGTCGAGATGCCGCTCGACTTTGCGCGCACGCAACCGCAGCATGTTCCGGCCGCCGATTTCGCGGTGAAGTTCGAGATCACCGGAGACGCCGTCCGCAAGCACCAGTCGGGCCCGAGCATGTACCCGGTGCTGTTGACCGCGCTCGGCTGGCTGCTGCACGAGTGGACCAAGCAGGATCGCGTCACCATACAGAGCAGCTACAGTCGTCGCGATCGGCCGGGCTCCGATACCTTGATCTGTGCGCTGAACAATCCACTGCTCATGCCGCTCGACCTGCGCGGGTGCAACGCGCCGCGGGCGCTGCTGCCGCGGGCACGCGAACAGTTCACCTCCGCGATCGATCACCCCGATGTCCCGCTGTGCCGGCCGTTTGGACCCTGGCTCGGTCCGAGCGAGCTCGAGCGCAAGTGCCAGCCCGAGATGTTCAGCGTCGTCCTGAACTACTTTGTCGCCACGAGCTCGCCGCCGCCGAGCTCGCCCGGGGTCGCGTTTCGCTACGCCGCGTCGCGGCACGTATCGGGAACGCGTCGCGAGCTGCAGCTCGCGTGCGAGAACGATGGCGGTACGCTCCGCTTGACCGTGTTCGGCAAGCGATCGCTGTTCCGTCCCGCGACGATCGAGCGCCTCGCCGCGCGCGTTCACGAGATCTTGCTCGGCCTGATCTGAGCTCTATACTGAGCGCGATGCGCCCTGCGCTGATCGAGAAGTTGTTCGAGCTCGAACCGCCGCGGCTCCGGCTGGCGAATCTCCCGACACGGGGCCACTGGTTGCGCCACGGCGCTTCCGCTCGGCTCGCGCCGAGGATCTGGGTCAAGCGCGATGACCAGACCGGCAGCGAGCTGTCGGGCAACAAGGTTCGCAAGCTCGAATACCTGATGGCCGAGGCCGTCGCGAACCACGCGACCCACCTGATCACGTGCGGAGGCGAGCAGTCGAATCACGCGCGCACGACCGCGATGGTGGCGGCCCAGCTGGGCATGCGCAGCGTGCTCGTGCTGCATACCGACGATCCGGCGAGGCCCCCTGCGGCGACCGGCAATATCCTGCTCGATCGTCTGGTCGGCGCGGACATCCGCTGGGTCTCGCACGCGGCATGGCGCGAACGCAAGCGGTTGCTCGCCGACGAGGCCCGGCGCGTGCGGAGCGCGGGCGGCACGCCGTACCTCGTTCCAGAGGGCGGGTCGAACGCGCTCGGCAGCTGGGGCTACATCCGCGCGGCGCACGAGCTCGCCGAAGATCTGCGAGGCATCGCCGCGCCGGATCATCCGGTCACGGTGGTCTATGTCTGCGGCTCGGCTGGAACCGGCGCGGGCCTGGTGCTCGGCGCGAAGCTTTGCGGCTTCGACCAGCTCGGGATTCGCGTCGCCGGCGTCAACGTGCGCGACGAGCGTGCGTTCAGCATCGACGCGATCGGACGGATCTGCGCCGAATTCGAGCAGCGATGGCCGCTCGGCGTGCACGTGACGGCCGACGAGATCGACATGCTCGATGGCCTCGGCGCGGGTTACGCGCGGAGCCTCCCCGAAGAGCTCGTGACGATTCGCGATGTCTGTCGCAGCGACGGTATCGTGCTCGACCCGGTCTACACCGGCAAGGCCTTCCACCGCATGGGGATGGAGCTCCGGCGCGATCCGCAGCGGTTCGGCAAGGCGGTCGCGTTCCTGCACAGCGGCGGCACGTTCGGACTATTTGCTGCGGCCGACACGGCCCTGCAGGTATTGTAGTGGTCGTCCGGGCAGCGGCCCGATGAACGCCCGGTAGCGCTGCGGGTGATACAGGCGATGCATCGGATGCGGCTCGCCCCGCAGCGCCGCGACCACCGCGCGCGCGACACTCGGCGACTGGGCGAACCCGCCGGTGTTGTGCCCACCGGCGACGATAGCGAGGCCACCGTCCGAGGCCTCGGCGCACTCGAACACGCCGAGCCCCGAGGCGGTCCACGGCCGGATGCAGTAGCGCGGGCGCCCGGAGTTCATCCCGAGCTCGACGGCGAGCGCGTACTTGTCGGGGAACAGTCGCCGGGCGGTCTCGTCGATCGCTTGCGACAGGTCGGCCAGGCCGCGCGGATCGAGCTCGCCGGCGTCGATGCCGATGTAGCCGTGGCCGCCGCTGACCAGGACGACGTCGCCGTAGGTCGGGTCCCAGCCGGCGATCACGTTGGCGCCCTCGGTCGATGCGGTCGACGCAAACCCCGAGCGCGCGACCTTCAGCGGCCGCTCGAACCTGGGCGCGGTGTTGGGCAGCGTGAGCCACATGCCGACCACCGGGGCGATCGCATCACCGCACTCGAAGCCGTCGAGCAGGGTGTCGCCGTAGGCACCGGGCGACACGACGTAGTGGTCGCCGGTCACCGCCGCGCCGCCGATCTCGACCCCGGCCACGCGACCGAGCGGATCGCGCCGCACGGCGGTCGCTCGCGCGTCCCAGTGGAATACCGTGCCGCGATCCGCGAGATGCGAGATCAGCGCTCGGCCGAACCGCTGCACGTTCAACGAGAACCCGACGACCTCGAGCGCACCCGCGACCTCGCCGCGGGCGACGGCCCCGGCGAGCGCGGGGTGGTCGTGCGCGAGCTGCGCGACGTCGAGCTCGTGGAGCACGGCGCCGATCCGGCGCTCGTTCACGCGGGCCTGTTCGTAGCGTTCCCTGGCGCCATAGATCCGCAGCAGGCCATCGCAGAACCCGACCTCGGCGAACAGCTGCGGGGCCTCCGCGATCAGCGCTCGCCACCACGCGTGGCTCTCCTGGTTGAACGAGATGATGTCGCGCTCGAACCGGCCGGACAGCCACTGCGGCATGGCCTCGTGCTCGGCGATCCAGCGGCGATCGCGCGGCCCGAGCGCCGTGACGGCGCATGCCAGCCAGCCATCCTCTGCGATCGTGCGCTGGAACTGGGTATTGGTGGCGGCGCTGACCGCCAGCCCCTTGTGGTGGTGGTGCCGGGCCTCGTTGAGCGAGAAGATCCGGGCGTCGCCGCCGCCGAACGTGCAGCCGTGTCGACGCCAGTCGTACGGCCGGCGCGGATCGGGACCGGCCTCGAACACCTCGACGCGGAAGCCGCTGCGCACCAGCTCGTACGCGGTCACCAGGTTGACGATGCCCGCGCCGATCATGACCACCCGCGTGCCGGACCGAGCCGCGCGCGCCGGGGGAGCCAGCGCGCGCTGGTTGAGCGTCTCGGCGAGCACGAACGCATCGATCTCGGGCTGAGCTGTGCCGGCTCGGTCGATCCGGGCGTGCGCGACACCGCCCTCGGCGTCGAGTGGCTCGGCGCTGGCCGCGGAGGCCGGCGCAGCCTCGGCCAGCTCGATCACCGTGAGTCGGCGCTCGGCGGCGATCGCGGCGCGCCAGGCGGCGATGGTCTCGCGGTCCGGCAGCGCCGCGGTGATCAGCACGTCGGGCTGCCACGACACCAGCATCGCCCGCATCGCGTGCGAGCCCTTGATCGCCAGATCGGGACGGTACGCGACGTTATCGTCGAGCAGCACGGCTTCGAGCTCGGCGGTCAGTCGGAAAGTGATCGCTAGCTTCATCGCGGTGCGCTGTACAGGGTGTATCGCGCCGGCGCGGTCATCGAACGTCGCGCTAGGTCGCGCTCCAGGCGACCAGCTGCTCGCGCACGCCTTCGATCTCGAGCTCGTCGCACACGTTGACCAGGCTCGAGTAGTCGACCAGCTCGCGGCGGGTCGCGCTCGCCTGCGCGAGGATCTCGTCGCGGCCGGGAAACTCGAGCTGCTCGAAGATCGCGACCCACTGCGACAGGTCGGTGTCGGCGAACCAGCGCACCGGCAGATGCACGACCGATGCGAAGAACGCGCGCTGCCTCGCGTCCATCTCGGTGTACGACGCCTTCAGGACCGCGCGGAACAGGCCGGCGTGAGCGAGCTCGTCGGTGAAGTGGGTGCGCGTGACCAGGCCGTGCAGCGGTTGTAGCGAATCAGGCGGATAGCTCATCATCCGTAGATGCGCGTGAATGAAGATCTCGGTCACCACCGTGGCCGCGAGCAGCACGAGATCGCGCTGCCATTCGTGGTCCTGCGCGGCCAGCGCGCGCTCGAACTCGACGACGACGGCCGACCGCGGGATCCGCAAGCCGCGCAGCCCGCGCCGGTCGCGCGACTGCTCCGAGCCCTGCTGGGTCAAAACGATATGATACGACTCGTCGGTCAGGGCCTCCGAGATCGTCGCCCAGGTCGCAGGATCGCGGGCGCCGGGGATGTGGCCCTGCAGCAGGCGCACGCAGGTCGGGATCACGATCGACAGCTCGAACCCGACCTGGTTCTCGTTGAACGCGAGCCACGCCGCGGCCAGGCACCGCGCACGCTGCTCGGGCGAGGCCGCGAGGAACACCGGGTGGTCGCCGAACGGCAACAGCTCGGGAAGGAAGTCGTCCTTGCTCGGATCCCAGGCGGGCGCGGCATCCCAGCGAAACGAGCGTACCTGCGCGCGCCGTTCCCAGGTCGATGACAGCCGCTCGAACACCGAACCGCGCGCAGCCTTGCCAGCCGAAACCTCGATGCCCGTCGTGGCGTCGCCCATGCACTGCGGACACTAGCAGCGGCTCTCGCACCGGTCAACGACGCGGCCTATCGCTCGGGGTCCGTGAGCGGGTCATTGCTCTTCGAGAAGTCGCGGGTCGTCAGCAGATCGAACAGCCGGCGTCCGGTCGACGGCGGACTGAAGAAGAATCTGCGCGCGCCGGGGCGCCGGAGCACACCGTGGAGCACGAAGTCGCGCGCGGTGGCGGCCCAGTGCCGCGGTCCCAGGCCGACGAGCAGACGGAGGTAGTCGCGGTGGGTGAGCGATGGTCCCCACCAGTGGTTGAGCGAGATCGATGGTTCGAGCGATCGGAAGTGGTGCCAGCAGCCGCGCGGTATGAACACCACGTCGCCGGGCTCGACGATCGCCGAATACACGCGGGCCTTGCGGAACCGAGGAAACCGCTCGAGATCGACCGCGTCGGGATCGACCGCGCTGTTGACGATGTTGTCGAAGCACGGATAGACCGCGCGCGAGTCCGCGAACGGCACCAGGATCGCCGCCTTGCGGCCCCAGATCTGGACGAACAGGTTGTGCTTGAGGTCGGAGTGCAAGAGCGAGCGCGTGCCCGCCGATCCGATCCATAACCGGGTATCGCTCGCCGGATCCTGGCTGCCGGTCACGGCGGCGAAATCGAAATCGCCACGGCGCTCGTCGACCACCGCCGGCAGGTGAGAGTACGCCAGGTAGCACGGCCGGGTGTCCGCGGTGACCATCCGCGTCGCGAACTCGCCGAACGTCATCTTGCGCAGGTAGGTCGCCTGATCGCGCGGGTAGAGCACGCCGTGGGTCGGCAGATCGACGAGCGCCTCGACCTCGCGATCGCCGAACTCCGCGGCGAACTGCTGCGGCGTCCATCGCGTCAGCGCCGGCCAGGCCGAGATCGCTCCCGACAGCAGCGCGGGCTCCGCGCCCGCGAACAGGCGCTCGATCGCCGCTCGATCGGGCCGGTCGAGGCGAGGGAGCGGCCGGGACCACTCGGGCGAGTGCGTGCGCATCGCGCTCATGATCGGTTCAACGGAAATAGTCCTGCAGCGTGCCGCGCCGACGCACGTCGAGCGTGACGCAGTGGAACGAGCCACCGAACGACCACACGTGTCGGAAATCGACGGGGATGCACTCGAAGCCGGCGCCCTCGAGCAGCGTCCGGAGCGGGGTTTCCTGGCGTTCGACGAGCACGCGCGACTCGTCGAGCATGAGCACGTTCATGCTGACCCAGGCGCTCGACATGTACATCGGCCACGACTCCGGCAGGACCGGCGGCGGCGCGACCAGCACGTTCCATCCCTTGAACAACGGATGCATCTCGACGATGCGCTCGGGGTGGACCAGCACCGTGCCGGGGCGCAACGGCACGAGCGTGGCGTCGATGTGCATCGCGTGCGGATCGTTGATCGCGATCTCGTGCACGCGGTAGCGCGGCCCGATGTGGCGCGCGAACCAGTCGATGCCGAAGCGATTGGTGACGTGGCTGCGCTGGACGAAGATGTCCGCGCCGAACCGAACGAAGTCGGCGGCATCGAACGTCGGCTCGTACTCCGTCGTGACCCATTCGCCGCGCTCGACCGAGTAGCTATCGTGAAAGTGCTCGTCGCGCAACGTCGGCCGGGGCGCCGCGATCCACTGCGCGCCCCGCTTGAAGTACGACTTCAGCAGCGAGCGGTATGCCTCGATCTCGAAGTAGCGGCAGCGCCACGCGAGCGGCGCCTCGATGATCTGGGTTCCCACGACGATCAGCAGATCGCGCGGCATCGCGCTGTACAGGCCAGAGCTCGATTGCCAGCTCGGCGTGCTGAACGGTTTGCCGTGATCTACCGGATCAGGGCGCTTGACAACCACACCCTCCGACTCGAGTCGGCGGACGAACGCATCGAGCTCGCGGACCGCGTGTGCGAATTCGCTCTCCTCGAATCGCCGGCCGCGAAACATCGGGACCGAGCCCTCCGGGAGCGACGCTGCATAGCTGAAGTGCAGGTCTGGAATCGCGGCGCCTTCGAGGACACCGACGACGACTTCCTCGAGTGGATCCCACTCGTTATGCGAGCTGACGATCGGGAGCTGGCCGGGCGAGGGCAGGGCATCGTCATGGTCAGCAAGGGCAAATCCGGGCCGCGACTGGGCGGTCATGACGGCGTCCTTGTATCGCAGTCGCTCGGTTTTATCCAGTCGCTGCGGTCGCATCATCGGGAGTGCGCCTGGGCGCGATCAGCATGTCTGCTTTGCACGCGAGGACTGTTTGCAGCCTTACGTTCCTTCGACAAGAAGGCACGAAAGCCCTGCAGCAATGTGCTTCTGGCAAGGCAACGGCACCGGATGATGTGATCGCGCTGCACTGCGACAGCGATCGCGACGCACAGCGCGATCTCGCGATCCGCAATCGCGCTGCGACGGTCTCGATCGCACCTCGACCAAGAGGGGCAATCGTTGTCGTGGCCGCCTCCATCCCGACCACGATCTGTCACATGTCGCGTGGAGACGTTTCCATCCTGGACAGCGTCTTCTTCAGCCGGCATGGCTTCCGCATCATGGATTGTTGGTTTCGCTGAACAAACGCTGAACAGGAATTCGTCGTGTAAAGCGCCAACTGCACATCTTGCTTCGCCGGCGTCGGCCGGGTCGTCACCGGATCGACATCAACCTGACCGGCGACAGGGGCGTGGTGACGGCTGCCCAGCTGATGCTCGTCACCTATCGTGATGTCGTTCACCGGTGAGCGCAGGCTGGTGTCGCCGCGAGTCGCGTGCTGGCGGAGAGCTCAGCGCGCGACGAAGGCCGGATCGCCGGACACGGCGAGGAAGAAGCTCCAGACGTCGGCGCGCTCGGTGAACGCCTGGTCGCGGGTCGAGCCCGGACCGTGCCCGGCGTCGCCGTCGATGCGGATCGCGACCGGCCTGCCGCTCGTGGTCTGCGCCTGCATCCGCGCCGCCATCTTGCCGGTCTCCCACGGCGACACGCGCGCGTCGTTGAGGCCGATCGTGAAGATCGCCGCGGGATACGCCGCGGCGACGACGTGCTGGTACGGATCCATCGCCAGCAGCGCCCGGAAGCCGGCCTCGGTGTCCGGATCGCCGATCTCCGGGATCTGCGTCGGTCCGTTCTTCGAGGCGAGCAGACGCAACGGGTTGACCGCGCCGACCGCGATGTTGGCGGCGGCGAACAGGTCGGGGCGATCGGTGATCGCGCGCCCGACGAGGACGCCGCCCATGCTGCCGCCCTGCGCGAACAGGTGCGCCGGGCTCGACAGCCGCGCGTCGATCAGCGCCTGGGCGCAGGCCTCGAAGTCGTGCACGCCGTTCATCTTGTGCTCGCGCGCGCCGTCGACGTGCCACGCTGCCCCTCGCTCGCCGCCGCCGCGCCCGTGGCACGCGGCGAACACGCCGCCGCGCTCGAGCCAGGCCAGTCGCGTCGGCGAGAACGACGGGTTGATCGAGACGCCGTAGCCCGCGTAGCCGTAGACGATCGCTGGCCGCGCGCCGTCGCGCGCCACATCCTTGCGGCGAAGGATCGACAGCGGCACGCGCGTGCCATCGCCGCTCACCGCTTCGACCTCCTCCGCGATGATGTTCGCGTAGTCGGCGTTGGTCTCGGTGACGAGCGCGTCGGGAACGACGGCGCGCTTGCCGGGGTCGTAGGTGTAGTAGGCCGGCGGGCGCGTCCAGCCCTCTTCACTGAACAGGACGCCATCGCGCGTCGGATCGGCGTCGAGCTCGCCGATCCAGCCGTCGAAGGGCAGCGCGACCTCGGCGGGCTGATCGCGCCACGCCCAGCGCAGCAGGCGCGCCGTGCCGTTCACCGATCTCGCGAGATACAGCGCGTCTCGCGCCGCGGCGACCTTGACCAGCGTCGCGTGCGGATCCTCGGCGACCTCGACGCGCGCGGCCGCTGGATCCGGGTGCGCCGCGGACACCGAGACGATCCGGAAGTTCGACGCTCCCTTGTACGACAGGAGGTACACGCGGTCGCCGCGGATCGTCGCCTCGCTGGCTCCGTCGGCGTAGTCGGCGACCAGTTGCCACGGCGTATGTCCGCGGCCGCTGCGGTCGATCGCGGCGACCGGCGCGATGACGTAGCGCCTTTCGCTGCGAGCTCCGGAGATCGCGGCGAGCACCCAGCGCGCGCTGCCCGTCGGCACCACCGTCGGCCACTCGTTGGCCGCGATCTGCACACCGCCGAGCGAGCTGCCAAGCAAGGTGAGGTCCTTGTCGGCGGGCCTGCCGAGGACATGAAGGCGCGCCTGCGGGTTGAGCATGGGGTCCACCCCCGGCGCCTCGGCGACCTTCTGGGTGTAGAAGAATCCGCTGCTGTCCGGCAGCCAGGTGACTGCCAGCCCACCGGGCACCCGCTCGATCCGGTCGGCGAGCTCGTTGCCGGTCGCGAGATCGAGCACGTGAACCACGGCCACTTCGCCGCCGCCGCTGGAGACGTTGAACGCGAGCTTGTTGCCGTCGGGCGATGCCGCGAACGCGTCGATCGACGCGTGGTGGCCAGCGGTCTCGAACTTCGCCGGCTCGACGACCAGGCGCGCCTTGCCGCCCTCGCGAACCATGACCTTCGCCAGCTGCTCGCCGGCCGCCGTCTCGAAGTAGAACAGCTTCCCGGCGACGAGCCGCGCGCGATCCGACACGCCGGTCGCATGGCCGAGCTCGCGGACACGCGCGAGCAGTGCATCTCGGCCCGGGATCCGCGCGAGATACGTGTGGGTCCAGTCGCCCTGCACGCGGAGCCACCCGGTGAGCTCGGGGTTGTCGTTGCCTTCCATCCAGCGATACGGGTCCGAGACGGTGACTCCGAAACGGGTCTCGGTGACATCGACCGTGCGGGCGCGTGGCGGTGCAGCCGGTGCTGGCGCTGCGGTCGCTCCGACCGCAACCGTGGGCGACGCAGCACGCGTGGACGGCTCGGCGACAGGCGCCTCGGTGCGAACAGCGGAAGAAGGATGACTGCAACTTGCGAGCAATACGCCCACGACCACCGAAGATCTCATGCAGCCACGATACGCGACCCATGCTGCGTCGGCCTCGAGAAATTCGATGAATGACATCGGAACAACGACCGGAACACTGCGACACCCGAACAACCAGCCAGTCGCCCGGCAGCCACCGGCTCTGCGTGTGCGCCATCGATCTCCACTCCGCCAGCGAGGTCGTCGCTCACGCCACGGTCACCTACTCGCTCCCTCAACAGCCCTGATCGCGTTCTGAGCACGCTCTGACCTGCCTCCGTGTCCGGAGGCCGGCGGCTCGCTCAGCCTCCGAGGGCGGCGACCGGCGCGTGGTGGATCGTCCGCACCCGGTAGTCAGCCGCGTACTTCTTGGCGCCGCTCTCGTAGAGCACGTGGATCTCCCCACCGGCGACGACCATCCCCTCGGCCATGCTGGGGGCGGTCAGGTTGGGCCCGTCGCCGGCCGACTCCCGGCCGACCGACGTGATCGTGCTGTCCTTGTTGTGACCGAGCGAGCAGCTGAAGATGAAATGCCGGTCCGTGACGGCCATGCCCTGGGTGTGCGCCGGCACCGGGAAGGCGGGGCCAGACCGGTTCAGCCCGCCGAAGGCGTCGACTCGGTACGGATAGGCGAACGCGGAGCCCGACTTGTCGTTGGCGCAGCGCGACGCGCTCGACTTCTCGTCGAACCTCCCGACCCAGAGGTCATTGCCGCGCACGCCGACAAACGACGATGCCTCGACCTTGTAGGCGCGGTCGGAGTCGATCGTCCGCCCCTCGGCGCCCCGGTCGAGGGTGCTCGCCGGGTAGCGGAAGAGCTTCCCGTCGCTGGCCACCCATAGATGGCCGGACTGTGTCATGCCGATCCCGCCGACGTGACCGGTGGTTCGAAGCAGCAGCGTCTTGATGTGGCGCCCGCTCTTGCGGTCGACGATCGCGATGCGGCTGGGGCGGTGAGCAGCGTCGTAGTAGCTGATGATCAAGGCGTCGCGCGCGGCCCAGTAGGTCAGGCCCTGCGGCACCAGGTCGCTCTTGAGCCCGGGGACCTTCGCGGGGCCGCGGTGGAACACCTTGTAGTAGGCGCGGAGCTTCGGCGGGTCGGCCGCGTCGGCCAGCGCAGGCGCGGCGAGTGCGGCGACGGCCAGGACCGCCAGCGCGTGGCGGAATGCGGATGGCATGAACATGGGTGGCTCCTTTCCTGTGAGCTCGCTACGAAACGGCGGCGGGCCGAGGATCTCGGATGACGAGCGCGCGTCCTCCGCGAGCAGCCCAGGGCCGCATCCTCGGTCAATGCATCGACCGCACCATGTCGGGGCCCAGCCGGACATCGCTCGGATCGACAGCGAGCTCGGGTACGCACGCCGGCGAGTCCGGGCGCTCGGTGTGCGTCGGTGCGCGTGACCGTGTGTTCGGCAGCGCGCGAGCCGACCCCTTCGAGCCGCTCGCCGTGCAGTGGGCTGCGGCCGGAACGCCGATCGTGGGAGCCGTCCAGGGAACCGTAGGTGCTGTGGCGCGCGTCGCCGCTACCGAGCCGTGTGCTCGGCGATCACTGCTTGGCGTCCTTGAACTGGCCGGGGGACATCCCCGTCCAGCGCTTGAAGGCGCGCTGGAACGCCGACGGATCGGAGAAGCCCATCTCGGCCGCGGCCTCCTGGATCGTCCGGTTCGGGTCGCTGAGCAGCTGGGTCGCGCGGATCTCGAGCACCGACTGGACGAGCGCCTTGTACGACGCGCCGTCGTCGGCGAGGCGGCGGCGAAGCGAGCGGGTGCTGAGCCCCAGATCGCGGGCGACGCCGGCCATGTCGGGCATCCGCTTCGGCGGCACCGAGAGCAGGTACTGCTTGACGCGGTCGACGAAGCTCTGGCCGCGCGCCATCCGCTCGAGCTTGGTCTCGGCGTCACCGTGCAGGACGGAGTAGAGCTCGGGGTGATGGTGGAGCTGACGCCGGTCGAGCAGGGTGCGATCGAACTCGACGCCGGTGAACCGCTGGGAGAAGCGCTCGGCGCCGCCGAACACGCGAGCGTAGGCGCGGGCGTGCGGCGGCCTGGGGTGCTCGAACGAGACCGTGCGGAGCTTCGCGTCGTGCCCGGCGAAGATCCGGATCATCCGCGCGAAGCCACCCATCGCGAACTCGGCGAGCATGCGATCGCCGCGCAGGGTCGATCGCGGGAACTCGCAGCGCACGGTCGCCGAATCGCCGCGCTCTCGAAGCGTCAGCGCCGTGCCTTCCATGAGGAGGCGCTGGAACTGGGTGCACAGCGCGACGGCGTCGCGCAAGGTCGGCGCGTGCGTCGTCAGGTGCGCGACGACGTCGAACGCGGCCTCGCTCGACTGCTCGGCGACGCGTAGCCCGAGGCCCTCGTCGCCGGTGAGGTCGAGGGCGCGCTCCTCGAGCGTGACCAGCTCGGGGAACGCGAAGCCACCGAGGATGTCGTCGAGCCTCGCGACGTCGAGCTTCGCGGCGGCCAGGAGCGCCTGGCGCGTCACGCCGGCGCGTTCGACGACCTCGACCAGCGCCCGGACGATGAAGGTGGACACCCGCGGGGCGGCGACGCTCTGGTGCTGGGGATCGCGGCGCTCCACCACCCGAGGCTACCCCGGTTGGCCGGCGCGGTCATTCCTTGGCCGCCCCCGGTAGCCTGCGCGATGCCAAGGTGACATCACCGGAGGACATGACATGGAAGCCTTCTCACCCGTCTCCAAGACCGCGCGGCCTGCGCTCCTGCGGGACTACCGAGAGTACTTGCGGGCCCGCGACGGCGTCGTCGACGCGACGCAGCGCACGCTGAGCAAGCGCGAGGAAGGGATGCGGCGGTTCCTCGTCGCGGGCGACCGGGGGATCGACCGCGAGCTGTTCGAGCGCCAGTACCAGCGCTTCGATCCGAGGCGCGACACGTCTCCCGAGACCCTGCTGCTCCTCGCCCTGGTCAAGGTCAACGCCGCCGAAGCCTACGGCGTCCGTCAGACCATCGACGGCGCGCTCGCCCGCGCGCAGCGCTCGGACGACGACACCGAGCTCGTGCTGCTCGTCGAGGAGTTCTACCACACCAAGATCTTGCTCAGCGCCGCGCGGCTCTACGGCATCGACGTCCCCGCGCCGGCCAGGCCGCACTTCGCGCTGCGCGCGCTGGTGTCGAGCATCACGACGCTGCCGGCCTTCCTCGCGCGTCCGCTCACGCTCGCGGGCGAGATGATGGGCGTGCTCGTGTTCCTCAAGCTGCTCGACGCGGCGCGCACCGTGCTTGCGGACGTTCCGTCCGTTCGCGACGCGATCGAGGAGCGCCTGATCGAGATCTTGATCGACGAGATCGGCCACGTCAGCTTCCAGCGGCTCTCCATGGGGCGCGCCGGCCTCGCGGTGACGAAGGCGCTGTTGCCGATCGTGGCGCGCGGCCTCGCGAGCTCGATCCCCGAGGTGCGGGCCCTCGGAGCCATGCCTCGCGCGCCGGTCGAAGGCTTCACGGCGCTCGCCCGACAGGGGCTGCCCGAGACCGTGCGACGAAACGCATTCTTCGCCTGACCCAGAAAGACGGTGACCCGATGTCCAAGCTTGCATCGATCGCGACGCTGGCGCTGTCCTGCGCACTCGTCCTCGGCGTGGGCGGTGCGCCGCCCGCGCGCGCGCAACCCCACGAGGCAACCACGCCGCCGCCCGACGCCATCGTCGGCGAGTGGTGGACCGAAGGCAAGGAGGGGCGCGTCCGCTTCGTCCACGGCCCGGATGGCACGTATTCCGGAATCCTCGTCGGCGGCAACGATCCGGGCGCGGACGTCAACAACAAGGACCCGGCGCTCCGGAAGCGCTCCCTGCTCGGCATCGTCCTCATGTGGCACCTGCGCCCCGACGACGGCGAGTACGTGGACGGCTACGTCTACAACCCGCGCAACGGCGAGACCTACCGCATGAAGGCGGAGGTGACCGGGAAGACCACGCTCAAGATCCGCGGATACCTCGGCATCTCGCTGTTCGGCCAGAGCCAGACCTGGACGCGCGCGAACTGACGGCGGATACGGGCGTTGTTCGTCGCAATCCCGACGTCGATCATGGATGGCGCGGCGACACGGGCTCGATCGGCACCGAGCCCGCGCGTGCCTCGGAGGTGATGGTCCACAGCGCACCGAGCTGATCGCGCAAGCTCGCGATCTCGGCCGTGAGCGCCTCGTCATGCTCGGCCTCGGCGAGCACCGCGGTGAGCTCCTGTCGTCGGGCCGGTGCGAGTCGATCCGCGATCGCGATCACGAGGAGCGTCACCGCCTCGGCACGCTCGGCACCGACCGCCTGTTCGACCCGCGAGAACACGGCGAGGTTCTGGACCGCGTGGCGAGCCGCACCGATCGCATTGTGGTGGGCCTTGCTGCTCGGCACGCGCACGGTGAGATGCCCGGCGATGGGAACGAGCGCGGTTGCGAGCTCCTCGATTCGCGCCGCGGGACCGAGCTCCTCGACCACCGCGGACAACCGACGCGCGAAGCCCTTCAGGTCATCGCCCTCGCAGCGCAGGGTGAACCCGAGCGACATGCCCCGGGCACGACGCTGCAGCGCGATCCATCCGCGCGACCGGCCGGTCGCTGGATCCACGGCATGCATGGCCTGCCAGAGGCGCTCGGCGGAGATCCAGTGTGGCGGATACTTGAACCGCGCGACGTCGAGGACGAGGACCAGGTCTCGCGCCGCGTGGTACCCGCCGATCGGCGAGAAATGCCCGCTGCCCGTCTGATCGAGGCCCGCGCGATCGTACGAAGCGATCACCACGCCATCGCCGCGGGCGGCGGCGACCAGCGATGACCGCCACGCCGCGGCGTCGCTGGTCTGGGCGCGGAACATGTCGACGGCCGCTCCGTTGCACCGCGCGAGACAGGTGATCTCATCGAGGTCCAGGCCACGCCGCCGGATCTCGTCGAGGGAGACGCAGCAGTCCAGCAGCTCCTCCGAGAACCATCGCCAGGGGCCTTTCCAGAGCCGCCCGGGATCGATCCCCAGCGCGTTGAGCGCGACCACAAGCGAGCCGAGCCCGCAGAACTCCGGCTCGGCCTGCGTGTGAAACTGCTCGGCAAGCCGGAAGTATCCGTCCAGGCCGCCGGATACGAGCGCCTCCGCGAACAGCTGTCGACCGGCCGCCGAGGAGAACGCGATCGCGTCGTCGGGTAGCGGTCGTCTGTAGTGGGTCTGGTTCATGGGGCACCAAGGCGCGCAGTTCGCCAGCAAGGTAGCGCACCTTGAGGTAGGGTCGACGGCACCGACGTGCGCCTCAACAAGTACCTGAGCGAGAGCGGCGCCTGCTCGCGCCGCGAGGCCGACGCCCTGATCGCGGAGGGGCGGGTCACCGTCAACGGCGTGCCGGCGGCGCTCGGTACCCAGGTCGCCGAGGGCGATGACGTGCGCCTCGACGGCGACCGCATCGGCCAGGCTCGCAAGAAGGCGAAGCCGGTCTACATCGCGCTCAACAAGCCGGTCGGCATCACGTGCACGACCGAGCGCCACGTCGCCGGCAACATCGTCGACTTCGTCAACCACGACGAGCGCGTGTTTCCGATCGGCCGGCTCGACAAGGACTCCGAAGGCCTGATCCTGCTCACGAACGACGGCGACATCGTCAACGAGGTGCTGCGCGCCGAGCACAACCACGAGAAGGAGTACGTCGTCGCTGTCGATCACGCGATCACGCCGGAGTTCATCGAACACATGTCCGCGGGCGTGGTGCTGTCCGACGCGAGGACCAAGCCGTGCAAGGTGCGCAAGATCGGCCCCAAGCTGTTCAGCATCATCTTGACGCAAGGTCTCAACCGACAGATCCGTCGGATGTGCGAAGCGCTCGGCTACACGGTCGAAGCGCTGCAACGCGTGCGCATCATGCATATCCGGCTCGGCGAGCTGCCGCTCGGTCGCTGGCGCCAGCTCACGCCACAGGAGATTGCGCCGCTCTTGCCGCGCGACCAAGCGCAGGCACCGCAGCCGTCGCGCGCACCCCAGCCACCGCGGCCGCATCCGTCCCGCGGCGCACCTCCGCGTCACCAGCGAGGTCGCCGGCGATAGAACACCGAGTGGATTGAAATTCTCATTGTACTGCCTCGGCTGGAACATGACGGTCAGACCCCCGTGGTACGCACACGGGGACCAGGAGACCGATGTCGAGTTCGAAGCGTTCCCGTCGCCACTTCACTACCGAGCAGAAGGTCGCGATTCTCAAGCGTCACATGGTCGACACGGTGTCGGACCTGTGCAACGAGGAGAACCTGCAGCCGAGCGTATTCTACACCTGGCAGCGCCAGGCCCTCGAGAACCTGGCTGGCGCGTTCTCGACACCGGCAGCACGAGCCGCGAAGGGGCCGCGGCAGTCAGCGCCATGACCAACCGGAAGGATCTCGTCCCAGCCGCGGGCGAGTTCTTCGTGGATGGAAGCAGGCGGGGGCACTGCATGTCTTCGGCGAGAGAGGCGCTTCATGACCGACATCGTCCGCCGCGAAACCGAGTTCCCGCTTTGCCTGTTCACGGGGAACGACCAGTGCGGCTTCAACCTGCAGCCGGGAGACGCCACGTGACCCGCAAGAAGAAGCCAACCGGGTCCCTCGTCCGGTCCTCGGCGGCCGAGTACCTGACCTTCGTGGCGGCCAGCGGCGCGGGCGGCGTTGAAGCCGTCTATGCCGACGAGAACGTGTGGCTGAGCCAGAAGATGATGGCGCAGCTCTACGACGTGGAGGTCCCGACCATCAACTACCACTTGAAAAAGGTGTTCGAAGACAGCGAGCTGGAGGAGGACGCAGTTGTTCGAAATTTTCAAATAACTGCCGCCGACGGCAAGACCTACGACACGAAGCACTACAACCTCTCGGCCATCATCGCCGTGGGCTACAAGGTCAACTCCGAGCGCGCGGTGCAGTTTCGCAAGTGGGCCACGCGCGTCGTCGAGGAGTTCACCATCAAGGGCTTCGCGATGGACGACGAGCGCATGAAGCGCGGCGGCTCCGTCCTGAGCGAGCGCTACTTCGAGGAACAGCTCCAGCGCGTCCGCGAGATCCGGATTTCGGAGCGCAAGTTCTACCAGAAGATCACCGACATCTACGCCACGTCGGTTGACTACGACGTGACGGCGCAGGCCACCAAGCGCTTCTTCGCCACCGTACAGAACAAGCTGCACTGGGCCATCCACGGGCAGACGGCAGCGGAGGTAGTCGTCGACCGTGCCGACGCGACCAAGGAGCACATGGGCCTCCACACCTGGACCGACGCACCCCATGGCAAGATTCAGAAGTTCGACGTCGTCGTGGCCAAGAACTACCTGACCGAACCCGAGCTCGCGCAGCTCTCGCGGCTGGTGAACGCCTACCTCGACGTGGCCGAGGACATGGCTCTCCGCAAAATACCAATGACCATGCAGGACTGGGAGACGCGGCTGAACCGCTTCCTCGCTGCAACCGATCGCGAGGTGCTGCAGGACGCAGGTAAGGTGACCGCCGAGATCGCAAAGGCGCACGCCGAAAGCGAGTTCGAGAAGTACCGCATCGTGCAGGATCGCATCTTCGAGAGCGACTTCGATCGCGTCGTGGCCGAGACCAAGCGCGTCGTCGACGGCGCGGTGAGGAGCACGCCGCGCAAGGGCAAGAAGCAGTGACGCTCGCGACGTCTCCTGGACTGGCGTCACGACCTGGATGTGGTGATCCAGCGCGTCCTGGCCGCTGATCGACCCCACCTCGGACCCCACTTCCAGTGCCACAACACGCGACGTCTTGGGACGCCAGGAGACGGATAAGTGTCGGGAACAACTTGGAAGTGGTAGCCGCGATTGGTGATCAGAAGGCTTCCCAACCTGAAGGTCGCCAGTTCGAATCCCCGCTCGATACTTTCCTACCTGACCTCGATGTGATGATTGACAACCGCGCTCACCCCGCCATGCGCAGCAGCTCGCCGAACCGCGCGACCACGACGTTGCCGCCGCTGACGATGATGCCGATGCGCTTGCCGCGGAGCGGGAGGTTGGTGTGGCGGGCGCCGGCGAAGCCGAGGCAGCCGGTAGGCTCGACGACGAGGTGGTCGAAGGGGATCAGGGTCTAGCCGCGCTCGCTGGCTAGCAGCATCGGTCGATGGATGGTCAGCTCTCCGGCGGAGCGACGGCCGATGCCGGCTCGTGCGGCGAGGGCGGAGGGGTCGGGAGCTCGGGTGCGAGCACGTCGGCGGGCGGAACAGCCGCGGGCTGGACGGGGTCGCTCGTCGCGGGCGTCAACTCGGAAGCCGGACTGCCGGCCAGATCGCGCGCGATCTCGAACAGGCCGCAGAGCTTTGCCGCGTGGCCCCACACGATCGACGCAACGGCGAGCTGGGCGATCAGGAACGCGAGCAGCACCGCGGCGCCGCTCGATTGAGTGATCTGCTGTCGGACGATGAGCAGCACCGCCGCGACACCGAGGGCGACGACGGTCGAGGACAGGCCGACCGACAGGGCCCGCAGCGGCTGCTTCACGATGAGCTTCACGCCCGCCCCCAGCGCCAGCAGCGCGGAGCGGCGCGCGGGCTCCGCGGCCAGCCGCGCGCGTCCTGCATCGATCACGAGCTGGCCGAGGAACACCGCGATGATCGTCACCAGCCACGCGAGGCGACCGCTGGTGTGCGTCGCGGCTTCGGAGGTCGCGTGGTCGGACACGCGGGAGGCCCAGGTCAGCACGACAGCCCCGAGGGCGCCCGCGACCCCGAGGGGGATGACCGCCGCGAGCTGCATGCGGAGCAACCGCGGGTAGTATCCGGCGGCGCCGGACAGGAGCACCCTCAGCCTGGGCCGCGCTCCGGACTCGGCAACGACCAGCGCGGCCCCGGCCAGGACCGGAGCGAACAGCACGGCGAGCAACACGCTGGTCTGCACGCCGGTCGCGAGCCCGGCGGCGGCGGGTGTCGAGAGGGCCTTGATCAGCCCGATGAGCGCCGGCGAGTCGAGCGACGCGGTCATCTCCTGCCACCTGGGCGAGTGATCGAACAGCTCGCCCAGGAACCTGGCGAACGGAAATGCCGTCGCCGCCGCGGCGATCAGCAGGACGACCGGCGAGACCAGCAAGAGCCGCCACTGCAGCGCGCGCAGCATCGCGCGGCGAATGATCGCGAGGATGGTCATAGCGAGCTCACCAGCGAGAGGAACACGTCGACCCAGGTCGTGGCTTCCGATGCCAGGCGCACCGCCGGGAGCCGATGCGCCTCCCGCGTCCGTCCGTCATCGAGCTTGTTGACATCGAGGAGAACCCCGCCGGCCGGGTCGAGCCGCGCCTGCTTCACCTGCGAAGGCCGCTCGAACACCCAGCGATGCCAGCGCTCTCCGGTCGGCCAGGCGAGCTCGAGCTGGCTACCGTCGGTGAACTCCACGACGAGGGTCTGCGGCACCTGCGCCGCGTGGCGCTGCGCGCGCACCACGGTGCGGAATGAAGCTGGCCGCCCCGGCCTGGCGTCGTTCTCGGTCCGTCCGGGCGGGGGCACGATCTTCTCGGACGTGACCTCGTCGACCTCGTCGTCGACGAGATCCGCCGCGTAGACCTGCTGGTCGAACCAGGCGCGGATCGCGTCGCGGGATCCGGGCGCAGCGTCGCCGAGGGCCTCGCGGAGGTCGGCCGCGCTCGGATGGCGATGGTGCCAGCGCGCGTAGTAGAGCTGCATGCCGCGCGCGATGGCATCGCCCCCGAGCTGGTGCTCGAGATCGTGCATCACCACCGCCGTGTGCGAGTAGACCGCGCTGTACGTGCTCGAGGACATGCGGTGCCACGAGTTTCCTGCGATCGGATCGGCCAGCGGGCGGCCGTCGCGTTTGCTGCCGCTCACCCCCTGGAAGTCCCAGATGTGGATCGCCGGCAGCTCGAAGCCGAGGCGCCCGAGGGCACCGAGGTCGAAGGCGAGGTCCTCGCCCTCGAGCATCCGAGAGTCCCACCATTCGTTGATCCCCTCGTCGAGGAACGGCTCCTCGAACTCGTTCGATGCCAAGAGGCCCATGAAGTAGCCGTGTCCGAACTCGTGCACCGTCACGTAGCGAACCACCGAGTCGAGGAGCTTGCCGCCGCCGAACGTGGTGAAGAAGGTCTCGTACTCCATGCCTCCCGACTCGAGCGCATTGAACGGCGGCACCACGACCGTCACCGTCTTGTAAGGATACGGACCCAGTGTCCGGGAGAAGTATCGCAGCGCATCGATCGTCGCCTGCAGCGCGACGCGCCCCGAGCTCTCCCACTCCGGTGGATAGAGCACCTGCACGTCGACGTGGGGACTCCCCGGCCCGTCGTAGCCTCCCCGGAGCGGCGGCGCGAAGCCGTCCCACAGCGTGAACGCGACGTCGTGGACGTCGTCCTGGTGGAAGTGGTGGACCATGCCTTCCGGCGTCTCGCGGGGCTCACCGATCCGCGCGCCGACCGCGCCGACGGTGAACCCCTTCGGCGCCACGATCTCGAGGTCGTAGCTCCCCCAGTCGGCGTAGAACTCCGAGTGCAGGTGGAATTCGTGGACGTTCCACCGCGGGCCCTCGGCGCCGCGCTCGCCCGCGAGCTCGAGCACGCCGACCTTGGGGAACCATTGAGCGACCAGGTGATAGTTATCGAACCAGCCGGTGCGGGCGACCACCCGCGGGAGCTGGTCGTGGAACACGATGTCGAGCGAGGTCTCGCCGCCCGCGGCAACCGCCTCGGGCAAGTCGACCCGGAGCACGCTGCGATCGGTTGTCGGGCCGCCGTCGGGCTGCACGTGGCGCATCGTCGCGGCCCGACCGCCCTGCGAGATCGACCGCACGTCGATATGGCCCCACTGTCCGTCCTCCAGCTCGATGCCGGTCCGGAACTGTCCATAGCGCGCCTTCTCGGTCATCCACGTCGAGGCGGGGCCCTCGAAGCCATTGAGGTACGTGTGGAAATACAGGGTGCGCACGGCCCGGTCGCTGCGGTTCTTCCATCGCAGCTTCTCGGTGCCCTCGATCGTGTGCTTCACGGGATCGACGACCGCGCGGAGCTCGTAGCTGGCGACGCGCTCCGCGAGTGTCAGGTCGTCCGGGTTGCGCTGTCCTCCCCAGGCTCCCGGTGCGCTCGGTACGCGCACCGCATCCGCGGTCCACCCGGCGACCGGGATGCCATCGTCGTTCTGGACGTCCGGACGCGGGGCCCCGGTGACCTCCGGCGGCGCGGTCGTCGGCATCCGCGAGGAGCGCCCGCACGCGACGACCGCGCAAAGCCCGGATGTGGCGAACGCGACAAGCCCGGCGAACCGACATCGTGGTCGCCGGGCGAACAACACAGGAGGTTGCATCAAATTCTCCGCAAGCGTGCAGGTGCTCTCGCAGCGTCGCACGAGCCTCCTGGATCGTTCATCGCAATCCGCGCTCGAATCGGCGACCCGCCCGGCGGGCGCCGCGACGCTGCGCTGCGGCAATCCCGGCCGCCGCCTGCAATGAATGTCTTTCAAGCTGCGCGCCCGGGGATGAGTTCGTCCCGCGCGCGCCGCGCATCACTCGAGGCGCGTGACGATCGCCAGGTGCCCCTGGCCGACGATCACGCGCGTGATCGTCCCGTCCAGCCGGCCGTCGAAGCGGCCGACCTCGCGCCAGGTCGGATCCCCGGCCGAGGCGCGCACGACCGTGCGGCCGGCGCCCGCCAGCACCGAGCCGTCCGGCAGCCAGGCGAACTTCTCGACGCTGACCGGGATCGTCATCACCGGCGCCGTCGCGCCGGTCGCGAGCTCGAGCCGCATGAGCCGCGCCGGGTCCGCCCGCTGGTCGACGTAGCCGAGCGCGGCGGCGCCGGGAACAACGGCCATCGCGGCGGTGACCCCGTCGGCCACGTCGCGCATCGCGCCGCTCCGCGGGTCGCCGAGCGCGAGCCGCGTGCCGTCTGGCCCACCGAAGAACATCCCGACGTGCGCGTCGTCGATCCAGAGGTACGCCCCGATGTCGCGGACCGCGGGGAACAGCCGATCGCGCCGGCCACCTGGGCCGAGTCGCACCAGCGCGCGCGAACTGTCGGCGGCGATGCGCACGACGATCAGGCCATCGCGCGTCGGCGTGGCGCTGTACTCCTCCTCGGAGGTGCACGTCACCGGTCGCTCGGCGCCGGTGGCGATGTCGTGGTACCAGATGTCGGCCTGGCCACCCTCGGGGCGCCAGGTGAAGTAGAGTCCGGCGCCGTCCTCGGTGAATGCGGGCTGGTTGACGTAGCCCGGCTTGCCGGTGAGCAGCTCCGGGGCGCCGATCGCGACGCCGCCGCTCTCGACCGCGAACGTCGCCAGGTAGATCCGCGTGACGTTGCGGGTGTGCTGGGCGGCGAGCTCGGGCAGCGCCGCGGCGCAGGCCGCCTCGGGCACCTGCGGCGAAGGGCCCGGCGCGTGACACGCGGCGAGGGCCAGGGAGACCAGGACGGCTCTGGACATGCCGCCCTCAACCGCCGGCGGCGGGCCGATATTCCTACAGCTGTAGTAACCGCGGACGAATCGGCGCGATCACGTCTCGAGACCTCGTCAGCCCCTCGTGATACTCGGCTGGAGTGACGCCGCATGTCCTCGATGTTCCGTTCGCGATGCGCGCCGTGGCCACCGCGAGCGCCGCCCGCTGGGATGCCTCGCACGGGGTCTTCCTCTATGAAGGCGCCGCGCTGCCCGCCGCGCTCGCGCCGTTCCGCGCGCTCCCGTACTCGTGGGAGATGCACGTCGAGCGCGAGCTGGCCGCCGCGCCGGCCCCGCGGCCGAGGCCGCCCGACGCCGCGATCACGCTCCGCCCGCACCAGCAGGACGCCGTCCGCGCGATCGCCGCGGCGCGCGCCGCCGAGCTGCCCGGCTTCCTGCTCGCCGACGATGTCGGCCTGGGCAAGACGATCACCGCGTGGCGCGCGATCCTCGACATGCCCGCCGCACGCACGGTCCTCGTCGTGTGCCCGCTCGCGGTCGTCGCGCACTGGCGCCGCACGATCGAGGCGATGGGCGACGGTGGCAAGGACATCATCGTCCTCAACTACGATCGCCTCGGGAAGCTGTTCGAGGTCAGCGACGCCGCGCGCAAGAAGATCCGCACCAAGAAGGGCCTCGCGCGCGCCGGCACCGCGCCGGCCTTCGACGTGATCGTCCTCGACGAGAGCCACCGCTGCAAGAACCCGACGACCGCGCGCTCCAAGCTCGCCGCCAAGCTCGTCGCCAGCGCCGGGTTCACGCTCTGGCTGTCCGCGACCGCCGGCCAGAACCCGCTCGAGCTGTCGTACCTCGCGCCGCTGCTCGCGCGGGTCACCGGCGCCCGCGCGAAGGACCTCAAGGACTTCGAGCAATGGTGCATCGATCAGGATCTCGGCGTCACCCGCGGCATGTTCGGCAAGTGGGAGTGGCGTGGTGACCGCAAGGACTGCGAGAAGGTCCGCGCGCTGCTGTTCGAGCCCGCGCGCCGCGGTGCGCCGCTCGCCGGCATCCGCCGCCGCCCCGAGGACATCGTCGGCTGGCCGGCGATCAACCGCATCCTCCAGCCGATCGACCTCACCCCCGATGCACGCAGCCTCTACGACGAGGCGTGGACCGCGTTCCGCCGCGAGCTCGATCTCGCTCCGCGCGGCCGCGATCCCAGGTCCGCCCTCGCCGCGTCGCTGCGCCTGCGCCAGAAGAGCTCGCTGATCCGCGTGGCCGGCACCGCCGAGCTCGTGCGCGACCTCCTGGACAACGGCCACCACGTGGCGATCTCGGTCGCGTTCATCGAGACGCTCACCGCGCTCCGCGACCAGCTCGAGTCGGGGCTCGGCAGGACTCCGTGCGCCGTGATCCATGGCGGTCTCGCCGCCGCCGCGCGCGAGGCCGAGCGCCTGCGCTTCCAGCGCGGCGAGGCACGCGTCGTGCTGTTCACCGTCGAGGAGGGCATCTCGCTCCACCAGGGCGAGCTCCCGAGCGACCAGACGCCGCGCTCCGAGGTCATCCACGACCTCCGGTGGTCCGCGATCCAGATGGCGCAGATCGAGGGCCGCTGCCACCGCGACGGCCGGTTCGCGCCGGTCTACTGGACCTATGCCGACGCGACCGTCGAGGACAAGATCGCCCGCGTCGTCGCCGGCCGCCTCCAGGCGATGAAGGAGATGATCGGCGACGACGTCGAGACGCTCCGCGAGATCGAGTCGCTGCTGCTCGCGCGATGAGCGGGCAAGGTCTGGCGCGCCGCACGTGCTCCGCTACGGGTTGAAGCCGTGGTGGACGAGGACCGCGCGCACCCGCGCCGCGTCGATCGCACCCTGCACCGGACCGCCGGTGGTCTGGATGCGGATGAGGAACCAGCTCAGCACCTCGTCGTAGGTGGGCGCGCTGCCGGTGGCCTGCAGGGCGCGGCCGACGGCTTCTCCGACCACGGCGAGCACATGCTCCTGGGTGGCGCCCGGCCACAGGTCGTCGCCGAAGGTGTGCAGGCTGGTCGGGCACGAGTCGCCACTCGCGCAGTTCTGATTCCACAGGATCTCCCACATCGCCTGCTGCAGCGGCCGCCCGACATCGTGAATGTCATTGGCAGTGTCGCACGCCAGCGGGCTGTAGAGCAGCGGCGCAGTGCCATCGCGGTGGCGGCTGGGTTGCTGCGAGAGCCGCACGCCGGCCGTGTCGTAGGCCAGGTTGTACTCGGGATCGTCGATCATGCTGATCAGGCCGTTGATGTCGGCGAAGGTCTCGTGGATCGCGCCGCCCTCGTCGATGAGCGACCAGCACGAGCTCGACAGATCGCCGTAGGTCCAGTTCACGTAGTGCCCGAACTCGTGCATGATCGTCTGCATGTTGCGGGTCTCGTCGTCGGCGCGGCTGCTGTCGATGTAGATGTCGGTGGTGAGGTGGCTGAAGCACGCGGGGGCGTTGGAGAACAGCGTGTTGCAGGCGTCCGCCTGGACGACGATCTGCACGTCCGCCGAGCGCTCCGGTGTCACCTTGCTCCACATGTTCTGGTCGATGAACGACCGCATCCGCTCCTGGGCGTAGAACAGGCTCTGCTGCCGCGTCGCTGCCGCCGAGGTGCCGCTGAACAGCGCGGGAGGATCCACGCAACCCCGCTGCACGTCCACCTCGCTGGCGAGCTCGTCGTTGACGCGGCCGAGTGGGTTGGCGACCGCGGGATGATAGCTGAGCTCGTAGGTGCACAAGACATTGCCGAGGTTCTCCCGACCGCACTTGGAGACGCGATCGGACACGTGATCGGCGACGACGCCGAGATCGGTCGCGCGGCCATCGCTGCCCTTCTCGTAGATCGGATGGCGGATCTTGCAGGTCGACGCCTCGTAGGAGTCGACGATCGGGCTGGCGGTGCGAACGATACGCCCGGCGTCGTCGGTCCACACCAGGAGCTGATCGCTCTCGATCGCCCACACCGGCTGCTTCAGCTCGGGGTCCCACTCGCGGTGAGCGCGATGGGGACCGGTGATCCCGGCCGCGCGCACCAGCTGCTCCGGATCGACGCGGGACGAGGACGGCGGCACCGCGACGTCGTCGAGGATCCGCCCGGAGACTCCGATCACCGCGCCGCCTTCGAGCTGCACGATGATCTCGCGGCCGCGCACCGGCAGGCCGCCGATCAGCTGCTCGACGCGGACGAAGTGAAGCGCGTCGGTGGCGGGCAGCGCGGGGATCTGACGGCGCGCCAGGTGGCCACGGCCCTCGGCCATGGTGTCGAGCACGACCTCGATCCAGGACGCGGTGACGGCGCCGCCGGGTGGCACGAAGCGGCCGGCGAGCTGGGTGATCTCGCCGGTTCGGGGGCTGCGGTAGGCGCTGAGCTCCGCGGGATCCCCCTTGTGCAGGCGGGTGAGCGCCTCGCCGAGCGGCACCGGCGGCGGTACGGCGGCTTCGCCGCCGGGGTCAGCCGGGGCAGCGCAACCAAACGAGAGCAGCAAGAGCAGCGATCCGAGGACGGATCTGGATGAACACAAGCGCATGTCGAGTTCCTTGTTGGCTGAGATCTCGCTCCGTGGTCACGCCGAACGCCTCGGGCCCCAGGAGCGCGATCGGGTAGTCCGCGCAGCGCTGAACATGTTCCGGACTTGCCAACCAAAGACCGAGTGGCACGCGTTACCATGGTCGCCATGCACGATGATGACCTGGAGCTACTGGAGCGCTGGTGCAGGGGGGATAACGCGGCAGGCAGTGAGCTGTTCCAGCGTCACTTCAAGGCGCTCTATCGGTTCTTCGCCCTCAAGGTCGATGTCGCGGTCGACGACCTGCTGCAGGACACCTTCCTGGCCTGTGTTCGCCAGCGCGATCGCTTCCTGCGGCAGAGCTCGTTTCGCACCTACCTGTTCGCGATCGCGCGGCGCAAGCTCTATGATCACTGGACGCAAGCTGCTCGGCGGCCCCAGGCGGTCGACTTCGAGGAGGTCTCGTTGGCCTCGCTCAGCACCAGCGCGGCGACCCGCCTGACGCGCCGGGACGAGCGGTTTCGCCTGTGCGAGGCGCTGCGCGCGCTACCGCTGGAGCAGCAACTGTTGCTCGAGCTCCACTACTGGGAGCAGCTCGATGGCGCCGAGCTCGCCGAGGTGTTCGAGGTCGAGGCGCCGACCACGCGCAGCCGGCTGTTTCGCGCTCGCCAGGCGCTGCGCGAGCGGCTGATCGCCGCTCCGGGAATCCCACCCGCCGAGGCCGACGCCATCGCTGCCGGTGGGAGTGACGACGTGCTCGACGCCTGGGTGCGCTCGCTCGGACCATCGCTGCAAGAACTCCGGAACGCGCCGGGCGCCGAACAGACTACCGAGCCATGACCCACCTCCCACGAAACGTTCGCCGCGCCACCACAGCCGCCCTGGCCGCCGCCCTGCTGCTGCGCAGCGACGCAGCCGTGGCCATCGGCTGCGAGGTGATGGACTGCGGCAGCAACACGCCGGTGATGTTCGCCACGCCGATCGTCGGGCTGAGCCTCGAGGGCCACGTCGGGTCGACCAGGACGGAGCAGGTCGTGCTCGAGCCGGCGCTGTCCCGGGTCGGCCCGTCGCCCGCAGGCGCCGGTGGCGATTGCCCCAAGGGCGCGGTCCTGTCGATCGACAGCGGCCGGCTCGTCGGCAGCGGCCAGCTCGTCGGCAGCGGCCAGCTCGTCGGCGGCGGCCAGCTCGTCGGCAAGGCCGGTGGCAAGACCTGCAGCGGCGACGCGCTGATCGGCATGGCGTTCTGGATCAGCGTGCCGTGCGGCAAGCTTGCGCCACTGCCGTGTGTCGCCGGCCAGCGGCACCGCGCCCAGATCCGGATCGACGGCCGCGGCATCGTCCACGACTGGGTGCTGCCTCACAAACCATTGGCGCCCCTTGCCACGTACCGCCTGGTCTGGAACAAGCTGCCCGACGGGGCCGGCGCGGGCGGCGGCGGCTTCGCAGGGCTCACCGAGCAGAGCTCGATCTGTCCCACGCGGACTAAGTGGATGGAGGACTGGCAAGAGCCGAGGAAGCCGCTCGACGCGGTGGCGCGGATCTGGAAGGACGCCACAGATCACCTGCTCGTCGTGCAGGGCGAGATCTACGATCAGGAGGCCGCGGTCGATCGCGCGGGCAAGGAGTGGTTCAGCCTCGCCTGCGCCGGAACGGTGATCGCCAAGCTGCGGCTGCTGGGCTACGACCCGATGGATGCAGGGGTGTCCTCCGCCGAGCGGCAGGCCACGCTCAAGATGATCTCGGCGCGCTACCACGGCGCCACGGCGTACACCCGGCCGGGGACGCCGCTGGTGTGGAGGCACCGGGACGCCGCCTGGCAGTTCGACGGCGAACCCGACGCCGCACGCTGGCGGAGCTCGCTGGTCGAGGCCTACTGGGGGCCCGCCGGCGCGCTCTGCGTCTCCCATCGCCGGACCTGGCGCCGCTTCCCCGCGCTCCGCTCCATCGCCGAACACGCCCAGGCACTTGCCCCGGAGTCGACGCGTCCATCGCATCCGGCACCCGCGCTGTTCACCTGTATCAGCGAGGCGTCCGGCCCGCGCTGCGCCGAGGTCATCGCCGCTGCCGAGGAGCGCGAGCTCGCCCGGCTCCACGCCGAACGAGTGCCGGAGTGCCCGGCGACACCCCCGGCGCAGTGGTTCTGGACGACGTATCCGGTCGATCATATCCGCCACCCGCAGTGACGCGCGGGTCAAGGCGTTCCCGGGTCGCGCCGCAGCTGTTCCAGACGATGCCGGTAGGGCTCGGCGCCGGCCGCGCGATAGAACGCCGCCGCCGCCTGCTCGAGCTCGGCGATCCGTTGCTTCGCACCGCCGGAGCGGCGGAGCAGGTCTGCCAGGGTCGCGCGCGCCAGCGCCAGCCGCCGCCGAGGCTCCGGGCTCTCGTTGAGCCCGGCGAGATGTTCGTGTCCGGCGATCGCGCTGATCAGATGTGCGATCGGCGCGTCCACCGCCGGGAAGGCGCGCCATGCCAGGCCCAGGCCGAGGTGCGCCTGTGCCGCTTCCTTGCCGGCCCAGCCGCCGCCGGAGCCGGCGAGCGCGAGCGCGAACGCCGCGCGGGCGGCGCCGTCGTCACCGCGGCACAGCGCCGCTCCGCCGATGGCGAGCCGCTCGCGAACGGTCATGGTGCCCCTCGGATCGCTGGCGGCGAGCGCGGCGACCTCGAGGTACGCTGCCTCCGCGGCTGGCAGGTCGCCGATCTCGAAGGCGAGGAATGCCTGGTACGCGCTGCACTCCGCGCGAGCGCGGAGCGCCTCGGGTTGATAGGCGCGATAGCCAGCGCAGGCCTCGCGCACTTCGGCCAGCGAGCGTGCGGGGTCGTCCAGGTAGAAGCCGTGCGAGAGCTGAGCCTCGAGCGTCAGCGGGTGGAGGTCGCCGAGCTGCGCGCGGCGGCGGTCCCACACTCCGCGCGTCAGGCGCTCGCGCGCCGCGGGGTCGGGCTCCAGCATCGCCAGGTTGCGGTCGATCGCGGTGAGCTCGGGCTCGGGGACGCGCCGGCCGAGGGACTCGCGGGCCCGGCCAAACGCGGCGCGCGCGTCGGCGGGGCGCTCCAGCGTCATGTACAGCACACCGAGGTTGTTGAGCAGCAGCGGACGCGCCACGCCATCGCGCAGCGGGCGGCTCACCTCCTCGAGCACGGCGCTCTGGCGGAGCAACCCCGGCAGGTCGGATTGCTGCATCGCCTCGACGAAGATCCGGCGGGCGGCGGCTTCCACGCCCCGCGCGAGCAGGCCGTGCTCGAAGCTCACTGACTCGGCCCGCGCCAGCGGCTCGCGCGCGTCGGCGTGCGTGCCCTGGAACAGCAGGATGCGCCCTTCGGCGAGGTGGGCGTCGGCCAGCAGCGGTGGATGGGCGCGCACCGCGGCGTCGCCCAGGAGCTCGCGCACCCCGGCGAGCGCGGCGGCGGTCCGGCCCAGGCGCTCCTGTGTCACCGCCCGGGCCAGGGCGGCCTCCAGCGTCGCCACGCGGGCGCGCTCTGCCGGGTCCGCAGGGAGCTCGTACTCGGCGGCGAGCTGCTCGAGATCGCCGCAGTCGGCGACCGCGGGCAACCGACTCACGACCTCGCGAGCCCGCGGGATCGACGAGGCGTCGAGCTGGCCGAGCGCGTCGGCTGCCGCGGCCAGCGCATCGCGCCGGCGGCGCAGACAGATCATGCGCCGATCGAGCGCAGCCGCGGACTCGGCGCCATCGCGGTGGCGCAGGCACGCCGCCCGGTGCTCGGCGGCCCAGCGGTCGCTGTACGTATCGAGGCCGTCGAGCACGGCACGCCGGACCTGGGCGGCCAGCCGTGGGCCGGTGCGGTCGATGGCGGCGAGCACGGCCCCGCGCTGCGCCGGCCCCCAGATCGCCGCGATCTCGGCAGCCCCGCTCGTGCACGTCGCCGCAGCCTGGTCGTGCGCCCCGAGGCGCACCGCCGCCATGGCGACCCCGGCGGCGAGCACCACCGCGATCGGTGTGCGGGCGCGCCGCCAGCCGCGCTCTCGCTCCAGCACGGCGAGCATGGCGATCATCGATGGATATCGCCGATCCGGCGCCGCTGCCAGCCCGCGCGCCAGGACCGCGCGCAGCCAGCCCGGCACGCCACGGTCGGCCGCTGGCTCGACGAGCTCCTCGGCCTCCATGGCGGCCAGCAGTGTTGTCGCGGTCTCGCCGCGGTAGGGGCGCGTCCGGAACAGCGCGGCAAACAGCGCGACGCAGAAGCTGAATTGATCCGAGGCCGCGGTGGCGACCTCTCCGCGAAGCTGCTCGGGTGCCATGAACGCCAGCGTGCCCGGGACCTCGCCGGGCTCGGTCAGCCCGCCCACCGCGAGCGCTGCGGCGGGTGCCGCGGCGAGGGCCGGAGGTGTCGCCGGAGCGGCCGCTCGCCGCGCCAGCCCGAAATCGAAGATCCGCACCCGGCCGTCGTCGCCGACGATGGCGTTGGCGGGCTTGAAGTCGCGGTGCACCAGGCCGAGCGCGTGCGCCGCCGCGAGGCCGCGTCCGGCCGCGACGTAGCTGGCCACGACTTCGCGCCACGAGCGGCCCGGCGCGCGCTCCCAGCTCGCGAGCGTCTGGCCCTCGACCCACTCCATCACGATCACCACCTGCTCGTCGAGCACCACCACCTCGTGCACCGGCACCACGTTGGGGTGGGCGAGCCGGGCCAGCGCTCGCGCCTCGGCGAGCAGGCGCTGTTGCGTCGAGCCGGCGCGCGCGGCCTCCGGGTGCAGCACCTTGAGCGCCACCCGGCGATCGAGGCTGGGATCGTGAGCGCCGTACACGACCCCCATGCCGCCCGCCGCGATCCGGTCGAGCAGGACGAACCGCCCCAGCCGCGCCGGCTCCGCGTGTCCGAAGAGCCGCTGTTCCACCCGGGCGCGCACCAGCTCCATCTGCGCGGCGTCGAGGTCGGCGTCGAGCACGCCGGGGTCTGCCTCGGCGCGCGGCGATGGCACCGTCGGGGCTGCCGCGTCGAAGGACGGATGGGTCGAGCGCCGGTGCATATCTGGGCCAGGGTATCGCGAGACCGGCCCGGGCGGCCAGCAAGCGATCCGGCGGCGCGCGGCTGACTACCAACCACAGCTGGGATCCGGAATACCGCCGTTCGGCGCGCGGACACGACAGTGCCCTCCCGTGGTGGGGAATCCAGTGGAAGCGACTCTGGCCGATCAGAGCGGTGTACGCAGAACGTGCGACCGCTGATCGGAAGTCATGGCGGTAGTCGGCGCCGGCGTGGAATCGGATTTGGTCCGGGGAGCGCATTACAAACTTTCTTGGCACGTCGAGTGCTTGGCGGATGGCGAACGGCGAGCTGCTCGGCCGGTCTCGAGGTCGAACCACGGCCCGACGTGGGAGCACAGCGACGCGTGTCGCGGTGACGCGTACACGGCCAACCCGGCGGTCGGTCGTGAGCCTGACCTTCGCGGCTTGTGGTTCGGCCAGTCTGACCAGAACCGATCGCGGCGAGCGCGACGGCAATCTCAGCCATCTTGATAGAAAGCACTATGTTTGACGCGGTGACCTATTGTAGAGAGATACGGTGGCACACGTGAAAACCGGCGTACGGTGGACTGTCTGGACGGCATGGGCATGGGCACTTTGCATCGTGGCGCATACCGGCTGCGATCCACGGTCGAGCGAGGCGCGCCTCGGAGCGGTCCGGAGCAACGTCGTGGTGTCCGGAGAATCGCAGATGACGACGTGGACCTGTACGGACGAGCCGTGCCCGTGGGGCGAGGAGCTGAGCAACCCCGCGCTCGCCTGGCCGGCGGAGATGCTGCCGATCGGCACGCGGCTGGGCTACACGGTGTCACCGGCGGTCTATCTCCCGGCGAGCAGCGCCAACGGCCTGACCGTGACGGTCGACTTCGGCAGCGTCCGCGTGTATGCGGGTGAACCGCAGGAGTCCTCGCACCACCGGCTGACGCTGCTGTCGGCGGGCGACAGCTTCGATGTGTCCGATCTGGACCCCGACGAGGTGCTGAGCGTGCAGTCGGATGATCCGTTCGGCTATCACGTGGCGCCGACCGACCCGGCCGACCATCCCGATGCCGGAACTCCCGATGCCGGGACGTCGCCGGATGCCGGGGCGTCGCCGGATGCTCCGCCGCCGCCGGATGCTCCGGCACCGGCCGACGCGGGAGCGCCGCCCGATGGCCCGCCCAACGGGTCGCAAGCGATCACGCTGACGTGTACGGGTCGCCAGTGCCCGTTCGGCCCGACGCTCACCACCCAGGCGCTGGTCTGGCAGGTCGAGCGGGGTGCGGTCACGACGCACCTCGGCTACACCGCCTCGGCGAACGTGTACCTGTTCGGGAGCCGGGCGAACGGCGCGGACGTCTGGATCGACACCGGCACGGCGAAGCTGGTCGCGGGACTTCCGGGCGATGTCTTCCCCCGCACGCTGACCACCCTCCACGCCGGAGACACGTTTCATGTCACCGGGCTGGGGATCGGTGAGGTCCTGAGCGTGGAATCCAACCTGCCGTTCACCGGTCGCGTCAGCGTGCCGCCTGCGAGCGGCCCCGGCGGCGGTTCCGGTGGCCCGCAAGGCACCGTGATGCAGGCGAGCAACTCGCTGTGGCGCTGCAATGTCTCCAGTTGCTTCAGCGACGACTGGACGGGCGCGGTGATCGCGTGGCCGTCGTGGGCGGCGTACCAGAGCAACGCCCGGCCCGGAAACCTGTCGCGCTCGGTGTTCGCGTGGGACGGAACGCCGCTGTATCCGTACATGGGCGCCTGGGCCGAAGGTTGCGAGGTCACCGGCGAGTCGGGCATCACGCGCGTCATCGAGTGGCAGCGGGGGGCCGCCCAGTGGCGGGATACCTGGCTGTATCCGGGAGACTCCCACGTCATCCACCTCGTCGGGCCGGAGAACGGGGCGCTGATCGAAGGCTACGACGCCTCGCCGGGGTTCACCGCGTCGCTGCGCAACTGCACACCGCAGCCGTTGCCCTGACGCGCGCGCTTGCGTCGAAGCGGTGAGGGGCACTGCGATCTCTGGCGCGATCTCCTCTGCGCGTCGGCGCGGCGCAGACGCTGGCCTACGTCGCCGCGATGCAGGAGCACGGCGTGCCCGTGACGTTCGCGTACATCTCGGACGTGCACGACGACCGCGCCACCGGCCTCGCCCTCGGCCCGGGCGAGCCGGCCTACGTCGCCCAGCTCGCGGCGTACGACCGGGCGTGGAGCGCGTTCTTCGCCCGGCTGTCGCGCGACGGCATCACGCGGGACAACACGCTGTTCGTGTTCACCGCCGACGAGAACGACCACTTCGTGGGCGGTCCGCCGAGCCCGGCCGACTGCGACGGCGTCCACACGCCGTGCAGCTACGCCCAGATCGGCGAGCTCGCCGTGAACGTCACCCAGCTGCTCACCGCGATCGATCCCAGCCTGGCGACGGCGCCGTTCGGCCTCCGGCCCGACATGGCGCCGACGTTCTATGTCCAGAACGCACCGAGCCCCGGAGCTCCGCTCGCGCGCGCCTACGAGCGCGCCGCGGCGCAGCTCACCGCGGTGAGCCCGCTCGACGGCCAGACCGACAAGCTCACCGCGTTCCTGGCCGATCCGGTCGAGATGAAGCTCCTGCACATGGTCACCGCCGATCCGCAGCGGACCCCGACGTTCGTCCTGTTCGGCCACCCCGACTACTTCTTCGTCGGCTCCGGGATCACCGGCGTGGTCGAGAACCGCGCCGCCGCGTGGAACCATGGCGGCGTCCAGCCGGACATCACCACGACGTGGCTCGGCCTGGTCGGGCCGGGCGTGCGCCACCAGGGCGTCGACGGCGACACGTTCTCCGATCACACCGACATCCGGCCGACGATCCTGCTGCTCGCGGGGCTGACCGACGACTACGTCCACGACGGCGTCGCCCTGATCGAGGATCTGCGCGAGCACGCCCTGCCGCGCGCGCTGCGCGACGACGCGGGGCTGTTCGGCCAGCTCGCGCGCGCCTACAAGCAGATCACCGCGCCGCTCGGCGAGCTGGGCCGGCGCAGCCTCGCGGTGTCGACGACCGCGCTGGCGGGCGACGATCCGACCTACGCGGCGCTCGAGGCGTCGCTCGCGGCGATCTCCGACCAGCGCGACGCGCTCGCAGCGCAGATGATCGCGCTGCTCGACGGCGCCGAGTTCCACGGCCAGCGGCTCCGGCGCCGCGAGGTCCACGAGCTGATCGCGTCGGCGCACGGGCTGCTCGCGCAGGTCCGCGCGCTGTCGCGCTGAGCGCTGCGCTCGCGCGCCGATTCAACGCGCCGGTCCTGCGCGCGCCACGCAGGGTCGGCGCGCACGGCCAGCGTCAGTGCACCAGGCGATTGCACTCGATCCGGAAATTGCGAATCTTGCCGGAGTTGAGCGAGTGGTTGACCTTGATGCCAGTCAGCGCGTAGTCGGTGGGGCACTCCATCCGCGGGCGCTCGGTCCCCGACAGCCCCGTGATATAGGCCGTTTCTTGCACGGCGGAGGTCAAGCCGGTGCTCGCGGCGACGCGATACAGCAACTTGACGTCCTTGACATAGCCGTCCAGCTCGTTGACCTTGAGGCGAACGCCGGTCGGAACGTTGACGCCATTGCCGCCGATGACGACCTCGGTGCTGGCACCCGGCGTGTTGTGCGGCTCGGTGTACACCACCAGCGTGTCGTCGGTGGTGGGGAACGCGACGCCGTACGGCAGCGGATCGTCGGCCACGTACTTGCGACAGGTCGCGGTCAGCCGCGCGATGAAGTTGTCGAGGTTGCTCGACGGCTCGCGGGATGCCGTGAGCTTGACGACCAGGCGCTCGCTGCCGACGTTGTCGGGGCAGTTCACGCCCGCGAAGCCCGATAGCTGCGTGGTGTCGCCGGAGTTCCAGGTCGCGGTCGAGGTGCCGCCGGTCTCGTCGAGGTCGTAGCTGACCGTCAACGCGCTGGGGATGACACTCTGCGTGAGCTCGCCATCACCATCCGTCGCGCAGGCTGGTAGTGCGGCAATGGCCAAGATCACGAGTGGGGATTTCGCAAGCGAAGTGACAACAGACTTGATATGCATGTGCTCTCCTTGGGTGCAGGTCAGTGACCGTCCCGCGGAGTGCAAGCGATGGTCCAGCTACGGTGGCGGGCGCAGGACCTCGGCGCGGCGCGCCGCCGGCAGGTCGGCCAGGAGCTCGACGAACGCCGCGTTGGTCCAGCCGAAGCCGATCTCGTTGGTGGGGTAGCCGAATGCGGCGTGGGTCGAGGCCGTGCGGGCGACCACGTCATACTTCTCGACGATCGTGCCCTGATCGCGGAACACCTGCAGGATCAGCGACAGGAACCGCACCGTGATCCGGTCAGCGTCGCGCGCGTAGCCGTAGCGGCGCAGCGCCTTGATCGCGATCAGCTCGAGGGGCGCCCAGCCGTAGGGCGCGTCCCACTGGCTGCCCGACTCGAACGTGGAGGTCTGCAGGCCGCCGGGGCGCTCGAACAGGCCCAGGTTGCCGACCACCTTGCGCGCCTGGTCCGCGTCGGCGATGCCGACCCACAGCGGCCAGAACGTGGTGAGGAACGGATAGCGCCGGCGCTGCTTCGTGGTGGTGTCGTGGTCGAGATAGAGCCCGGACGCCTCGTCCCACAGCAGCGCCTGGATCCGCGCCTTGCGGGCGGTTGCGCGCGCCTCCCAGGTCCGCACCGCCGCGCGGTCGCCCAGGATCCCTTCGATCGTCGCGGCGTCGCGCTCCATCTGGTAGAGCAGCGAGTTGAGGCACACCGGGATCATGTCGATGACGGCGACGTTGAACGGTCCGAACCGGTTGGATGGATCGAAGCCCGACTCGCGCATCGATCGATCGCCGACGAAGAACAGCTCGGTGAGCCGGTCGGTCGCCGCGTCGTAGAACCGGGTCAGGTCGTAGTCGGTGATCGCGTGGCTGCGGTAAAATGCCTTCACGCGATCGTAGTGGGTGCGCCCGGCGGCGTCGCGATTACTGGCGAGCACCTCGGGCGCGGGGCCGCTGCCGGCGTCGAAGTAGCGCGACAGCCCGCTCGCGGTGAGGTGCGGGCCGGTCGTCCAGTAGCGGTGGTAGGCCTCGATCGCGGGGACCGCGCGGGCCAGCCACGCCCGGTCGTGCGTCCTGGCGTACACGCCGAGCACCATCTCGGTCAGGAATGGCGGCTGCGAGCGCGTGAGGTAGTACGTGCGATTGGCGTTGAGCACGGTGCCGTAGTGCTCGATCTCGTAGATCGCGTTGTCGACCATGCCCCGGGCGAGCTGGACCTCGCCGTCGCGGAGCAGGCCGACGAGGATGAAGTACGAGTCCCAGCCGTACATCTCGTTGAACCGGCCGCCCGGCACTACGTACGGCTCGGGCAGCCAGAGCACGCCGTGCTCGGTGATGGTCGAGCGGTCCGCCGGCAACGCTCGCAGCTCGAGCCGCGCGAGCTCGTCGTCGGGCATGCCCTCGGCCACGAGCCGATCGCGGATCGCGGCCGCGTCCTGGGCGACATACACCGGCCAGCGCCGGCTCGACGGCGGCAGCTTGGGATCGGCGGCGGCGGCGAGCAGGTTGCGGTGGCTGCGGCGGAGCTCGGTCCAGCCGCGCTTGATGTAGCCGCGGATCGCGTCGAGATCCGACGCCGCGGTGGCCGGGCCGCCGCGGGGCGCGGCGGCGGCGACGGCGGCCAGGAGCCCGGCGATCACGAGCGGTGGCGCGACGCGCCGAGCCCGGGTGGTCACGGTGATCTCGCGGCGTGGGGCGCGGGGGCGAGCAGCGCGTGCAGCGCCGCCCGGCTCACCTTGCCGCGCGAGGTCTTGGGCACCGCGTCGACGAACACGATCGTGTCCGGGCACTTGTAGGCCGCCAGGGCGTCGCGGCAGTGGCGGATCAGCTCGCGATCCGAGACCGTGGCGCCGGGCCGCCGGACGACACACGCCGCGACGTGCTCGCCGAGGATCGCGTGGTCGAGGCCGATCACGTAGGCCTCGGCGACGTCCGGATGGTGCAGCAGGACGCCCTCGACCTCGGGCGGAAAGATGTTGGCGCCGGCGCGGATGATGAGGTCCTTGCTGCGCCCCGCGAGGAACACCTGGCCGCGCTCGTCGACGGAGCCGAGGTCGCCGGTGGAGAGCCAGCCGTCGCGCAGGACCTTTGTGGTGGCGTCGGGATCGCGGTCGTAGCCGAGCATGATGCTCGGGCCCGAGACCTGCAGCTCGCCGATCTCGCCCGGGGGTAGTGGTGTTGCGCGATCACCGTCGCTGCGGATCGCGCGGACCTGGCAGTCGCTCGCCACGCCGACCGCGCGCCGGTCGCGCGCCGGATCGACGGACGACATCGCCGACCAGGTGCCGGCCTCGGTGAGGCCGTAGCAGTTGAGCAGCGGCACGCCGAACCGGGCCTCGAACGCGGCGGTGTCCTCGGGGTGGAGCGGCGCCGACGCGCAGGTCACGAAGCGCAGGCGGCCGCGGGCGGGCGGTGCGATCGCCTGGTTGCGGAGCAGCAGCCGGACGACGGTCGGCACCGACGAGAACGTCGTGACGTCGTGCTCGTCGGCGAGCGCGAACACGCGGGGCAGCAGCGCGACGTCGAACGGCGGGCACAGCACCAGCGTGCCGCCGTAGTTCAGCGCCGACAGGCAGCTGGCGACCAGGCCGTGGCCGAAGTGGGTCGGCAGCAGGCACAGCGTGCGGTCGGTCTCGCCGAGCGCGAACCAGGCGCGGATCGCCTCGAGCTTGTGGAGGATGCCGGCGTGGGAGTGCACCGCGCCGCGCGGCGTGCCGGTGGTGCCCGAGGTGTAGAGGATCAGCGCCGGCGCAGCTCCGCCCGAGGCGCGCGCCGACGAGGCGGTGCCAGCGCCGGCGCCGCTCGCCTCGGGCACCGTGATGAGCGGCGCGCCGAGCGGGGCGAACACCGGCGCCGTGCGCGCGTCGACCACCACGGCGTGCGGGGCCGCGTGGCGCACCACGCGGTTCAGCTCGGCGGGGGCCAGGCCCGGATCGAGCGGGACGGCGACGAGGCCGGCGCGGGCCGCGCCGAGCAAGGCGACGAAGAACCCCGGCGTGTTGCCGTTGCCGAGCACCAGGCGGTCGCCGGACGCGGCGCCGCGCGCGATCAGCGTGCCCGCGAACCGCGACACCGCGGCGTCGAGCTCGGCGTAGCGCAGCGTGTCCCCGCCGGGGGCACCGCCGGGGGCACCGCCGGGTACAATGATGGCCGGCCGGTCCGGCGACCGCGCGGCGCCGCGCGTCGCGAGCTGATCGAGCGTGGTCACGCGCGCTCCCGATCGGCCGCGCGCACCACCGCGCCCACCGCCGTCACCAGCGTGGTCACCGAGGCCAGGTCGGTGTTCTGCAGCGCTCCGAGCGAAACGCCGAGGTCGTCCTGGATCGCCGCGACCAGCTCCATGGCGCCGATCGAGTCGAGGAACCCGGACGCCATCAGGTCGTCCTCCACCGCGCCGCGCAGCCGGTGGATCGCGGCCTGGATGCGCGGCCGCAGCACCTCGTCGCTGTCCGGCGGCGGGGACGGCGCGTCCTGGCTCGGGTCGATCGTGAACACGTGCCCCGGATCGCGAAACGACTTGAACTCGAGCGCGTTCATCGACGGGTCGTAGACGAACAGCGTGTCGTGCTCGCCGATCTGCCCGGCCATCCGCACGTGGGGATACTCGCGGAACACGCAGCGCGTGCGCACGAGC
>Ga0307515_10002566_pt1 | contig 39206 bp, 29 predicted proteins | sample 17_EM_MG_FD_194513 | JGI IMG/M metagenome (GOLD analysis project Ga0307515, IMG submission 194513) | Populus trichocarpa ectomycorrhiza microbial communities from riparian zone in the Pacific Northwest, United States - 17_EM | ecosystem: Host-associated > Plants > Roots > Unclassified | place... | reverse complement strand
ATCGATCGAATCAAGGTGACATAGACAGGTAGGCACAGACAGGTAGGCACAGATAGGTAGGCATAGATGGGTAGGTATAGACAGACAGACAGACAGACAGACAGGCAGGCAGGCAGGCAGGCAGGCAGGCAGGTAGGCAGGTAGGCAGGTAGGTAGGTAGGCAGGCAGGTAGGCAGGCAGGTAGGCAGGCAGGCAGGTAGATCGGTAGGTAGGTAGGTAGAAGAGAACCGTCGCTATATATTAAATTATCTAAAATAATATAATTTTGTACCAACTATATAAACCAAGCAAATACAATTAAGTGCGTAGGAAGAGCAAGATATATAGAATGCGCGAGGAGGGTATTATATACAGAATGCACGAGGAGGGTAGAATGCACGAGGAGGGCAGAATGCACGAGGAGGGCATTATATATTAATTGCGCATTAAGTGCAAAATGCGCAATTAGCTGTACTGCATTGTTAAATACGGCAGTATGCTGCACCATATTGTTAAATACGGCAGTTAGCTGCACCGCATTATTGAATACAGCAGTTAGCTGCACCGCATTGTTGAATATAGCAGTTAGCTGCACCGCGTTGTTGAATACAGCAGTATGCGGCAGTATGCTGCATCGCATTATTAAATACAGCAGTATGCCGCACCGCATTATTAAATACGGCAGTATGCCGCACCTTAGTCGATACCATACGCTACACGTTGTAGTGCGCGGAATGCGCATTTGGCCGCCAAATGCTGCCAAATGCTGCAAAAATGCTGGTAAATTTTTTCCTGACGTTGTGGTATAATTAGGGGTAGTTAATATTTAATTTTGGTAAGGGAGCGCGTGCCAAGATATTTTGTAGTATGTAAATAATATATGCAAATAATTTATATAATCTTTATTCTAAAATAAGTATATTTCTATTATAATAATTTTATCTAAATTATTACCAATATTTAAATATTGACACTGCAAATATTGGCAAATGCCAATATTTTATTGGCTGGAATTTCGCTTATTGAAAACCACGCTGTGGAATCTTTCAGGACGGGCGAAATGGCTGGCCAATTAGGCATTACAGCTAAGCCTGCTACGGATAATGGAACCCATCTCACTACTGTACATGTCAACAATAAAGGAGTTGCCATATTTTCGAAGGCCGAGTACAATGAGAAGCCAACCGATGAGGCCGAAAAGAAGGAATAGAGTAGTCAAGCATTTCTGGACTAATTGGTCCCTATCTTGAGGATAGGTTCTTATCGTCATGAGAGAAACGAACCTTAGCATAGGCGATACGACATTAGGGGGTGGGGAACAGAATAGGGTTACACATGTGAGGCATGAATTGACGAGGCATGATGGATCATCGTAATAAACCTTCAATGGGAAAAGTTTTTGAGTAAGGTCAAAGAGCATAGGAAAACACTTACAGAAACGGTAGTAGAATAATCATGTCAACTGCCTAGAGCAGTTCTCCTCGATCCCTCGTTCGTCAACTTTGAAGGGGGTGTCCCTCAGTGTACCAAATTTTTGCAAAGTCAGCGGCCTATGGCGGACGGATCTCATAATCTAGGATTTGTAATAATATCAAATCGAATACCGAAAGCCCCTAGCTTAGACTCAAATCATGCACACTGCCTTTCGCCGGAGTTCGGAATACCATGGGAAGCCGAGGCCATTCTGGCGTGCCATGAAATCTCAGGCGCGCCTTGAGCGTAAGGCAGTGAGCACTCCTGTACAAAACAGCTGTAATGGATCAGAGATACCCAACGAAAACAAGGCGACCGTAAGAACCATTGTACGTGCAAGCCCATCCTGAGGCATCATTGGTAGAGTTCACAGCACCTACAAACGTTAAGGATTCAAGGATTATATCAGCTCTTGCGGGGTTGTATCAGCAGGCAGGGGTGCAAGGTGCGGCTGACGGGCGGGCGGGGCGCTTCCGTGGCGGAAACGAAGAGCGCGAGAAAAAAAGATCTTGGAACGATCTGTTCGTAGGGATCCCTTCAGCTGAGAGACGTTTGTGGGTCCAGCGATGTGGTTTGTTAGCTAGATTTCCGGACGGGTATGTGCTGACCCGCCCGTTGGCTGACAGGCAAATAATAGTGATCCTTCCAGAATGCACCCGACCATTTGGGAGATTTTTGACAACATAGTTGGACAATATGGCTTTGCTATTGGACAGCTAGAATGAACTGATATAAATAGGAATTTACCGAATGTAACGCCATATGCTCCTAACAACTCCGAATGTCTTCGTCCGGCCCGCAACCCCATGAGATCAACACTCGTTCCCATCAATGTCTTCCAAGCCACTCAAGACCTTCCCATCGTTATCTCCAATTACCTTGACTCAGCGCTAGCAATCCTTCTACGCAGCCGAGTTCCTCGCCGCTGGAAATGCTTGTCCGGCCGCTATTGGCCCCTCTATTGCTCATGAATGTTGCTATCTCATCGTCCTCTTCTGGATTGAAGCTTTCGGTATTCGTAACCTGCTTCTTGCCTGATGCTTGCTGTTGCTTCTCACGGGCCATCATCACCCCTAGACTACTGCTCTGGCTGAGTATATGAGTGTTTTCCCCGAGTATCTGCCGCTGGCGCCGTTGGCCTGTAGTATGCGGCTCGATCACTCTGCTGCGACGGGAACCCTGGTGCTGATCCTCTGGTTCCCAGTTCTCTTTATCTGATTCGGTCTGGGGAACCTCGAAGTCGCTATCGTTGTCGTTACCTTTGCCTTTATCAGGTGTAGGAACAGTGTCAGGCGGCTTTGTTTGGAGGCGTCCGTAAGATGTAGACGCTCGCACCAATCCGGGTCTTGGGGACTTCAGTCCATCATCCCTGCATCGCTTCGTAGAATCCTGCCTCATCAATAGTTGTGCGTTTCTCTTATTTGGGTTTGACCTCAAAGTCCCCCTGCTATTTGCTCTGATTAAACCAATGGCGTCAGCAGCGGATCCGCTCCGTTCCTGGTCTGCTTTCTCGCTCAAAGAATTCCTAGCATCTGAGTCGCACCAGAATTCCCACGCTCTCGAGTCACGCGATCTACCAGTAGAGGTTCTTGCGAATTTTGGTGATGGTTCTTGACTAGCAGCTTCTTTAAGCCTTTCATTAAGTCCAGCGGCACTGTAGCTGCGGTGGAGTCCTGAGGTTCGTCCGGTAAATCTTCCAGGCGGCGGTTGAGATCTTGGAGGAGACGGCGATTGGTCAGCATCAGTTATGACGCGAGCCTTTCCGTCGACGGTCGTTGACAACCGGATAAAAGAATGCGAGCGTTTCATTGAACGTGACGGCTGCTGAACGGTCTCTGCAGGCGCATTTGTAATTGAACTTGACAGCTCCTCCTCGTTGAGTCTGATATACGAAGCACTGCGCCTGTTTGCAAGATATCCAGGCCGCAGTCCAGCAGGCTGGGTGCTGTCTTGAGAGGACGGTAAAGGTTGGGAGCTGCCTAATTCTATTGGTGCTGTATCACACGAATGTGAATCTGTGGACGGATATGGGAAGACCTCCATTATTTGAGAATCGGTCTTAGCTGTTGACTGCGGTGTTGGTAGTAGTTGAACATTGGTATGCGCGGCAAAATTCGCAGTGTCTATGGTAGATTTGCTTAATGAAGTTTCAGATGCCACTGACGCAATCTGGGAAGACGTGGTTGTAAGAGCATTTCCTTCAGTGTCATGTTCCTGCGCGTCGTCACCCTGCGCGCCGGTATCCAAGAGAAAGGAAGAAGACATGACCGCGGTCGAAGTAGACTCGTCGAAACTGGAGGAGGAATGAGGCAAAATTTCGTACGATTGAGCGGGACGAGATCTCCGGCGGTCGTTTTGACGTTTGTTCTGGAACCAAATCTAGCTCCCGGGTTAGTCATTCGGCACGGCCTGAGTTATGGAGCTAGCTATACATACTTGAACCTCTTTCTCTCCAAGCGCGACTCGGCGTACTATTTCTAAACGGGCAGCCTTGTCTGGCTTCGGGTTGCGTTGGTATTCAGCTTTTAGAATGTCTTCGTCTTCTTTGCTGTTGGGTGTCATCGTGATTAGCGGCGGTGTGGGATTCGTGTGACAGATGCAGGATTGGTCGCGGAGTACTGCCACGCAATAACGCGTCGTGACCCCCACCAACCACAGAATACAGTAGGAAATACGAGCATACCTGGTGCGTCTGCGCTTCTGGCGAGCAAGAGGCTTATTATCAACATCTGGTGGCAGATTGCGCTGCACAGTTTCTGGAGAGTGGACCAAGAACGCAAGGCCACCAGCAATCGTTGGACTGGAACATCCTCCGGAGTCGGATGCAGAAGAACGCGGAGAAGAAGAGTCGCTCATTGTTCAATGGGTATAACAGATAATGATAACAATAAAATTGAAGTTTGGTGAGTGTCTGGTGCCAATGCCAGACAGGATATGTGGTGGTGAAAGACGCGATGATATGGCGGCGCGTGTGCGAGGGCTTTCAGTTGACGTGATTTCGATTTCGCTTCGGTCCGAGCGGCGACGATCAATGTTGTGCAGAACAATCTAACCGCATTCTTTATTCCACCACCGCAATTGCCCAGCGGAATCTATGTATATTGTCATTGATCAATAAAATACTGTCCTGAAATCTTTTCAAACCACCCATTAGTTAGCTTCACTCCTGTGATACATCAAGTAATGCGACATCCCTCATGGCTTCCATAAGCTCCAGGTAATAATTCTTATTGAATGTTTAGCAAGTATATCATGCTATTCTACGGTAGGTTGACTCTGCTCACTAGCTCTTCCATAGCTAAATCCCTTCCTACTTCATTCAGCCGGAGGGATATAGCCTTCATCACGACCCTCCCGCGATGTCACGTGTCGGTCTTGGCGGTCAGCGTGGCAATGTTCACCTCAGGCCTCTTACAAACACCATGGTATACGTGTTCTAGGGATATGTATTCCACTTCGAGGAGGCCGTGCATATGGTTGAGGCTCGGCTGTTTCCGTTCTAAGCTGATACTCATCATAAATAGGCAGCCGCCCAGGCATTCCTGCAACCATGAATTCCCATGCGACCGCTTTTCCATCCTGGTTTGGCGTTCAACCGTAAGATCGGGCTGAAGTTTGCGTTAGGCGCAAGCAAATCAGATCCATTTACGCAGTAAGATATTTTTCTTTCATCTGACCCTGCGTTGCTGCGGTCACCTTCGGTAGCGACCTCAATTCCACTCCGTTGAGGTGTCCTTCTGCCTTAATCTATTGATAATGCTACAGTTCCACTATCACCGGTCTTCTCCCCTCTCAAGGCAGACACCTCGTACGGAGCCATCTTACCTCATTCTCTTTTCGTCACAACGGGGGCAAAGTGCCGGTTTCTATGTTCTGCCTAGATCACCTGGCTAGTCGCGCGTCTAGACTGCCGCGAATCCAGTTCCAGTGACACTACTGTCATGCGGGGACTCTAGTGGCATGCACCCAGCGGACAGGATCTTGGGTCTCCTCGATCACGGACCATCCGAGTTTTCATGGAGACTACTGCTATAGATTCCTAAGGACCTTTAGAAGTTTTTTTCGCACTCTAAATCTCACCGGATTTCGCCCCCAGTTTCTCTATCCTTTAATACCCCGGCTTTGCTCTTTTCCTCAGCAACTCCCACTACGATTGAGGGCGCAGCGTCCTTTGGCTAGAAAGTCGCCCCACACCTGGACGCCACCGGACCGTCGCCCTGCCGTAGGAAGTATCCTTAGGGCGGACAGGGAAATGGCTATTCTCTAGGTTGAACACTGGCGGAGCAAAATAGCTACTGAATGTGCGGTGAAAGAGCATTGTTTCCATGTTTTGGGCTCAGTCTTAGGGCTGAACCATCCCAACCCCGGTCCCGGTCCCCCGTTCCCGGAGCCCAAACTCCAACACTTTTGACATGCGGCCCAAGAAAGCTGTACTCATGGTTGATTTGACTTTCGTTAGCTGCAATTGGGCGCTGCTTGGGGCCCGGCAAATGACTAACCATGTGGGTACTACCCTAGTATCGTTAAGGGCCGCGTGCAGTGGTCGATAAGAATCGACCCCTAAGTGGACGAGAAGAACTTCACGAATGCAAAAAGCGCTAGGCATCAAGCTCATAAGTGTCATGTATTGCATAAATCCCATGATCAAAGGCCGCTCATGTCGCTGTTGGCACTTTGCCGGCTGTAACCGAAGAAACAGGGCATCTTCGTAGGGTGGGGGCCGCGAAATAAATATAAGGATAGGCTTTAGAGGATTGCTTGAACTTGCGGGAGAGGCGTCAACCAAGGCAACCGCACCATGTGCACGAAGTTATTTCAAGAAAGGTCTATTCTTCTGACAGTAGCGGATAAAATTCCGATAATCCTTGATGTGTAGAAAACCTGGTGGCCACTGAATTCCTTTTTCCTAGGAACTACTGATATATGATCGGGATTATCGTTCGTCGTCATGTCGTTACCAATACACCTTTGCGTTTCACCCTTTCAATTGGCTCCCTCTATTCAGCCCCCCTCATCAAACGGCCTCCCCTTTTCAACCCTATGTCCGACATCCTTTTCCTAGAACAGTGCTAGTCCTTCTGGTTGACTCCTCTGGTACTACTGCGCTTCTCAGGCCTGCTCACCGTTCAAAAAGTCTTTCCTTGTGAGTCACGGGTATCTCGATCCCTTGTACAACAACCGGATTTTGTCAGAGTTTCACCGTACCCTGCCCTCTCCATGAGGCTCAAGCTGAGCGCCTTACCCCTGTCTTCATGAGAGAAGCATAAATGGAAGTATATCGCATTACTTTTCTCATCTGCTGTCAAAAGACAAATGAATTTGACTGAATTTCATTCGACTCTAAGAAGCAATTATGACAACTATGCGGATTGCCATTGCCGGAACGTGCGGTTTGGCGTTGATAATCTCCCGAGAAATTCAGGAGCAAACAAGCCATCAGTTACTCATCCTCTCAAGATCGGTAAGTTCTTCAATTTACTTCTGTATGGGACTCGGTGGATGCAATACACGCAAATGCAAGAAGGAATCCGTCAGAGGAGTAGCCTGGTGTGTTCTTGCATGCTAACAACCCTCAGCCCCAGCCTGGCCTCATCTCCCAAGGCTACCAATGTCTAACCGTGGATTACAATGATCCTGCTTCCATTCAACACTCCTTGATGGGTGTCGACACCGTCATTTCCACCGTGACCGGCACCCCGCAGCTAAGGCTCATCGAAGCTGCGGTCGCACAGCGCGTACGGCGATTTGCACCAGCAGAATTCGAAGGCCCTCCATCTTTGCGTACCGTTAGTGACCCTCTCAATCGCGGAAAGGCCGACGCGCTTCGTGCTTTGCAACACTACCATGGTTACATTCAGTCGACCGTTTTCACTTGCGGCATTCTCTATGAGCGTTTCGCACCAAACGGCCTAGCAGCGCATCAAATCGGTGTCAACTCTGGATTCGCAAACGAAGGCGACTACGTTCTTGACGCTCGAAATATGACTGCCCAAGCGCCTGTGTACGACTCGGCCAACAACCTCTCTAGCCTTTGCATGACTTCGGCTTACGATGTTGGACGATTTGTGGTTCGGGCCTTGGATATGGCCCAGTGGCCATCTGAACTCACCATGTGTGGAGAAAGGACCAGTGTATCCACGTTGATTGAAACGGTGAAACAGTGTCGAGGTAAACACCTCCCACAGCTACTGATTATTATAATCTAACAGGAGGGTAGGGAGACAACTCGCCCACGTTCAATGGCACAATCCCGATACATTAAGATACGAGTTAACACTGGCTCAGCTGTCAAGCGATGTTGCGAAACAGACACGCCTGTCCGCCCTAATAGCGACAGCAGAAGGTCACTACGATTTCGCACAGCCAGCGTACCTCAATTCTCAGTTTCCAGACATTCATCCCGAACGCTTTCGAGATTGGTTCGTGAGAAATTGGGCCGGAGTTCCCTAGGCTCAGCAGTCGGTGTGAGCAGGAGAAGCGACTAGACTACGATCTAGAACGCACCGGTGACGGGGAAGATACAGCTAGCACAAAGCCGGAGTCATGAGTTGCGATTTACACTCGAGTAGGGACATTCCGTGAGTCGGGCGTGCAGTGCTGACGTTCTCCGGTGTCGAGCTGAGTCTTACAGCCGCCTCACTCTCATTTTCTGCCTCGTTGCTTCATTTTTTGACTTCACTAAGCTGATTTCCTATATTACTTAGACTGTATAGCCAACATTGGAAAAAAGCAACTCTGTGGTATTCTTCGCTCCAAAAAACCCTTGTAGAGTCATCCTTCATCAGGGCGACGGCAGTTACAAGGTGTAGATTAGGGAGCCCTCCACCCAATCCGGAGCGATTCTACATCTCTTTGCGCGCAGACTTTATGAATGAATTCAAATTATTAACCTGGATGTTTAGTAAATACGCAATGCCTTTTGCGGGTAGTCGTTAGCACTCCTTTCCTGCTGCCATCCTGCTCACAGAACTGCTGGAAGCAGCCCAGCGTTACCCTGATCTACGTAATTTTTTAGTCGGCGCATATCCTAAGCTCGGTAATAATTTTGGAATGCTTAATTTGAGGCGAAATTGCTTTAAAGATTTCCATTGTTGTTAGGGCGTTTGGTCACCCGAACAGGGATAGGTGAGTGTTGCTATTGCCAAGGCCAGTTCCCTCAGGCATCCAACAATTCTAGGTTGGCATATTTCAATATTTACATCACACTGACAAGGGGTCCTGCTTAAGTAGGCAAAGAAATGCATGTGTGCCTAAAGAAGCACAAGGCAATTCCTGAATCTTCGATCCACATATGGATTTTCGGCGTATGATGTATTGATGCCCCACCAATAACGGACCTCGACAGCGACTATTAAAGCTCTGCACACGACCATTTTACAATTATCTTCAAAGCACTTCCTCATTGCTGCATACGAACTCTGCGAATCTTATTTTCTTCAATTTCCACATCTAACAACTACACATCGTAAGTAAGCACTCCTTTCATCCTCTCCCCGCAAAATTATTCCAATCCTGAAATACCTGAAGCTCGCGACCTCTCCATGGCTTCAACTCACTCTCATACTGTACAATTATACAAATTACAGACGCTAACCACTCAGCAGCCTCACATCTATACAGTTAACATGCCTTCCAAACAAGAAATCATCGACGAACGCCAAGCCAACCTTCCTCTTCCTGAACAGCCTCCTCGATCATCCGATTGGAATTCCAGCGATGAGCGAACCATGAATGTCGAACCTAGTGGCCGCGAAGACGACATTTCCGCCTCCCGTAGGGGCCCAGAAACATTAAGGGAGGCAGCAACCGGAGAGAGTGATATCAGAGTGTCCGGCGAGGAGTGGAAAACAAACACAGCGGCCAATGGTGCTGGGCGAGAAGCTAAGGATAACCTCCAGGGTCTGCCAAATGATGCTGCGACAAGGGAGACGAGGAATAAGGCATCGACGGTGGAGACAAGGAAGTGGAATTAGTGTTATCCACAGGAATGATCAGTCGCGCGAGTTGTAAAGGTGGAATTGTTATGAGCAGCTAAATATAGGAAAGTCTAAAATTAATGGAGGCGTATACAGTAAAGAACTAAGTTCTTCGCATCTGGCTCTACTTAGCCAGCTTTTGCTATGACATCAAGATATACACTATCCACAAGCTTCAACTAGTCCTAACACAGTGAAATCTGCACCGATCTAAGCTATAATACCTAATTTCATACAACCGACATTCAACTATTCATAGATCTCATTTCTATGAATTTCGAAGTTCCTCTGTTACCGTACTTTATGCGGATCTATAGTTATGATATCATACCTTCGCAGGTGGTAAAAATGGTATTTCTCATGGGCTTCTTGCATCTATTCATCCCCTCAACAATCTTCTTAGTCCAGACTATCCTTCGCGCCCGGTTGCAAATAATCGGCACGGAATACCATTCGTAACACAGAGTAACTTCTCATAACTCATGCAACCAATATGGCTACTTCTCATGGAACAAAGGTAAGCCATACCATCACCCATAACTTCTTAGACTTCTCTTCTCTCCGAGACGTCTACAGCTCCCATTTGGTCCTAAACAAAGACAGCTCACTAACATATCTTTCCAAGGTCACGAAAGACACACGAGCCAAAGAGGAAATCCCCGAAGCCGTAGGCACCGTTACTTCAGGTTCTCTGGCAGCAGATTCACTCACCAATGGTGAATTCGGTCGAAACAACCCTAAAGCAGATGCAACGTCCCAGCCCAGCAGATCCACAACCACCAACAACCGTGACACAAGCAGTGCCACTACTTTCGAACCAGCTCTAGACGCCGAGGCTCGCGAAGCAAGAGAAGGCGAGAACGAGTTCAAGCCACATGGCAAGAACATTACCGAAGGAGGATTCGATAGCAACGCGCCATACGCAAGCTTCGACCAGGATATTGGGACTGAAAAAGACCCAGGAGGCTCGCGGAGTAGAATTTGGAAGCCCCGAACGCGCAGAGTGCGCATGATTCTAGAAGTGGACCGAGACAGAGTGGTGTTACTGGGAAGGGGACGTATGATGCGTTAAGGAGTGAGGAGCAGGCGTGAGAATGAGTCCAATAGCGATATCAGCTGCTTTGTAAGATGACTGAGGATTATGGAGCTAGCTTTGGAAATTACTCCGTTCATCAGATATACTGAAGTTAAGAAATGCCATTGCCACCCTCAACATACAATATACTGTTCTGGATAAAGCATTAGGTAGATGTTTATACTCATATACATAGATACTTTACGGAGTCTTCATATGTCAACGAAAGTCATAGTCTTCTATCAATACTCTTGGTGGCGGTACACAGTTCATAATTGAGATGAATATCTCAAATATATCTGGAAAACAATTATAATCGTGAACTGTACCGAACCAATCCTGTGTCAATTGGCGGTGGTATAAGAATCGGGAGTCTCGCCGGGGAATACTTTACAGCTCCGCAATAAATGGTCTGTGCTGCGGGCGCGCGCAAGGCTGAATGTCGAGGTGGCCTCTTCACATTTTTGGTCATCATAATCTCCAGCCGCCCTCACTTTTAACCCTCACCTAACCCCTTGCATACCGGTAATCAAAGAGTTGGTCTTGGGCACACGGCGCCTTAAAAAGCTCCATGAATGGTTTTGCCGAAAGTGGCCTCTCTGAGGAAGCCTTTGGCGCTTCCAAGGGGGGCCTTTCGTCCTTTGATGCTTTCCGTAAGTTTGTCCGGTGGAGGTCTCATGCAGCTTTCCTCGAGCCCATTGCGCCGCCCGCGCACCCTTCTACCTTCCCATTCATCTGAATTCGGAGAATACGAAAGCATAGCTATTGAAAATACCTGCTAATCGGTACTTCAGCGAAAACCAAATCTACCTACCTCGCGCGCAACCGCAATGGCGGCGCGTGGACTCTGGTCCTCATCATCACTTGTGTATACCTCACTGTGACTGAGACCATGCGCTGGTTCACAGGTACTACCACACACACCTTTAGCGTTGAAAAGGGCGTCTCACACGACCTCCAAATAAACATCGACTTCGTCGTCGCCATGAAATGCGCCGACCTGCACGTCAACGTGCAAGACGCCTCTGGAGACCGTATCCTCGCGGGTGAAACCCTCCGTAAGGACCCTACATCCTGGAAGCAGTGGGGTAAGGGGCGCAGCATACATACTTTGGGTAGTGGACCGGACGATGTACCAGGCTGGGAAGACGAGGAGGATGTGCATGATTATCTAGGAGCGGCGAGGGGAAAGAAGAAGTTTCCCAAGACGCCGAGAGTCAGAGGTCCACCTGATGCTTGTAGGATTTATGGGAGTTTGGAGGGAAATAAGGTACAAGGCGATTTCCATATCACGGCGAGAGGGCATGGGTATATGGAATTGGGGGAGCACTTGGATCACAACGGTATGTCCAATTACTTTTTTCCTTCTGTACTTCACTGTACTTCCAGGTGCAGAAAAGAGCAGATTAAAGTCAATGGCATTTCCAAACCACTAACGGCGCATCCAGCATTCAACTTCTCCCACCAAATCAACGAGCTTTCCTTCGGTCCCTACTATCCCTCACTCGTCAACCCTCTCGACTCTACCATTGCCACCACCCTATCGCACTTCTTCAAATTCCAGTACTATCTCTCCGTCGTACCCACAATCTACACGGAAGAAGCTCACACGATAGCAAAACTTAATAACCCAGCCACATCCCCCTCAGATCCACCCGCCTACAGCTCCCACACCATCTGGACGAACCAGTACGCCGTGACGTCGCAGTCGCACCTGGTCGGCGAAAACCAGGTCCCCGGCATCTTCGTCAAATTTGACATCGAGCCCATCACGCTCACAATCGCGGAAGAGTGGGGCGGAATTATCGCCCTGCTTGTGCGGCTGGTCAATGTGGTCAGCGGCGTGATTGTAGCTGGTGGGTGGTGCTACCAGCTGTATGACTGGGGGTTGGAGACGTGGGGGAAGAGGACCAGGCGGAGAGAGAGCAATATGGGTGTTATCACGGGAAGGAGGAGCGGGGAATATGATGTGAAGAGCGCGTATGATTAAGCGGAGATTAAAGGGGACGCGGGACAGATGTGCATTTTATGGAGTTGGGGGCATCTGGATGTGTTCTTGTTTGGGATGTGGATCGGGCTTGTATTTATGGTAGGGAAAGAGATTGAATCGTTATGATTTCGTCAGTCACTTATTCAACCAACACTCTGTACTCACTGTGGCTTACTGCCTATCTACTAAGTTATTTGTGGTTATTCCACGCCAATGATCCCTTGGGCGCCAATCTTCACACAATCATTTCAGGGTTGTGCGTCGGGTTTACTTTGAGAAAGTGTCGCCTCCTGGAACCGTTTACGCACTTCAAAAGTTAAGGGATGAAAATTTCGCTCTTCTACACTTCCTACTTAACCTTCTCAACCTTTCGTTTTCTCTTTTCCTCCTCTCTTTTTCTCCTAACCACAGACCTAAAAGATAACAACCTGTGTGAGGATTCTCGGGTTATGTACCAGGAGTTCCATTCATTATCAATATGCAGACGATACCAAAGGATTCGTCTAACCACAGCCACTAGTCACAGACAGAACGCTGAGTCGCCTTAATCAATCTCTTTCATCGCTAGAAATTATTAAGCTCATCTGTGTCAGAAGAGAATAGTCGATTGTACATTGCTGTTCCAATATTTGGGTCCACCCGTTTTCGCAAATGCCTAACAAATGCACCTGCGACATCAAAACGTGGAGATCCAAGGTCGTTCGCATCACCGCCATATGGACGGCTAGCATGGTCGCCACTGCTCAAGTTCAACCAGGGGCAGAGGAAGCGAAAGCCTCTGCTCCCTTCCTTCTTCTCGCTACAGAACGTGTGTAGGATTGATCGCATGACATCCATATCTCTCAACTTAAAGTTGATGTTGGGGTCCAGGCCAAGGAGAGGTTGCCGCGAGAACTCCAGGACAAGTGCAGCAACGCCGGCGGCTATCGGCGTTGAGAACGAGGTTCCAGTCATCCTTTTTATGCCACTCTTTTCGAGATCTGGTGGATATGCTGACAGGACGTCCTCTCCCGGCGCTGTAAATCTATCTCCTTTGCTGTTCTCGTTGTCATTAGAGGCCGGGTTAAATCCTGAAGTCTCGCCCTCGCCAATCAACGCTGATTACGTTATGTGCTCGCGCTGGGTACATCATACCAGACGAATCTCTAATGCCGTCATTGGACGTTGCGCAAAAACGAGGACGTGCTTCTCCTGAGCATACAAGAGCGCTGTCTTCAGATGTCCATTATCATACTTCCATCCGAGAGAAATGGATATTATATCGGCTCCTTTTTCCACCGCATAGACAATGGCGTCACTGACCGCTTTCTGATCGATTGAATCGCCGTGACGCTCCACCACCTTTAATATGGAGACTTCTGCATTCGGACAAACCTTGAGGAGTAACATAGACGTGTGCGTACCATGACCATTGGAATCTTTATTCCAGACTCCAGAATATTCAAAACTCTTGCATTCTACTAGATGACCCCAATTGGAAGTAACAAGCTTCGGTGGTCTCTGAACCGGCGGTCCTGCAATGCCTGTATCAAGGATAGCGATCCTAACTCTTTTATATTTCGAGTCTCCAACTTCACAGTTCATATACTTGTTATTCTCGCCATATATAAATGGATGTGTTTTGGTCTGAATATCGTTGAACCAGCGATCAGACTTGGCCGCACTTTGGCATGGTTAGCATTGGGCCAACATAAAAGAACACAAATCGATATACGATGTATTAACATCAGAGCTCCCCCCTAACAACCTACTTGGATCATTACTATCCGGTACAGCGTCGGCATACGTTTCATGCGTCAAATCACTCTCCGAAAAAGATCGTTTCACCTCTCTGTGAGGCTTTGAACCTACTCGATTTTGGTGAGTCAAAATCCCATGCATTGACACAACTAACAACTTACTCGCGTCTAGGGAGGCTTCACTCTTTGATCGACCCGCATCTCCAAGGATTTCTGGGTTAGTGTTGGTCTCCTGATGCGGACTAAACATCGCGCCTTGGTTCGGCGGTACACCAGCATCCCCTCCCACTTCGCGGCTTTGAGTTTCCCTTAACATCACCTCTCTTGCGTATACCTCTTCTTCTTTAGCCACCGCTGCAGGTAGGCCACTACCGTTAATTAGAGAGTCGATTCGTCTTGTACCCGACGTCGACGTCGCATCCACATCGCTTCCAACCTCCTCGTTCGTGCGGTTTTCACCCCGTGAGCTTCCCGAAGCCACGCCTCACAGAGACCGATAACATCCATAACCTCCTGCGACTCTTCAATGGCCTCGTCGCGAGCCGTCCTCAAGCCTGCTTCAAGCAATGCGCAAGCCGCGCTGAACATACCCGCATGGAAAAACCCAATCCAGCTTTCAACCCAGCTCCTTGACATCCAGGCCGCAAATTCGGGCTCTTTCCTAAACAATTGCATAGTAATTCGCATCCAGATAGCTTTGGCCTCTTCCGCCTCGGCATCTCTGCCAATCTTGCGCAGGTCATCTGTTAGCCGGATATACGTTCGGGACTCGCCCAGCGGCTGTCTGAAATCTTCCCATACCCTCACACTCCCCCACAGCTTCGCGTTCTGGCGGTGATACATAATTGCGTTACTGGTATCGCCTATCTCAGAGAGGCTGCACGCAAGCCGGTGCCGAGTATCCAAAACCCGCGCATACCCTGCTCGGCGCTCTTCCACAATGAGTACAAATCTCGCCAGTGTGTCGTCGTCGAGTTGACTTGCTTCATAGAACCGCTTTGTTGTGAAAAGCTCGTGTGCGATATTAACCCGGAAGTTTAGTGTATCATCGTGGCATTCACCGAGTTTGTCATGGAGATTTACAGCTTCCATAAAAAGCGAAAACGCTATATCGTAGTCCTTTTTATCAAGACAAGCCATTGCTCGGTGATAGAGCACGTCGCATTCATTGTACAGCTCCGCTATCCCCTCTTCAGTCTCCATCTTTTCATCAGTATCTTCACGACTTAGGAATACTCAGAAATGAGGCTCGGAAAGTTGTAAGGCACGTTTCAGCCCGAATTGTGAGGCTGCCTAAGTTCAGCGACCGCGTCGGCACGGCGAGATAAATAGCGCGGCTGAGGCGCCTCTGAGGGCGGCTAGCTAAGGGCACGAAAGCATTTGCCCTGCTTTAAGGACCGGACCAAGGGTCGCCCATTGTTTCTGCATGTGGCGTTGTCCAGATTACAGGATGGCTGGGTGGGGTGGGCACAAATACCGTGCCGCCCCATGGGGATGCAGCGTGGACGCGACAGCACGAGGCAACTGACCGGGGGCCGGTCAAGGGGTTCCGGAATGGGATGGAATACAGAAGAGTTGCAATGCGGCTGAAGTTTTCTGCAATATATTAGTCGCTAAGAGCTGTTCTCGCCCTGTTCTAAGTTTCGTTCTCCAATTTTGACCTTACTGAGCAAGCCGTACGGAAATTTTCACGTCTTATCGCTTGTTTTCTCTTAGTCTATTGAATCGCTTTATATCTATACTATTTACGCGCGATCTATGGCAGAAATCGGTTTCAAGAAGTGCTATTTCCTCGCTCCGACTCGGTACTATGCACCTGAAAAGCGTATAAAATTGGGCAATATAATTTCCAGCCCTACCGCGCCAGACGAACCACTGAATGATCTACCATTCACTATAGATGTGGCAAATATAGAAGAGCACAGCGAGACCAACTGGAGCGTAAGCCGCGGAAAGAACAACGAGGTGAAACTCGGCCTCTGGGCTTCCTTCCTGCAATTCATTCTAGGCATTGGTGGAGATGTGGGCGGGGGGCAGAAGACCGACAGCAGCCAGACTCTGCGCTGCGAGAAAGTCACTACACGGGAGTTTAATCCCTCGCGTGCGTTTGTGCAAGATTGCATACAGGATACCGGCGTGAAGGAGTATTTGGTGGAGAATCAACACCAGTACGTGTTTGGAGGACACAGCTCAAAGAAGATATACATGGTCACGGGTGTGAAAATTGCCTCGGGGGCTTCGTTGGTTGCAGAGGCTGCCAGACAGCGCAACATCCATCTTCATCTGGGAGTCGATGGGACGTCAGCCGGCGTACCGGCGAGCGGGGATCCAGAGGTCCAGGTCACGAGTGGAAGAACTAAAGGCGAGTCGTTTGATAGCGCGGACGTTTTTGTACTGGGCTTCAGGCTCAGATCAAGGTTGGGCCGAAAGGCGATTTCAGCCAAAAGCAGTTCACAGACGGCTCGACCTTGGGTATGGAGGGTGACAAGGAAGCGGCGCAGATTGAAATCACTGTTGATGAATTTCCAGAAGGTGACACGCGAGGTACAGATGTTGGGAAGAGTGAATATGTTGTGATTGATGGGAGTAGTGGCGATGAGTGCCTTTGCGTTAATCCTACTTGAGCTGTATGGAATCATGCTTCAGGATAGATGGCATAATCAGTAAGCTTATTGTGAATGGAGAGGCAACGAAGGCTTACAAATGAGAGAATTGCGAGCTCCTTGTTGATAAAGCCTAGGTACGAAGCAAGTGTGCGTCTCAGGATAAAATGAAACCGCACGCATAGCTCTGCCCTTTGAGGTGCAAAGCTGCCCAGTCGTAGACAGTTAATAAATGCCTTTGCTATTTGCTGCTTTGACGTCTCGACTTTTGCCTCAATAAACCCGGCTGTCAACTTAGGATCCATAGAGAAATTATGATCCTTCAGGAAGTCAACGAAACGACATTAGAAGGTTTTAAGTTCTTGCGTGCAGAATCTTTGCTGCACCCCAATACCGAGTCATAACGGAAAGGCTTTTACATGACCACAGGAACGTTATGAGTCCGTCGAGGCCATGTTGGCCAGGTTCAATCAGAAGCTGGAGACTCAGAGACATGCTCAATCACCAGGGGTATATCTCGAGCGATATTTCCTCTTGGACGAACTTAAAATGTCTCACCTCAGAGTAAACCACCGAAGTTTGTCTTCAAGTGCCTCTCGATCTAAGTCAGCCATTGCCTCGCCGTCCATTTTGCCGTAAACGTAAGCTTCCCCAATGAGTTCGTAATGCACTTGATTCGTGGTGCTTCTGTGTCTTCTAAGGACTACAGGCACAGTGCAGCCAGCTAGAATACATATCAAGTCCCCATTTTGAGCGTTTCCGGGAGCGATTCCATAGAGCTGTTCTGACTTTGGCGCTGTATCTACGAAGCCGGGACGATCAGAAACCCCACTCACATTGCTGCCGCTTGCACCATTAGTCTGGTTGCCTATACGGCTACTGTGCCTACGGACGAGGAGTGGACGCTTGCAGGTGAGGAAGTCGTGCCCGTCCTGTTTGCAGTTCTCGCACCACAGGTTCGCCAAAAAGAACTGACGGTTCCAAACTACGCTGCGGACCCTCTTTAGAAATTGCATCGTAATGTCCGAACGCGATTTCCTTTTTGATACACGCGTGTATGAGACATCCATATCATCGTTAACATCAGTGATGGCTATATCGGTCAGGCATTGCAAACAAGCCCTTCGATACCAGCCAGGTGGGTTTCCCCCATCTGAGCCTCGATCTGCGACAAGAGTCCGCCATAGCTTATCGGGAACAAGGTTCTTTTCTGAACTGTCTGAACTCTTCCAGCCGCCGTACCGTAACCAATCGCGATTAATCATACCGCGAATTACCCGACCAGAGTTGACGGTGATGCTCGCAAGTTGAAAGCCTTTCAAATTGAGAAGGCCACTGTATTCCTTGTTGCTAGGCATCTCGTCGGGAGGACCATTCTCGTTAAGAGAACCAGTACTGCGACGCCGGGGGAGGCCAGGGGCCTGGTCTGCAGGACTTCGTGGCCCGAAAATGACGTCCTTGGCAATGGTACCACGAGAGGCATTGTAGCATTTCCGAGAATCGCGATACGGAGCACCAACAAGACTATCCCCATTTCGGCGACCTTGGAGAGCATCTTCCGGTGTTCCGAAGGATGAATCGGATATCTTCAATATCCAAGATGGAAACTTTGCATCCTTAACATCTGGAGCCCAGTGTCTGCAAATGATGTCCACAGAACCGGAAGTTTTAATACACTGCTTTGTAAACTCGATGAATACTTCGATCGGGTTCCTTTTGTAATCGACCTCCATGATGAAGGGTGCATTTTTGGAATCTTCTTCAACCAACGATGCATGACGATCGGTGCAGTACCTCTGCGGAGTGTCTCTTGCAAGAGATAGTAAAGAGTAGATAGCGTCGTGGGCATTTGAGACACTGAAAAATAGAAGACTCGATACTAATGTCTCTAAACCAACCAAGTGTTCTTGGATATTGCCGTCTGCTGACTTCCGCGCGAGGTTACTGATGGAACCGACGAGAACGATTGCACCGAGCGCTTCGACGTCCGAGAGGGCATCCGGGCCACTGAAAAGGTTTTTGATTTGGTCCAGCTTCGTCATGAAAAGTGCAACAGCATCGGCAAAATCGTTCCAATGGACTATCTTGGATCCACAGTGCACTGTCGCTCTTCTTGCAAGAGCAACTTCTTGTACCACCCACCTCCGACTAAACCATTCACATTTCATCAGGTCTGTTAATGCCTCCCATTTCGGAATTGACTCGCTTTGCTTGATAAGACTGTCAAATTTTTCAAGATTAACGATCTCCTGGATGAAGTCCATCGCGATATCCGTTTGTTTCAAACCTGGGCCTAGCCAAACACATACATTAGCGGCCGAATTATAGATCTCGGCCATCCTTTGCACCTGCTGCTTCTTTTCTTCTTCGCCGTCAGGTGTCTCTCTTTGATTTATGCAAATTGCATCAACCCATATAAAAACCGGCCTGTTCTCTTGCCGTAAATGTCGTAGCGCGCTGTTTAAGTTATCATGAATGAAGAATTGTTTCGGAATAGGGTCATTAGGTTTTCCCTTGCCCATAGCATGACCAACAACAGCGGCGAGACTTGGCTGGGCGTCCACAATGGTAATCATATTCTTTGCGCTCCCTGCATCGTTCGAGCCCCAATGGTACGAAAGAGCGTTGTACTTTTTTCTGACATCCTTCAGTGGTTTTATAAGCATTTTACAGTTGAGCGGAGCTTCTTTGTTTCCTTTGGAAATCGAGAGCAGACGAATTTCGTCCCCTCTGAGTAGTGTATAATTATACCGGTTTCTAATCAGATCCCCCGTTCTGCTGAAAGCTATAGCCCAGTTTTCCTTGGGCTGGAGAAATCTCTGCCTGTTGTCGAATGGTGAAACAGGGTCCACCCAAGGGTCGGGCGGGAAACTATCGATGTCATCCTCGTCTGCCATAACCGCGAAGACTAATTATACGCTTTTGCACTCCCAAGTATTAGCATTGTTTACTACCACATAATCTAGAAAACTTACTATCAAAGACTTGATGAAATCAAAGCAAACTGTGTCCCAAAGCTTGGCCGACCTTGGAGGCTGTAAGGCGAAAGGAAATTTATCTTCGTTAAGAAGGCGCTAGCTCATGGGACGCTCTGCCGGGCCATAAGTAACCAGAAAAAAAAGCGGCTGGAAAATGCTACTCATGCGCCAGCTTGAGCTGAAAAAGTGTGACCCGTCCATTAATACAGAAGCAGTACCTGCAGATAATAGCGTGGTACCCCTGGTTTACGTCGGCGCGTATCGATAAGGGTTTGGCCGATCGCAGGCTCTCATTCGACTAAGAGGTTCTCATGCTCGTAGGCTTGGCGCCAGGCTGTGGACGCCAGCGTGGGAAGGGGTAATTCTGCAAGTTGAACCGCTGCGGGCATATGCCCCACAGTTGTGGCTGCAGCGTGCCCCTCATTGTCACCCTCCGCTCTTGATCGCCCTGCACTTGAATAGTGGAGCCGATAGTTGGGGTCTAGACGCTACCTCTGGCAGTCCTTCGAAGGAACTCAGGACGGATGCGTTTGATGACTGACCAGGGTTTGCTGCAAGTGGCGTTCGCCGATCACTCCGCCCTCGATCGAATTGATATGGCCCCAAGCCTCAGCTGAGGTGGGGGGCAGGAAATAAAAAAAAGGGTTGACAAATGAAAATTTCTACAGCAGACGAGGCTCCGAGGAAGTTACTTTCGACTTCTCTAGGCTCGGCGCTTGTGAGGCACGGCTGGGATCTTTTGTGGTATCATATTTCTCGCGGAGAGGCACTGAAGACACAAGGAAGCCAAGCGATCGGGCTCTTCGAAACCACATTTATGTATTATTGGACAATGCTCTGGGTCTACCCATAAGGTGCGCCAGAGAAAGGAGCCAAATATTCAAAAAAGAAAAGGGAACAAAGATTAAAGGGGTAGGTTGTGATAAAACTTCGCAGAGTCGTTACTTAGCACCAAGTGAGAAGTAGTAATAATATTCCGGCTTTGTCTATTTTGAAGGAAGAGTTACTTGAGGCTGTTCTGACCGATACTGGTGCACACGATATTCCGGAACATTTCTGCCTCCTTGCTGTGCTCGTACCTCGATTGACCGAGTCGCTAACAGCTCGTTTATAGTTGCGATAGAGGCCTGGTGGTAGAGAGGAGTTCACTTAAATCGCTCACTAATGTCAATTACGCAGTATGCGAAGTCAAATCTGACGCCTCATCTGGAGCCTTACCGAACGATCGACTCAATTACAGATTCAAATGAGCTACGGTAGTAGCCGCTACTAATTACACTGTCTCGGCGCATCCGGTTGAAAGCACGTGTTGATTACGCTAACCAAAATGCGTACATTTGTCCCCAAAAGTAGTTGAAAATATGTTAAAATTGCCGTGCTTATTACTTCAAAAGGTATAAATTCTGCCGTTTGATTACCAAAGATCGACACGCGCTTTCAATCGGAGTTGACAAGGTGGTGTACAAAACGGGCGACAGTAAAAGTGTCGGACGGAAAATGAGGTCAGGAAAGGAGGACTCGTGTAAAGATTGATCTATAAAGAAAATAAGGCTATATATACATAATGGATGAGTTATAGGTAGGGGGGGACCCCACTACCTAGAACTCCTAAACTAGGCCATATTTGGCGTCTGACAAAAAGGCACACAGATCTGGAGCTCAAGCGAACGACCCATTAGAAGTCCGTGCCACCTCATGCACAGTGCCACCTCTCGCACACCCTTTTCCCATACAAAATCGCAAATTTCTACCCTTTATAAAATAGTAACCTCTAGGGCTATTACTATAAAAATTTAAATATAGTATATTTAAAGTCCTAAATATATATTTATATATTTATATTATTATAATTTAATATTAATAAGTAGTTATATAGCTTTAAAAAATAAAGATTTTAAAAAAAGTTAAAATTTCTTTTAAAATTTCTATAATAAAATAACTACTATAGCTATTACTATAAAATTTTAAATATAGTATATTTAAGTAATAAAGTATAATATAAAGCTATAATTTAGTAGTATATTTTATAAGTAAACTATCTATTTAAGTAAATTATTTATTTTATTTTTACTAAAACTATAAAGTAATATCTTAATAATAGCTTAATAATAATTTCTAAAAATTTGTAATTAGACTTTTATATACTATTATATTACCTTATAAAAATTTAAAAGTAATCTATATTATAGTTCTAAAGATACTATATTTTAGCCTATAAATATATTACGGCACTGACCTAACGTATACTGTTTCATACTATCTCGTACTATTCCCTACTGTTAGCTGGCCCACTACTAGCGACTTAGCAGCTAGCCTTACTATTTATATATAATACCCCCTTTCCACCTTCTTCCCCTCTTTATACTATAACGTAGTTATTTAGTCTACTTTATTACAGCACTATAACAGTTTGTGGTATCTTTAATTTGCGCCCTATCGCGATCACTAATTCCCCGTACCCTAGCCAATTAACCTCCGCCCTAAAGCAATCGTAACCTACGCGCGCCTCTACTAAAACTAATACATCCCTAGCACAGTCCTAGAATAATCCTTAGTTTTTACCTAGCGCCTAGATGGGCGACACTAATAACGCTAAAATGGCTAAAACCTAGAACCCCCGTAATGTTTTCGCAGACCTATTTATAGAGACATACCCTAATATCGCGTGGATAATCTGCCGCTCCCTACTATACCCTAAAACCTTTAAGCCTAGTAAAGCTTACCTTACCCTTATTAACTATACTAATAAGTTCCTTAATAATATTAAAGTAGGACTATAGTGTATATATAACATAAACACCGCCAATAAGAAAGCTAATAAAAACCTTAGTGCCTTTATCACTTCCTAGATAGAAACTATTAACTCTTAGGTAGAGACTATTACCGTTCTAAAATAATTAACCCCTATAATAATAGTAGTAACCTAGTAAAAAAAACGGAGATCTAAAGACCTGCTAATATTTAGCGGAAAAGGTACCCCGCTAGAATAATAAGCTAATTTTAAGACCTAGTATATTAAAATTAAGGGAGTCTTTAACCGGGACTAGGACTAATTTAATATAATTTAGTCCCAAATCCTTTATATCTTAGATATACTAGAGGATAAGGCCTATAAGTTTATTAAGTAGGGCCTAGAGCTTATATATAAGAACCTAAACAATATATCTGCGTAGAAATGGCCTATTAAGGAAGATATGCTTAAAGACCTTACTACCTACTATAAGGTCCTTAATATAACCTAGGTTATAAAAAATAAGCTTAACTATTTCCCCTAAGGCGAGCGTAATTACTAGTCTTAGAAGGGAGAGCTTAATAAGCTAATAGTCCGCGCCAAAAAGATAGATAAATAGAAGGTGGATTTACTCTAAAAGTTTATCTCTCTAAAGATAAAAGAGCTGGTACTTAGATTGGCCTATAAAATTAATAATAGCGACTATATAGGTTGGAGTAAGCAGATAAATATATTCGCTAAGAACCTCGCAAATTATATATACTAAGCCAACTTTAAGAAGAACGCTAACTACTGCCTACCTGCCTAAGCCCCTGCCCCTATATTAACCCTAACCCTAGTAATAACTAAAAAACCTATAGACCTTAATAGAATTTTAAATACGGAGCGTAAGCGCCGCGTTAATAATAGACTGTACCTTACCTATAGCCTGCCTAGCCACTAGAAGGATACCTATAACCCCATTAAGATAGTAAACCTAGTCCTAATATTACCCTATTAAATAATATAAATAAATAACTGCGGATACGGCGATTATAAAGTCTATTATAGACGCGGTAACCGCGGAGCCTATTATAGCCGCGGCAGATAACCCCCCCCTTTAACCCTATAGCTTAGTTACTCTAAACTATACCCTATATAGGAGCCTAACCTATTAACAACGCCTAGTATTAGCGACTTTGCGCTAGCGAATACGAACACGGCTACATTATTAGTGAGGTATTATCTTCTTATACCCTAACTAAAATAGAAACTAACACCGCTAGCCAGACGGACACTAGACCGCCCCGCTAAGACAGCCTTATACCTTAGTTATTAAAAGGTAAACCCTTAGACTAAGTCGCGCCTAAGGGTCTAAACCATATAAGGAGGAAGACGAGAAGATTAAGTCCCTATTACTAGATTAATTAGTCCTTTTTATTAGTAAACTACTACTTAATCTTAAATTAGTAAATAGTAATAAGAAATTAATCCTTATTTAAACCCAACTCTCCTTATTACGTAACCTATACTCCTAAGTTTATATTAATATAGTAAGCCTAGTAGACTTTAGTAGTACTATAATGGCATTTACTAACGTAGAGTTTATTATAAGAAAGTATAATATTATAATTAAGAAGCTGCTAGCACCTAGGCTATTACGCCTTACAGATAGTATTCCAACTTTACTTATTATGGACTACTTTACTACCTAAATATTAATCGGCCTCTATACTAAAGCCATACTCTTTTTTATTACTAAACTCTCGCCTACTACCCTAATTATCCTAGGTATGCCCTAGCTTTAAAAGTATAAGCCCTGTCCCAGCTTTAAGAAACTTAAGATCCGCTTTAACTTAGATTACTACTTTAGGCACTACCTCCCGTAGGGGATAGCCGACGTTAGTAGGGACGCCCTATATAGATACTTAGCACTACTAAGCCTAGTGCCTAGGACTATATATAAAGCCCTAATAGTAGAAGACGTTCCTAATAAAGGGGAGCCTATATAGCTATAAAGAAATAAGATAGTAGAAGACTAGACTAATTTAGTACTTAAGACTAAAATAATAGGCTAGCTAGCCCTACTGAGACTAAGGAAGAAGGTCCGCTTTACGCCGTTATTATTAAGAATCTAACCCTAACCTAGGCACTATTTAAACCCTAGCCGCCTAGCCTAATACCTAGAACTAAGCCATATACTATATACGCACACTATAGCTCGCGTTATAGTAAGGACTGGCTATAAAACTACTAAAACCTAGATAATAGAAACCGCGCCACCGCAACGCCTAACCTTATACCTGTCTCCCGCGCGTACTATATAGGGCTACCGCCTTGTTTCCGCCCCCCTAGGCCAACTAAGCCGTGCTAGCCTAGCCGTAGCACTAGAGAGCTAGATACGCCCTAACCTAGACGATATTAAATATACCCGTGCTATTAATTTTACCCAGTTCTATAAATAAAAAGACGTAAAGGTAATAAAAATCTATATAGCGGAGCTAGTAGAACTAGTTAAATAAGATAAATACTGATAGCTGCTTAAAGAGCTGCCTATAGGCCTAATAGAAGTACTAAACCTATTAAAAAGGTCTTTCTGCTGGCTAGTAGAAGGCGACTATATAATAAAGGAAGCCCGTAAAGTACTCTCCCCCTATTTCTATGACTTCCTTAAGATAAATCTAAAAACTAAACCTAAGCTTTTACGTTGGAAGATAGTTAATACTAATATTAAAAAATTCCTAAAAGGCAAACTAGGATTAACCCGCGAAGATATTCTATAACGCCTACTAAAGGAGTTTAGTAAATATATTAAGTACTTCCTCCTTAAAAATATAGATAAGCTACCCCCTTACCGACCATAGGACTATAAAATTAAGATTACCCCTAGAAACTAGGCCCCGTATTATAAAAATAAACCACTCTTACCTACTAAACTTAGGTATGTAAAGAAGTGGATTAATAAGATACTAGATAAGGGTTTTATCTGTAAATTAACCTTACTAGCTACCGTACTACTCCTCCTTACTGCTAAGCCTGGCGGCAGTATATAAATCTACTATAACTACTAAGGCCTAAACATAGTTACTATTAAGAATTAATACCTACTGCTACTAATCCGCGAGACACTTAATGTACTTTATAGCGCTAAGTACTTTACTAAACTTAATATAATTGCTGCGTTTAACTAGATCTGGATTACGGAGGGCTATAAATAGCTTATAGTATTTATTACCTGGTTCGGACTCTATAAAATACTAGTTATACTATTTAGCCTTTATAACGCACCCGCTATGTTTTAAAACTATATTAACTATATTCTATATAACGCCCTTAATAACTACTGCACTACCTACCTTAATAACGTCCTTATCTTTTTTAAAACACGCGCTGAGTACACTAAGCATATAAATAAAGTCATTTAAAAACTTGGCAATGCTAGACTTTAGATTAATATTAATAAGTCTAAGTTCTACTCTACTAAAATAAAATACCTTGGCTTAATTATCTTAACTAATAGTATAACTATAGACCCTAAGAAGATATAGGCCTTATAGGAATGGAAGGACCTAATATTAATTAAAGAACTATAATAATTTCTCAGCTTTACGAACTTCTACCGACGATTTATCTAAGGCTACTCTGCTATTACTACACCTATAATAAAACTCCTAAAGAAGGATATTGGATGGCTATAGGGACTAAAATAAGCCAAATCGTTTAAGGCCCTTAAGGGAGCCTTTACTTCAGCACTAGTACTAGCATACTATAACTATATAAAGAAAACAGTAGTAGAGACAGACGTATTAAATTAGGCTTCTGGCGGAGTTCTTTCCCAGTATAATAATAACGGAAAATTAAGACTGGTTGTATTCTTCTCTATAAAGCACTCTACGCCGGAATATAATTATAAGATCTATAATAAAGAACTCCTAGCTATTATTAAGGCTTTAGAGGAATAGCGTCCTAAGCTGTAAGGGACTAAGGAGCCGTTTAAAATTATTACTAACTATAAAAACCTATAGACGTTTATAACTACTAAGCAGCTAAACTAGCGCTAAGTCTAGTAGGCAGAGTTCCTTTTATAGTTTAACTTTATAATTATATATAGACCTAGTAGTAAAGCCACGCTCCCTAATACCCTAAGCTGGCTATTAAGAATAAGGCCTAAGGACGCTGATAATAAACGCCTCCGCTACTAAGCCTAAGTCGTTATACCGCCCCAGAAAGTTAACCCTATAATCTTAGAAGAATTACTATACGAGTCCCGTAACTCTAACGACGCAGAGTTTATAGCTGCTCTAGACCCTAAAATAGCCGAAAAGTCACTAGATAAGTTAATTTGGCTAGGATACTAGGAAAATAGACTCATAAGAGATATAATAGCAGCCCTACGTAATTGGAAAGCTCGCTATTAACCAAAGAAAATTAGAAAATTACTCTGTTGCAATAAGTTAGAATATAGTATTGTTAATAAACAGATCTACTTCCGCTAATATCTCTTTATCCCTAATACCCTAGACCTCCGCCTAGAAGTTACCTATTACTCTTATAATAGCGGCCCCGCTAGTTACCCTAGCTGGGTTAAGACTCTTAATCTCTTAAACTAAACATACTAGTGGCTAGAAATCTCCTAGTTTATGGCTACCTTTGTTAAAGACTGTGCCCTATACTTTTATACTAAGACCCCCTGTTTTACTCTACCTAGTTTTTTAAAGCTACTAGAATTACCTACCTACCCGTAAACTAATATCTTAATTAACTATATTATAACGCTGCTAGTATACTAACGCTATAGTAAGGTATATAAATATATCCTTATTATTATAGACCGCCTAACTAAAATATAATACCTTGTTCTAGTAATAGGACTCTTAATAAAGGAGTTAGTTAATGGCTTTATTAACAATGTATATAAGCTCTACAGTGCACTAAGCACGATTATCTCCGATCACGGTATATAATTTATTAATAACTTTTAGCGACGACTAAGTAAACGCCTTAAAATAACCTTGCGACTAAGCTTAGCCTAGCACCTAAAAATAAACGGCTAAACTAAAATTATTAACGCCACTATAAATAAATACCTTTATGCATTTGTTAGCTTTATATAAAACGACTAGGTTAACTACCTACCGCTTACTAAGTTTACTACAAATAACTAAGTTAATAAGAGTATAGGCATTTCCCCGTTTTTTATAAACTATAGCTTTAACCCTTACCTTAGAATTAAGCCTATTAGCCCCCGCCTATTAACACTATTAGTATAAGTAAAGAAGGAGTTCTTCCGCGTAGACTCTATGGCCAACTGCTTTAAGCGGATATTAATATAGCTTAAGGCCCTAGCCTAGATTTTATAGTAACGTTATAAAGATAATACTAATACCCGTAGGGATAAGAGCGCGTTATTCTATAAAGGTAATATAGTTATAGTTAGCTTAGAAAATATAAAGATAAATAGACCTAAAAAGAAATGGGACGATAAATGGGACGGCCTATACCCCGTACTCGCAGTATACTAAGAGGTAGTTATAGTAGACCTCCTAAACTATATCTAAGTAAACAAATCCTTTTATATATCTAAGGTCCGCCTTTAGGCTGCTAAAGAGATCCTTAGCTAAGCAAATATTAATATTATAGAGCGCCGTAATATATAAGGACGAGTAGTAGAGAGAAATAATGACGGCAATATAGAAGACAAATGGGAGTTTAAGAAAATCTTTAATATATATAATGAAGACCCCTAGGGCCTAACTTATAAGATTAAATAGAAATATTATAAGGATATAACTTAGCAGCTAGAGGAAGACCTAAAGGGTTGCGAATAAGCTATATAGCGCTTTTATAAGTAACACCCTAAGAAGCTAGGACCCCTAGACTAGGTATAAGATAAGGAAAAGTTATACTAAGGTTACAGCCGACCACCGCATTAAAATTTATAGTGGTTAAGATGTTATAAAACTTTAACCAGCGGTTAAAGTTGTCTAATTAGCTAAATTCTTGCTAAAAAACGCTATACGGACCGATTTGGGTAGCGGTATAGAGTTCTGCCGACCTTACTTATAGAGCTAACTAATTAGGATTTTCTATGCCCGGTATAGAAAATCGCTATTAGCTTAGTTAAGGGCAGTAAGCGGAACTAATATCTTTATAGTAGAAAATAGGCAACCCTATATACTACCTATTTTTAAGTTATCTATTTAGTTTAGGGACTAAACTATCTAGGGGAAAGGAGTACTGTTACGGCATTAACCTGACGCATACTGTTTTATACTATCTTATACTATTCCCTACTATTAGCTGGCCCACTACTAGCGACTTAGCGGCCGGCCTTACTATTTATATATAATACCCCCTTTCCACCTTCTTCCCCTCTTTATACTATAACGTAGTTATTTAGTCTACTTTATTACAGTACTATAACAAAATATAAGCTAAATTACTTAATCTTAATAACTACTATATACTTTACTCTTATATTTTTATAGAGTAATATAATAGTATAAGAAAACCTAATTATAAAATTTTAAAGTTTATTATTAAGCCGTTATTAAGATATTACTTTATAGTTTTTATAAAAATAAAGTAAATAGTTTACTTAAATAGATGGTTTACTTATAAAATATACTACTAAATTATAGCTTTATATTATACTTTATTACTTAAATATACTATATTTAAAATTTTATAGTAATAGCTATAGTAGTTATTTTATTATAGAAATTTTAAAAGAAATTTTAACTTTTTTAAAATCTTTATTTTTTAAAGCTATATAACTACTTATTAATATTAAATTATAATAAAATAAATATATAAATATATATTTAGGATTTTAAATATACTATATTTAAATTTTTATAATAATAGCCCTAGGGGTTACTATTTTATAAAGGGTAGAAATTTGCGATTTTGTATGGGAAAAGGGTGTGCGAGAGGTGGCACTGTGCACGAGGTGGCACGGACTTCTACCTTTTTGTTAAGGTCACCTGACTGAGCGCCAACCACTTTGACGTCGAGTTAAGAATCCCTTGCCAGTGCTTTCGATGCACCACCCCTCGCAGTTTCTCCATTGCTCCTTCGCTCCCCGCCTCTCGTCGATCGTCTCCCGTTCCTCTTCACAAACTCCAATCAAAGTCTCTCTTTCCCCAAAGCATCTTCCTCCCTCAAACCTCCAGTAGAACTCGAAATTTCTCTATTGCTGTACATGCTAGCGTGGTTTTGCGGGCTCGGCGACTGCCAGTTTCGGCAGTTAGACGCGACTTTCTGCGATTTCTATCCTCAGCCTGCTTCCAGCCCTCCCTCGTGATTAATCATGAATTCTCTTGACCCAACTCCCACGCTCTCAGGTACGTAGCGCGGATCGAGATCACAAGCTTAGCCCTTAAAAAGATCTTCTCCGCGTGTGCGTCGCTCACAACATCTACTAACCAAACTACAGCATCTGTCTCATTGACGCTTTCTATGGTCCCAACAGACGCAAACTTCGATGTCCAACATTCGTCATTTTTCCAGCGACAAGGCCAATTACCATCGCCGCAAACAGTCCGCTCACAAGCACGAGCCCAGCATCTTGCTGGCATTAACTGGGATAAGAGAAAGACCTTCAACTTAGCTGGCCCTAATGTGTATCCTCCACCTGTTTTATTCGAGTCCATGGGCTTGTTTGTTAAGTGGGGATCCACTGTTAGAATTGCTGAAGGTCAGTCTCTGTATGCCGTTCGACACTGCCTTAAAAGCGTCGTGCCCGTCCCCGAAATCTACGGGTGGCGTACAGATGGAGACGAGATATTTCTCTATATGGAGGCGATAAACGGCAGGACTTTAGAGCAAGCATGGGACAAGATAGGAATAAATGACCGCCTCAGTGTTTGTCGCGAGCTCCGGACAATTTTTGATAATCTACGCCGGCTTAAACAAGATCCGCTGGACACATTTATTGGTGGGATACCTTCTTTCTACCTAGCAACATATTCCGCAAGAGCTAAAATTGCATGTGTAGGCGGCATTGCACGGGATCCTCTTTATGACAGGGCCATCAACCCCAGATACATGTCAGAATCGGGACCATTCACTTCCGTTAAAAATTTCCATGACTGGTTCACTTTCCTACACCGGCGGCCAATGCCTGATCCCCACGTTGTCCCCTTAGAACCCTTTCGCCAATGTCTTCCTGATGACATTGAGGTCGTATTCACACATGGAGATCTTCACCGGAGCAACATCATACTAACATTATCTAGCCCGCCCAGGGTTATTGCAATCGTGGATTGGGAGCAGGCAGGCTGGCTACCGGCCTACTGGGAGGATCGCAAAGCCCACTTCACTGCTAATTATTTGGGAGAATGGTCTGAGAAGTATCTGCCAATGATTTTGGATCAGTATATAGACACCTGGGAGCCATGGGACTACTACACAATAGCTATGGGTTGCTGAGTTCCAGGGCCAGGCGACACAGGACACGTAGGTGGTGACGTATTGCGTGATTGTGGAGAAAGAATGGAGGTATAATACAGCCGAGGATTGGTTGCGGAGTGTTCAAGATAATAACTCTTATTGTGGACTAACAGATGGACAGACAAAGCGGATGCAGCTCGCGGGGATCGTAGGGCTTGCAGCAGCGATCCTTACAATCCACGGCAATCGAGATGATTTAAGCGGAAATCATGATCCCAGCCAGAGGGGTCTATGTATAGTTCGCCCTCATAGCTTGATCCTATCATTCAAACCTCCCATCAATTCACTCCACAAGGTCTCGACATAATGCGCCACTGCTTAATGAATCTTGTCACCCCAAAGCAGCTCGCGGATCGGAACAACACGCTGCACAATTGGCGATTAACCTGTCCGCTTTTCACAATTGTCTGGGTGCAGTCTGCAGCACTGAGGTGGTGGCGCTAGCAATATAGCCATCATCAATAAGCTTTTGGACAAAGTCCTCAATCCAGTTCTGACAATTGAGGGCCTGTATGGGGTGTTAGACACGGAGTTTGTGTTACCGAGGACATTCTTACTGCTGGATCGAAGGGATTGGGGCTGCGGCCTGGAGGCTGCACAACAGTGGCGGCTGATTCAAGCCGATCGTGGGCCGTTGTATCTGCTGTGGCAGCTCCACCCCCCACAGTATCGGCAATGTATTGGTCATTGACTTGGGCCAGTGGGACGATCTGGTATCGGCGAGTTGTCGTCGCAAAGTTGTATCTGCGCTTGAATTCCAGGTAGAACCCGGTGGCCGTGGATCCGGTGACGTGAATCAATTTCCCCGCGTGCTCTGTGCCAGGCGTGGGAATAAAGATGGCCCAATGAGCAGGTCTCGCACCATTAGAGAAGACTGCTAGATATATTGTTCGAGGCATTATCTAAGGGCAAACGGTGATAGGAAAGTTCTAGCGAATAAAAGAGCCAGCATACCGCACAGAAAGGGAACAGGTCTACTTAAATAGGATCTGGAAATATATATATAATATTTTTCCAGACTCTACACACCCGGGTCTATGGTGTCATGTTTTAGGTCTGATGAGGTGGTATTACAATCCACATTATTACTTCCCTCTTAGTTGTTCATGGTTAGTTAAGTACCTCTTCCAACAATTAAGTTCATATTAACCGTCATTTTGAGGTCATGGCTTGAACCAACAAGACAGAGTTTCACGCCAACAAAGTGAGGCCTAGAGAACTTCATAGAGGCGTCATGTGATGATAGCTGCCTAATTTATGCTGATTCCATTAGTCACGCGTAGGACACCGTCGTTTCCAACTATACGGTAGCAACACTACACCCGGTTGTCGATAATTCAACAAATACGACACCAGCACCCTCCATATACTAGCATAACATGACACCTGCCCTTTCACCCCTAAGTGAATCGGTGATTTTACTACACCTGAACACCGTGCACGATATCTATGAATTTGTGGAAGGGAGCCTATATACCCTCATTCTATCGCATTAGGTGGACGTAAGTTTAGAGACTTAAATCCTCTTATATAAAACTTACTATTCTAGGACGAGTCTAACTATATAAATTAGAAATCGGCCTTATAGATTTAAGGTATCTAGTCCTCTAAAACTTAAATATAAGATTAAGTAGAGTATCCCTCTTAGGCGATTTCTTATCCCTTTCTATAACCACTAAATAGGATCTCTTAAGAGCCTTAAAAAAGCTTACCTATAATATAACTATATACCCCTTATCCTTTTTATAAGTATTAACCTTACCTTTATCCTATTTCTGTAGTAGTATATAAAAGATATAAGATTATTATTTATTAGAACTTCCCTTGTGACGGTGCTGGGGCGCGTCACCTACTAAATTCTGCTATATTGCTGCTAAATTCTGCCAACCTATTATTGGCTCGCTTATTACTAGCGTCTTGGCGGCCCTTATAGGATATCTATTTACTCTGCCTCCTATATATACCTCTTCTTCTTCTCCTTAGCTTAGTATCTTTATAAGATAGCAATCTATAAGCTTTGGTTCAGAGGTATTTATATAAGCCGTTATATTATACTAAGCTCTCCCTATACTGCCTGGGAAGGCCTTAATAATCTCCTACCCCTAAAAGAAACTTCGTCTGCAATGACGTATTAACGCGCTATACTTAGACACTAAATAACTCTATACTGCCTAGGAAGGCCTTAGCAATCTCTTACCCTATAAGCTAGACAGGATTGGACCTATATCCCCGGAGTCAAAACTATATGATTTTAATAAACCTTTAGGAAGCTAATAATAGTACCTAAAATAAGCTTATCTAAAAGAGCCGCCCTAACCTAAGAACATGAGATCTAATTAGGATTAGAAATTAAGGACAATGATAACATTATGGACGTACACAAACAGATTCGTGCCTTTATGGCCAATTAGGAAGCCAACCGTCTCTAAGCTTAAAGCATATAGGAGACCCTATAAGAGATCCTGGATAGCCTTACAGCCCTATAAGGTAGCTTAGCTTCTCCTTTTAGAAGTCCAAGTTAACCTATCTACTTAACTAAATATAATATACTAGGGAGTATAGATACAATAACGAAGTAATTAAAGTCCGTTAAGCTCTTTAACCCCTAACCACTGTCTAACGGGATAGACCCTACCTTTAAGAATTAGAGGATTTAAGTATAAGAAAAGCTCTGCGTTAACTATAACTATTTCCTTTCTAAAGAAGCCAAAATGCTCTACCTCTTTAGTTGAACCATAGGGGACGCCTAACGGCACCTTTAAGCTAAGTTTGAGGACGATTCCCCTGTCCAATTTATATCTGTTAATAAGATAATACAGCACTTAGCTGCTATTTACGTTAACCTAAACAAAGTACGGGATGCCCGGTACGACTATAATCGCCTAATAATAAAACTAAACCAACCCTTTACTAAATTCCAGACTTAATTCCTATACCTTGTGGGAGAAGGCTAAGTTCCTCTTAAGAACTACCGTTTGGACCTATACAATAAACTAACAGTCCGCCTATAAGAAAAGATCGCTGTAACCTTAGATAATATACTAACCTACGAAAGACTTATAGCTTATTGCCTATTATTAGACTTAGAACTAAAGCGGATTAACGCCTGTCCTAATTAGTAGAAGTGACTATATAGCGATCGGAACTCGTTAGCCACACCTATAGGAGCTGGAGTAGGAAGATAAGCTATGACTGCTCTTGCACTAAAAGCGGTCACAACTACGCACTGGCGAGCCTCGCCTGACCAGCTACGTACTACGCCCTTAGCTGGTCCCTATTGTAATACCCCAATTGACCCTACCTTGGCTATATACTATAACTGCGATAAGGAGGGTTACTTTACCTTGTCTTGCCTAGAGCTAAAGGATATAGGCGATATTAAGGAGATAGAGGAAGAAGAAACGTCCGACGAGTTGGGAAAAGAAGAACCCTAGGGAAAGACTCCCCCCTAGGGTACCCTATTAATCTTAAAGAGATTAATTTAAGTCAGTTAATAGGTGGAAAATACTTTATGGTTCTATATATAGTATCTTAAAATAGATATAGAGTTAATATAACTGCCCTTATTAACACTGGAGTAAATAGCTTTATTTTTATAAATACTACCTATGTAAATAACGTTGCTAAGTTTCTAAATGTAGAAGCTACTATACTAGAGAAGCCTGTCTAAGTAAGAGGCTATAACGGTTAAGCCGGTAAGCTGGTTACCCACGTCTTAAAGTTATATATTGCTTTTAACGGACGACGCTAGTATAGTATCCCCTTTTGCATCCTAGACCTAGGGTCCTATAACATAATCCTTAGCCGAAAATGGATGTCCTATTTTAATATTTAGCTAAATATATAATAAAGATAATTTGTCTGGCTAGAGAATAGACCAAAATTATCTTCCTTTATTAGGGAAATCTGAACTAACCGTAAGACGCTAGCCGCGAAGGCTGACCCTACCTATTAGTAGGATATTAGGGACCGCGACCTAGCCTTTACCTAAGAAGATGCCCGCTATAAGGCTGGGAGGAACTCTTTTATATTAATAAAGATACTCCCCTAGAGTGCTATAGTTAACAAAGGCTCTACTTACAGTAGTAAGATAGATAGCGATGTAGATAATGTCCAAATTACGCAGATCTAACTAATATAGAAGAGAACATATTAATAGGATATAAGGGATGACCTCTAAAAGATGCGATAGGAGCTAAAAGGAGTAATATTAACGCCTTTACCCTGGAAGCCCCTAGGGTCCTATACACCCCTATTATTATATAACCCCCCTACGGTAGATATCGCTGCGATTAGCGCTATAGCATTCTACTTTAATATGTATAGGAGGGACAACGAGGTCTTTATAACTAGCTTGTACGAAATTAACCGGATTATTAACGAGAGAGAAGAGAAGCTAGCTGAGGAAACTGATAAGGAGCTAGTTGAGCGCCTCCTCCCTACTATCTATATGGGATATAAGGATGCATTCTTAAAGGCGGCTTTGGACGAGTTGCCCCCTTACTAGATATATAATTATAAGATTTAACTAGAAGCCGATAACTCGCTAGGCTATAGCCCCCTCTACTAATAATTAATAGATAAGCTAAAGGTAATAAAGTAATACTTACTAGATAACCTTAAAAAGGGGTTTATTAAGCTAAGCTAAGCCCCTTTTGCTTCCCCTATCCTATTTATAAAAAAGCCTAATAGAGGCCTTTGCTTTTGTATTAACTATTAGAAGCTAAACGCTATTACTTAAAAGGATTGGTACCCTATCCCTTTAATTAATAAGACCCTCACACGTCTAAGTTAGGTAAAGATCTTTACTAAACTTGATATTCGCCAAGCCTTCTACTAAATTAGGATGGATCCTGTAGCTAAAGACTTAACTACGTTCTGTACCCGTTATGGTTCCTATAAATATAAAGTCCTTCCTTTTAGACTAATAAATGGGCCGGCTATGTACTAAAGATATATAAATAATGTTCTTTTTGATTACCTTAATAAATTCTGTATGATATACCTAGACGATATTCTTATATATTTGGACAACGAACTTAAACACTAGGTTTATGTTAAGAAGGTTCTAAAGAGACTGCGGAATATAGGCTTATAGGTTAATATTAAGAAATGTGAATTTGGAGTAAAGCGTATAAAGTACCTTAGATTTATTATTACTATAGAAGGAATTAAAGTTAATTCTAAAAAGGTCGAAGCAATCTGTAACTAAAAACCCCCTTACATTGTAAAAGGGATCTAGTCCTTCCTTAGCTTCTATAACTTCTATTACTGTTTTATCCGTAACTATAGAGTAATAGCAAAGCCTCTTATACGACTTACCTGAAAGAATACGCCTTTTACCTTTGATAATAACTGTATGGAAGCCTTTAAAGAGATAAAAGATCGGCTTATCTCTTCTCTAATCCTCCGTTACTATGACCCAGACCTTAAATTAATGCTAGAGACGGACGCTTCCGACGGAGTCGTAGTAGGAGTCCTGTTATAGTTATATTTAGACGGTAAGTGGTACCCTATCGCCTTTTTTTTAAAGACAATAGACCTAGCTAAGTGTAACTACGAAGTACATAATAAAGAAATGCTAGCTATTATTTAATTGCTATCCTAATAGCGTATAGAGCTTAAAGGTATAAGTTCTTAAATTAAGGTTTATACTAATTATAAAGCCTTAAAGTATTTTATAATAATAAAGTAGCTTACCGGTCAATAGGCTTAATAGGCTGAAATACTTTCTTAATTCTTTTTTACGATTATATACCGTCCTAGTATACAAAACTCTAAGGCTAATACCCTAACCTAGAGAGAATAGGATATAGGCCCATAGGATAAGCTAAAGGCTTAGTATTGGATACGTGCCCTTTTTTGCCCCGAATAGCTTAATCTATATATTCTTAGGGAACTAGACTCTAAACGGAGCGAGCTAGCACCTATAGAAGGAGAGTTCTTAGATAAACTAATAGGACTAATTAACTGTATCCTAACCGCGAACCGCACGGCCGATTCCCTAAAGGCCCTCCGCGACTAAGCTATAAAGGGTAACCCTAATTTAGAAATAGAAGACGGACTGCTCTTATACTAAGAGCGGCTTATAGTTCTGGATATTGATAACCTATAGATAGAGCTAATCCGTAAAGCCTACTGTTAAGTCTCTATGGTATACCCTAGTTAAGATAAGACCCACTAACTACTAGCGCCCCGTTACTATTAGTAAGGACTCCTATCCGATATAGAACGATTTATTAGAAACTGCTACGCCTATAAACGCGCAGACGCCCCTAGGGATTAAACTTCTAGGTGGTTATAACTACTGCTAGTTCTAGAACGCCCTTAGCAATATATTATAATGGATTTTAAGTTGTTTTTAAAGGACGCCCACGGCCACGATACGGCCTTTATAGTAATTAACCGACTATATAAGTAATCTATCTCCCTCCCTTATTTTAAGACTATAACTATAAAGGATATGGCCCGCCTCTACGTTAACAATATCTACCAATTCTATAGTGTTCCTAAATTAATTATCTCTAACCGCGGTCCCTAGTTTATATTAGATTTCTAGAACAAATTCTACCGTATCCTTAGGATTAAGATTAAGCTCTCTACCGCATTCTACCCTTAGACTAATAGTTAAACCGAGATTATAAACCAGTACCTTAACTAGCGACTACGCCCCTTTATAAACTATTATTAGGATAACTGGTTGGAATTACTGCCCATAATGGACTATGCGCAGCTTACGCTTCCCTATAATAGTATAGGAATATCGCTATTTAAACTGCTCTATGGATACGTACCACGAACGTCCTTTAATTGGGATAGGCCTACCGAACCCGCTACGGCTCGCGAACGCCTTAGCCATAAAGAGGCCTAGACACTGGCTAAGAGAATGCATGGAGCCTAGGAGACTGCTTAAACGATTATAAAAAAGGCGTAAGAGAAGAAAGAGGCTGACGTAAATTAATATCGTTGCGAAGCAGACTTCTAAGTAGGGGATTAAGTATGGGTATTAACGAAGAACTAGAAAACCTAGAGGCTAAGCCATAAGCTAGACCACCAAATGGCTAGTCCATATAAGATCTTAGAGAAGGTAGAATACTCCTTTAAGGTTAAACTACCAGATTTAATAAGGATCCACCCTATCTTCTTCCTAGACCGATTATAAAAGGCTATAAACGACCCATTGCCTGGATAGTATAACGACCCCCTACCGCTAATCCAGATTATAGAGGATAAAGAATAGGAAGTTGAAGAGATCCTAGCAGTTAAGAAGGTCCGTAGTGTCTTAAAATACCGTATAAGCTGGGTAGGCTACGATAAGGACCTAGAATGGTATCCCGTATCTGATTTTAAGTACTCCCCCTATAAACTACGGGATTTCTACCTAGCCTACCTAGACCTCCCCGGACTACTACGTAAATTAGATAACTAGATTAAAAGCTAGGAAGAGGGGTTAAATAATTATAACAATCTAGATAATAATAAGGAACTTAAACAACGCCTAAGGGCAGGCTTTTTCCAGAGGGGGGGGTGATGTAACGGTGCTGGGGCGCGTTACCTGCCAAATTCTGCTATATTGCTGCCAAATTCTGCCAACCTATTATTGGCTCGCTTATCACTAGCGTCTTGGCGGCCCTTATAGGATATCTGTTTACTTTACCTCCTATATATACCTCTCCTTCTTCTCCTTAGCTTAGTATCTTTACAAGATAGCAATCCACAAGCTTCGGTTTAGAGGTATTTGTGTAAGCCGTTACATCCCTTAACTAAACACTCGTTGCTTTATATAACCTTAAACTATCTTAATTACTTCTATTTCTTATATTTAATTACCTACCTTAATTAAGCCTTTACTAAGTCCTTTATAAGTAAGGGCCGCTTTTTATCCAAATATTTTCTTATATAGTATTTAAGCACGGACCCCTAGAACTCGGCTACCCCCTAAACTCGGCCACAAAATTAAAATTGAACCACTAACTTGTCAACCCATTTTCTACACAACTAACCGTTTAATATGGACCAAAAGGAGCAGAACTTGCAATTAGCTATCGCTGATTTCAAAGCTGGCAAATTTAAGTTCGGCAGTGAAGCTGCGCGCGCATACGGTGTTCCTCCATTAACTTTTAACGATCGATTGAATGGCAAACTACCGCGAAGATTTGCACACCAGCATAAGCAGCGATTGACTCCTACACAGGAGGCCTTTCTTACCGATTGGGTACTTGAACAGGA
>Ga0307515_10002565_pt1 | contig 39207 bp, 6 predicted proteins | sample 17_EM_MG_FD_194513 | JGI IMG/M metagenome (GOLD analysis project Ga0307515, IMG submission 194513) | Populus trichocarpa ectomycorrhiza microbial communities from riparian zone in the Pacific Northwest, United States - 17_EM | ecosystem: Host-associated > Plants > Roots > Unclassified | place... | reverse complement strand
CTTTTACTTAATTTAAAAGTAATAGTAAGGCTAATACGCCTTAGTTACTACTAAGTAATATTATCTTACTAAGAGGATCTATTACAGTGACTAAGACGCCCTACTTAAGTTGGGCTTAAGAGACCCCCTAGATACCCTTATAGAGCCTTTAAAAGCAGTAGTAATGCTAAGGCGCCTTAGTTACTGCTAGGTAGTATTATCTTATTAAAAGGATCTACTATAGTAACCGAGGCGCCCTACTTAAGTTAGGTTTAATTTAGAAGTAATATATATATACCTTTATCATGCTACACTGCGGGGGCTGCTTCGTAGTAGGGGGTAAGTGTAAGGGTTATTTTGGCCCTTACTCGGCTACATCGCCTAGGGGCTCTTAGGGGTCGCCAAGGCTAGCCTTCGGCTAGCCCTTGGCACCTCCTTATAAGCTCCTCGGGCTTGCAGCCTCCTTCCTCCCCCATCGGTTCGTCTCTGTACTTAGGTTATTGCCTACCCTTATTACCATATCGTCCTCTTCCATCGACTCCCTATGTGACTCATGCTCGGCTTGCCTGCTCCCTACCGTACACCCTAGCAATACTGCCTCACAGTAAGCTTTGGGTAAAGGCTTATATAGAGCTTTAATAGAGGCTGATATGGAGCTTTAATAGAGCCTTGTGTAGAGCTTTGGTAGAGCCTTGTGCAGAGCTTTGGTAGAGCCTCGTGCAGAGTTTCGTGCAGAGCTACGTGCAGGCGTGCAGACGTGCAGACGTGTAGACGTGCAGACGTTTATAGAGCCGTTTGTAGAGCCGTTTGTGTAGACGATTATAAAGCCTTCCTAGTATATCAGTGCTGCATATTAGTAGAGCTTTAGAGCTCCGTATTAAGCTTTAAGTGGAACTCCGAGTAGAACTTTAAGCTTAAGGGGGAGACCCCCTTGGACCCCCCCCTGCGCACTGCGTACTCTATATTACTGCGTGCAGTAATCTTTTTGGACTGGGTTAATTCTGGAGCTCCGTGGTGGAGCCATAGTTTGATTGGAGTGGATCTTACCAATTTAATTAATTGGATGGAGTGGATTTGAGGCCGTGGAGCTCTTGGAGCTCCAAATCTAACCTAATAAGGAAGCATCTAGTCTTAATAAGGAAGGAAGGTGCGTGCGTATATCATGTGTGATAAGATAAGAACCTTCGTGCTCTGTGCTCGTTGTAAATACTCACACCTATCTCTTGCATCTACCTCTACCTACTTACCTCTTTCTTTCTTCTTTAGCTCTATATACTGCTTTCTATTCTTTTTCTTTAGCCCTATCTATATATTTCTTTTTAAATCTACCTTTATTATATTCTTTTATAGTATTATATTAACGCTAAGCTTTTCTATTTTTAGTATATAAATATACTGGAGCTCTAAGGAGCTCCTGGAGTAAAATAATTTACTAGCTGGATGGAGTGGATCCAAGGCCAGATCCACTCCAGTCCAGTCCAAAAAGATCACTGACTGCGTGGGCAGAGCTTTTGCAGAGGATTTGGTAGAGGCTTTGGCAGAGCTCTTAGTGGAGCTTTTGCAGAGCTTTGTACGGAGGTTCGTGCAGAGCTTTTGTAGAGCTTTTGTAGAGCTCCATGCAGAGCTTTAATAGAGCTTCGAGTAGAGCTTTAACAGAGCTTCTCTATATAGAGCTTGTATTTAGGCTTGTTTTTAAAGGCCTTATAAACGACTTTGTGTGGAGCCTTAAGCAGAGCTTTATATAGGCGTTCGTGCAGGCGTTCGTGTAGGCGTTCGTGTATACATTTGTACAGACGTTTATAGAGACAATCGTACAGACGATTGTATAGGCGATTGTAGACGTTCGTAGAGACGTTCGTAGAGACGTTTATACGGGCGTCTAAATGATTGTATAGGCGTTTAATCGATTGATCGTATGGACGTTTAATTAATCGTTCGTATAGGCGTTCGTACGGGCGATTATGTAGACATTTATAGAGCTATTTGTATGGACGATTGTACAAGCAATTATAGAGCCGTTATAGAGGTGTTTATAAAGACGCCCGCAGAGACAATTATAAGACTTCCTAGTATATTAGTGCAGCGTGTTAGTAGAGCTTTGGAGCTCCGTATAGGGCTTTAAGCAGATCCGTCTGTAGAGCCGTAAACATTCTACTAAGCCACCCCTTAGAATCTACGTTTTTCTATAGCCCTTATAGAAAACTAACCGTTTTATTTAATAATTTATTTTCTTTTCCTAACTTTACCTTTCGTTCTTTTTAAAGTTCCGCGCCTCTATTAAAAACGCCATCTAGTTTTTTAACCTCGCCGCCTCTCTTTCTTACTCGCTCCTCCCTCCCTTTTTTTCTCCCCCCTCTTAACCTCCGCGCAAGCGCTCCTAATTATACGCCTATGCTATACCGCCTTCTTCCTTCTGCCTCCTCTATGTTCTTAGCCCGCTGCAAAAATATATACCTATCTTTCCCGTACTGCACTGCCCTTAACGCCCAGTTTAACCGCTAGGGGTCCTATTTTAGGCCCCCCCTAAGATAAATAGAGATATATATATCCTTTACCTACCGTTTCACCTATAGTTTTTAGCAGTCTTATCTCCTTTTTTATCCCTAACCTTAAATTCTAACCGCTTATTTACTCGTTCGCTATTAAGATTTCTAACTAGTTAGCCCACCTACTATCTTTCTAATCCCTCCGTTCGCGTCTATCCCTCGCCGCTTCTATTCTTCTATACCCTAAAGACAGCTTCCCTCTAGTAGTAATAGGCACCGCATAATACGGCAACGGCCGTTCTATAACGGTCTCTACATCCATCCCTATATCCATCCCTTATTAATCCGCGTCTACTAGAGGAGGTAAATATAGGGCCCTTTAAAGCTAAGCGCTACTTTCCTAATAACCTAAAGTCGTAGAGGTAGAGGGCCTTATTAGCCTTAAAATTATACGCCTCCTAGCCGCTAAATAACTGCCTAGTAATTACGGACGTAATAGGCCACCGTTGCGATCGTATTATAGTGGTCTAAAGATCGTAAGTAAGCACGCCCTTGCCCATCCGTCTAACGTCTCCCACTACTCTTCCCTCCGCCTCTCCTTTTATTTCTAGCCGCCTTCTTCTTACTAACCCACGCGCCTCTCTATGTAGATTTATTAGAGACGTCCTATAAGTAGACCTAAATAGTATCTGGCTTAACCTATACCTTACGTTTAAAATAGCTAAGGATTATTACTAAGTATTCCTTTAGGTGTATATTAAGAACTTAAAGTAAAGATATCCGGTCCTTAGACCGTAAGAGTATAAATATAAGCAGATAGTAAATACGGCTTCTTCTATTACGTAGTTCTGGAGGGCGCTTATTGCTTAAGCCAACTCTACAGTCCTGCTAGAGAAAAGGCGGTAAGATTCTAAAAATAAGGCTCTCTAAAGACTAAAGTTTATTAATTACACTAAGTAGTGTATATAAGGGCCGATCTTTAAGATATCTAAGGTCGGTTACACTAATAAACCCTACGCCCCTCCTCCCTATCCCCCTTCCCCTTCCCTTTCCTCTTATTCCCCTCTATGGATCCTCTATATAGGTATATAAAAAGGTTAAAATATCCATTCTAACCCCCCCCCCCTCTTAGTGGATTTACAATGGCCTTATAGACGAGCTCGGTCTTACGGTTAATTAGACCTTTAAGAAGGTTAAGGTAATAGCTAAAGATATTATTATTGTCTTTAATACGCTATAGGAGCGTACTAGGGATATTAATTATAAGCCTAACACCCGGCTCGCGTTTTACGCCATCCTCCTAACGGCGGGCATTAGTGGCTTTAGACTAGCCTCTATAATGCGCCTCCCGTACTAGTAAGTTAGTCTAGTAGTTATATAGGACCTAAACGACTAAATAAGGACAAGGCTTGTCGCTATAATCGTAGTTAAAAAGAATAAGAAAAAGTGGGCTAGCCGTAGCTCTAGAGCCAACGCGTAAGCCTAACCCTATCCTTACTTTACGTCTTTAGGAACTCCTCGCCCTACCCTAGTTATTTTCCCTTACTTACCTCTATTCTAATAGGATATTCTTTTTTATTACCCTTATCCTATATCCAAATATATACCTCGCTAGCCTTATTACCACGCGCGCGATTATAGACGACGCCTTTAAGCCTAGCTTTAAGTCCGTTAACGCACTACTCCGTTAACCCGCCCTTAAAGGAGTAGACTTCCTCCTGCTAAAGTAGAAGAAAGAGATACTAGACTAGCCTATTTTTCTACTCGCTTACTTAAGTTTTAATTATCTATAGCACTAAATATGCCTCTTAGCCGGTTTCTAGGAGGACTTACGCCTTTACGTACTATAGGTTAGCGTAGGAGCCAGACTTAATAGTAAGAGAATCTAAGGCAAATATATATATATACATATACATATATTAAGCAGCGCGTTTCCCTACTACTTTCCTTTTTAACTCCGCGAATAGTAGGGATAGCTACTAACTTCTTTAAACCGCTAGGCGTTCTCTCCAATACGCTATATAACTATATTTTATTTAATATAACCTAAGTATTTTAAGGTAGCTATTAGACTAAATGCGTCCGCGAGGATCTTATAGGGTTAGCCTTTAGATCTATAGCCGGATAAAATAATGCCCTCTTTTAGCACCTCCGTAATATATCCCTATAGAGGGACGCGAATACTCCTATTAGCCTAAGTAAGGAGGACTTACGGGAGTTTAAATAGTATAAGAATGTATACAATCTCCGCAAAAGCCTAAAAGTAGTAAAGCGAACGGGAGATTATAAGGCAGCGATAGCGCTTAATAGGCAGCTCCGCTATATTATTAAGATTTTATTATCTCTAAAGGTATAGAAGAAGAGGGCGGAATACTTTAGTTGCGTTAATAGATTAAGAGCCCTAGGTTTACTAACTATAGATACGCCTACTATATAAACCACTAGATCCGCTCCTAGCAAAGGCGCTCTAAGCAAAGGCGCTCTAGGTAAAGTCGCTTTAAGAAAGCACTCTCGCGATATAGCGGCTGCGATTACTTGGTTTTTATAGAGTCGCACCTAGGATATTAATAAATACTAGCCTTTTAAATAGTATTCGGAACGGTTTATAAACCTACTTATTAGATACTTAACTCGCCGGCTAAAAGCGGACCCGTCTTTAGATACAGAAACTTTAGAGCGTAAGGTAGATAATATAGGTTAGGTAACACGTAAAGAGGATAAAGAGGATAAAAAGGATAAAGTGGGTAACGTAGAGGGCAAGTAGGGTACGCTTCTATCCTTAACTAGAATAAAGGGAACAAAGGGTTATAAGGAATAGCCTAGGTGCCTTTTTAGCTATAGCGTTTATTACCGCCGTAGCGAACTTATAAAGTACTATAAAAAGATTTATATTAAGAACGGGATATTTAAGTAGCCCTTTTAGTGCCCTAAATGCCGCTGCCTAGGGATAAAAGATTCTTAAATTAGTAGGGGCAAGTCTATATAGAGTAACCACGTTAAAATAGTTTATAGCAAGATTTATACACTTAATTTCCCCTCCTATATAAACCCAGCTAAGGACCTATCTAAGTATCTTATTTATTCTAGCTTTTTTTTTCCCAGGCAAAGTCTTATAAGGTATTTTAGACTAATCTATATCTAGAAAGAAGGTATATTTAAGCAGCCCTTCCTATACCCTAAATACTATTGCTAGGAAAAGGAGAATACTTAGATTAACGGACTCTCCGCATAGCCTAGTTACATAATATTAGTATATAGTAGGGTCCATACACCCGATTTTCCGTCCAGTCCGTTCGGTCCGTCCTATTTACTTAGCTTACCCTTAGACGATAGAACTTAGAAAATATTTAGTAGAAAGAAGCAAAAGAGGGATAAGGGTAACGCCGGCGCCGGCGCTAGCGGTAGCTTAGTGGAAGTAATAATAGATATAATAATAGATGCGGCAATAGATGCAATAATATCTAGTACCTAAACTTTAGCGTCTTCTGTAAACTCTAATATTTTTTTAAAAATTAATCCTTACCTAATAGGTAAGGTAGAAGTAGAGGAACGGGAGAGAAAAATAAAGAGGTATATACTAGTGCCTGCCTTACCGTCTATATTAAGATAGTCCTACCGTATAAGTCCTTTGGCGTAAAGACTAAGCTTAGTTAGAATAGTTTAGCCCTAAGATGCTAGGTAGTTAACATGTTATATAGCACTAAAATTAATCTAAACTAATACTGCAAAATACTTCCGGCGGGAGTATTTCTCTAATATTAAGTAGGGTGAGCGGATTAAATATAAGGTCTATAAAAACTATACTTTTAGTATATACGGGACTATTTCCTAATCTATCCTTTAAAAGCTTATTAGTAAGCTATTAAGGCTAGTAAAGGGCTTTTCCTTTAACTAGATACTAGTTATTATATTAATCAAAGTTTATATAATAAGTAGCCTATATAAGTAAGATTTAAGAAGGAGAATAAACTTACCTTAAATTATAGTAAGTAGTTAGACCCGTAACGTATAGCGGCTATATTTAGGTATAAAAGCGGTAGTAAAACTTAATAAAGATGTTTTAAGACCTCGCAGAGCCTCTTTAAATCCGCCCTATTTGCGACCTATACCAATTAGCGCCAAAGCTTAAAGTGTATAAGAATCGGCCGTACCTTACTAACGATTAGTAGGAGTACCTCCGTGGAAAGTTTATTAAGTATCTTCGCCAATAACTACCCTAAGTTACTAATAGGGCAAAGGGTAATAAATAAAGTAGTAAATTATAGGCTAGATAGATTTACTCTAAGAAAGATATAGAGCTTTCTTACCTAGTATGCCTTATTTATATAGGCAATGGCGAGTTTTTATACAAAAAACGGATGCGCCATATACTGTAAAAAGACGTCCTTAAAAAGTATGTAGATACCTACTTTTAACTCCCCGAATATTAGAGAGAGTTTTAATATTACTACCCTAAATGTTTTACCAAGCTAGGTAGCATAATGCATTTTAAGAGACATGCATTTAATGTATATAAAGTGTCTTACTAATACACACGGACTTCCCCTTCGCTAGTATATATTATAAGGGGAACGCATTATTATTACTGTCTTTATATTTAAGATAATAAGTAAAAGAAGAGGGAAGGGAAAAAGGGAGGGAGGAAGGTATTGGTAGGTAGCTCCTTCTCTCTTTAGTAATAGATTATATTATATTAAGAAGTTTTTATTTAGAGAGAATTCTTAATTAGAAGGAGCGGTAAGTAAGTAGGGAAGTAAGAGAGATAGGGGGTAACTTAGCCGCGAAAGTCTATAATAAGGTCTTCTTTATAACGAACGGCATTAGTATTACCACCTATTTACCGTCTATTTAGCACTTACTTATTACCTATAATAAGCAGACAGCTTATATATAACGTTTTATTACTTATCTGGTTCTTTATAGGAATTTTAATTGCTAATAAGCCGGCAAACTTAAAAATATATTAGAAAGGAGAGCGGATTTATAACGCAGCTAAAACTAGCCTTATAATTTAACGTAAATATATACCGCCTAAATAAGCGGATCACCTCTTTTACTCTTATCTACTTTATATTCTAACGGCCTTAAACGCTTTATAGTTCTCGTTCTAGGTTCTAGAATATCTTCCCCTCGGACTCTAAAGGTCCTACAGATCTCGCTTTACGCCTTTAGCTTATGCTACCTTAGCCTTATAGCCCTATACACACCAGGTTAAGGGATAATCGCTTATAAATCGGCTTTTGGTTTTTACACTTTAGAAATTTTGCATATAGTTACCTGTCTTGTATATCTATTATGCTAGAGATATATTAGACGTATTAATTTATTAATAATAGCAATTACTCTCGCACTATTATAGGTATAATAAATATATAAGAGGATTTAAGTAGTAGAGAACAGTATAATAAGACACAATCTATATATATATATAAAAGAAAAGGGACATAAATATAAAAAAAAATTTCAAGAGAAAATAAAAGAAAGTAACATTTTACGTAACCTAGACGGCTTAACAAATATAAGAAGATTAACCTAGGGTTTGCTAGAAAGCCATACACACAGTTTATAAAAATCCTATTTAGCTTTAGGTAATAGAAACTGGTTAACACCTATAGAGGAGTAAGATATTAATTAGAGGCTTAAACTAAGCAGAATAAAGAGGATCTAAAACTTAATAAAACCAGCTAGTAACTGCAATAATAGTATAGATTGCCATGATAAGAACGCCTTTAAGCCAGTTTATTTTAGTATTAGTTATAGTAGATTACTTATATAGAAAGGAAAACTTACTAGATTTGCTATTTTAGATAAGATAATTTACTAGAAGCACGGCAACAAATAAAATAGTAATTAGAAAGGTATTAAAATAAAGCATTATATAATCCTAGCCTATAATCTAACCGAGTATAACGATAAATAGGAGAACTAAAAAAGCGATTTATATACTAGATTTAATAGCAATATTAATTGCTAGACTTATTTTATCCTTATAAGCTACTATAACCGCTATTATATACTTAGCAGCGTTTCTAATAATTAGAAGTAGGATAAGACTAATAAAAGTAGTAGAGATAGTGCCGCTTGCCGTAATATTATTAATGCTATTAACTATAAACTCGGAATAGAAGGCGACTAACGCGGTAGAGATTCTAAGGGTTATAATTACACCCCAGATTATTAATTAGGGCTCCTTAATCTCGTTATCTTCCTTTTCTGCGTTTAAATCCTATATAGGCTGTTCTTGGTTTACTCTGCCTCCAAATATAGCCGGCGCTTTAGTACCAATCTGTATAATACTATAGAGAGGTATACCCTACTTATAGGAGGACCTGCGCTTAGGAGCCTTTTAGCTTAGAGTATTACACATTTTAGTATATAACTTTAATTGAAATATAAGGTAGCAAATGTATATAATTAGGAGGATAACAGCTATTCTATAGGAAAGCTCCAGATTAAGCATAGAGCTATTAGGGCTCATAGCTGCGTGGGTTAGTACCTATTATAGGTATAAAGCTATTATTAAACTTACTTAATAGCGTAGAGTAGAAGGCGGTTAGAATAATTAGACTACTAATGTATAGAGCTAGAAGACCGGCCGTAGTACCTACTACTGTTATATTAAAATATTATTCCACCCAGTTAATGCCTTTAAAGAAGAAGTATATGCTAAGGATAAGGAGTAAGTTTGAAAGCATACTGCCAATTAAGGAAGTTTTAACAATAGTAATCTGGCCTTTAGTTAGGGCTAAAATGGAGATAATTAATTTAACAGCGTTTTTGCGTTAAATGTTAGATAATATTAGGATAAATAAGAAGCGGAGAAATATACCTAAAAGTTGCGTTTAAAAGACTACCTAATATATTACCGGCGCGGAGCGTAATCTCTTTAGTAGTATAACTAAGTATTATAGTAAGCGGAATAATGGCAATAAAGTTAATAATAAATATAGTAATACCGTTAATATGAAGATAATTAACTATAAAGCCGACGGGAACGGTAAGAAGAAGTATATTTATCTATAAGCTAAATAGGACGGCACGAACCTAATTCTGGGTAGGTATATTACGCTCTAAAGCTACTTTTAGCCTTTTCTCCTTAGTTGTTGGCTTAAGATATAAGGATCTTTATAGGCCTATACCGGCCTCTTTATTAGGTTATTTGCCGTTAGGCCTTATTTAGGCTACTTAATAGGCTTTTAAGAGTGTTGCTAGATCTAAATATGCTATTATAAGCACGGTTTTTAATTTTTCCTAGAAAGAGCATAATAGAGAAGGGCGATTTTATAGTCTAAAGGGTACCTATATATGGCAAAGACTAAGAAATTTAATAGTACTTAGGCTAACACTAACGCCTTAAATCTACGATAGTGCGTTTAGCTTTTTTTTTTTCTAGTTAATTTTATAAGCGAGGATCTAAAGTAAATTCCAGAATAGTTACTATAGAGGAGAGGAGGATTAACGTTAATGACTAGACAGAACGGCTAGTAAAAAAAGAAAAGGTAGAGTGTTTTAATAGACAAATAATAAGTAAAAAGTAAACCGACTATTTATAGAAATAAGGACGTAGTAGAATATATAAATAAGGGTGTAAGTCTATATGCCTAAGTACTGGCTACTTAGTGTCTTAAATATAAGTCCTCTCTTAATATAAGGCAGATTAATAGGAGTTATTATACCGCCTATATAAGGCGGAGCGCTTATAAAGGGCTTAGCTAGAATGTTAATTAAACTACTCTATAACGTACTAATAGCTCCTTTACTATAGATAGGGAGTGAATATATAAGATTAACTGGCTAAGATAAGTCTACTGCTTAAGCAGTGCCCTGCTTTGTAAAGGGTAGGCATTAGGAGTAGATTATATAATGCTATTTCTGCTAGGTAAGGCGTTATTAGGGGGTTATTATTAGCTTTTAGTTCTAGTTTATAATTTTATATAAACGCCTCCAAACCCTATACTGTTAGGGCTGTCTAAAAGCTAAGTTGCCTATTTACCTTATCTTAACCTTAGGCCTAGCTTATTAGTTATTAAGGCGATAGGAAGTTGCGTTAAGGCGTATAATAGGGCTTAAGTAAAGCCACGTAACTAGATGGGCATTGCTGTGCGAAGTAACGCTTAACCAGCTGCCTTTATATCGCCGTCTTAGAATAATTAGAAGAAAGGGGTTAATACTAGCCCTTATTATTTAATGTAACCCTCCTATAAAGGTATAGCAAAGGTAGGTATAGACAGGAAGGATTATGCTCCTGTTATAGCCGTATTATAGCGCATTTATAATACTATACTAGTATCCTTAAGTTAGTAAATTGGCTTAACTTTTAAGGCATAGTTAAAGCGGAGTCTACCGTTAGCTCTCCTATTAGCTAGGTAGTAGAGAGGAGTAGGATATAAAAGGCCTTTATATCCTTTAACCAGACCTATATTAAGTATAGTATCCTTTAAGGAAATCCCTCCTTACTTTCTTGTAAAGATACTTAAACTATTAGCTGCCTTATCTCTTTAATAATAAGCCACTTAGACGCTATAATAGAGGATACTATATTATATTAGGCCGAGGTGCGCTCTAAATATTAAATCATTTATAGGATACCGCTGACGGAGCTAGGATATACCGTATGCTTCCTATCCTAAGGGCTCTAATAAGGCCGTTAATACAATAGGGTAAGTATACGATAGTTGCTTCCCTATAGTTTTATCTATTCGCCGGCTTACTAATATAAGTAGGATATTTAGTTAGCATCGGAACGTAAGAGTAATTTAAAGAATAATAAGGCTAATACGAAAGAAACTATAAGGAAATACTTACTCCGCATTAATAAGATAAAGAAGTCGTCTTAATATAGTCCGTTTAGTAACTCCTTCTAATAAAGCTTACTAACCCCTAACTTACTCTATTAGGGGCAATAGAGAGACTAGATAGCTTAGTTAATTAACTTAGCTATAGGCTTAGCTAACTTAATAGGAGAGTTAGCAGCCTTAAAAAATGCGACTGCTATATTATAAGTTATATAGGGAAGGTTAATAATTGGATTAACGACCTAAGAAGTAACTAGAAAGAGATAAAAGATACTATTAAGCGGCTTTAAAATAAAATCTACACTCTTAAGAGAGGTAGTAATAAAACTTTAGATTACGGAGATAAATAGGTTGTAAAGGCAAGAAATAAGGTCACGGCATTTAAGAGGAAAAGGGTACGCTTAGCCTAAGAATAGAGAAGTCTGCAGAATTAAGGAGGAAATTTATTAGCTTAAATGGTACGCTCTTTAGTCTTATATCGTTTGCTTATTAAAGGAAATTTATATATTAGATTTAAGCTAGACAGCCCCGCCCTTTATAGCGAGTATTTGCCGTATTTATATACTTAATTAGTAATAAATTAGTAGATCTAACTAAGCTTGGTGTCTAAAGCGAGTAGAACCACGTTCCCCTATTATATATTTAAGTTTAATTGCTTTACTAGCGTCTTCTTTACTAGTGGAGGATAGTATTGTCCTTAAAATAGAAGTTAGTTTATAAAATAATAGAAAAAAAGGGGGCCTATATAGCGAATCTATTTTTCGCTAAAGGGGGGGGGAAGCTAGTCGTGTATAAGACTATACAATTCCTTACCAAACCGTCACTCTAAGGGTTCTTTATTTATATTACTTTACAATATAATTAATACTTAAATTAGCTAGTATATAGTAATAGAAAAAATTTATAGGCTTTATTCTTTAAAATAAGCTATTATTTGTATATATTAAGTGCGTAGTTATAGAGTTATAAGGGTGCGAAGTTATAGGGGGCTGTTTTCGCGTGGCCACGACTTTTCGCCTAGCCCTTAGGCGATTTAGGCGGAGCGGATTAATATAAATATCTAAACGGTTTTACTAATAATTTAGAACCCGCAATAAATAGCCAAGTTAAGGACGGATGTAAATTTTAAGCTCTGCGCTAGCGTCCTCTTTAGCCTCGCTTTAAGCCTTATACGTTATATATAAATTTAAATTAATAAGAAGCAAATGTTATAAAAATCCTAAAACTAGAAATAAAAGAAATATATAAGACTAGATCTAGAAATATTGAAGAAATTCCTATATAACGACTCCTATAAACTTTATAACGACTTAAAGCCCCCTTATATATACCTAAAGAAGTCCCTATATAAACAGCCCTATAAGCGTAGCCATAAGTCTAAGCCCCCTCGCGTAACCTAACTATTATTCCCTACTATACTGGAATAGACGAATAACCGCTATATATAATAAGTAGAGAAACGACTTAAATAAAAAAAAACACTATAAAATAATATATTTATATCCTTAAGGTATAAATCTATAAGGGCCGTAGTCTTAAACATAACTAATAGTTGCTAAAGCGGTATGTGTTCCAGGTCCATAAAAAATGCAAAAAATCCTAGGTCGCTAGTATAGATTTATATTCTATTATCACTTTTAAGGTAGTAAATAAACTTATTTAAAGGAAGGTATAGATCGTCGCAAATACTTTATAGCTCGCTATAAGTCAAGCGGGTAGAGACTCTAGTGGGAATAGTAAAATATTGTTTTATTTCGCGATAGGCTAAATAAAAAGAGGCTAAAGTTTTAACCCTTTTACCAGCTTTTATTAGAACTCTTCTTTATATTTATATCCTATACTTATAGATTTAGGACTATAAAGCCAAGGCTACCGTATTTAATTGTCGCCTATATAGCCTTATCGCTTAATATCTCTTTATTACTATCTACCTATATTTCTTAACCTTTAGTACTAAAACGATTTTCTCCGCTATATAATGTCTCCGCGTCCTATTCTTAATCCTTATTACTAAAGTTACTCTCCTAACTAGCTAACGCCTTTACGTTGCCGTCACTATCTCTAAAGCCGATTTCTCTATTTATAAACGCCTACTTACTAGCTGACGATTTAGGGACGCTATGCTTGTAGGCACTTAGGGTTACAGGATACCACTTAAAGAGAAATCGTGGTCGATGTTATTGGGATATAGAATAAGCCTATAGACCTCTATACTGGCTGCTTAGCGCCTTAAATATAAGTCCTCCCTTAGTGCAAGGCAGACTAGTAGAAGTTATTATACCGCCTATATAAGGCGGGGTATTTATAAAGGGCTTAGCTAGGATGCTAATTAAGCCTCCTAGTAGTGTATTAATAGCTCCTTTACTATAGATGGGGAGTTAATATATAAGATTAACTGGCTGGGGTAAGTCTACTGCTTAAGCAGTGTCTTGCTTTATAAAGGACAGGCGTTAAAAATAAATTATATATTCCTGTTAAGGGAGGCGTTATTAGGGGATCATTGTTGCCTTCCGGTTTCAGTTTACAACTTTATATAAATTCCACTAAACCCTACTAAGGCATGCGGCGTCCGTTAGGGATTGTTAGTTATTTATATTTAGTAATAGCTTAGCTAATAGCTACTTCCTAACAATGCCTTACTTATAGATTACTTTAGGCGCCTATAGTCTTGGGCGCAGATAATATATAAGCTAAGAGTAATTACAGCCATTAAATATTGTACTACAGACACCATATAAAGTGGGAGAGGGCGGCTAGTATACTTTGTCTTTCCCTTTTACCTTCTATCCTAACTCCGCCCTAGGAGAGAAATGGAATATAAACGTCATACTCCTAGTTCTTATATGCTATTAATTTAACTCACCTTTAAATTTAACCTCTTAACTATATATCCCTTACCGCCCTTATAAGAATACCAGATATTATATATATTACCTTAACTAAGCTTAGGTACGTTGCTAATATAACCTATAGGTCCTTAATTAGGGAAAAAATTACTATTTATTACTGTCCCGGAGATAATATACCTAATTATTAACCTACTAGAAACCTTAAATCCTAGAATTATATTAATAACAAGGATACGGTATCTACTAGTAGGGAGAAGAAACAATCGCAGCTTTCTAACCCTATGCAAAAACAGATGCCTTATAGGCCTACTTAAATACCTAATAAAGTTAATTCTTACGAAAACGACGACAATATAAAGGGCGGTATATAAGAGGATACGGTTTAGGGAGGTGTATAAAAAATATACCTTAATTATTTTAGGGGATTAGAAGGCCACGGTAAAGATAAAATAGGCTTACCTAAGCTAATAAAGGACTATAGCGAGGCTAAGATAGACTTGCCTTAACTAGTAGATACAGCTGCGGTTTCTAAACGTGTTTTGCTAGTAACTCTAGGTATATTTATAAAACCCCTATATTTATTTAGCAATACTAATAAGTAAGCAGAGAATAGCTTAGCTAATCTTATAACCTTTCTTAGAGTTATATCTCCCCTATTTAAAGTATTAACGATATCTAATGCCACGATTTCGCGCGGACAACTAAAGTATCTCGTTTTATAGTTGCCTTTTTGTTATATAATAGAGGACTAGAGATATCTCTAATACCCTAGTTATAAAGCAATTGTATTTACGTTCGGCCCTATTACAGTAATATACTAGTACCCTACTTAGGTTTTAGTCGTGGATATACCGTAAAAGAGACTTATAATATACTATACTAAGAACCCTTATTTCCTCTATCGTTATGCTAAAATATATAAACCGCTTAAAGATGTTATAATAGAGATAGTTAAGAGGGCGTTAGAGGATTTATTAAAGGAGCTATTAGGGAGAATAATACGCAAGAGAAAGGTGGTTTATACCAGAGATAGAGGTTCTAGGGGGTTTAAGGAATGATAAATTTCTTATAAGGAAAGACTTTCGCAATTACGTTTATCTCTTTTAGCATTTATTAAGAATTAAGGCGTTAATTAGGATTTCCTTAGCTTGGTATTTTGTTTCTATATAGTTGCTTCTATATTAAGAATCTCTTATTATTATCCGTATGTAAAGAAACAAATTCTTATATATTAGATTAAAGTTAGAGACTCGCTTATAGCAAGCTTAATAAGTCCTCTACCTTTATATGCTTGGTAGTAATAAGTCAGCCGCCCTATGACTTACTTAGTCCTTAAGGTCGTCGCTTTCTAATCTAGATGTTTTAGAATTAACCTTTATCGACCTATCCTCTTTAACCTAGTTAAAATATGCTAGAGTCTTTTTAACTAGAATAGGATAGAACCTTTCCTTTAAAACAGTTAGTATATTCCGTATAATAATAATAGAAAGAAGAGTGCCTATTAGGTCTTATAGGTTTAGAGGCTATAAAGGTTAATCTATAGACGTATAAATATAAAATCGACTATTGCGCTATATAAGGATATAGTAATCTATATTAAAGTATCGCTTTAATCTATTGGCCTTTTCTAAGAAGGTCCCCTTTTGCTTTTAAAAGTTCTTATTTATAGCTCGCTTTAACCTTAATAGTAATCTTTACTTTAGATACATAACTGTAATAAATAATTAATGGCTTAGTAGCTCTTTGGTGTTTTTATAAAATAACTAGAGTATAGGTTAACTCTAAATTTTATATTAATAAGGTGGGAATGTTAAAAATAAATATAGGATATATCCTTTAATATTAGCCTAGCTTATAACTTTAAAAACTAAATCTTGTTCTAAGAACTGGGTCCGATTTTAAAGACTATATCCCGATTCTATTTTTAGGAAATAGGCCTATTAACTATTAGGAACGCCTACTAAGCTAAATATACTAAATACGGCTAAAAAGGTAAACCTACTTATTTATAGGCGGTTAGTAATTCTGCCGCAACACTTTAGTAGTTAAGGTTTTAATGCTTTTATAATCGTGCACGGGCTATATCTATACGGCTAATAATGGTGTAAGGGATAGTATTAAGCTAAGCGGCTTAATAGTCTTGGGAGGGGTAAGTATAGGGCTATTTTTACCTTAGCTTAAATCGCAACCCTACCCTAAAGCCAAGGCCTCGACCCTAGCCCTAGGAGACAGCCAATTAACTGCTATAAAAAGGGCGCGATCCCAAAAACCGGATCCGGTTTTAAGAAACTGGATCCTAATTTCAAAAAACGGGTCGATTAACCGCTATAAAAAGAGGTTGACTATCTGGTATATTAGGTTTAGCTTATTTTAGGACTAGCCACGGAATTGTATATAGGCGCTTATATAACTAACCCTAGTTAACCCACTCTTAGGAGCCTTACTATATTAGAGCCTTACGCGTTACGGAACAAACTAAAACCAATTATTATAGCTTAGTATTTAACTAAGCCCTGCGAAGCCTTAGTCTAAGCTACGTTAGGTTGGCTTAACTTTTCCGCGCCTAACCTTTAATCTTCTATATTTGCTCCTACCTTACTCCCTTTCTTACACTTTTTCCCCTAGTTATTCCCTTATTATAAGACGCGCTTAACGTATTTCTAGCCTCCCTATACTTACCTACTACTATACCATCCTTATATACTAGCCCCTTTAATCTCCCCTCCTTGCCTACCTACCTACCTACTACGCGGCCCTCCTAACGTAGCTCTTAGCGCGTTTACTTATAATAGTAAATCTCTTTAGATTAAAGATAATTAAAATAAAGCCTATTAGGGAAGGACTAAATAACTTTTATAATTTATTTAACTTAACTTGTTAGGATTTAGGCATCCCTAGCTCTTTAGACTTGTTGCATTAAATAGGCAATAAAGGTATTTATTAATTTATCTAATAAGTCCCCTCTAATACATATAGGGCTTAAAAATCTCGTAGTTGACCTTATCCTAGCATTATAAAACCTTCCCGCTACTCGATTACTGCTATCTAGCGCTAGCTATAGCACTCTTTATAGTAACCTTCTCTAACTTAGCTCCTTAGTTAATTCCAACGACTTTAATATTAAATAGTTTACTCCTCTCCTAAAAACAGTTCTTAATTACGAATTAGATGAGGACGTATAGAGTAATACTATCGCCACTATAATAGAGTCTACACCTCCCCCTTAACTGCTGCCACTCTACGTTTAAACCCTACATCGACGCAATATAAGCAGCTTCGCTAACTCGTCTAAATATAGGAAATACGTGGATGATGTTCTAAAGGAGGAGCTAGGCCCTCTTTATGTTGGGATTCCTAACTTATATAAAGTATTCTTTAGGGGAGTAAAAGGCTTTAGGGCGGTAAGCGCCGCCGTTTTTAAGAAATGTAAGGAAGGGGATAATCCACTATACGCTGAGGGCGGCTGGCGTAACTAGCCTAAAAGCATAGAGCAAGATAATGTCCTAAAGTGGTTTAATAACCTAATTGGATTATTTTTGGGCTTTATAGAGGAGTATGGGTCCGCCCTAAAGATATAACGAAAGCTTGTTATATATACTAAGTAGCCTTTATAAGGGTCCGCAGCGAAGCGAAAGCTAGATATCGGTTTTATAAATAATCTAATAGCCAGCGAAAGCTCCTAACACTATTAGTTATATGTACTCGTGCTAAAAGAGCTAAAGAGTAATCTAAATAATAATATAGCCTTAAAGGCATGGTTTGATTAAGGAAAATATATAAAAGAAGTCTTTACTACTTAGGATACTCGTCGCTTTGTCTTAGGCTTTACCCTTTATAGATCTATTATGCGGTTATAGGAGTATGACTAGGTAGGAGGTATTGCATCTTCACCATTTAATATTAATAAAGATGGACTATAATTTACCTTAGCAATATTAGGATTCCTCTAGATAAATAAGGAATAGCTTAGATTTAACCCTACTATTCTAATATTAGACGGCAACCGATATATCGAAATTGTATATAACGGTTAGACTAAGCGCCTTATCCTTAACGAAGTTATAAAGTAGGTACGCTGTATTGCTAGTTGGGCGATAACTTGCTAGAAAGTATACCATAAGGGTAATATCTCTAAGGCACCCCTTATTATTAAAGACTTGTAGCAGTACCTAGAGCGTGAGGAAGAAGGTAACCTACTGCGTAAGGCAACGGAGAAAGGAGTAGTTAATGTAGCCAGGTACTATTACTATAAGACTATTTACATAGGTGGATAAGACGATAATATCTTTAATATCTATAAGGGGCTAGATATTACTAAAGCGACAAACTATAGGCTAGAAGGCTTAATAATGCCTTTAAAACCAACTAGAGTATAAGGTAGTACGAGAATAAGCTAAAGTACTAGTAGAAAGAGATCTTCTAGCTATACTAACGCCCCATTACCGCCTAGTAAGTGTATGTATTCGACCTCTCTGATTAAGTACCCTATTATATAGAATTGAGTGTATTGACGCGTTGTTACTTATAACTATAGAAAGGCTCTTTATAAGGTAAACTCTTAGGCTATAATGCTTACTACGCTAAAGGGTAGCATTAAAGGATATAAGTCTTTATATACGTAGGCCGGTATCCTCTAATATAACATTTTAATAGGCAACCTCTTAATAAACGAGGAAGACAATAATCCTTCTTGGCGATTATTCTTAATCGACCTTAATCTTACAATTAAAGAGCGGTGGGAAGGGCCTTTAGGAGCGCGGGGTAAGACTAGCATAAGAGCGTTTATAGCAATTAGAGTGCTTCTTAGCAAGAAATACTCCTTTAGGCATAATCTAGAGTCGTTCTTTTAGGTGCTTTTTTAGATATGCGTACACTATAATAGGCTAGGTAAAGATATCGGTATAACTAAGTTTAAGTGCTAGAACTATAAGAATACTATAAAGCTAGCTAAGTTAAAGTCTAGGCTAGTAAGCAGGGAAAGGCATTTTCTTAATTATACCGAGATATTTACGCCTTACTATAAACCGCTAGTCCCGTAGGTTAATAAGCTGTAAAAAGTAGTTTTCCTAATAGATAGGAGGTAGGAGAAGGAAGATAGGGGGCTTTATTCCTAGATAAAAGAGATTCTTTAGTAAGTATAGAAAGATTTAAAGGTGTCGGCTAGTTAGATAGAATAATATTTTACTTTCTTATACTCTTCCACTATATATAAGTGAAGTTTTGCTAAGATTCTGGTAGGGGCTTATAGCTAGCGGTTAGTAAAACGCATATAAAATAGGGTAGGGTAAGTTACCTAGGCTAGATAACCTAACCGCCCTATAACGTATCTCGTTTTAACTGTAGTATGGTTATAATTATGATTATAATTGGCCTTTATAAGGTGTAAATAACATCCCCTCCTATATAGAGACGTTATTATATATTAGTATCTCCGCACTAGCTAGTCTACCCTATAAAGAGCTCTTATATTAGTTTAAAAGTTAGGTAGCCTTTTAGCACTCTTAGAGAGAGCGAGTAAAATAAAGAAACTATTTTCCTAATTACTCTTCTGGTTTCGCGAATTTTAAAACCATAATTTAGGAAACAGGATCTAGATTTATAAATTATAAAATTATAAATTAGGAAACAGAAAACTAATTTTAGAGATATAACGTTAACTTTAATAGCGCCAGCTAGGGGAGCGAGTGAAAGAAAGGCCCCTATTAAGCTAGATACCCGTAATAATATATAAAACAGAATAGGATAATATCTAAGTAATTTCTTCTACTAAACAATTTGCTATGCTCTTTAAACTCCTTATTAAAGCTATTACTATCACTCTTCTTATTTGTATATTTATTATTTTATAGCTTAAAAGACTAAGAGAATATATATATTATCGTCTATATCCGCAGATATTCTTTAGGACCTTTCTATTATATAGGATAAAGTACTCCTTTAGAGACAACCTATCTTTTATAGGACTATCTAAGACGTAACCTTCTTAGTTAAGCGCGAGAGCTAGCCCGTAACTTCCGTTACTGGCTTTATAGGGGCTATAATACTTATAACTATTAGCCGTTAAATAGGGGACACTCGCCTACTTATAACGATAATCTAGAAGATAGTCCTTTAACGCCCCTAAATAAGGAGGACTGCCTAAACCTTATATTTAAGGATAAATATAAGCGCTCCTATCTTCCTAAGTATAAGGGTTAAAGTTAAGTCTTTTAGGGATGTTAACGGTAGGTAGGTAATACGCGTAAACCTTTTATACTTTACTAATACAATAACAGTTAGCTTTAAGTAATATTAGTAACGGTCTACGAGTATTTTATTACTCTTATACTTTAGTTAAAGTGTTTTTAGTTACGGGATTATACTATTAGATGTTTTTATATCTGTATAGGATACTTTAATAGAACTATTAAGAGATGCCTTTATAGACTTACCCACGTATCTCTTTAAGCATATTCTATTAATAAATAGTTAGGGTTCCTACTAATAGTAAATTCTACGGAAAGAGCGTAGGGTAACTCTTATTAGATATGCCTTATTCTTAAAAAAACCGAAATAAATGTAACTTTATATTGCCTAACCAACGGATTCGCCCTCCTATTTTGGTAAAACGGCTACTACACTAAGGACTATACTGAGATTTTCTTCTATATCCTAACTATTAGCTAACGCTGCCTTTTAGTTAATTACTTATATAAAAACTATATATTAGCAAAACTGTTCTAGATAGCTTTTTGAGCTCCGCCCGACATATATTTACGCTATATATAAAAATAGCCTTTAAATATTACGGACCGAAGATTTATTTTAAGTTATGGTAACACTACTTAATTAATTTAATTCTTTCTTAAACGGTGTATATAAGCCAAAACCCTTACTATAGGAGGAGTACGAGCCCTAAGCTCTATAAGGAATTTAAGAACATTAGCTATACCTAAGACAACGCTTATACTACTTACCGCTGTGCGCCTATACTAGCTTAGTGCGTTAATATTAGTATCTACCTTAATAAGCAGCCGAAGCACATCTATATATCCGTTATTGGCCGTATAGTATAGTGGTGTATTAGCGCCTTAATTAAACAGGCTTATATCCTAAAAGTCCCTCCCTAGATCCCTAATCTAATTAGCGGAGATATCCGCGCCCTTATTAATAAGAAGTTAAACAGCGTCTGTAAATCCTTATCTAGTAGCAAAATATAATAGCGTAAAGCCGGAAATATTGCGCTCTAAGATATCTACTCCCGCCTTAAGCAGTAGCTTTATTAAAATGGTTTTTCCTTACCCCGCTAGGAGGTATAATAATATATTTCTATAAGAATCTCTTAGGTAGATATTAACCTTTTTTTTTTAGTAAGGATTTGAAAGTAAATATACGGTTATAAATAGCGGCCCATTTTAAAACTAACCCCCTTTTTCTTTCTCTATAGTAGAGTATAACATTACTAAGTTTAGTTATTAAATAGCTAGAGAGCTTATAGGTATATATAAGAGCGATAAAATAAAGCTTGCTTATTAGAGCTGTATATAGATAATTCGCCAACTGACTAAGTAAGCTTAGACTTACTAGATTAAGATAATTTATAACTATAAAGAGGAGTTTTAGAGGAAGGTTAACTAGATAAAGGGCTATTATAGCTATAAAAGCGATTGTTACCGGGCTATTAACCTAGTAAGAGGGTTGACTTAACTTAATTAACCCTATAAGGAGGGGTGTAAGTAGAGGTAAATATAGCAAAAAATCTTAGAAGTAGAAAACGAAGAAAGTTTAAGAGGGCTATAGTTATATAAGAAGGTCGATGCTAGAGCATTTATGCGGAATCCTAAGCACTGCCTCTAATAGTGTGTTAATTTTCCTATATTTAAGGTGTAGTTCTATAGAGTCTAGATTTTGATTTTTCTGATCTAGTATACGCTAAACTAGATTCCAAATTTGTTTTCTGGAAAAACGACTTCGGAATTTAGATTTTAATTTACGCTAACACGAATTTGTTTTTTAAAAAAATTAACCTTTAGTTTAAGGGACATAATAGATCCTTTAATTAAACTATAATAATTGCCCTAGCTATATTTTCTGTAAACTTATTTTTAGGAACCTAAAACTTAAGTATTTAGGCAAATTTATTAAAGGAATAAGAGGTAAGAACGGTTAGGGTTACAAAAAGTTTAAATGGAATTCTATATTAAGCAATATAATAATTTTTTTTTTTACTTTATGGTTAAATTACTTCCGTAAATATAAATCTGGTTATTATAAGCATTAGTCTATTTAAAACTGTTCTAGCTATTCCTACTATTTGCGTTTTAATGGAATGCTTAGAAGAGGCCTCTCCGGTACTTAATAATTAATGCAGCTAAATAGGGTATTTAGACCTTAAATTATTATTAACTGCTAAAGTGTTTTTGGAAGCCTACTAATTACCCTTAGCTTGCTTATAATCCCTTTAATTAATATATACACCTCCTTGTCTATGCTTTCTATAGTAAAGTATATACACCGTTTAAATAATAGGACGCCCTTTAGTATAGACTTTATATAAGCTACTAGCCGCCTAAAGATAAGAAAGAAGGAAGAGGTCCTAATAAGGGTATAATAAAGGTTCTCTCTACCTTAATAATTAAGAGTTAAACGGCAAAATATAGTCCCTTAACACTGGAAGTTACTATTAACGAAATAAGGTATATTATTAAGCTTAAGGTAGAAAATAGAAGCATAGATTAAATTCTTTACTAGGGTTGCTTATATATTAAATGTAATGGAATTATATACTAATTGTTTAAGATCCTTAAGTAAAGATAAATTATTAATATTCGGCTCCAGACTATTAAAAAATGTATTAAGACGATAGTATCGGCTACGCGCTTCCATTGGCACGCTATTATAAAACTTTTTCTATTCTCTTTCTTTATCTAAATTGGCTATAAATGCCTAGACTAGGCGTGAAATATATTAATTTATAACTAGGGATTATACTCCTACCTTATATTTATAAGTAGAAGAAGTGCTAGTCCCTAGAGAGAGTATAAAATCTAGTTGGCCCTTATTTAGCTAGAGAAATTGGCATTCCTAAAAAGCAATAAAATAAGGATTATTACACCTAAGGCTACTATCTTAGTAAGTACCTAGGTTGTTAAGTACTTTAGACTTAAAATACTATAGAGCCGTAGATGTACAGGAAGCACTTTTCTAGCGCAGTTAGTGGGAAACTTAAGTTGGGAAGGTAGGCTCTAGAGACTTACGCTTTATTAATTAATATATTATACTTTAGTCGCTAAGCCCAAATAAGTTAGTACCCTTAAGTTAATATTAGTAAAATTAGATAAACAAATATCTCTAACCTATATACCGCACTCCCAAGGTCTTTGTCCTCTATTATAGTTCAATATTAAATAAGGTATAGTTAGTCGCATAGTCGTTATCGTTACCGCAACCTTCGTATTATTCTTTAGTAGATTAAATATTTTAGGAGAAATGCCTAGACTCTGTTAGAACGCGCTCTTAATAGCAGATAAATTATACTAATAGTCTCTAATAAGAGCGCTAATAAGTCTTTAAAATCTTCTTGTTAAGGAAAGATATCCTTCTTAATCTTATGGAAAAGTCTTTCTAGTAAGCTCCTTAAATTGACAGAGAGACTCTTAGAGATCGCATAGCATAAAGTATATATTAATGCTAATTAGGCCGCCTTAAAAGTATATTAGGAGATAAATTGTCTAACTAGTAACCAATATATACTAACTAAGGTCCTATAGATATAGTTGAAATAATCCTAGAGCAGGCAACCGAAATGCTAAACTTATTACTTAATATAATTAAGGAAAGTAAGAGGTATAATGCTATAAATACTGCCTCCATCTATGTAAAGAATACGAGTGCCAGCTGTAGGTGAAATAAATTAGAAGCTAGATGTTTTCTAGGGTACCCTACAAAGTAAGCAAGAAGAAATAATAAATGTATACTTTTTCGACTTTGGTTTTTAACTAAAGGTCTTAATATATATATTATAGACCGTATAGCCGCAGTTGAAGACCTTCTTAGGCATCCTTATTAGACAGCAAAAGTAAGATTTATGGCTCTTAAATAGTGCGAATTGTGGCTAAAAGGACTTAAGTTATTAATAATGTATAAGTAAGGCACTCTCTATAGTGGGCTGTAATACCACTTTTGTAAATAAGGCTTCTATTTCCTCTTAAATAGCTAAAATAAATTTTTGTTATATATCTTTATAGATAGTATAATTATAAATCGCGTTTTTGCAAGCGTTTATAAAAAGTGCATTAAAAACGAGCAACGGGAGGAAATCTACGCTAATTAGCTAAATAGTTAATTAGTATATTATACGACTCTTATAATAAGATCCTAGCGTATAACTCGCTAATAGTAAAGCGGAAGTAGTTAAAGGTACTATAAAATGCTATAGCTATGCCTGGCTTGGCATTTTACGGATTAATTCTTATAGATGCTTTTGAAATTCTCGTATAGTAAATCCTTAAGGATGAGATGACTAAATAAAATAGAAAGATGACTTATCTGAGCAAAATTTGTCTATTATAATTATAGAAAGCGCTTTAACATAGCGTATGTTAAAGAGAAATCTATTATATTGGCGGGCCTATATAGCCTCTATAGAGGCTAAAAGAAGGCGTTTGCGTAATACGGAGGAATAAACGCTATAATTCCATTTCTAATTTAATTTAAGGACTTAAATGCTATAGAAATGGGCACCTAAGTCTTTTTTAATATTGTCTTCTTATTTGTATTCCTTAACACTTTTTATAACTATTCTTATATTAGTTTAAAGCTTGGCTTCCGTAATAGATGGGTTAAATATAGTAAATAAAGTGTTAAGAACTATAAGTATATAAGGAAGAGTAGATTAAGGGAGGCTTAGTAGCTTAGTATGCTAAATGCTTTAATATACTATAAAGCCTGCCTAGGTCCGAAGCAAAGTAATATATAACGTTTAAAAGAGGAGTAAGGACGTAAGTAGAAAGAGAATTTACGATTTCTTTCGCCAAGCGATGGCCTAATTTCAACCATTCAATCTATCTTACTGTTTTGTACCTATTTTATAGGCTAGGTACGGAATCTAATAAACTGTAATTATAGATCTTAGAGTTAATGTATATTAATAGGCTGTTATCTCTTTATATCTTTAAGTTACTTTAAAGGTAGACCTAATAGTGGGAGTTTATTAAAGATGGATCGTTTTTCTTGCTAAGGATTTGCCTAAGGAGCTTAGATTTAGTTTGTTTACTAATTAGCGTAATAAAGGAAGGAGTTATATTAGGCTTTAACAAAAGAGACCTAAAAGTATAATGATAAACTCTTAGCACGCTCTTACTCCTTATATAGGTAATCTTTATCTAGGGTAGGTTGTTTATACTTAAGTAGAAAGAAATACAACTAGCACTAGCTTAAGTTCTGCTATTTAGTAGGGACTAATAGCTGTTTATATTTCTGAAGTGGGCCTATTATATTATAATCTTAGCGTTTAGTTGCGAATTATGTATAAATGCCGGATCCGAAAATCCCGATTATGAAATCTAAAAACTAGATTTTAAAATCTAGAATCCAGTTTAGCGGATCGGAAAAATAAAATACGTGGTTTAATATTTTAACTGTGCTTAGGAAACCAAATCGTAACTCTAGAGTTTAATTTCCCCAGAAAGTGGTAGCTGTGGGTATCCTTTTTTTAAGCAAGAATATAGCGTTTTAATGCCCTATATGAGGAGTAGATACGAGGAAGGGATTTATATACGCTATTCTTATATTATTTATATAAGCTTATAGGATTCCTACTTCGCGCTTTATATCTCTAGAGCTCTTTACCTATTAATAATTACTATTACTTTAAAGCTCCTATATAGATTTCCACTTTAGCAGTAAGTATTTTCGCCGCTTAAGTATAACTACTTACTATGCTAATAAACAGTTATAGAGAATGTTGCTGCCTAATTTGCTATACGAAATATTATTGTTAATAGCTGAGAACCTATAAGTAAAGGGATATATTAACGCTTTCGCCTAGATAAATAACCGCCTCTATAGTATTCTAAATCCCTATCTTTATCGCTATAATATTAAATAGGAGGATAGTACGGCACTAATATAGGCTGCGAAATAAGGACAAGATATAACTACTTAAAAATCTCTTAAAGCCGCAAAAATTGGAGTGGTGACTTAATATCGATACTACGGGCGTGCGGATTTATTATAGGTAGTAAGGAATAAATATAAATTAGTAGTACGGCTGTTAATTAGAAGTGGACTTAGTAGTCTTAACCTAGAGGACCTTTTGTATAAGCTATTATGCGCTATAAGGTTTAGGCAAATGGTAGTAGTGTAGCTACTCTTAGAAAGCGTTAATGTGAACTATAAGTAGGAAAACGGCCGGATACCGCTATTACTAGCCGTAGAAAGGGGGTATAAAAATATAGTTTAACTGCTTCTGGAATATAAAAATGTTTATATTAATATAAGAGATTGCTTTAGTTGGACACTACTATTATAGGCTGTCGATTATAAATATAATATAGTGGTATAACTTCTAGTTAAGTATAGGGGTATTAATATTAACTTAAAGGACTCCTTAGGTAGAACGCTATTATCTATAGCTAAAGTATATAGGGATGCTATGATAGTCTAACTACTTCTAGAGTGCGAAAGTAATAGTCTAAAATCTATAGACTAGTATAGTGGTGTAAGCAGTCCTTTAATTTAACATTAAAGGATAAGTAAAGATTGGCCTAAAGGTAGTCCAACTCTAGTATATAGATTAATTAGTAGGTTAATAGTTCTTAATAATATAGTAGATATAAAATTCTATAGATTGGCTAACTCTTTTTTTTGCTAATTAATGTAATTATTTCCTACACACCTTAACCTCTTAGAGATTTACTTCCCTTCTATACCAGTTCTTACTATATATTTAGCCCGGCTTTATATCTGGCTATAGTAATTATATAGTTAGTAGTATAGCCTAGTATATTTAACAACTATAACCTTAATTAATATTTAGCTATATTTAGTAACAATTTCTAGTTATCTAATTTGTACCTTGTTGTTTTTGTAACCTAGTTAAATAGTAATCTTTTCCACTTATAAGATTGCTAAAAACTATATAGTTACTTAGTTATAACCGCAGCAAGATATAGGGTAATAAGTGGAGAGTAGATATTAGTAATGGTAAATTATACCAAATACTATTAGGTTTATATTTCTATCTTATTAAACTTAGTTTTTTAAATCTAGGCCTTTATAAAGCTACCGCTTTCCAGCTTTTCTTTTTATATAATAGGCTTCTACTTAACCAAAGGTTTAAGTGCTTTAGTTATTGACTTTCCCTATTATAAGACCCTATTAACCCACTCTGCTAGATTTTTTATATCCCTATAGAGTGTTTCCACCTTATCTTAAACTTACTTTAATTGCCTAATTTTTTTTTAGCCTTAACACTATTAAATAATTAAGGAAATGTATTACCCTTTTAGCTGCAATACTGTAGCTTCTAAAGCCTTAACTTAACTACTGCTTAGCCGATTAAAGTGGTTTTGAAATAATAGAATGGATATATAGAAATTTGCTAGCTTTGTTAAGGAAGGAGACTAAAGAGTAGGGTTATTTAATGCATAATTGATATCTGGAGTCTTGCTGGGGTTATAATAGTATGGGTTTAGGGCATTAGATAATATACTTCTTAAGATAATTAGAGGCTTAAATTAATAAATTAATAGAAGATATTAAGGTTTATTAGTATATATAATATACTATATATTAAAGTAGTGGGCAAGGGTAGTTTATTATATATCTGCCAAGAGCAATCCACTAAAGGACCTCTATTTTCACTTAAAATAAATAAGCGCTTTATTTTAAGCTAAGACAATTTACTTTTTAGGCTAAAAGGACTAATTTATTACTTTTTTAATCTTATATAGCTTATTAAACGGATATTAGAATCGGAAAACGGATAACAGATTTTTAAATAGATACTTAAAAAGGTAAAGACTATTCCTAAAATTATACTTAGCCTCCCATTTTATTGCTACCTTTATTCCATAATATAAATAACTTAAATAACACTAGCTTAAGATAATGCTCTAAACAACGCCTATCTCCCTTAGTAGATGTAATAAAATAATACTATAAGGATTAGTAATTAAGATAAGAAAATAATAAAATATCCTTACTGGCCTAGAGAATTTCACGAACGCTATCTTTTTTAAATTAAACAGATTATCTAAAAAATCTATTAATTAGTTACAGCTACTCTAATTTTTAAAATTATGTAAGCTAAATACCTTATTAATAGCCCTTTGCTCTTAAATATAGTTTATATCTCTAAGCTGTAGTTAGGGGCGCCCCTCTATATAAGCTAGTAATACAAACCCTAAATCTTCTAAGTTAGTATTTAGGATAACATTAGGAGTATATTTAACAGCCTCTTTAAAGTTTACTGCGTTAAAGTTAGTATAATAAATAGAGCTCTTTGTAGAAAACTTATAGAGCAGTACTTATATATCTTAGCCGGATATACGAATTAATATAAGGCTGACTTAGTAATATGAAATTCCCAGCTTCCTAAGGTAATTAAGTACGTTAAAAACCTAACTCTTAGTACTAAACTATAAGTTGAAGAGCTTAAAAAATATACTAAACGCGTAATAAACTATAACTGCGCTTCTTTTAGTCTAATACGAACATAGATTATTTCTTTAAGTGTAAATTAACAGTATTTAACACTAATTCCTAGAAATTCGCCTTTTAAGAATACTTACTTAATCTTAATAATGTTATTATGCGCTACTTACCTAAGAATATCCTTCTCTACTAGCCTATACTCTTTTTTAAGCTTTCTAGATATAATTATGCTAGGGATATACTTGCGCTAATATATTACCTATTTAGTTTTACCCTATATAAGCGTGCCTAGGGTAATAAGCTCTTGCAGCTATTCGACACTAAAAGTGTTATTTAATATTATAACTAAGACTTCTAGGGAAGCGGCAGTGTTCGTTTAATTTAAAAAGGCTTTTAAAATTAGTACGCTAAGAGATATAATAGATTAGTAGATTATATTAGTATAACTTTTAACTTTCTATATAAGGGCGGCTTTTATTAGAGCTATTAGAGCACTTTCCTTAAGGTCTAGTATCCTCTACGGTTAAGAATACCTAGTAAACGCATTCTTAATTATATATCCACTAGAATCCATATATAATGGCATAATTATTTATAGGGGGAAGTATCTGCTATAGTAAGAGGTAAGCGCATTTTAAATGTCCTTATAAAATAGGAATTGGCTAGTATAAATTTAAAATCTGGGAAACCGTTATTAGGAAATCGAATTTGGTTTTCGCGAATTAGAGCTTAGTTATTAAGATTAGAACACAGTTCCATTTTCTAAACTTTAACTTTTAATATTTACGCTTAAGGCTAAGCTTGATATCTTTTAAATAGGTATAAAGAAGCGCCTTTAAGATAGAGTCTTTAATTTATAGTAAGCTTTCCTGCTATTATTAGGCTTTTAATAAAATTTTAACTTTGTACCTTTAATGCCCACTAAAAGTATGCCTAAGTATCCCTATTTTTAACTACTTTGCCTAAGCTGGTTGTCTAACAAATACGTTTCTAAGCCTCCCTATTAGCGTTAAGAGTTAAGTCTAAAGGCTGCTCTAATTAAAATTATAGATAAAGCACCTTCGAACATCTTAATTCTAAAAGAATCCTCTAAACCCCTAATGCTAGACAACTACGAAAGCCGATAGGTATAGCTATCCTAGTTAAAGCATAACTTATTAAATCTAGCAACTATCTAAATATTTCCTCCTTTTAAGCAGTATAACCTTTAAGCTGAAATTTAGTTGTATAACTAAATATAGAACGCGCTTAATACCGAGGTTTAGCTACGCGTAAACTTTGTGTAGTAGTTAACTTAACTATCTATAGATAACGCTATATAGTGTACTGCGTATAACGATATTACTGCTACGCTCTAGTAGTATACTTAAGATTACGCTTATATACTTGTAGATAATAATTACCTAAGGGCCAAGATTTAGCGGCTTATAGTTTAAGTACTCTATATCTTTATACTTTCTACCTTTATAAACTAATAATAGCCAGTCTAACCGCTTATTAACTTTTATTCTTAACGCGTTAGCCCTAAAGGATAAATAAATTCGCGTCCTCTAAAAGAGGTTGTTTTAATAATCTAATAAGGTAAACCGTAAATGTTATAGTAGAGATATAGTATTAATAACGGAAAATTCTGGGGTAAGGGAGGTAGAAGCGTTAGATTATACGTCTTCTTTATATTCCCCTAAAGTTTAGAAAATTTTACTTATGCTATAAAATGTAAAATATCTTACCTATAGTTTAGCATTCTTAATTTCTAAGCGTTCTTATTTCTAAGCATTCTCATTTTCCAAGCGTTCTCATTTCTAAGCATTCTTATTTCCTAAGTATTCTTATTTTTTAAGCATTCTTAGTCTCTAGGCATTCTTAAATTCTAAGCATAATTTGTCTTTAAAGCGCTAAATTAAAAAAGAGATATAGAGGATTAAGTAGCGTACCTTTAGGCTATTAGCTTTATATAGACACCATCTATATTACAAAATCACTCCTTAAGGTATAAAATGGGCATAACCGCATTTTAAGGTGCGCTTATTAGTGAATGCTTGTTATACTACCTATTTATTTCAAAGCCGTAAGTAATTTAGCCATAAGGGTTTTAGGTAGGCATTATAATAGGCTTTTAGGTTATTAAGAGATAGACTTATATAAAGATAACTAAAGGAAGGTATTTAGACCTCTTTAATTCCTTATTTTTGGGATACTAGGAAGGTTTTTAACAAAGGTATAAATATGATTTTAGATTATATAAAAGCTATAAAATGAGGATTGTTAATTACTTAACTAATATAATATATAGGTTATATAAAAATTAATAAATTTAATGCGAAAATAAGAATTAGTAATAACTAAACGAAAGTAATAATAAAGTATGGATGACTGCGCAGTATAATTAACTTAGTTACTTAACTTAAACCCTAAAAACCCAAGCTTATCTTATTTATGTTTTATACTATTAGGTATTCCCCTTTTTCCTAAGGACTAAGTTTACGGAAATTGCTAACTCCTATTATTATAAAGTAATCTTCTTTAAATTTCTTAAATGTAGAATCTTTGTCGACGGCCTAGTCTATAGTAGGTAATCGCCAGCCTATATAAGCGGATAATAACTAGCCTATATAAGTAGGTAATAAACAGGCTGTTAGAGCGGGTAATCCCCTAAGTAACTAATTGCGGAATATATAGGCTGTTTCTATAGTAAGCCTAATAGAAGGAGATCTGCTTTTTTCTAGCTCTTTACTTAATATAAACTTAGAGAATCTGGCTTCTATAATAGTAGTAGAATTATAAAGCGCCTAGTTAGTAATATGCGCTCCTTATTTTAACTATAGAGTTGCTTTAGTCTCCTACTTTTTCTCTAACTTGCCGTTAATATCCTAATTAATTAAGATATAGCAAGGACTATACCTTTTATCTCCTTTTATATCTAGATTAAGTAGATTTAATTTAGTGTCTATATTAACTACGTCCTCTATAAACTAAGTAACTTTAAAAATATTATTAATATAACGCCTCGTGTATTTATATTTACTATTATTTAGTTATTAGTCTCTATATTAATTAAAAGGGTTACTAACTTTTTAGTTCTTTAGCAGATTCTCTTTATACTAAAAATCCGCCGTAGATAACTTAATTTAATATTTTAGATAACTTTTTAGTCCGTATTTATTAATATACTTAATGCCCCTTCTATTAATCTACCTAATAGTCGTTATAGGCATACCCTTTACCTTCTTTAGACTAGGCCTATAATATAATAATTGACTATACTTAGGGTCCTCCTTTAAGTCATTTTTACCCGTAAGGTTAATAGGCTCATTCTTCCTACCGTTCTCTGTGCTTTTATAAGGAATACTATTTATCCCTTTAGCACCCTCGCTGGGCTCCTCTTTAACCTTAGTCTTACCCTCTTCTTTCCTTATAGCTTAACCCTATTCTTTCCCCTTAGGCTTAGCCTATTCTTTCCCCTTAGGCTTAGCCTATTCTTTTCCCTTAGGCTTAGCCTATTCTTTCTCCTTAGGCTTAGCCTATTCTTTCCCCTTAGGCTTAGCTTGTTCTTTCCCCTTAAGCTTAGCCTATTCTTTCCCCTTAGGCTTAGCCTATTCTTTCCCCTTAGGCTTAGCCTGTTCTTTCCCCTTAGGCTTAGCCTATTCTTTCCCCTTAGGCTTACCCTTTTCTTTCCCCTTAAGCTTAGCCTATTCTTCCTCCTCCTCCTCCTCCTCCTCCTCCTTCTTCTCCTCCTCCTCCTCTTCCTCCTCCTCCTCCCCCCCTTCCTCCCCCCCCTCTTCCTCCTCTTTCTCCTCCTCCTCCTGCCCCCTAGATCCCTCTTATTTAATCTCCTCTAATTTTATCTAATTATCTAGCTAACTTATAGCCGTAGTGAAATATTCGTTATACTAAGTGCTCTAGGGGTAATACTCTAGATTAGCACCTTATAGCCTAGCCTTATTAGTCTCTATTGCTTTCTATATTATAAAGTCTGCTTCCACTTCTAGCTTAAGGAAATTTAGGTTGTTAATAGATTTTAGATATTTCTTATATTTAGCCACCAATTTATTAGTAAGAGTGGCTATCTTAACTAATTATAAGATACTATTGTGGGGTAATATAAGAAGTGCCGTTCTTATAGGCAAAATGCGGAACTGGAAATAGAGGTTAAAGTAAATTTAAAGTAGAACTAAGGACACGGAAATCGGAATAGACTTTAAAGTATAATTAAGGAAATAAAAGTTAACTTAGTAAGTTAAGTGCCTACTTAATAGGTTACTTAAAGAATAAATTATAAGCTAGGTTACTAGGTAGAGGTTCTTAAATAATTATTACGGAATGACGTACTTTAGTAAATAGGCACCTTTATTCTTAAGCTAATAAACGTTTACCTCCCTTAGGGGTTATATAGGTATAAATTCTAGTTTTTAATTTCTTATTTATAAAATCTGTTTTCCAGTTTATAAAATATATTTTCTCGCCTATAAAATCCGTTTTCGTGTTTATTAAATTTACTACGAAATCTAAATCTAGAATGCCTTTTTCTATTACCCTTCTTACCTTTTACATAAGCTTAAATAGTCGCACCTTTTATTGTCTTATGTTTTTACCTAAAACTATATTCTTTTTTTAGGCTATTACGTCCTTTTTAGCTACTACTGCTTTTATAGGCACTATTTACTTCTATTACACTACGGTATGGAATGATTTAATATTACCCTAATATGCTTACTAGTTAGATAGCCTATTCCTAACCTATATACTAACTATACTATATTAAGTAGTATAGATTTTAGTTAGAGCTGCTAAATAGCTTGCCTTTAATCCTAACTCTATTAGTGTATTAGTCAAAATAGTACTTTAATTTAATTTCCTTGGTCTTAATTATACGTTAATATAAAGTTAACTTAAAAACCCTTGCTAGAAGAACGGCTCCTTTAATATAGGATTTAATTAATTTAATTCTATAAACGTAAGCGGCAAGTTTATTATAGATTTTAAGGTAGACACTAAGAAACCTTAATAGTTCTACTGTATATAAACGTTCCATAAGTTTTATTGCCATACTAGTATAGTTTTTAGCGTAAACCCTAGAGATAAGGCAGACTAGTTTATAAAAAATGCTTAAAACTCTACTATTAAAGCAGCCCTAGTTGTACTTCTTACTACTAATACCTGTCCTTTCCCTTCTAAGAGCTCCGAGGTTCTATTATCTCCTATAGTTACTAACCCCGCAGTTCTCTTAAGTGTAGGCAAGGTTACGTTAATTAGTAGTTCTTAAAGCTCGTCCTTAATCTCGCCTGAAATTTCTAATAGCGCTAAAGATCTGTTACTTAGATTAAGCTACTATATAGGAGGTATTCTTATGGCGTTAGTCTTGTAATTTATAGACTTTTATAGTTACTTGGTAACTTTAGGTAGAGAATAATAAATATAGAGATAGCCTATAGATAATCTGGATATACAGAGTACTAAATAAACTATCTATTTTTTAAAGTCTTAAAAGTAAATGCTATAAGATTTAGAAAGATTAATGCGCTTACTTATAGAAAACTACTTTTTTGTTTTTGGAATCCCGGTTTGTATCTTAATTCGTATCCTGGTTCTTATTTCTAAGATCTTAACCTTTAGATATACCCCTTTTTAATTGCGCCTAAAGTTAAAAAACCTTACTATAATGGAAACTGGGAGATGTCTTATAATACCTTCCGGGCCTATTACGACCCTATTCCTTTAAGTCCGCTTATTAAATAGTACCTAGCTATTTCCTATCTTTCGTATAAATGGGGAGCCTAGTACTATATTACTTTAAGAGCCTTATAGAGATATTTTAAGAGAACCGCTTTTAAGTACTATACGAACGGTTAGTATACCTTGTATTTAGATATTAAAATCTAGTTAAAGGCTTAAATTTTATATAATTATTTCATTATACCCATTCCACCTATTCCGCCTATTCCGCCTATTTCCCCTAAGCTCTCCTTATAAAGTTTTAAGTTTGGTTTAATAGAAATATTAAACTAGAAATAGGCTAAGATTCTCCTTCCTTAGAAATGTTTCTATTATTAGATCTAAACAAGATTTGCCTTAGTTGCGGTTTTAGTAGAGGAGAGTTAAGAGGCCATACTTTGTCGTATAGGGATAGCACCTGCCTCCCATAATTATCCTCAGTGGATTAGGGTGGATTTATTATTTTTTATAGCCTGTATAGTAGGCTTAGAGAAACTAGCGAAGGTTTTAGTTCTTATATAACGGTTATTAGAGGCAGCGGAGGATATAGTAGTAGGGGAGCCGGGTAGAGGTGTTAACTGGGATTTAGGGCTATATATTGTTTTAATTAGCGCTGCTAAAAGGACTAGTTCTTTTAGTGCTATTTAGCGGTTAATAAGAGGCTTACTTGGATCTCGTTTCTTCCCTTTACTAGTAAGGAGTCTACCTTATATTAAGAGAAAAGAGAACCCAGTTCTTCTGCTTTTTTCTATAGTGCTTTCCCGGCGGCTATAACTTAAAGATTTTCGTCTTAAGTAGTAGATTTTATAATCTTCCTAATAATGCGTCTATTTAGCACCGTGAACGTAACGTAATCTTTCTCTAAGTAATTTTAATAAAGTGGTTAAGGATAAGATATAATAGTAATAACTCTAAGGCTAATAGTATTGTGTACGCTTAGTTAACTATCTATTCACTTGCTCGCAGAGGTAGAGATATATTCTAAATAATGTATTGATTGGAGGTGTAGGCCCGAGGAGAGGGTAATTATCTCAGCCTGCTGTATCGCATAGTAGGTTCCCTACTATCTCAAGCAGTGGTAGATAATTACACACTTATTGCCCCCCTCGGGCCTACCGCAAGCCTAAGAGGCTGCAAAATCTATCTATAGGGTGGAGGGTGGGAAAGCGAAAAGCCGAAAGGCTGATTGTGATAGATATTGATGTTGCTGTTTGGAGGGAAGGCGTGACTTCGCTTTAAATAGACATTTTTATATATACACTACGCTATATTACTAAAAGGGTTATTTTATTAAACCCTAAATAGCAATTTAAAACTAGGATTTAAAAATCCGGTTCTGGTTTTACGGTTTTAGAAACTAAGCTATTATATATATATAAGTTTTGTATTCTGGGATCCATAAAACCAAATCCTAATTTAGAAATATAAGGAGTATACCCGTATATTTAAGCCAGAGAACCCCTCTAAACTAAGAGCATAGTATAGTATAAATATAATCGGAATTATACTCCTTCTCCTTCCTACCCTATCTTTAGGCATTCTCTTTCCCTTTAAAAATTCTCTTTTATACCTAATAAATCCTATTATATAAGTGAATATGGGAGATAAACTGGATTTCTAGTACATTTTAATACTAAAAACTCCTAGAGCTATACTGATAGGGCTATATAGATTATTTAATTTGCGAAATGCGTTATATAAGGCAACCTTAAACTTTACGGATCTTACTTTTCTCCCTCTCTCTATAATTATAAGACCTTATAACTATTCTAGGGACTAAACCACTAGCTTTAAGATTCCCTAAAGCGCGCCGAATGGCACAGCTGCTCTTTAATAGTATTACCCCTTATCCCTCTTATAAGGGCTATGCTTATCTAGCTAAGGTAGTGTATTAGTTAACGCGCCATATTGTGTTCTCTTATAGATATTATAGGTAGCAGTAGCGATTATAATGCGTTTTAGGTGGATTAGGCAAGTGTTATAGTAAGTATTACTTATTAGAATAGCACTAGCTTCCTTTATCCGTTTCCATAAGGTACTTCCGGCACGTTTAGTCTCGCGACGTAAATAATATCTTATTAGGATAAGTTGTAATTAGGGGGCGAATCTATACAATTAGTTTTAGTAAATGCATCTATTAAATTAATCGCAATGTACTTAGGCCAACATTAATTAATATAGGTTTACTTATATGTAATAATATATTAACTATAAATAAACGTTATCTAACCTAACTCTAATAGCCTTAAAAGTATAATAAGTCTATTTTAGTTCTTTATATAGAATAACCTTACTTATTATTGCCGTTATAGGCTCTAAAAGTAGAATGTATCTAAATAGCTACACAAATTATTAAGGATATCCCTATAACTCTTAATCCTATTCCTTCCCTTATAACCTAAAAGTATACGCCTCTATACCTATTGGATTTAATATATATATTCCCATACCTCTAAAGGTTCTATCTTAGCTAAGTGCGCTTACTTTAACTCTAATTTTAGAATCTCTTTAAACTTTCATATCTTCGTTTATAAAGTATAATTCTCTTTACCTTTTACTACCTTTATTAATACTAGCTACTTTATCTATATTTTAATCTATTTTAAGTCTATCTTATTTATTAAGGTACCTAAATTAGGCTTATATCCGTACTGCATTCGCCTAAAGAGGTTTATTACTATATACTTACTTTTTCTAATAGATCTTTAAGGCGTAATAGAAGTATTCTTATAAGGCGGGACTGCTTTTTGCTTATGCTATATCGCCAACCTCTACTTATAAGGCGAAGTAGGTTTATACTTATAAGGTAAAGCAGATTTACGTTTATAAGTAGTAATTTTATAGTTATTGTCCGCAGGTTGATCTAACGCTATAGTAGACAATATATCTTTATACCTTACTCCTAAAAGTTTAGATTCTTCTTAAATGCTACTTCTCTCTAAAAAAAAGAGTAGTTAGTAGGTTAAGATTCCGATTTTCTATAAAGGAGATACTGGAATATACCTTTATCTAAAAATGTACCCTTAACTTTGGTAAGGAATTCGGCGTTATCTATAGCTTTATTATTAATTAAAGGCATATTCTTGTTAATTCCACTATATTATTCTTTAAAGTTAAGCACCTAGCTAGATTTATTAATTAAGTCCCCTTTAGTTCTAGTTATACTATTAACCGCTATAAACTAGGTGCCTGCGATTATACTTTACTCTAATGCTATTATTATCTAGCTTAGGACTAGTCCATCTAGGTTATTTAAAAATGCCGTACTTCTTGCCTAGCTGTTAACCATAGAATTCTTAAAGATTTTTACTGGGGTTAAGCCAAAAATAGGATCCCTTAAGAGAGTAACGTTAACAAAGCCGTAAATAAGAGCCATTAAGAATAGGTATACTGTCTTTTTAACGTCTTAGTATAGGATAGTTTCTTTAACTAAAGGGCCTAGGGGATACCTATTTATATTTAGAAAGCTAACCTTTACGCAAGCCCCGAGACAATACCCCGAAAGGCAGTGCCGTGGCTCTACCTTATCTCCGTTTACTACAACTGTATAAATTCTAATCTTAGAAAGGTAGATGCTCCTATAGAGCTAATAGGTTATTAAAGTGCTACACTACCTTAGTTTAAGGACCCTTAGTAACGCTAAGTCTCAAATATTTAGCTTATATACTAGATTTATAGTTAATAGGTCCTTAATTTTAAAACGAAGTAAAACAACTAGAGTAGGTAAGGGGATGCTATACCGCAGTAGACAGCTTAAGCCGCCGTAAGCCTGTTCAGCCTTCTTACTTTTAATATTCTTAATTTCTACTATTGAAATTATTTGTATGCCTAAGGCCCTAGTACGAAACACTAACCTACTTACTTAAATGAAACTTCTACGCCCACCTAAGGCTCTACTTAGTAGGTGACCCTTAATTAGCGCTTACTACTTACGGCTATTTAGACAACTAAGGCGATTATAGTAAGGCTATTTATACTCTACCTCGCCAGTTTATATAGAACCCCTAAATGGTTTTACTTAGATAGCCCGTTATATATTATAATAGTATTAATTAGACTATAGGGTGTATAATAGGAGTATAGCGAAGCTCTATTCCTAGAATGCACTTTATATCTACCTTACACTAACTTACCCCTCTTTAGTATCTCTGTTAGTGTAAAACGAAGTATAACTACTAGCACCCCCACTACCTACTCTATATATCTTTTGTCCTTACTTCTTTCTTTATATAGTTAATTTATTAAACTAAAATGCCTAAATAAATTCACCCTAAAAGGCTACTGTATTTTACTAAAGATAGTAAGCCTTATTCTAAACCGAAATCCCTTAAAGAGATCTCACTTAAGGATTTTAAAAAGGTATTTATGGCAAGGAAGAAGATTATCATTTTAAGCGGTGCTGGTATTTTAGTAGCTGCGAAAAGTAAGTCTTATATATTGGAAACCGTAGAGATCTACTTTTCTAACTCTTAATGCTTATAGTTCCTAACTTTTACACACTTTATAGGCACTAATCTAGACGTAGCCCGTTTGAGATTAGTAATTATAATAATAGTAATTCTACCGAAAATATATATAGTAATGTTTGTATTATAAATAAGAAAGCTTCTCGTGCCGTTCTTACTAACTCCTATTAACTTAAGTATAAGAATGTTGTTTATACCCTTTAAAACCTTATGTTTTCTAAGCGCCAGTCTGGACGTTAGGAAAAAATTTACCAGCATCTAATTTTACTTTTTTGCCATTTTA
>Ga0307515_10002564_pt1 | contig 39208 bp, 15 predicted proteins | sample 17_EM_MG_FD_194513 | JGI IMG/M metagenome (GOLD analysis project Ga0307515, IMG submission 194513) | Populus trichocarpa ectomycorrhiza microbial communities from riparian zone in the Pacific Northwest, United States - 17_EM | ecosystem: Host-associated > Plants > Roots > Unclassified | place... | reverse complement strand
AAGTTAGTCAAATGCGTGTCAAGTTGGTCAATTGCGTGTCGAGTTGGTCAAATTGCATGTCAATTACGCGAAACGCGAAAATCAAAGTCTACTTGAATCTCATCCTGCGAATATTTTCCCGATGTAGTGCGCTAAAAGTAATAGCTACAAAAGGACTGCCAGGAAGCGCCTTACTAGCTCTTATATAACTTACTACCCTTTTAAACTTACCCTTATATATATAGCAATTAGGTAGTAGGTAGAAGTATAAAAACCAACTTATAATTATAAAGCCTTTATATATGCTGTAGCTCTACCGCATTACTACTAGTGTACTAAGAAAACAAACAAGACAATTGCTAATATGTCGGCTAGTAGTATTACGCCTAGCAAAATACTTACAAGTCTGCTTAAGAAGGACATTATAATTAGCCTTTAAGATATTTATAATAAACGGCAGGCAGATAAGAGGAAGCTGCTTGGTGGGCTCCCCTAATATAGGTATTACTTAAGGCTCTTAGTAAACATGGAGGCGACAATCTTAAATCTAAATACTTCTTTGCGCATAAGGAAGACGATCACAATTACCTTAAATACTTGTTCTTTGCTTATCTAAAGTCTCTTAAATACTTTTAGAAGAATCCTAATGTCTTACTACTTAATTATACCTACAAAATAAATAATTTTAGGATGCCCTTTTTATATATAGTAAGCGTTAACAATACTAGGCAGAACTTTAAGCTTACTTATTACTTCCTACTAGGCAAAATAAAAGGCAACTATAACTTTACAATTTAATAGATCTATTATCTCTACTTTTAATATAATATAACTCTAAAGGTTATAATTATAGATAAGGAGTAAGCTCTTAAGAATGTACTACGGCGATACTTCCTGTTAGTTTCTTAGCTACTCTACCTTTGGCATATAGCTAAGAACGCCCTTATATATATATAGGATAATTAGGTTATAAGGGCAGATTAATTAAATAAGGAAAAGGTTAAGGTATAAGAGCACTGTAATAACTTTATAAAGCGCTAGGCTAAGTACTACAGCTAGAAGTCTTTTAAGAGGTTTAGGACCAGCTTATAGAGGACTACCGTAATTAAGAGCGCCTTACTAACTACTTACGCGATAAGTAGTGGCCATATTAGAGGGAGTTTGTGAGTTGCTATACTGATATTTAGATGCACTTTGGAAATTAGTAAGTAAAAAGTTAAGCTATACAAAACATTCGCGCGTGCCTATATGCCTTTATAATACCACAACGTATATAAATATCTTTAATTTCTAGCTAACTAAATATACTTTCCTAGTGTCTTATTGCGACTTAAGGGCGCGCACTCTAAATTAAAGCGCTTCCTTATAGTATCTAATGGCGACTTATTTGACGTTGTTTGGAATATTAAGAACCTTATTAAGAACAATATAAACAACTATATAATAATAATTGCAAGGCAGAGAGACCGCCTACTGCATAACGTTCGCGAGCTAGAGTTTAAAGATATCCTTACTAAAGTAACGCCTCTATACCTCCGTTATCTTAAAAACCAACTACAGCTTATAAAGGCAGTTTATTACTAGCCAGATTATAGCGGCTAATAGACTATAGTATACGGCCTTTTATACTACCATGCTCTCTATAGGCAGCTGTACTAAAGCGCTACCTCAGTACTAAAAATACAGCTTACTAAAATTGATGTACACTGGTGGTTTAATCGCCCTCTACTAGATCCTCCTACTAGCCCACCTATTAATCCTCTGCTCCTTATAAGAGCCTTTAACTATTAAGCGCCGCTACGGCCGCTTGGCTGGCTCTATAGCTGGCTCTATAAATAGACGTTGTATTAATACCTTAACTTATTACAAGCCCTTAGAATTTGAGCGAAATACTGGATACACTACCCGTGGATGTGGGCGCGGGCGCGGGCGTGCCTGCGGAGGTAGCTCGCAGATGATAAGTAGAGGTGGTAGCAGCCAAATTAGTTTATATACTGCCTCACAAGTTACCGCGCAATCTAATTAATTAACTTAGGAGTATGTAAGTGGTCTTGCAGGCAGTATTATAGGTGGTAAGAATGGTAGTAGAAGTTAAGATGCTACTACAAGTGCCTTACTAAATGTTGGCGGTAATCTTTAAGAGGCTTACAGAGGTTGTAGGGCCTTGCCCTTTCTGTAGGACTTTACTAAGGGGTCTTTTAGTGCATTCCAACTTTAATTTGAACTCTATTACCTATACTATAATTAAGATCAAGACTTAATTGAAGCGGTGCAGTCACAAAAGTTGTATTTTAAAAGTTTGATTTTCGCGATGTAGATGCATACAAGTTAAACACACGTGACGTTCTAACGTGAAGAGGAAGGATCTAAGCCTGTTTGGTGGGGGGTGTACGTGTACGTGTATCATTTAGGGGGTGTACGACTACATGGCCTAAATATATAAATATGATTACCTAAAGAATCTATTACATCAATAAAATATATCATAATTCTTTATGGTTGGGACATAGCTCATAAAAATACACAAAATTCAATTCTTAAAACATTCAAATCTCACCAAAGCGACGCCCATAAGCTCTCAGACGCTCCGCAGAAGATTTTGTTGGGTGACAGGGGTGCGCAGGGGGTGCGCAGGGGGTGTGCAGGGGGCTGACAGTAGTGCGCTGTTCTAATTGGTCCAGGAGTTAGCAGGAGTTTTAGAGGGTCTATGCGTTATCCCGTGTCACGGAACAAATCTTCTGCGGAGCGTCTGATTTATGAGATAACCAATTTTCCATGGCCAAAGCAACTTGCACGTGACCGCAGGTTGACACATTTCAAGTTTATGTGGTCCCAGGCTGCTATGACTCCTCCACGCCATCTATCCACGCACGCACAGGTGTAAGCTTCTTGCCTTAAACCGTACCTGGAATGAGAATACCGAGAAGAAGTGTAATTTCTTCAAACAATCTCCAAAGTATATCAATCCTGTCCGCTCTTTTAAAGACTAATGAATGCAGCAAATTGGGTCAGGATGACTACAACATCACCACCATCACTTCGAATTCTTGATAGCCTAGCCAAAGAGAAAACCCTTTTCTCGACAGCTGACCCGGATGGCAAAGCTGTTACTTGGTACACCTGCGGACCGACGGTATACGACGAACCTCACCTCGGGCATGCAAGAAGCGCCGTTTCACTCGACATTCTCCGGCGCATAATGCGCGACTATTTCGGATTCAAAGTGCGGTTTGTGATGAACATTACTGACGTAGATGATAAGATTGTGTTGCGGGGGAGGTATCAATATCTCGGAACAAGGCTGCAGAAAGAGATTGAGAGTATGGAAAGGAGAAAGGCTGCAAGAGAGGCGATTTCTGTGGGAAGGGCAGCATTCAAGCATTACCTGTCGAATCATCTACCGCTCTTGTCTTCGGAGACAACAGCAGAGACCTACTCAGTGGAAGCGAATAGAACCTACATCGATGTCGCTGAAGGCGAGCCATCAGACCAGAATGCCAAACTCAAAATGCACATCAAGACTTGTCAATCTGCAGCCGAGGCGCTGAGCGCGTTGGAAAAAGCGCCAAACGACCCGCCTTTGTCCGATTTCTTCCACCGAGCCAAGGACGTCCTCCACCCGTATCTTGACAATCTTTACGGCTCTACCATCGACTCCCAGGACCATAGCATCTTCACTGCCGTCGCGCGAAAGTTTGAGAAGCGCTATTTTGACGATATGCACGCTTTGAACGTTCTTGATCCTGATGTCACAACTCGAGCGACTGAATTTATTCCCCAAATGGTAACGTTTATTGAACGCATCATTGCCAAAGGCTTCGCCTACCCAACTGCCGATGGATCTGTTTACTTCGACATTGCCGCTTTTGAAGCAGAAGGGCATCCATACCCGCGTCTAGAACCTTGGAGTCGGAACAATTCGGCACTTCGAGCCGATGGAGAAGGTCCACTTGCGAATAAATCAGCCATCAAGCGCCACGATGTAGACTTTGCACTCTGGAAAGCAAGTAGACCGGGAGAACCCGCATGGCCGAGTCCGTGGAGCAAGGCTGGAGGGAGACCAGGTTGGCACATTGAATGTAGTGTTATGGCCTCGGAGGTATTGGGGTCTGAGATTGACATCCACTCCGGAGGCGAGGACCTAAGATTTCCGCATCACGACAACGAGGTCAGTTTACATCCTTGCAAACTAAGAGATTAAACCTGACAGCCCAGCTCGCGCAATCCACGGCATATTGGTCTACTAAGGAGAAACCAGCGCCGTGGGTTAACCACTTCATTCACACAGGTCATCTTGGAATTCAAGGCTTAAAGATGAGCAAGAGCCTGAAGAATTTCATCACTTTAAGCGAAGCATTGAGTCGTCCGGAGTGGACTTCTCGTTCCTTACGAATATGTTTTCTACTTGGAGGATGGCATGAAAAGATTGAGGTGACACAGGATATTCTCAAGGCAGCAGCGGCATGGGAATCAAAGATCAACAACTTCTTCTTTAATACCATTGACATTATGAGAGCATCAGATGGCCTCACAACAGAATCAAGCAGCTCGCACGATGAGACGCCGGCTTTTGCATCCCTTGACAAGGCAAAAGCCGACCTCCATGAGGCACTATGTGATTCCTTCGATACCCCGGCAGCTATGAGGATTATCGCGAACTTCGTGAGCGAATGCAACGCAACACAACTTTCCAGGGCAGCAGTGTTGTCTGCTTCCAGATGGATCACTCGCGTCGTCACTATCTTCGGTCTTAACCGGGAGGGTGAGGATGTTGTACTAGGACAGAATGGAGATAACGATGGTAGCGGACAACTACAAACATCTGCCCTTCATTCTCAAATCATCGCTTGGCACGGCGTCGAAATACCTCATGCTGCGCAACAACCCATCTACGCAGCCTCTAAGCTCCGAGACGACGTGAGACAGTGTGTCCTGTCGGCGCGGGAGGACATCGACTACGTTGCTTTGGGGAAGCTGACAGAACACATCAACTCCGACCCTCATCAAATGGCAGGTGCAAACACCGACCCGTATTATGCAACGGCCAGCCGATTTCATGCGGACATCCAACACCTAGCTTCAGAAAAAGCGTCCACAGAGGAAATTCTCAGTCTTTGTGATGACTTCCGCGATATACATCTTTATTCTCTCGATATCTACCTCGAAGACCGCGAAAATTTACCCGCTCTCGTTCGGCCTCTTGATGCATCTCTCAAAAGAGCATTGGCCGAGAAGCGTGCCGTTGCCGTCGCTGAGGCTACAGCAAAGACAAAACGCAAAGCCGAAGAAGCAGCGAAACAATTGGCCCGGGATAATCAAGCGAAGATCAACCCGGCGGAGTTATTTAAGAATGAACTGTATTCGGAGTGGGACGAGCAGGGTATTCCAACTCGAGATGCGAAAGGAGACAAGGTTACAAAGAGTTCGAGAAAAAAACTCGTCAAGATGTATGAGAAGCAGCAGAAAGTACACAGAGAATGGCTAGACAAACATGAGAGGAAATAGGTGTGACGGTCCGTTCCACATGTTTGTCACGTGGGCGTCTGCGCACAGAGGTGGATAAAATCTCTGTATTCGTAGCATCCTCTTTCCTTTCTCTTTAGCTTACATTGAGTGTTTGTTAGGTTTGCCCTGCGCTGCCGCACTGCCGTTACAATGGGCAGGGTACACAGTTTGCTGGTTTGTATTTCTAGAACAGATTTTAAAATCGATTTAGTCTTGTAAAACACCTAAAAACCTTAATATTTGCTTACTTAAAAAAGTCCTTTTCTTACGTGTCTGGTGTCGCTAAAATTTCAGCAAGTTACTAAAACTTAAAGGAGTGCTTGTGGTTCTGAAGCTAGGAACTAGAAGCATTCTGGATTATCCCAATTTATAAAAGGATAATTTGGCGTTCTGCAAGACTCTCAGGGGCATAAAGAAAGAACTTAGAATCTTGGCGTTCGAAGTTGAAAAAGACCCTACACATTTTGTTAACAAACGCCTTTGTCCTAAAGAAAACACATCATTAAACGGTATTTTAAAGCTGCCAGGATTACTTGATTAGGTAATTTTATACTTGCCATGGTGTTGTAGGCTATACGCGCGTGATGCCACGTTATGGAACTTAATCATGATCTCTATTACGTCCTAAACCACCACCATTCTATCGTTAAACCCATGGACATAAACATTATAAGATTACCAGTTCATGGACTTATGGAGGAGAGGCGTCGACATTAAAGATATCACAAAAGAATTAGATATCTTTAAAAGTAGTACGTATCTATTGTTACGAACGCTTTAAGTACAATGTTACGACTACTAGGAGAGGAGTCGGAAGAAGCTAGTTAGTTAATTTAGGCACGGTCTAAGATGGAGCCGATAGAGCTATATAACGAGGAATGGTAACCAAAGTCACATAGGGTGATCTGTATAATCTGTATAATCTATATAATCTGTAATAGAGCAGACAGAGCACACGTATATTATGTATAAGAAGGATTTTATAAAAGTACAGTTGTGTATTTAAGGACCCTTAGTCCCTACCTAGATAGTTTCTTCCTTATAGTAATTCTTAGAATATAATTAGAGTTAATCTATTAGGCAACCACTCTACTAGTTATTATTACGTTATTAACTTTATACTTATATTTCCTATATACCTAGCCTAATAACAAGCCTACCATAGTTCTTGCTATAAGGTTCCGTTATATAATTACTACCTAGTTATAGTATTAGTATAGAAAGTCGAATAATATGCCACTAAAAGCACTAGCTACAACGCTATTAACGGCGGCAACTACTTTAAGGTTAGGTAATAATACTAGTATAGCAAACACTAACTTATAGCAACCTATAACGGTTAGATAACTATAAGAGATAGTTAACCAGTTAATAGAAAATAATGTAATATTAGAAAATAGGATTAATAGAATAGGCGTAGTAAAGGTTAAGTTACTATTAATTAAAAGATACTTAGGAGAGAGATTAAAGCTTAAAGGATTCCTTATATAAATGTACTTTAAGGTAGTATAGAAAGGAGCGAAGCTGGCAACACCTATAGATTAAATAGCCTATATAGGACTATTCTTAATAGGAAGGGCACTTAAATAGTTTAAGTTTTACCTTATAGAGATATAAGCGAACGGCATAACAACTACTAACTAAAAGGTATAGTTTATATTCTTAAGCTGGAATGGATTTATAGAACAACTTACGTAAATATTTGGAGACCTAGAGGCAGTAACTATAGTAAAAAGAAAACTCTAAGATATTACGTAATAAACCTTAGCAATTAAATATATAACGTAGTTTTAGACGTTAGCGATATAAGTAGAGTGGAATAATAGGGCGCTTATAGCACAGTATAAATAAGAACTTAAGGCTAAAGTCTAGAATATAATTATCCTAATAAAAGATGCGGATACCTTAAGGGAACTAATAGATTAGGCGATTAAGATTAATAATTAGATCTACTAAAGGGAATAGGCTAAGAAAGGCTAGAATAGAGTTTTATAGTTATATAAGGCGTAAAGTACGTAATAACAAAAGCTAAGTTAGAAACTATAGTATGGCGTAGAGCTAATAGACCTAAGTAGTATTAAAGAAGCCTATAAGAGATAGAGTAAGAAACCGTAGAAACCTAAAAGATAAGAATTAAGTAATTAAAGGTCTAAGGAATAGAGGCCAAATTAGGGATCTTAGTAGTAGAAGACGTTTAGGCGGACTCTATAACAAGAGAAATAGTTTAAAGAAGGAGCTTATATAAATTACAGAAAATAGGGTTATTATATTAGAGACTATAGAAGTAGTTAGAGTTACTATATAGTAAAAGGTATAAGACTAGTAGACAATATATACGTATAGAGGGATAATAATATACTGTAAGGAATAAAAGAGTGTTTAATTAAAAGTTTTATATTTTATTATAATAACGTATACCGAATTTATAAGGACGCTAAGTATAGCGTAAGCTATTAGCTATAAGAGCTAGCACCTATAAAATATAGAGGAACTAATAAACTAGTTCGCAGATTGGATATTAAGGATAATAACTTTAATATAGGTAAAATATTTAATAACAATAAGGTAATAAAGGCGGCTTATTAGGGGCGCGTAAACCTTAAAGATATTATACTAGAGGTAGAGGATAATTCCACTATAGAATAGGGAATATTAGTAGGGATTAAGACCCTACTAGATATAATATCTATTACTTTATAAGACGTAAGAGAAGTAAAATAGTAAACTACTTTAGTATTCGATAAAGGCAAAAAGCTAAAGGCTTAAGATTCTTAGGAAGAGATAAGAGATAACTAATATTCTTAAGACGAGATAAGGTAAGCTTAAGGACCTATAACGGATAATAACCGATAGAGTAGAGTAATGGCTTAGTTTAGTAATATATAAATAAGCTTAGAACGAAGTTTCCTAAAGGTATAAGACTCTTAAGATAAAATAAGTAAGATTTAAGACTTTTAAGATAAGATAAGAACACTAAGTAAGCCTAGTTAGACTAAGGCTAGAGTAAAGCTTAAGATAGAAGCAAGCTTAGAATTAAGAATCTAAAGGGGTTAAGAATTTGGAGGATAAATTAGGATACCTATAAGTAAGAGGCAAGGAGCTTCTTTATAGATTAGAGAATCTACGGTATAAATAGTAATTAGACTGGAAGACGAATACATAGACCTAGAAGACTTATTAGTAGAATATAGTATTTGGACTAAAGATTAAAAAGTTAATACCAAGATTAAGAAGTAAGAGAACTTTAAGGATTAGAGCGTAAGACGTAAACTAAAAGAAACTATAGAAGAGTTTAGGTAAAGAATTATTTATATAATAAGAACAGAAACTAGATAAGAGATCTAGTATATTAGGATATATAAAGGACAGAGTACTAATATAAAGAATTACTAATAGGCCTGGGGTAGGTATACTAAGAGCTAAATGGCTTACTAAACTAGAAGATAAAGAGGATTTAGGAATTCTAATTAGGTTTAAAGAACGATATATAAAGGGCTGTTATAACGTAGTAATAAGAAGATACTTCCTTACGGATAAGCTGTATACACTCTACCAGTTGTACTAAAAGTGGTATAGGCAAAGGCATAATAATAAGTAAGAAGATTTCTATATATAGTTGGATAAAAAAGTTATCTAAGACCACCTAATTATAGAAAAGGCTATAACGTTAAAGGATCTAGAGGAACAATTAGAGAATTAGAGAAGTAAAAGGCGTATCTTAGTACCTGCAAATAAAGTTATAATATTTAGATCAGCACGATAAAGGTTTAAACTTAAAGATAAAGATAAGTTAAGAGTTAACCTAAAGCACCTAGTATACTATACGCTATTATAGATTATATATATAGATAATGTATATAAAATGTATAAGAATCCGAAGGAAAAGAATTAGAAATACCCTATAAGGATATATTAGATATTAGATGAGTAATAATATAAAAATGCTAAATATATATATAGTTGGCATCCAGCAAAAGTCTAAAAGAAAGAAAATTTAGCACTTTAACCAGGAAGATTCCTTACGGAAGAATGCTTAAATGGACAATAGTAGTAGAAATGCCTAGAAAATATGTGTCTATAGTATATTAAAGACAAAAAGCGAACTAGGTATTGGCTAAAGAGTAAGCTAAGTGTATAAGGATTAAGCAGCTAATAGTTAGGAAAAGTAGAGGCCTATAGGATTAGAGGGAGCTAGTAGTAGAGCCTTAGACCCTTAAAGAAATTTAAAAACAACACCTAAATTTATAAGTTAATTAGTAAGATTAGCAGTTTAAAGCGCTAATAGATAGTAAAGTAATGTAAAACTATATCTTACTAGTAGCAGTTAAGAGAATAGGACTACCTTATAGACAAAAGGAACAACCTTATTTATTAATTATAATTTTAGGAGATCTAATAGCCTATAGAGGAGGGATTATTAATCTTAAAATAGGACCTATTTAGCTAACTATTAAAGGAAGACAAATTAAGATATCTTTTAATATCCTACTATTAGGATAGGATAAGGTAGTATTAGGGATGCCTTAATTATAGGAATATAACCTAAGGATTAATTGGATTATAGGTTAGGTTAATATTAAAAATATTTAACGCCGTAAGATATAATAATAAGCTAAGTTAGTATAGTACTAAGTAGAAGCGACCTATAAAGAAATAGAGAAAGAACTAAGTTATATATTAAAGAAATACTATAAATACGGCAAGAAACTATGGTTACTAGAAAGTAAAAAGCTGTTAAAGTATATAGTATAGGACTATAAGATAGAATTAGAACTAGGAATAAGTTTAAGGTTTTTTCTAATCTATAAGCTTCCTAAAGAAGAGGGTAGAGTACTAAAAGAGTTTATTTAGGAAAATTTATAAAAGGGATATATTAGACCATCGCAGTTATTAGTAAGATATCCAGTACTATTTATACTAAAGAAAAATGGTAAACTAAGGCTGTGTATTAACTATAGATAGTTAAATAGCATTACTAGAAAGGATAGGTATCCTTTACCCTTAATTAGCGAAATCTAAGATAGGATAGGTAATGTGTAAATCTTTATAAAGATAGATCTAAGATAGGCGTACTATTAGATTAGGATTAAGGAAGGTAATAAATAAAAGGCAGCCTTTAGGTTAAAGGAAGGACTGTATAAACTATTAGTTATATAATTTAGGCTTATAAACGTACTAGTAATATTCTAGAAGCGAATTAATAATATATTAGGAGAGCACTTGGATGAATTTATTATGGTATATTTTAATATTATTATTATCTACTTAATAAACGAGGAAGAGTATGGAGAATACGTTAAATGGGTTTTAAAGAGACTATAAGAGGAATAGATGCTAGTAGTAATTAAGAAATGCGAGTTCTTTACTAGGAAGACCGATTTTGTTAGATTTATTATTAAACTAGGCCAACTTAGTATAGACCTAAAGAAGATTAAGGCTATAGTGAATTGGTAAAAACTAGAGAACGTTATATAGTTGAGATTATTCCTAGGGTTTTGCAATTACTGTAGAAGGTTTATAGCGTAATGGTTAAAGGATATTAAGCCATTTACGCGGTTAATAAAGAAAAAAGAACTATAGATATGGGGATAGGAATAATAAGAACTATTTAAGGAAGTTAAGGGATTGTTTACCTAAGAGCTAGTTCTTAAAATCTATTAGCTAGGTCTAGAGACGGTTATAGAAACAGATATATTAGACTTTGTACTAGGAGTATGTTTTATATAAAAGTATCTAGATAGATGGTATCTAGTGGTATACTATAGTCGGAAGATAACACTACTAGAGTTGAACTATAACATTTATAATAAAGAGTTACTAGGTATAGTTGCAGCATTAAAGAAATAGAGAGCATTCTTATAAGGCATAGAGAAACTATTTATAATTAAGATAGATTATAAGAACCTAATAGGATTCCTAACGATAAAGGAACTTAACTAAAAATAGGTTAGATAGGCAGAGATACTTATAGAATACTATTTTAAGATTTAGTATACTAAGGGTATAGACAACACGCGAGCCGATGTGTTAAGTTAAAAAGCTAAACTATAGAATGATAAAAAGCCATTAGGGGCTTTATTGCGAAAAGATATAGATAGACTAATTAGATACAATTATCCGAAAATTATAGCAACTTAGGAAGAAGAATTAGAGAAAGTTTATAAGTTACTAGAAAGCTTTTGGGTATAAAAAATTCTAGAAGTATAGCTAGAAGATCTATAAATAGATATATATAAAAACTAAGAAGTAAAGTATATCCCAAGAAGCATAGTAGAGTAATTTATAGAAGATTTCTATAAAGGACTAACTTAAGGATATAACGGAGCTATAGGCTTAGTGTTAAGACTCTAGGAGGAGTATATTATTAATAGAATCTAAAGGATAGCTAGGAAGGTTACTAGAGAGTGTTTAGATTATTAAAGAAATAAATTAACGAGGTATAAGCTATATAGAGGGCTATAACCTATTAAAATACTAGAGAGACTATGGGAAGTTATATTATAGGACTTTATTATTAAGTTACTAAAATTAAGAAATCCTATTACTAAATAAGACCATAACGCAATCTTAGTAATAGTAGATAAGCTTATAAAGTGGGGATACTTTATAGCGTGTATAGAAGAAATATTAGTAGAGGATGTTACTAGAATCTATATTAAAGAAGTGTTTGTAAGATATAGAGCACTAAGTAAAATTATATTAGATAGAGATCTAAGATTTATAGTAGTATTTTGGGAGGTATTCTTAGCGGAGTAAGGAGTTTAAGTAGTAACTTTTACCGCATATTATCCGCAAATAGACGGTTAAATAGAAAGATTAAACTAGACACTAGAGTAGTATTTAAGGCACTATATTAATTACGTATAGAATAATTAGGTATTACTGTTACCAGTTATATAGTTTGTATATAATGTAATACTATAAAAAGGAATAGGTATATTACTATTTAAGGCGAATTATAGATACGAGCTAAGAATATCGTTATTACTACGTTAAGTAAAGAAAACGAGTAGTATAGCTAAGTAAAGGATAGAGATATTAATGAATCTTTATAAGAACCTTATGGAAACAGCTAAGGTAGTATAGTAAAGAATGAAGAAATACTACGACGCTAAGAGATCTAAGGGACTAGATCTTAAGGAGGGGGATAAAGTATGGCTACTATATAAAAATTTCAAGAGTTAACGACTAAGCAAGAAGTTGGACTATGTTAGATTAGGACCTTTCGAAATTATATAAAGAATTTCACCGGTTATATTTAAGTTAAACCTACTAGCTAAGATAAAAATCTACCCTATATAGTATATTGTAATGCTAGAGCCAGTATATAGAGATGTTAAGCTACTAGTTTATAAAGCAGACACGTATAGAGGACGAGAAGAGGATAAATAGCAAGTTTTAAAGATTATTAGTTATAAGGATGTTAATAATAAAATATAGTATAAGGTTAAGTGGATAAGCTATAATAAGACTACCTAGGAATTACTAGAGAATTTAAGGAATGCTATAGGAAAGGTATAGGAGTATCGGAAGAAAACAGGTTAGGTAATATTAAAGAAGGATTGCTAAAAAATAAGTTACCTAAGGGGGACCTAGGAAGAGCGACTACTAAATTACTTAGAGTTATTCCCTTTATAGGAGGAGAGTTAGTTTTCTTATTACTAAGTTCCTATAGACCTTATTTTATAAGTTTCTACTCCTTAGAACGCACCTTTTTATAAACCCGTTTAAGACGTAAAAGATAAGTAGAGGCTAAAAGACGAGTTTTAAGGGCACGCTGTTAAGTAGCCGCAGCCTTTTATTCCGCCTCTTGCGATCGCCGCAATTTATTAAAAGCGCTTAAGAGCTTACCGTTAAGCTTTATAGTAGTAGATTAAATATAAAACCCTATAACAAATTACTTAGGGAACTTATAGACTATTAAGAGTTATAGGATACGTATACTTAGTATTAGATATAAAGTAAACGTTATAAGATAAATAAATATTCGCTTTAGTGCACTCTAAATATAAAGAGGGTTGCTAAGATAAAGGACTCGCCAGCGTAATGTAAACTAACCCCTCTTTCGCATAACAAGAATATAGAGATGGTATTATTTTACCTAGCGACAGTATAGTAGTAATAGTGTAAGCACGTTAGACTGTGGACGAAAGGGAGATTACTTTAGGTATAATAAGTAACGATGTTAACTAAATTAATTAAACGGATATTATACCTCTAGTAAACAACTTAGAGATATTTAGGATCTTTAAGGACGAAGATAGAGAGGAGGGAGATAGTGTTATGGATGCTTTAAGTATAATATTATAACTACTTAAAGAGGAGTTAGAGGAAGCTAGTTGGTTAATATAAGCACGGTTTAGGATAGATCCGGTAAAACTATATAATAAGGAATGGTAACTAAGTTATATAATATAATCTATATAATCTGTATAATTTATATAATCTGTAATAAAGCAGATAGAGTATACGTATATTATATATGAGAAGGATTTTATAGGAGTACGGTTGTGTATTTAAGGACCCTTAGTCCCTACTTAGGTAGTTCCTTCTTTATAGTAATTCTTAGAATATAATTAGAGTTAATCTATTAGGCAACTACTCCACTAGTTATTATCACGTTGTTAACTTTTATACTTACATTTCCTACACACCTAGCCCAATAACGAGCCCACTGTAGTTCTTGCTACAAGGTTCCGTTACACTATATCTATAAGCCCCGCCTTAACTTTATTAAAGACGGCCCTTTAAAAAAGCTTTTAAAGCTATGCCAGTTATATCAGTTAAAGGCGCATCTTCCCTATATATTACTTCTGCTCCTACTTACTTTTCTAAATCTCTAAATATAATTTAAATAAGCGGAGAGCTCTTATAGAGTTAGGTTCTACTACTAAGAATTATCCTATAAGGCGCTAGCGAACTACTCTACCTAAAAACGATACCGAGAACGCCTTCCTACCTCGCGGCTAGAATAGCTAAGATACCCCTAAAATAGCTTAACGGCGGAAGATAATTAGGGCAATATAATAGGAGCACCGCATTCTTAATTAGTGGGGTAAAACTTACTCTCCTACTCCTCTGCTATATACTATAGATAAAGCTTCGTATAGAAGGGGCGCTCTATATAGCCTAAATACGTCCTTACCGGAACTAGCTCCTATACCTACTCTACCGCTAATACCTACTCTACCGCTAATACCTACTCTACCGCTAATACCTACTCTACCGCTAATACCACCTTTCTCGCGGCAAGCTCCAACTACGGCTATACTACTACCTATTTCGGCTATTAACTGGGAGTGAATTAAGAAGTTTAGGAGTATACTATAGGCTAAATATATAGAGACGTGTATTCGTTATAAGGAGTAGTAGTTTTAAATAGGCCTAGCTACGGAGGGTAACAATATAGGTATATATAAAGCCTATATTAAAGACGCCCTTAAGAATCTAACCCTTTTTCTCCTATTTAATAAAAGCAACGGGCTTGATCTGGGGCCTATTTCTGGCTTCCTACCTATACTTACCGCGGTAGAGGAGCTTCTAATTACGCGCGTATACGTTTATCTATAAGTTATGCGTATACATAGCCAGCAACACCGCTATACTAGTTATGTCTACTACTTTGGCTAGAATATACCAAAGACTTAGAGGTAGCTACTATAGCTACCTACTAAGCTTAATATACTGGTCGTAAAGCCTACGGTAGTAAAGGGTAGTAAATACCTAAGTTAGCGGTTTACTAAGTGGTATACCATAAGGCGCTTTACTATAGTATAGTGGCTCTACTTTCTAAAGGTTAATTATTTTAATTATCGCGACGTTAAAATATATAGCACCCGGCTTACCAGTTTACCTAAAAATGGCTCTATATTAGATTAGCTACCTTATATTAATAAGTTAGAGTCTAATTCTAGTGGCCCAACGGCTTACCCTACTACTCCTATATAATATTGTACAATTACAGCACCTATCATACTAACCGCGTGCCTACGCGTTCGGTACGCCAGGTACGCGTTTACGCGTTCAGTGCACCAACCACTCACTTACGCGTCTAGTGCACTCCTAAAGCACTGACTAATTAGGGGGAGGTCGCATCAGTATATAGACCACGTAGTCTGCTTTAATACAAGAGACAGTTACTACCATCCCAAAGAGCATACAATACTATACGTATTTCGTGCCCCGGGATATAACTTAACTGTATCATTAAATTAATATAAACACTAATTAGTAAGCGCGCACAGATTAGTAATTACTTAATACCTCCTACCGAGCGATATATACGACAGCAACCACCTATTTAGACTTCTAGTACGACCTACTAGAAGGTCGGAAGTCGGGGATTACGGACCTATCACTAACTCTATATACTTATTTAAGTCTTAGTACGGTTTACCGGAAGTTTATAGACGCGAATACAGACCTATACGGAAACCCCTACCCTCGACCTACCTTTAAACCTTAAACCCCTACTCCTACTACACCCTCCTTTAATACCTCCGACGTCTTTTTAGACCCCTTATAGAGACCCCCTACCCCTCTACAAACTACTACAAACTTATTAAGACCCCTTATGGATACCCTTACCCTTCTACAAACCACCATAGACCCGCTAACCGCTTTTACGGACCCTATAAGACCTCTACCACCCGCTACGTACTACACTATACTATATAGTATAGCAGATATTAGTAAGCAAGTTAGCGAAGGCTAAAAGAAGTAGAGCTAGGGAGTTAACCTTACGTCTACGAATAACGTTAACGACTATATTAATTTTAAAATCCTTAAATACGGATACTATAAGCTTCTAAACAACGACCTATAGGAGCAATATAAGGAAGACTTTACGGATTTTACAGAAGCTATTCTTAAGGCTTATAACCCTAATGCCATCCGTAACCTACGAACCCTTTTACGTTACCAAGGTGTATGGGTTAAAAAGGATAAATAAGTTACTGTTATATGGTCCTTATACAATACAATACAGAAGAAGGACTAAATAGAATAGACTAAAGAGGAAATCCTAGACCAGGTTAAAGCTATAAAAGAACTCTTTACTTCTTCTAAACTTAATATAATCGCTAGCCTTATACCTAACCCACTTAACCAAATTCGCCCCATAAACTAAAGCGGCTTTAGAATTAACCTCGCTAACTAAAATATACCCTACTCTTAAGTTACGGACCACGCTACGGATTATAATACCCCCGTAACCTAAAATACGGACTACAATACCCCTACAAACCAAAATACGGACCAAAACCCTCCCGCCACCTAAGCTATAGATCCGTAACCTACCCAAGTCACAGATCCGTAACCTATTTAAGTAAAGACCTATAGTAAGGAGCTAGCTAACTTAGCTAAGCTCTATACCAACGAATCTAAGTATAGCGGTAAAAACGATAACTTCAACTTTAAACTAACTATCTTTACGGACCTCTATTAAAAGGCTAACATTCTTAAACGGGAATTTAGCCAAGCCTACTCTACTATACTGCGTGGCCTAGCCCTTAACCACTACTACACTAACCTTAAGAGTAACCCCCTTAGTGTCTTCTTTAATAAGCTATATAAAGCTATACACAACTACTTTAAAGGGCCGGAATATAGGCGTAATATCCTTACCTAATAGAATGCGACTAAGCTACGGACCGTAATCAACAAGAATACCAAAAAGTTAACTACAAAATGCCTGTAAATTCTTATTAAAGACCTCCGGCACCTATAGTACGGCCTTAACATTAAGCTTTAAACGGACGACTTCCTATACAATAAGCTTATTATAGCTTGCTAAGAAGTAGAACCCTATAAATACGCCTATTATAAGCCCGTAGACACCGTAGCTGGCCTTATTAATAATTTACGGTCCTCTATTATAACGTACAAAGTTTTAAACCCGCTAGATAGTACTTAAGCCTTTATTACGGACCTGCAAAACCCGTAAACTAACTTAGACACCTACTTTACGGACCGCTGCTACCGCCAGCAGTACCCGTACTGACTAAGTCCCACCTATAACCCCCGCAGTAACTCCTGTACAAAAGTATACCCCTATAAATAAACTAGCTAGAAGTGCTTTATATGCGGTAAGGAAGAATATTAGTCTATAAAGCATACCTAGGAAGAACGCGATAAGTCTAAGAAGAGATTTAATAGATGGATTAACCAGTTTATCTTAGACTACAAAGGAGAGGAAGTAAAAGAGTTTCTTAATAAGTCAATAGAAGCCCTTATAATTAATTTTAACTTAGATACTTAGGAACAGAAGACCTTAGAGACGTTCTTAACTACTTTTGGACCTTTTACGGATAGCTAAGCCTTTAATATTACAACCGTATTAGCCAACCGCTCCTTTACACACTTAATTGCACCCGAAAACTAGCCCATAAGTACACCTGTTGGACCTATTACGGACGTTACGGACCCCGAATAGGACCTATTTGCATATATTACTACAAAACGCTACACCCCTAAAGAATTCTATGGCGTTATAATTAATATAGGTACCTCTAAGAAGTCTACTACAGGTTACGGACAATACCTTATATATAAAACCACCGTAAATAACAATACGGACATTAATACTATGTAAACTAGGGCCGTAAACGTCTAATTCGGCATTAGTTTAACCGCATTAATTAGATTAGTTAAAGTTAAGACTTTAATTAGCCCAGTTAACTTCTATATAGTAAAAGCGGACACCCCTTTCCTACTCTGCCTTACGGACATAGATAGACTATAGGTTTACTACAACAATGTTACAGATACCCTAATCGGCCCCACAACTGCCCTAAGAAGCAAGAATATTACCCTGTTAATTACACGACGATTTAGACACCCGTTCCTTATATAGGGAGAGACTTTACGGACCTATATTTAGAAATCTTTTAACTATAACCTATGCTACCTTACTAGTACGGAAATCCACCGCCTATACTACCGTTTCGGCCACCCGTTAGCCGAAAAGCTACATAGAGTCCTTAAACACTCTAGATATAATAATATCAATAGAAAGGTAATTAACCACCTAACTAAATACTGCTCTTTTTACCAGAAACACGGACGTTCCCTAGGTAGATTTAAGTTTACCCTTTATAAGGACCTTAACTTCAACCACTTAGTATACGTGGACATTATGTACATTAACGGCAGTCTAGTATTATATATAATTAACAAGGCAACCCGCTATTAAGCCGCCCGTTAGTTGTAAAATATATCTATAAAATATACTTAGGACATTTTACGGACCTGCTAGATTAATATATACCTTAAACCTCCTAAGTATATTACCCACGACGCTAGTAGGAACTTCATCAGTAAGGAATTTTAGCAGTATGCTACGGCCATAGCTATATCAACAAAAGCCGTTCCAGTTAAGGCGTATTAGTCCGTTGGGCTTATTAAGCGAGCTTATCTAGCTTTACGGAGAGCTTACCAGATTATTACGGATAAGTATAAGAATATCTAAAAGGAACTGGCTTTACAGATGGCCGTAAAAGCCGTTAACGACACTACTAGCCCTGACGGACTAGTACCTACCCTCTTAGTCTACGGAGCCTACCTAAGGATAAGCAAACTAGACCCCCCTACCCCGTCCGTTACAGATTAAGTAGCTATAATACGAAAGGCAATAGCCAAAATAGTTAAATTACGGGCCAAACAAACTGTTAATAACGCCCTATACTACCGCAACGGACCTAATACAACCCTAGTATATAACCTCCCGCTTAATTCTAAAGTCCTTATATAGCGTAAAAGCGGCAATTAGACTGGACCTTACCGTCTATTAGCCGTAGAAGACAAGACCTGCTGTGTATAGCTCCCTAGCAAACCAATAAGCTTTAGAAGCACATCCGTAAAACCCTATTTTCGGTCTAAAAATACTTATAACGTCGAGCTAGACGAACTAGAAGCACCTACCGAGCTAAACAAACTAGAAACACCTGCCGAATTAAATAAACTGGAAGCACCCTTACCTACCCCAGAGGTCCCCTAGAAACCCACTAAACCTACTAAACCTACTATAAAGTATGGCCGAGGACGCCCCTATAAGAACCCCATAATAAAGAATTATCTAACCTCCGTAGGTATATCTATAAAGCAATCTCCGCCTACAGATATATCAGTTCTAGTATAGGAAACCCCTTTTACGGACTTATAACGCAAAGAGATCAACGGACTACTTAAAAAGGGCGTCTTTGCGGTTATAACAGAGAGAGATGTTCCGTAAGGCGTCCGTATATTTAACTCGCGCTTTATTGATAAAATTAAGCACCCTAGTACTGATAAAGTCTTTAAAAAGTTAAGGCTTATTATATAAGCTTATAACAACTAGGAAAAGGACTTAGTCCTTATATAATTGCCTATAATCCAACGAGTTAGCCAACGGATTATACTTGTACTTATGCCCGGCCTATAGCAAAGTAAACCCGTAGCTCTTTACCTATGGGATATCTTATAAGCCTACGTATAATCTAATACCTACTTAAGTAGGGATATCTTTATACGACCACTACTAAAGCTTAATTTGTAACTAGGAACAATTTTACGGGTCATAAAACCACTTTACGGAGTGCTAGAAGCTAGAAACTACTGGTTTAAGACGTATTACTAATACTACGTCCGTAAACTCAAGATAGAGCAGTTAACCTATAACCCCTGCCTCCTATACACCCTATTAAACGGCCTCGGTATTATTGGACTCTAAATAAACGATACCCTCTTCTTAGCAGATTGGATATTTATAGACGCTAAAGAGACTAAACTATAAGAAGCTAAGTTCCTAGCAAAGCCGTAAGAGCAGTTAACTAAGTAGACTCTAATTAAGTTTAACGGAGGCTTAATTACACAAAGGGGCAACTTAATCTAGCTAACCTAGGAACGCTAAGCTTAAAACCTAAAGCCCGTTATAGTAAAGCCTACGGACCTTACTAGTTCCCACGGAGAGACCCATAAGACTGTAAATATAAAGGACTAATACGCTGCACAGCGTGCAAGAGGCGCCTATATTGCCACAGTCTGCTAACCCAAATCTGCCTACAACTTATCCTTTGCGGCCCAGGCAGTAGATCCGCAAGAAGAAAATATTAAGCAGCTTAATAAGCGCATTTAGTGGCAAATTAATAATGCAGTAAGGGGACTTACTTTTATACCACTAGACCTAAGTTCCCTTAGCTTACTGGCATTTATAGACGCCTCTTTTGCTAATAACAAAGACCTATTATCACAAATTGGCTTTGTAATTATACTTACGGACCATAATTAGGACGTAAATATACTACACTAGTCTTCAATTAAGTATAAATAAGTAACCCGTAGTGTACTAGCTTCTAAACTATATGCACTAGCTTATAGATTTAATATAGCAGCCGCAATTAAATTAACGGTTTAGAAGATTTTATAACTAGAGCAGTTACCCCTGGTTTTATACACCGATTTAAAGTCCCTTTACAACTACCTAGTTAAACTAGGTATAACACAGGAGAAGAGGCTTATGGTCGACCTAATGTGCTTACGTCAGGCCTACAAACGACGTAAGATTGTGGAGGTTAAATAAATCACCAGCGGAGACAACCTAGCGGACGCCATAACTAAGGCAAAGCCGTGTTAAGCCCTTAAAACCCTAATTAACACAAATAAGCTCAATATAAAGGTTATAGAATGGGTAGAACGAGACTAACGGAGCACTATGGTTTATTTACGGCCCGTCGGAAGGTCGTACGGTTTACTTTACGGACCGTAGGCAGGACTTACGGCCCGCTTAAAGTACCATTTAAAAGGCAGCCCAGAAGACACCTCGGGAGGGATCCCCTATGGATTTCTTATATATTTCTTTTATGTTTTACGGTTCCACTAGAGTAATTACGGAGGCTATACACAGGTGGTTTCATTTTTCAAGTACCGCCAGTGTACAATTACAGCACCTGTCGTACCGACCGCGTGCCTACGCGTTCGGTACGCCAGGTACGCGTTTACGCGTTCAGTGCACCAACCACTCGCTTACGCGTCTAGTGCACTCCTGAAGCACTAACTAATTAGGGGGAGGTCGCATCAGTATATAAACTACGTAGTCTGCTTCAATACAAGAGACAGTCACCACCATCCCAAAGAGCATACGATACTATACGTATTTCGTGCCCCGGGATATAACTCAACTGTATCATTAAATTGATACAAACAAACATCCTCCTACTATTAATCCTCTGCCTACTAAGCTTGGCAGTAATATACTGGATAGCGAATTTAATAACAATATATTAAATACTTTAGTTCCTAATCTAGTGCCTAACCTTAATAAATTAGAGCTTTTAGGTCGTAAGGTTTAATACTAATAAGTCCTATAAGTAGGCCTAGAGGTTCTTACTATATAATAGACACCTCTCTTTAAGCAATTAGCTAGTTTTATTATACGCGGCACCTTTTTTACTCTATTTCCTTATAGTAAAGTAGATTTTAATATACCACGAAGCCGTATGGTTACCCTAGCTGCGTACGCTAAGTATATGCTTAAGTATTAGGATAGTTAGTTTGGCCGCCACCCCTTATTTCGCTACTATGTGTTTAATCGGATTATAAGAGAGTAAGCCCTTAACGCCACCCGCTTCCTTTATAGCCGATTAGATAAGAATAGTCTATCTTTAAACGAGCTTAGTAATCTTATAAATAGCAGTAGAGGTAACTAGGTTTTAAATAAGATTATACGGTATATACGGAAGCTTAAGGGCACTAGACCTTACTAGAAGTAGAAGAGAAATAAGCTTATAGCTTATGCTAAAAATATTAAGAGCGGGTCTCTATTCTTTATACTTAGCGCTACTAATCTACATTGGTATAATCTACACTCTTATATACCTCTATTTAATGAATATAAGGCTACTAATAAGGCTTAGCGCTACCGGATTGCTTCTTAAAATCTTAATAATAATCTACATATTGCTGCTTACTAGCTATATCGCCGCTTTGATCTGTTTAGGAAGTATATGCTTATAGGTCTATTTAATAGCACTAACTTTTAGTCCTAATATAAGTGGTAGGTATAAGGTAGCGGCTATATATATAGCTTCTTATAAAGTTTAATAGCCCTAAAGCTAGATCTGTCAGCTAGTGTATTAAGGGCGGCTTTTACTAAGTACTGGGCTACTTTTATATCTGTAATAAATCCTAATTAATCTAGGCCTCCCAATCTTTAATATCCTTCTGCTTTTAGCTATAAAGAATAGCTTAATACTAGTAAGCTTCTTACTGCCTACCTTAATCGATTTTAGCGGCACCGTAATTATACCAAATCTTACTACTTAAGATTAAAGAAAGGCTCCACTAGAGTAAAGGAGTGCCGCTTCTACTTTCTACACTCTCTCCGTAATAAGGCCGCTGTATTAAAGGATTAAAATCTATATTACTAGACGTTCTATCTATAGCGTAATAATACAGCTATAATATTGGCGTGGATGGCAAATATTAATACGTTACCTACTATAAGTATATTAGTAATAGTCAACTATATAGGCAAATATTGCAGTAAGGAAGAGAAAAGGTTGACTTTTTACCAGAAGCTACTTTAATTAGTATAGTTGTACGCTAACTACCTTTATGCCTTTAGTTTGGTAATAGCTAGGTTTATAAATAAGCTTATTGCTAAACGCAATTAGTTAGCGTAGGAGGTATACTATCTACTTCTTAACATTCCACTTTATAAGGGCTCTAGGAATGTAGTAACTTTAAACTACCGCTAAAAGGATAATTAAAGCGCTACGTATAAGCTTAAAGATGGCCAACTAGGAGGATGCGGACTATCTAACTATAAGAAATATAAGCGCCGCCTAGATAAGGTAGAGGATATCACTTTCTTTAATTTCCTACTCTATTTTAATTACTCTACTTATAAGCATCGGCTAAGAGTAAAGCCTTAAGTTATATCGTACTTTCTGCGATATAAAGGCGATTTTTCCTATCTGTAGTATTCTAAGTTTTGCTATATAAAGCTTATTCTTTATTACCTATAAAGGGAGTATAAGGAAGTGGCTACTTATACTAATAGATTTGGGGCCCCTAATTATATGGCTTCCTATTAGGCTTATGTTAACTCTTATTAGCACCCGCTTAACTACTTCTACAATTAAAAACTAGAGAAAGGCCGTAAAACTGCTAATAATATTAATAAGTTTAAGGGCGATTTCGCAGATGACTTAGAGCTATACTAGTCTTTTAAGGCCCTATATGCCCGCGTCTAAAACACTAATAGAGTTGAAATTAAGGATCCTAATAGGCTTGGTAATAGGGAGCTTAATTATAACTACGACTAGGGTACGCATTGTGGTATATACCCGCAGCTTAATAATAGGACTTATTGGCAGGAAGTACGGTTATAGCCTCTACCGTTAAGCTACTTATCCTAAATAGTAACTCCGTCTTCCTTATAACCAGGCCAGCGTTATATTTATAACGCCGTAGTTAATTACTATAGGCAGATCTAATTAGGCCTTAGCCCCCCCCTATTGCGGATTAATATTAATAGAGAGGTAGGAACCAGTAAATCATATCTTATTACTGTTCTCTCTACTACGCTCTATACTATGGTAAGGAATAATAAGCCGTTGCTATTAGTTCGAGCCGCCCCTATTAGGGTAGCTGCCTTTAATATTAATAGTAGGACTATATATGATCTACTAAGGCTACCGGTAAATCGCCCCTTTAAGGAATTGCCTGCTGCTAGTCTTATACCTCTATAATAAGCTTTTAAGGATATTTATTATCTTATCCTTAATGAGAAATCTATAATTAGGCAAGTATATCTAGCCTAAATTAATCGCCGCCTCCGTTAGATCTACCCTATGCGTAACGACGACTATTTTAGAGGCTTAAACATCTTACTAGTAGGCGATTTCCATCAGCTTCCCCCTATAGGTTAGGCGGCCTTATATAATAATCTACCTACTAGCCTATTAGAGCTCGCTAGCTATAAAAAGGGAGCCTATAAGGTAATTAACCAAACTACTGTCCTAGATTAAGTTATGTGGTAGGGCGGTAATGACGCTAAAAGCTCTATATTTAGGACCGCCCTTATAGAGCTATATAGTAATTCTATAAGTAATTTAACCTAGAAGCTTCTTTTAACTAGGTATAAGTAGGGCCTATTTACTAATAAGGTTATAGGCTTTAATAACGTAATTCGGCTATATAGTATACGCGCTGCTATAGGTAAGTATAATACTACTTAGCTTTGCGACCTTTTACAGCTAGTAGTGGCTATTAAGTTAGTTAATACTGGTATAGGTGCGCAGAAGGCTACTCCTAATTAGTGCAATACTATAGAGAATCTAGCCCTATGTATTAGCGCGAAAGTAATACTAAGATAAAATATCTAGGTTAAACTAGGCTTAGTAAACGGTACTACTAGTATAGTTAAAGATATTATATAAAAGGAACACGCGGATATTAAAAATGATTAACCCCAGTTACTACTAATTGTGGTAGATAGGTATAACAAACCTACCCTATTTACTTGGTAGGATAGTAAGAAAGTTATCCCTATATTTTCCGTGCTTTATAAGTAGGAGGGTATAAAAGGCTCTTATTTACGGCGTTAATTTCCAGTTACTCTAGCTTTTACTCTTATAGTATATAAAAGCTAAGGCCTAATACTTAACCGGGTGGTTTTAGATATTAAGGAAAAGAATAAGACAGCTAGGCTAACTTATATAGCAATCTTACGAGTTAAGAAGCTTTTAGGGCTTATATTTAAACGTAGATTTAATAAGAAATAATTTTAGTTATCTATAAGTAAGGCTAAGGAGGTATAACAGGAAGATTTTATATGGAGGTAGCAGCAACTACTTACAAACGACTTTTCCTAAATAGGAAATTATGTACTAGCTTAGAGGTAAGCGGAGAATGTGGCATTTATCTTAGTTTCCTAACTTTTAAATAGCTAATCTATAAAATCTAATTTATCTAAATTTTAACCCCCCTATTTATCCTACCTTCTTATCGCCTTTAGAGCTGTTAGATATATATATAATGGTATATAGGGAGAATTAGCAGTATTACCGGATCAATATTACTGCTATCTATAGCGTTAATTAATTTTTAAAAATTTTAACTTTTTTTTTTATGGGCGGAAATGTTGCTTATATAATAAGTTACGTAATCTCTAAGAATGTATATTATTTCTAAATTAACGTCACTTAGTTATTGCAGTAGACCCTCTTAGTAAGATAATATTACCTAGTAGTGACTAAGGCGCCTTAACCTTACTACTACTCCTTTTATAGGCCTCCTCCCGTCTATAAATACTCCCTTTTTTATACCTTTTCTATTCTTCTTTATAGGGAGCTAGAGGTGCTCTAATACGCCTCCTTAGTCTTTATTAAGGGATTTATTAGTTAATATAGCGATATAGACAGTATTAGACGAGGAGATAATAGGTAAGGGAGAAGATAGAAAGGACGGATAAGCCTCTAGTAGGTGTTAGTTAAGTAACGTTAATAGCTATATTATAGCCGCCTAATCTCCTATACTTATAGGCCTCCTCCTATCTATAAATACTCCCTCCTCTATACCTTCCTCTCTTCTTTTCTTCTTCCTTATAGGAGCTAGAGGTGCTCTAATACTCCTTAGTCCCTACTAAGGGATCTATTAGTTAATATAGCAATATAGATAGTATCGGATAAGGAGATAATAGGTAAGAGAGAAGATAGGTAGGACAGAGGAGCCTCCGGTAGGTATTAGTCGAGTAATATTAATAGCTATATTATAGCCGCCTAATCTCCCATACTTATAGGCCTCCTCCTATCTATAAATACGCCCTCCTCTATACCTTTTTTTCCTCTTTTCTTCTTCCTTATAGGAGCTAAAGGTGCTCTAATACCCCTCCCTAGTCCCTATTAAGGGATTTATTAGTTAATATAGTAATATAAATAGTATTAGATAAGGAAACAACGGGTAAAAAAGAAGATAGGAAGGACAGATAAGCCTCTAGTAAGTATTAGTTAAGCAATATTAACGGCTAGTTTTTATTACCTAAAAATTGTGTTATATAATAATATTTAGGAATATAAATATATACCCCGTCCCGTATTCTACCACTATTAAATATTCTAGATTTCGTACTTAGAGCTACTTATAATAGGCATTCTTAAAATATCTACCTATTTAAAGCTCTATAATTAAATATTATTAACAGTTTATATAGGGGTTATTAATTAAGCTCCTAGGACACAATTTTTAAAGTTTAACACTATACCACTATTACGACCTTCTTATAGTGGCCAAGCCACCCCCAATCTCCTCCCCTCCCTCCCCTTTCTCCCTCCCTCCCTCCCTCCCTCCCTTCCTCTCTCTTATTGCTCGGCGCTAAGCTATTACGTTATTGCCGAGCTATTGCGTTATTATATATCCGAACTAGTAGGCAACAACGTAGTTAATTAATGCTACTATAGCCGCACCGCCTTTACCCGTTAGGGGAAGGGGTCTTAGTATACCGTTATATCTCTTTTTACACACGTATTTAATTAAGTTGGGGTAGTAAACTTTAATTCTAGCCATACAGCGATTTATTTATTAGGTATTAAAAATATTTAGTATATAAAGCTTTAAATTAAAATTATAATCTACTATATTAGATCCTACGTAGAGGGCTCTATATTAAAGCTCTACAGTTTAAATATATACTAGATTCGTGACCAATATGACCTTTAAGCTTAGTTCAAGTAGGGCGCCTCGGTTACTGCAGTATATACTTACCTAGCGATAACTAGGCGCCTTAGTCTTACTACTACTTCTAAATTAAGCAAAAGCTCTATATAGGGGGGTCCCAGGGTGTCTCCCCCTAGAAAACCTCATCTCTATATATATTAATTAAAGTCTATATAATAAAGCTCTAAATTACAAACTCGGGTCAAAATTTTAGTTGGGGCCCCAACTATCCGCATGTTAATACTAATAAACTAAATAGCTTATTTAAAATAACGCTATACGATGGAACTCACTATTTGTAGCTATTGGATGGTTCCTAAACTGCAAAGAACGCGTTAACGAATTTTTTACCTTATACGCTGCCCCAACCGGCTTAAAACCTCTTACTAAGCACGATAAGCTGAAACCTCGCCACTGGCTGGAGCTCGAATATCTTTATATACACCTGGAAAAGTTCTACGAGGCTACGCTTACCGTTAAGGGCAAATGGACAGACCTTGCAGATTATTTCTAGACGCTTGATTGGCTTCTTTGTGAGCTAGAGCAGATAAAGGAATACTTTGTCGATCTTGCTAAGAAGAAGAAGCGAAGCCTAGATGTTAAGACTTACACCTATCTAGCTGGCTGCGCTGAAGTGGCTTAGGCGAAGTGTAAGAAGTACTACCTTAAGGCAGATAACACGGTAGCGTACTACGCCGCGATCGTTTTGAATCCAATACTTAAGATGAGCTAGTTTAAGCAATAGTGGCGCGGCTACCCGGTAAAGGACGATTGGATTAACAGAGTCAAATCCTTAGTTGAGGAGCTCTATTTAACATATTAAGCTAACAAGCGTCCCTTATAGCTAGCGTCTTCCTTGCTTATAAGAGGCCGGTTACCTATAAAGCTAAAGAACTTAAAGTCGTTTACCGCCGCCCGAGCTTATAAGCGCCTTAAGGTTACTTACGAACCTACCGCTGCGGCCGAACCGTCCTTCCTTAATCACCTTATTAAATACCTTAAAACTGACGTCCTCTACCTTACCGATAGTGAGCTAAACGAATTTAACCTAGTTAAATACTGGAATAATTGGTATACAAGTCAACCAGAACTTGCCCGGTTCGCCTTTAATATCCTTACTATACCGCCGATGTCAGATGAATATAAGCGGCTATTCAGCAGCGCTAAGATACTGCTGGAGGACCGATGATTGCGGCTTAGGATGGACATAGTTGAAGTAAATAAGCTTCTGCGGCACTTATATGGGCCTCCACCACAGGGCGCCTTTAATGACGGTAATGTGGAAGTGGTGGAAGGTGTAGAGGAGCGTAATAAGATGGTTTTACTGGATAAATATAAGCTCGCGCAGGAAGTAATATCACTATCTTTAGCCGCTGCGGAGCAAGAGGCTATTAGGGCAGAAGATGACGCGGAGTAAGCAGCTGTCGCCGCAGGTAAAAAGCCGCTAGAAGAGACTCTTGCTGCTATTGAGGTCGACGACAACGCGTTGAGCGAGGTGATACCGCTTAAGGATAGCGACAATCCTGAAGAGGAGGACGAGGAGGACGAGCTAGAGGAGTAATATAGTTAATCTCATAATATTTGCTACCTACCACCTTCCTTAACCAACACCAAAATCGTGCCAAGACCTCTATACTGACAGCTGGATATCCAGCAGCGCTCCTGGAGCGCCGCCAAGGATTACATCAGCTGGCGTGGATTTGAAGGCTGCCGCCAATCCACGCCAATCCAGTTCCATCACTGTTCAACGGCCTGTGGTACCATTTTAGCTGACCAGGTGGCGGCCTCTTCGTCGGACATATCATTGTAAAACCATTCTTTGCCGTCAAGGACAGTGCCAAAACCTTCCTTTAAGATTATTAGCTTTGTCACTTGTTCGCTTTGAACTACAACATCTATTTTTGATCTGGAAATTCTGGTCCACCGTGGAAGAACTAGAGAGAAGGAAGTGCGATACCTCGAACTTAAGTAGGGACGGGTTTCCCAAAAACTTTTGGTTTACTGGGTCTGTAGGTGGGTTCAACGGATTGTTCTGTACCGTGGTTCCTTCGGGTAGCACGACCGAGGCGATGAAGATCATTCGTGTAACGCCCATATCTTCATTCAGCAAAGCTTAAGGCATAGTTTTCAGCTCACACCCATTCAGTTTTACTAGGGGATGTCTTCTGGGAGAATGAACATGTTATGAGTTCTGAATCACCCCAATACGAGCATCAAAGACATAGTGAAACTATAACCCGCAATCAAAAGAGCCAGATTTTTTTATTGAGGGGAAGTATAACCTTGAGGAGACGTTTGAGGAAACGAACCAACCTCCGGTTTTTCCCTCCTTCGCCCTGTCTTCCTTGCTCAACCCTCTCACTGCCTCGCAGCTCGGAGCGCCTCCGTAGCTGTGCATAATTACTGCAACATCCTCACCACTGTCCACGCATTTCGTAACAGTGTCCCGGATATGTGCGACATCGGGATCAAATGAAGTTACAACAGGCTTGCTTCCAGCGGAGGGCAGTGTGAGATTACAAACGTTGGTGAACCCGGCGGCTTGTAGAGCGTTAGCCAGTGGAACGAAGTGCTCGCCAGTATGGGAGGCGTCATGGACGATAACAAGAGTTGGGTTGGTCATAGTTTGTTAGGGGAATAGGCTGTTTTAGAGTAAGAATAGTAGAATAAGAAAAACCCTGAATAAGCAAAAGAATAGCCGTAAAAGGTGAGTGATAATAGCCTCAAGTGACGACTGGAGTGATTGACTTCGAAATCTTCTCTGTTCTAGACAAACCAACTCAAATGGCAGTGCAGAAATATGGCATGGTTTTCTTATTGATGGGGAAAGCACTTACTGGGTCTGGTGCGCGCCCGAAACGGTATATATAAGTGTGTTTGAATTTGTAATAGTCTCTTTACTCTATATAGAGACTTCAGGCTACCCCGCAATCACTTACGATAGTTGATGACGACAAGTTCTGGATAACAACTGTCTTTTATAAGCCCTAGTAATAATGGACCAACTAGGACATTGGTAAGTGTCCACTAATAGTAAAGGTGTGACGAATAGGATTGGATGTGACGCGTGATGCCCTACAACGCCCCCAAGCCTATTTCAATGGTTTTATTCGGGACGTGAGCACATCGTCGATTGCGCCACGGCGAATTAATCTAGCTCGAATTGAAATCCCATTTTCCTTACAGCTAAGTTCTGTTTTATAGAGGAATAGAACTCGGATCGGATATGCGTGCGGATCGGAGAAGGGTGGTTTCCGAATCCGATCCGTTTCTATCCGTAACATAATGGGTTTTGAACGAGCACTAGAATGGTACATAGGAGAAACTGTTTCCTTCAATTAAACACACTTTGGGTACATATTTGCGTCTTCAAACCAAGGTTCACTATTTGACACTAAGAAAATGGCTCCTGGCAAAGAGTTGAGAAGAGCAAGGGAGAAAGGAGGGAAGGAGCTGGAGATTACACCGTTGACTCAGGAGCTTGGTTGGCGTATCCGTGTTCAGTGTGAAACCCGCTGAACAACACATTATCCCTTCGGCTGGTGATGTCCTACGAGAGGTGGACCGTGCACACGCACAATGGTGATTGGGCATCTTGACTTGATTGCATTGGTTCTATTGGCGAAACTCTTATCGATAACCGTAGGACTAAATCACCAGCCGAAGGGATAGATTTCTAGATGGAGGCGAGGCGTCCGACTCATGTACTAGCTTACAAGAATTCCGGCGGACTGCGGAAGCTGAAAATGAACGGACTAATGCGGGAGAGCACAATGCCGTAAATAACTACAGCCGAACCACGAGACGTGAGCACATCGGTGATCAAGGCATTCGACCTCACGGAGGCACAGTATTTCTGGCGTCTTCGCCGCAGTCAATGCTTCTGGTGGCGGGGGGCGGCTTGATGGCCGTGATGTTAGAAGGCGCTTATGCAGAGTTCGAGTGAGTCGAGTTGGTAGTCATTTGTGAAGAAGTCTGAGATAAGGCGGAAACCATCGTTTGAGCAGATACGTCCCAATTTCACGTGATGCAGATCTTCCCCGATTTTATCACAACAATCACCTCTCTCATGTTAACTCCGGATTTTCTCCCAACATCCTTCGGAAAGAAACTCCGCATCTGCCTAAAATTAGCGAGAGCATTATCACTATCATATGATTACTAATCTATGGATAGCACGTCAGGAGACATAACTCGAAATCGTTTCTATAATATTGATTTTTGACTGTTGACCCGCCAAGAAAATCCAATCTTGGTCTAAAAACTAGGCCGGCTGAGAACACTAGAGAAATGAAACTGATCCGAGGAAGTGGAGTTGATACTGCCTAGATCGGACTCCTGGTTTGCGAGAGCATCGCTAATATTAATTGCAGATATGGATATCATGATGATTGAAATATCTACTAAACTACTCATTGCTATACATGAAAAGATCAAATACTGGTCAAAATACCAATACTCGACATACTACATGTGCTACTAACGCGCTCAGAAAAACAGAATATACAGAGATGGTCCATGCCAATCGCGATCCTTCGCAGGTATCAATATCCCGTTCCCAGCCAGTGTCTACCAATATCCATAAAATCCTCCCACGCCTAAAAAATGCAGTCCAATTACAATCCTGTTAAATAGGTTCCCAGTACCATCTAACTGTATTTTCCTTAGTCGTAATACCCAGTGAACTCCTAGCGGGGCTGATGTAATGCCCGCCTCCCATTCCTGTTACCTGTAAACCGTCTACCATACAGCCAGACCAGAATCATTTGACGTCACCGTTAGACCCAATTTCGTAAGTCATTCCAGGTGCTTGAAACTCTGAACGGGAAGTTCCTTTCGGTGTTAGTGTGGTATCCGAAGCCGCAATCGAAGCCGTATCCGAAATTGAATCCACGAGCTTGTAAAGACCGGCCTCTTCGTCCTGGTCCTCTTCGTTGTTTCTAAATCCCGGCCGCCGTCTCTCTTCCTTCATGAAAAAGCTTGGTATCCATCCAATGAAGGCGATGCCAGCGCACGCCCACCACGACAACCCAGAATATCCAATGCTTTGACCCATACTTTGAACCATGCCAGATAATGTAGGACCAAAGCCTCTGCATATACTAGCGGAGGACGCTGCAGTGCCATTTAGAGTGCCCAGAACCTTCTTAGATGGTGCAGAGTTGGCCAACATAATTGCGAGTGATGGATAGGCTAGAGACTGTGCAGTGACTTTCCATGCCAAAATTAGATAAACTCCCGGCATGCGAAAATCCTCAGGGAGAAGAGCCAGGTACGGTGTGAAGAAATAAAGGAATGGATATGCTGTAATCACAAGCCAGAATGTGCGAAGGCTGCCCAGTCTTCGGCTGACGATAGGGAAAACAAAGATCTGAGCAATCATTTGGAGGAAACCCTGCACGGAAAGAATGAAGCCGATGGTCTTTGTAGAGAAGGCAAAGCCGCCAGTAAATTTGAATGGTAGGTTGGGTGCCTCGTTGGATTCGGGCAGGGACATTAAAATCGGCATTAATTGTTCGAATGATATAGTGTGGCTGCCCACCTAGTTAGCTCTAATATTTGAGTAGATGACTGGAAACACTTACAAAGCTAGGACACCGTAACCGACGATGTTCAAAATAACCTGCTTGGTGAACGCATCTCGCCAAGAAAGTGGCTCTTCTCTAGTCTTTTCTGACGAATCAATACGGTAAGATGGAGGCTCTGCTATTGCAGGTTCGGAACCACTTAGTGTTGGAGAATTTTCTGTGCTTTGATAGGCAGGCAATCCATCGTCTGCCAGCATGGAAAGCGTCTCCTCAAAATATCCATCCTTAGCGCTCACTGGCTCAACTCCGCTCTTCCACAGCTTTCCAAGTATCCATTTCCCAAGTTCCAAGCCGGCGTCTCGTTCATGTTTCTTATCTTCGTGAGTCTCTTCAAGAAATAAAATCCCTACAGCAAGTCCAATAATAACGACAATTGTGCAGACGACATTCGGTAGAAGGTATGGATAGGTGTCCCAGATAGAGCCAGGTAGAAATCTAGAGGGGTAGTTTTTCACAGGTTCCGCAAGCGTTCCACCTAATCCAGAACCAATGATAGAGCTATCGAGTAATAAGCGAGTGCTTCTCAAGAGCAGATAGGGATACTGCATACCCAAGGCACCAAACAAACGGCATGATCGAGTAAGCGCGGGCTGTAGATTACCTGGTCAGAATCACGGTCTCATACAAGATAGTCACAAAATGTGCTTACGTTGATGTGCCTCCACAGTTACTACTTCTGCTACCGTCGTTTGCAGGACACCAATATTGCTAACAAACCCACGTTAGAACGCTTTCTTTTAGTAGGATACGCGAATTAAAGAATTATCTCACCCATTGAGCAATCCACCTAAAGCACGCGCAAGCAATGCTACTGGTAGATTTGGAGCAAACCCAAAGACAATCATACTTAGACCAGTGCCAGCCAAACCACCAAGCAGAACAGGTTTTCGGCCAACTCGATCACTCAACTGTCCCCAAAGGACTCCAGTGGCACATTCTGCAAATGCAAAAGCAGAAGTGACCATGCCGACATACATGGCAATTTGCGCCTTGTCATCTGTGACATTGAAGGAGGAAACCATGTAATAAACATAGGGAAAGATAGACATGAACGCGATGGGTTCGCATATGCGGCACATTGCTACAGAGGTTAGCCATTGAGGTGCTCCTCCCCAAAGAACAAAAGCAATTTCTTCAAAGTAACGGCATACCCAGTACAGCTAATTGTTTGGTGGGGAACAGAGCTTTGCCATTCATAATGGCACAAGCCCCTCGGGCGCAAACCTTTGGAGGCATGGCTCGAAAGAGTGAAGCAGGACAGAGGAGAATAAGCTTTCCAGATTGTCTGTTAGATGGAGGAATTGATGGTTATAAGTGGTGATCGGCCAAAAAGTAGCGCATTCACCCACGTTCCAGTGGTGTCCTAAAGAAGGGTCCGTTTGATATTGAGGCGGGCGTTCCCAGAAACAAAGAGACCAGATTAAAGTGGCGTACTGTAGGCGGCTGGCCTGCTGCGATGACAAGGATGCTCGCGGCGAGGAGGGGGCGGAGGATGGCAGCGGTGATTGTGATTGTGATTACTCTTAACATGCACTCGGAGCGGATAGGGACACCGGGGAGAGAGGGCAGAAGTAATAAAAGGCCCAAATATTCGGCCTTGACGCTTGAAATTCATGTTCCATAAGCGGTGCTGTGCTGGCGGCATATCTGCTGCTCGACGGTGACTCCATGATGACTTCTACGAGTGGAGCAAGCGTGTCCGCCCAAGGCGGCGAGCACATCGAGATGCACGCTTTGGGCTTTGGCTGGCCCCTGGCCCCTGAGTGCATGGTGCGAAGGGTCTGTAGCATAGTCTATTTGGCGTGGTGGTAGACTTGGAACCGTGGCAGTGGGCGTGCTAGATGCGGACCAGGAAAGGCGCATCAGGGCAGCAGAATCGGTCTTTGGGAGGCGCTGGCAAGCTGGTATGACATGACCTCGAAAGGCGATCATTTCGATCCCGGCAAAAGTTTGGTGGGCTGCCTTAGCGCAGCATGCTTGAAGGCGCATCCGTTTCCGCGGGTTTGGCCATTTTGCTTTGACAAGACCGCCCGGCAGAACGCCAGAACCACCCGCTAATCCGGTCCCAGCAACTCTCCCTGCTCAAGGTGCGAGTGTCCATTGCTCGAGACATGAAAGTCACCCACATCCCCATCCCCACCGCGGCGGTGGTGTGCCGGTAGGAATGTTGACGCGGCGCCGCTGACGGTTACAAGTACCTGTTTCGGCTTCTGGCCCATCTTCCCCGATGGCAATTTGTCCCCAGAGCCATCTATCCTGAATAATACTGTCCACATGTCAGGGGAAGGAGCCATCCTCGGCCGGACGATCGAGGCAATGGACGGCTGGCGAGTCAGTGTCGGCCCGCAAATTCTGGAGAACGTCCAAGCGGGCAAATAATGTGCTCTCTTCTCCTGATTTACGGCAGCTGTGCGAGGCAAATGGGAGCGTAGAACACCCGATCGCACAAATGGCGGTGAAATAATAGTGGAAAAGTGAAAAAGTGACCATACAAATAAGAAATGCCCGTCGCCAGGTTCTCCGGCAGAAGGCATTCTCAAGATGTCTGCGTCAGCTGGCCCAAGTTGTCAATTGGGCGACTCAGGAGGCATGATGTGATGATGCAAGAGCGTCTATCTAGCATGCCCTTGCCGTTCATTAGTACATGACGTCTCTTGTCTCTGGCTGGCCGCGTAAGGTCAACAACATAACACCGCGGTGCCCCGTCTGCCTCGTCTGCCCCGTCTGCCCCGTCTGCCCCGTCTGACTGTCGAGACGACACCGGTAGGAACCGGCAAAGCGGGTCGCAAGCGCCCAAAAGGCCATCAGCTGACTCTTGCGGGCTCGCCGTGAATCGTGGAACGGGGCGCAAATCGCCCAGCGTGGGTCCGGGAGGCCTTCCGTCGCGTGTCGCCAGCTGAATGAGCAGTCGGGCGGCTTGGAGTGGTTGCCGACGCTGGCCAGGAAAATGCAAAGCATAATGGCCGTTTTGGTCTCTACAGAGCTGCACCCAAGTTTGCATCCGATGCGGCGGTGAGGCAGGAGGTAAGGCTGGAGCTGCAATTGGTCGAGCGTGGCTTGCATATCCCCACGCGAGATTGACAGGGTCCACAGAAAGCTTTGAGACGACCACCAGGCCGCTTAGGGCGGCGCAGGTCTGTCATGAGTGTGCCATGCGTGTGCCATGCTTTCTCGGCCGTAATGCTAGGAATCTGCGTCTGCGGGCTGTGATTGCTCGCGCCGAGGGGCATCGACATCAAGCGCCTGCACCATCAGCACCGCCGTTGCGTCCGGGCTTTTCTTTCCCAGGGCCCGCATTGAGCGGCGAGCAGGTGACCTGACCAGCTCCCGGCAGTCTGGTAACAGATTTCTCCGATGTGATCGTCCACTACTTCAATTCGAACGTCACATTTACAAACGCAAAACACCGCACTCCATTGTAAAACACGACTTTCGCCCGGCCGCACGCCGCAATTGCTCTGTCTTGGATCCTACTCTCTCTGCGCCCATGTATTGATGCCCCGGGCGCCGACCGCGTGCCAGCACATTTCCCTTCAGTTCCACAGCAGGAACATTGGTTATGTCGTGGGCACATTGGCGACTTGGCGGATGAGCAAATTGGCAAATTGGCAAATTGGCAGCAACGTCCACCGCCCAGTGGATGTGCTGATGCAGTGCTGCACGGAGCCCCGTTCCGCCGCCGCTCTTCCGCTCCCATCGCAGCGGAAGAATTGTTGCACAAACGGCCAACGGGCGCCGATGCACTGGGCACGAGGCTCCATCTGGCAAATGCTCGCAGGGCGGGAATCAGACTTCCGCCCTGGAGATATGGGCCCCTCCTGAGAAATCGCGATCACGATGGGCTAAACTAGTGGGCCACGGGAACACGACAGGAGGGCCTTGGGCTTTGTCGGAATGCTTTGTCCAATCCCATCTAACAATTCGTTCTGTGAAAGGCCGGCCAATTCGCACATCCAAAGCCTTTTTGGAATGCACTGCTGCCTTAATGGATAATTATAAGGACTTGACTCCGCTAGGTCCCGTGGTCAGCCTGCAGATCACGTCGTACAAACGCTATTCCCTTCACGAAAAACAAAATGAAGCTTGCCCCCTCGTATGCACTGTGACAATATCTAAAACTCGCAAGAACTTGCTTTTTCACCGGTCAGAGTATGCCACGTCTGTATGGATCATGTGTTCTTTAGTCTGAATTGCCCGCCGGTGAATATATTGAAACTCATGGTATTGGCGAAGCACACAACCGTATTGATACCATTCGGTGCGTAACTGGTGTTGAGTAATTTTTGCCGATTCTGTACAGAAACCCATTGCTGCGCTTAGTCATCATGGGTCGACCAACTCCCCTCCATTCTTCGAAACTGTATCAAGCTGATAAGATACGCCAATATGCCTCTTCCAGAAGCCTATCCTGGTCTCCTGTCCTTCCGGAAGCAAAACTTGCTTGTGGAATTGTAGGTTGCTAGTTCCGGCCCTACCATCCTCCCATCTGACATCCTATTAGCTCTAGCTTACGACACGCTCGTCTGGACGGTGTCTTCGTGAGCATCACCCCAGGAGATCCAGCTCTGTGGGTAGGAGTCATATTCGTTCGCAAAGGTACTCTCCACAAGAAAAAACCGTGTAGCTTTCGGATGATTGCATGAGTTTCCAACTGTTATGACTCGCCTCTAGCATCCCACCTCTTCTGGTCGTGATCAAGAAAATGCGTTCATGATTCAATCTCCGTGGTAAAATCAACTGACTTCTTTCGGTGAAGGTCCCTATTCTCCCGCAGTTCTGCGCTTCCAGATATCATTCCCTCCAACTTACCCCGCTCTGCCTCCGCTTGTGACGTTCTCCATTGATGTTTTCCACCCTCTTCTCACACCGCTTACAACTTACACCTACACAACCGGCTCATCTGACACAGATACCGTGAGTGCCACTGATGAGGAGCGATTACCTCCTGGGGGCTTCAGCTTACGTCATGGATTTCCGCATTGGTTCGGACGAGCTCGGAGGAGCGCCACTAGCTCCCGTAATGTTAGTGGCTCTGGAGTCGGCACTCCCTCACGAAGTCAGACACCAGTAACCCCGGAACCGAAGGCAAACACTATAACTAGTTCGGTTCTGTCATGCATTCCCATAAACACAGGTGGAGGTATTTCTGTCGCTGCGATACTGCAGTATATCCAATCAACGTTTAGTGACGAGTACATTTTGGACTCCATCCCACTAGAGGCCGCAGCAAATCCGGGGGCCTATCATGCATGGCGCACCTATAGAGCAGAGATTCTGCGGTCACAGCTGCCTCCTTCGCCAAACTCACCGTCAGCAGAGTCACAAACCAGTAGTGTCGGAGTTTCATCAACTGGGAGTCGTACGTCGGAAGGATCCGTGATCGGTAGAACTCGTCGTCCTGGAGAATGGAATTGGGAAGGAGTGTGGGAGGAGCGAGTTAAGAAAGCTATTAAAGCAAGTTTGTCAGAACCTGTACTTTATGGTGGTATTAGTGGAGGGGAAGATGTGGTATGGTATACGCACCCTTCAGATATTCTTAATGTGCTCACAAGAGGTAGATTCGATTTTTAGATGTGGATGACGAGTCCATCGACAAGATGAGAAAACAATTGCGTGTAGTATCAACAAAATTTACCGGAGCTTAAAATACGTGTTGCAGCAAAATAAATAGACTTTAGGTCCAGGCGTACTTGATAACCTGCGGGACAGGTAAGGGAAGTACGTAAAGACTTACGGAAGGGGCATCCCTCTCTACTTGAAGGAAGTAGAGGTGAAGTGGTACTTTCTGTCCATCAGCTCACACTAGAACTGGGAGGTGTCTAATGTAGCTTCCGCTTTTTGATACCCAGCTTCCTTAGGTTTCTTAAAAATTGATTTTGGTCATACAAGTTCATTGTTCACTCAGTCACAAATATCTCAGTTCTCATTCAGGTTCCTGTCGAGCTTTGACACAGCCGTGCTCAAGCCCATTACGCCTAGGCCACAGGAACTCGAAACACACGCTTTAGTTCTTGTGCCTGTTGTTCTCGTCATCCTCCTTCTCTGCGCAGCAATCTTCATTGCTTCCAAATTCCAATCAATCAAAGGTCGTCTATCGAAGATTCTCGCTGTTGTAGACAATCGTCCCGAAAAGCGCAATAGAGTTTCACCCCTCAGCGCAAGAGATTCTTGCGAGCCCACTGAGCAAAACATCCCAGTAGATCGGGAAGCTGTCCTTCGTGTCAAGATTCGGTATAACCTATGTCTGGCCTGTATATTATCATTGAGAACTGACAGATCAGACATGTTACAATCCGGAGGGCTCGCAGTTGCCCCTCCCGGCCAGCTTCATCCACAACCTCTACGTTTCGTTAAGCATAAGCCTTTAAGAGGAGTTGTGCATTCCCAACGAATCTCTACCACACTGTTACGAAACCAAGGACGAGATGGCTCTGTCGGAGGCC
>Ga0307515_10002563_pt1 | contig 39211 bp, 24 predicted proteins | sample 17_EM_MG_FD_194513 | JGI IMG/M metagenome (GOLD analysis project Ga0307515, IMG submission 194513) | Populus trichocarpa ectomycorrhiza microbial communities from riparian zone in the Pacific Northwest, United States - 17_EM | ecosystem: Host-associated > Plants > Roots > Unclassified | place... | reverse complement strand
TAGCACGACACACCGCCTTTTAAATGTATGTGTTACTTTAATTTTGGCAGAACAACAAAACTTTACTTAAAATAGCAGGCGGTACGCTAGCGCGGTCATAACTCAGGGAGCGGTCATAACCCCGTTACCTACGTTAGCGATACTTGAACGCGTCGTTGAAGTTCAGAAGGTGCTTGCAGAGGACCATCCAAGTCGGTTAGCATCACAACACGCGCTTCGAAGGCTCATACCGTGATTGATAAGTTACTCCCCCCTGTCAATGCTATTTCTTCTGTATTTAATATGCTTAATCTATTCACTCGCTCGCAGAGATAGAGATATATTCTGAATAGTGTATTGTATTGGGGGGTGTAGGCCCGAGGAGAGGGTAATCATCTTAGCCTGCTGTATTGCATAGTAGGTTCCCTACTGTCTCAAGCAGTGGTAGATGATTACACACTCATTGCCCCAAACAACGCGTACCGTTAGGACCTAACGGTACAAGGCCTGCGCCCAACAACCAATATAGAAGTAGGAATATATCTCGTCTTTTTTGCGCCCGTAGGGTATCATTAAAAGACCGTTCAGGTAACCCAGAACCTAGGTAGTCTCGAAGGCTATTAACAACGCCCTAATAACGCGTACCTAGCGGTACAAGACCTGCGCCCAATAACCAATATAGAGTAGGAATATATGTCGTCTCTTTGCGCCCATAGAGTATCATCAAAAACCGTTCGGGTAGGTAATATCGAAGGCTATCAACGACGACGACGTAGTAAGGATAAAGCTGGAAAGCGTCAATTCAAAACCTGTTTAAAAACCCTATGGGAAAAATTGTCAGGAAAGACTACTTATCAACAGCTGTGGAAAGACGCGAAACTGTCGCGATCCTCCAAGGGGTAAGACGTTTTATCGCGACGACAACACAACGCCGTACGGCATAGTATTATCAAGGCTATAAGACGAATGAACAACAAAATCTCTATCAAATAAGCCTTATTTCAAAGCGAAAAGCCGAAAGGCTGATTGTGATAGATATTGATGTTGCTGTTCGGAGGAGGCGTGGTGGCTTCGCTTTGAATAGACATTTTTATTCATGAATTTTCTATAATATAGAGGGCTCGAAGAGACACCCCTGCATAACGGTCTCAGATGCAAATCCGTTTCTACAATCTTTTGTGAGATTTATGTGCTAGCTGCTATTTTAATCCACAGGGAAGTCATATGGAGCTGTTGAGGAGGATTTGAGGAAGCTAGAGGTCTGACCATCAAACCTACCCAAGCGACTGCTCTAGAAATGGAAACTTAGTCGCGGCCCAAGAGTTCCTACATGCTGCCGAAAGGTTCAACTTTTGCGGGGGTTATTTCCGTAGACCGCTATCACAGCCGGGACGCTAATTCCGTAAATGGTTGGATATCATAGAGCTTGTAGAAGTGTTGAGGGTTCGAGAAAATCTAGGGGAATATTAAAATATCCCTTGATTCGTCTGCATTAATCCAATATATACACCTTATACTTCAATTATAAAGATATGTGATAGAGTTCATCTGACCGAAGGCTAGAATTTTCTTTTAGCTCCAGTAACCCCCATAGTCGGACATTTTATCATACTCTGTTCCTAGTTACTGCTTCATGGATGGGCAAGATGACGCTTTGATCTAAGCAGAGGCTTATCATGCTTGAGCATTCTCTAAGCGCGAACGACTTTTCGGCCGAGGTTGCTGCCCTGAGCTCAACCACTCCTTTAAGAGCGGACTAATTTCTAGGACAGTAGCGTCATTTTCATATATGACATCTCATCGATATTTCAACTTTTTTGTGGACTGCCGCTAGCAGTTTCTAAACCATTCGTATTACCAAATAAGAAAGGTTAAGCAGCTTCGAGGATGCAAATCTTACTGGGGCGGACTAGAAGTAATTTTCTATGTCAATTAACGTAAATATTTTATACGCGAGTTCATTTTCAACAACAATGGCTTGAACCAGCTTCAAAATATCTCTTAAAATTATCGAGGAAGGTATCAGCGATGAGGCCGTAGAACTCTTAGCTGCATTGACTTTAGCGGGCGATGCAAAACCCCCACCTGCTCGCCTTCCCCTTTTCTTATCGGGGGGGCTAGCCCCGCAATCACCATAAACCACCACCATGGGAGTAGAAGCACGCGGCGGGGCCCGACCTGAACAAAGACATGCCAATGAATTGGCACTGAAACCCCATTCCTAACCATTATCTCCATCCTATATTTCTAACCCGACGACCATGCAGCTGTGCCCTAAGGAGGTAAACGGTTTTCAGGTACTCGGAGTGCCCCGCTAACGAGCCACAGCTGGACAAGCTCGTCATCTCGCAGCTCGGGCTGCTGGCCCAACGACGGCTGGCGAGAGGCGTCAAGCTGAACCACGCCGAGGCAACTGTAAAAGCCCCCCTCTACACCTTCTATAATTGGCCTCGCCATGCTAACTAGCTCTCCCGTAGGCCCTGATCGCGAATAACCTCCAAGAAGTGCCCCCCCTCCTTCCTTGCCCCGCCCTAGAACGAATTGCAAAGGCGTAATGCTGAATACGCAACACAGCTCGTCCGCGATGGCAACCACACAGTTGCGGACCTCATGTCGATCGGCAAAACGATGCTGGGCCGCCGCCACGTGCAGCCGTCCGTCGTGTCCTCCCTCTCAGAGCTCATGATCGAGGGGACCTTCCCGACCGGCACCTATCTCGTCACCGTGCACCACCCGATCAGCAGCGACGACGGGGATCTCGAGAAAGCGCTGTACGGGTCCTTCCTGCCCGTGCCGTCCAACGACAAGTTCCCGCTGCCGGAAGCAAGCGTATATGAGAGCTCGAAGCAGCCCGGCGCGGTGGTCGCTGTGAAGGAGGAGACCGGGAGGATCAAGCTGAATGAGGGGCGCAAGAGGATTAAGCTGAAGGTTGTGAGTAAGGGGGATAGGCCGATACAGGTGCGTTGACCCATCCTCCCACCTAAGAGACCCTCTGGCGGCACTCCCACACCCCCCCCCCTCAGCCCTGCTGTCTCTCTCTCTCTGCAAAGAACCTGGAGCACAAGTGGCGGGCCAATGCTAACACGCCACCCGCAGGTCGGCTCGCACTACCACTTCATCGAAACCAACCCGCAGCTCCTCTTCGACCGCACCCGCGCGCACGGCTACCGCCTCGACATCCCCGCCGGCACCAGCGTGCGCTTCGAGCCCGGCGACACCAAGACCGTCACCCTCGTCCAGATCGCCGGCAACCAGCACATCCGCGGCGGCAACGCGCTGGCCACCGGCGCCATCGGGGACGTCTCCGTCGCCGCCTCCATCGTCGAGAAGTTGCAGGCCGGCGGCTTCCTGCACGAGCCCGAGCCCCTCGGCGACGCGGCGCTTATTGACATCTGCACTATGGAGCGCAGCGCCTATATCGGCATGTTTGGCCCGACGACGGGGGATTTGGTGCGATTGGGCGCGACGGCGCTGTGGGTGAAGGTTGAGAAGGATTATACGCGGTATGGGGACGAGTGCTCGTTTGGTGGGGGAAAGACGCTGCGGGAAGGGATGGGGCAGGCGGGCGGGAGGTCGGATGCGGAGACGTTGGATACGGTCATCACGAATGCGTTGGTGGTGGATTGGAGTGGGATCTACAAGGCGGATATTGGGATTAAGAATGGCATTATTGTGGGCATAGGCAAGGCGGGTAACCCGGACGTTATGGAGGGTGTGGATCCGAAGTTGGTGGTGGGGTCTTGCACTGATGTGATTGCGGGGGAGAAGAGCATTGTGACGGCGGGTGGGTTCGATACGCATATTCATTTTATCTGTCCACAGCAGGCTTATGAGGCAATCGCATCTGGGATCACGACAATGCTTGGAGGTGGGACGGGGCCCAGGTATGTCTTCCCAAAGCTCAATTTTCTAAATGATGGGACGAGATAGTAATGCGTGATATAGTACTGGAACCAACGCCACAACCTGCACGCCCGGTGCAACCCACGTCCGCCAGATGCTGCAAGCCGTCGACGCGCTCCCGCTCAACTTCGGCATCACAGGCAAAGGTAACGACAGCGAGCCAGGCCCGCTCCGCGAGCAAGCTGAAGCCGGCGTGTGCGGTCTCAAGCTCCACGAAGATTGGGGCACTACTCCAGCTGCCATCGATACGTGCTTGAGCGTCTGCGATGAGCACGACATCCAGACGTTGATCCATACCGACACGCTTAACGAGTCTGGCTTCGTCGAGCAGACGATAAAAGCATTTAAGGGTCGCGCGATCCATACGTACCATACTGAGGGTGCGGGCGGTGGACACGCGCCTGATATCATTAGCGTGGTGGAGCACGAGAACGTCTTACCCTCTAGTACGAATCCTACTCGTCCGTATACGAAGAATACGCTGGACGAGCACCTCGACATGCTGATGGTGTGCCATCACCTTTCGAGGAATATCCCTGAGGATGTTGCCTTCGCGGAGAGCCGCATTCGTGCTGAAACAATTGCTGCGGAGGACGTGCTACATGATCTTGGCGCTATTAGCATGATGTCTTCCGACTCACAAGCAATGGGTAGATGTGGGGAGGTTATTCTGAGGACCTGGAATACTGCGCACAAAAATAAGGTCCAGCGGGGTACTTTGAAGGAAGATGAGGGTTCTGATGCGGATAATTTCAGAGTGAAGAGGTATATCAGCAAGTATACGGTCAATCCGGCAATTGCACAGGGTATGGGGCATATTATTGGTAGTGTGGAAGTAGGCAAGCTGGCCGACTTGGTTGTGTGGGACCCGGCGAGCTTTGGGGTCAAGCCGAAGCTGGTGGTGAAGAGCGGCATGATTTCTTACGCACAGATGGTGAGTTCTGCTGACTCAAAGAAATGAGGTGCTGGCAGCTGACTGGCGTTAGGGTGATCCAAACGCGTCAATCCCAACGGTTGAGCCGGTGGTTATGAGGCCGATGTTCGCGGTATGTTCGCGTCCCTTCTCACTAAGTCTCTAATGATGTTTACTAATGGCTGGGTGTAGCCTTTTGTGCCGCCGACAAGCATCACTTTCGTATCGAAGGCCTCGATTGAGTCTGGGGTCGTCGAATCTTACAATCTCCGCAAGCGTGTCGAGGCTGTCAAGAACTGCAGGAGCATTGGAAAGAAAGATATGAAGTACAATGATAGCATGCCCAAGATGAAGGTTGATCCTGAGAGATATGTAAGTGATCTGCAAGGATCTGCTAGCATGCTTCTGGCAAAGAAATAGTCGCTAATTTGAAATTATCTAGACTGTTGAAGCGGATGGAATGGTATGTAAGGCGGAGCCGGCGACAGAGCTGCCACTCACGCAGGCGTACTTCGTCTATTGAGAAGATTGAGTTTAGTGATTTAGGGAATTCGATTAAGAAAAAGGATTTGATGTTCTGATGTGGCGATACTGATCCAAGGATATCTTAGATATGAAATTGAATTTACGGTGCATGATACTCCCGTAGTAGTCGAATTGGTTATCAATGGATCGGTTGTCTCGAACTGAAGAGGGCCTAAGCTCTCAGACGACTCAAAGAGTCTTGTTTAAACCTGCATACACCGTTTCTGAGCCTTGGTTAGATTTCAGAATCTGATGAGCCCCCCTGAGACTGATGTGATGACAGAGCGCAGCGCGTGGTACAATGTGAAAGGAAATCACGGCGGCAATATTGTCATTGGATTATAGTTTGAAGGGTAGGCGGTGAAAGATTTAATATCTCATTATCACAGGCCAAGCTCACTTTTGTTCCTTTGGAGCGAGTTCGCAGGCGTCTCGCTGGAATTTACATGAAAGGACAGCGCTTCCGTTGTGTGAGTATACAAGTCGTGAAGCTTTCATCACTGTGCATTCAGCCGCAGTGACAGGTACGCGCGCGGCCTCCGCACGGTCGGCCATGCAGTTCATACAAGATGTTTCTCGAAGATTGTTGTGGTGTTGACAAGGAGTCGTGATAGATGTCGTCATTTTGCATGACACCCTGCCTGAGAAGTATGCTACGCGCGCGGTCTCGAAAGTGAGAATGGGCCTGTTGATCTTTGTCGTGCATCAAGCTGATGTCGAAATACGCGAGGTGTGACGGCAGGTCGCGCATCCCGACGGCATCATATGGCACTTTCGAGGGACTCTAATACACGATGGAGTTTGTTTGCTAGAGTCAGCCAAGTCTTTCGTCGCTTGGCATGCAGGTACCCTTTCCGCATAATCTCAGCTCGTCGGCTTTGTACGAGGGAAGACCGAACGAAGGCCTGCTAGTCGTTCCAGTGAAGGGTGGTGAGGACCACAAAATATAGGAGTTTGAGTAACGTAATAAAGGGGCCTTATATGATCCTCCTGGGGCTCTTCGGTGGATTAAAGCGGAGCTGAAATGAGACTTTCACACTCCACCGAAAAACTATCAGACGTGAAAGGGAGGGGCAAGGCTGTGCAAATAGGAGATTGGCTGGAGATGGGGGCAATGGTGGTAAGCTGTTGCAGGCCTTATCGCTACCGGATGACACGCATTAGAGCCCGCTCAGCGCCGCGACTGGCAGTGGGCTGTTTGCTGTGGGTGCACAATTGCGAGGCCTGCTCATGCCTGCTTTGCCAGGTGGCCCGGCGAAGTGACTTTGGTCCCTGCAGGCTTGGAAGCTTGATTGGCTCCACGCTGTGGCAAGCTCGGATGCTGCAGGGGTGTCATCATCAACCATCAACCACCCACCGTGCTCTGTCGACCTCCAGGTCATTTTGTTTGGTGGCCAGCGCCGGGAGTGATGGAGGTGACGGGGAACGTTGTGGTGGGTGCAGGTAGCGTGCTGAGAGGGCGGGCGGGAGTAATATTATGCCCTCGGAGGCGTACATGAGGCCCTTTCATACTTCCTTCGTTCCCTTCCGCTGCTGCCATTTGTGTTCCTGGTTTCTTGGGACGGCAGCCACTTTGGGAGTAACTGCTCTTTTCAATTCTCCTCTGCGGGCGCTGCCTCTGTGCCGTCCGCCTTGTAGGTATCCTTCATCTTTAATCCTAATTTCCTTACCTCGCCGCCTGCTGTTCCGCTGTCTCTGAAAAAATGACTTGTTGACGAATCTCACCGACTTCCATTTCCGCACTTGCTGCCTCAATACGAACCTTGAGCCTTGCAAACACTGGCATTCTTGGTTCCAAAACAGAGCTCTCATCACCAAACAAACTTGGAAACCTGATTGGAAATGCAACGACAAAAGGAGAATGAAACGAGTGGTAGGCTTTGGTAGAGAGACGGAACTTTTAGGGCTGAAACGGTACGTACCCATAGAAAACCCCCACAGAAACAGGATCGCTGATTGATGCCTACAATTGTATACTCTGCAAGAATTGGCCACTCGAGGAGGAGATAGAAGCTAATTTATGGTCATGTGCAGCTTCTAGGCGTATTTCCACTTGGGCTCCTCTCGATATCCCAAACGAGATGCACTCGTTGCGGTCGAGACTTCCTCATGTAAACCGTAAAACAAGCTCTAGGAGGATAGCGAGGCAGCTGCTTGGAGAATACACTCTACTGCTGATCCGGTAGCATTGGATAGCCTGTGCATTGGCTAGTGTGAGTAACATATTGTTACAGTGCTGAAGTCGGGCGCTGGTATCGGGCCCAGGAGCAGTAACATGGCTACTCACCAGCCTCCTCTACCGGTTTCAGTTCATTCACTTCACCGAGTCGCCACGCCAGTTACCCCGATTCATTCACCTCATCAGTCCCTTAGCTCGACACCGTCACGGACTCCCGTCCACACGCTAACATTACACGAGTATCGCAAGCAGCAAAATACGCCCAGCCCTCAGTCCATCACGCCCGGCAGGCGTTTGAAGAGGAAGGTCGCTGCATCAGGTTTAAATGCAATTGAGCGCATCCCCCCGGCTCCTGGAACCCCGGTACAGCACTTTCCACCTTCGTCACAGGCTAGGCAGCAGTCCGATCGCCGGACGGGAAAGACGGCGCTTCAGCGGTCACCATCCTTCACCTCACTACTCGCGACTTCACAACATCAGCCGTTTGGATCTTCCTCATCTGCACCGCAGGATCCCGGCGGCACCAATTCAGATTATCCGTCAACCGATGAAGCTGAGGGTTTCTATCGCTCGGGCGAACACTTTAAAACCTTCAAGAAAAGAACTTTCAAGCCAATCAAGCATTTACCGCGACCACTACCTCTCTCTGCGCGTCCTCCAGTTCCATCTCCACTGCGCTCAGACACCTCAACTGAGAACTTGCTATCTAGCGCGGGTTTGACTACAGGATCAACACTCTCTCTTTCAAGTTTCCCTCAGCCACCTCGATTTGAGGAAGCGGTTCCCTTAACTCAAGCTGGCGAACCCGCTTCTCCACGTGCAAACATTAGCATCACAGCAACTGCACCAGCGACTCCTCCGGAAACTCCTGCTGTTGTGCACTACAGAGGTGCTTCATTTGACCTGGTCAATCCCCACCAATCATTGTATTTGCATAACATTGAGACGCCGGCAGACCGTGATGCCGACTTTGTTGACTACTTCCAAGTGCGACCCTCAAACGAATTACTGAGAGGACCAGATACAGTTCAGCAGTCGATGGCTGGCAGCGATAAGGACTCCCCCTACCTGACAGACAAAATGGCTCCGCAACGCGCTCTTTTCGATGACCTACCATCTGCATATCAGTCAATCACCGGCTCGAATCGCAACTTCCAGACACCGCCCATGCCAAATATTGATCTTCCACTTCCGCCTACACCTGCCGCATTTAGCCCTAAGTCTTCGACGTACTCCACACCTGATCAACCATACATCGGAAAGTTTGCACCTGCGCCTCTTAAAATAAACAAACCTATTACTTCACCGAGTTTCATGCAGCGCTTGTCACGAGCTTTCACCCGCAAGGGTCATCAGGCCAAGCCAAAACCAGCAGCTGTGAGCGAGGAGTTGAGGTATATGTCGAGAGGTACAACACCACGCGTATCCAGGACTTATGCAAGACCGCTGAGTCAAAATAATCAATCTGCTCCAGTTATCTCCATGGAGGAAGAGCGAGGTATTGAAAAGCCTCGGGCTATGGACCCAGCTTCTATGTCAGAAGGAGATCTGGGGTACAGCAGATACTACGATGTTGAATCATTCTATCCGTCCTCTACTGTTGGTGGTGATGAACGCGACCGATCATCCATGTACCCGCCAAGCATCTTCAATCGAAGCAGCGTGCCCCATGGTGTCAGGATGGCGGGGACTGATTACTCGACCGAGGCTGATTTGCACTCCTATACGTATCAATTCGGTGATTCTACCCGCTCTAGTGAGCGTACATCCCGAGGAAGGATAACGCAAGAGTTTTTAAGACACCCTGACATGCCAAATCCTGACAAAACCAACACGATAAGTAAGATCATTGATAATTATGGAGGTGTTGACGTCTCGGAGACTTCTCTGCTCGATCTCATGGATGAAGAAGATGCTGAGGACACGATTCGACTTTCAGGTTTCGAAACCCAACACAGCGACACTAGTCAGCAATTTATACGCCCCCACCACTCCTCTGGATTGAGTCTATTCGATTTTGGCCTTCGGGGGGGAAACAGCAGCGATGGAAGTACTGTTTCTGGACCGAAAACCCCAGAGCAGCCCAACCTTTTCCCGAGGATGCCAGGACTTTTTAGAGGTGCTGTTGGTTCCGCGCCTCAGGCGCCTTTGCCTCTTGAACCGCCGATCGAACTTGAAGGGCCTCGTCGTCCATTTGCCCGTCGAGATATGTCTTCTGAGATGTTCTCTAACTCATCATATGGAGACACTCGAAACCTCCTGCTTCTTTCCCAACCTTTCAGTTCATTCGGCGTGCCAAAAATTCAAGAACCTCTTGGAGAGCCGGCAAGTGCATCATCAGAACTTCTCCCACATTTGAGTAATCGGGAGGCGACTCAAAACGACAGCTACAGCTCTGCCGAATCTAGGCCAAATCAGCCGTCATTTGATCGCATAGTAAACGAGCAGATAAAACGCTTGAGCCAGATTAGTGTAAAGAGCAATCTCAGTGGGGGTATCTTCGCCGTCAGCACACCCGGTACACCCAGGGGAGAGGAAGACCACCGTCCTGCAAGTCCGGTAAGTCCAATTACTCCTGTCGTGCTTGGGCGACCACTCGATCCTTCCTCGTCTTACTCACAAGACGATGGAAACACTGCACCTTCAGAGGCTTTTGGTGAAGTAGAGCGGCTATTCTCAGAGCCTGGCGATAGTCAACAGAGCCCTCCCTCCATTCCTAGAATGTGGAGAAAGATATCTCCAGCTCGTCGCAATGAGCCGCCAGAGCGTGGATCTCCGGAAAAGGATTCTTACACTGGCATGAATGATGAGGAGGGTGAGCGGGATTGGGAAACCGTTGCGGAGCAGAGTCGTGCCAACCTTCCACGTGAATCAACTGAGGAGAGTGTTGCGGATTACTCGAGCTATGGTGGCAGCATGAACACGCTGGGAGATATTTTGGTCCATCCCGGCGACGACAGGTACGCCCACACTTACAAGTTTTCGCATTCAGATACGGGAGAGCCTGTTCTTTTACCTTTGTATAATTTTCAAGGTGCAACTGGGTTTCCGAATCGTAATGCGCTGACGCCTCCAAGAGTGGCATCCAGTCCTTATCGACATCCGAGTCCTTTGTTAGACCATGTACACCCTTTCAAATCCTCGCCTCCGCCGATAGGCGTGAAGTCAAAGTCCAGCTATTCCGCATTCACCCTTGACAATGTTGAACAGATGCCCCCAATGCCGAATATTGATACAGTCCGACAGGCCCAGGGGTCGCTGCAGGCCCGTACACGACTTAGTCCCAGACATCGTCAGGACGCTTATCGACCTGCCGCGCATCCGTACGAGTTAAGCGACAAAGAGACGATGGACTTACTTAACTCGGGCCCGAATGATACAATTTTATATGAGGAACAGGACCAGATGCTGCACACCCCTCCCACGTCTCGAGGGATGAGGCCCAATGACAGCACTGACGGCTACATCGACTCGATGCAAGGCCAACCGCCAACCACAAGCAGCCCCCTGACAGAACGCGACAATTCATTTTCAAAATTGACAGTTCTTGGTCCAAGAGGGAACTTGACTGGAACGCCTCTGGGCACAGGCATGCATGAGGCTGGCAGTAGTCTTGCGGACTCAAGTAGTCCTGGTGTAGCCTGGGATTCCACTCCGAGTAAAGCTCCGGAGAATTCGTCACCTGGGTATTTCCCTTCTTCTGAAACTCAGTATGCGTCCTCTCCAATGACCCAATTCCCTGCATCTCCGTTCACTCCTTTTGCAACTGTTGAGCACGGAACTCCAAGTCACACTCCTCATGGTTCAAAAGCTTCCAACAAGTCACAGGATAGACTTCTTCTCGCACATAGGAGGCAGCGAACACGGGAAGCTCTCCCTCGTTCCGGCCCTCAAGGCCATAGTATCCGCTCGAAACGTGCTTCAGTCCGTGGACAAACGAAGCTGAGGGAGATGGTCCTCACGTCCCCTGATACATCAACCATTCGGACAGAGGACACAAGACTTTCTCGATTCATTAGTAATGATCGACCAATGTCGGGTGAAACGACTTCGCCTCTGCGAACGTATCACCCTGTTACCAGACTTCCGAGTGAGAATAGCCCACACCTACTTCATCACAGTCCTCCAAGCTCATCAGTATATCATAAGCGAAAGCAACGCCTGTCTTGGATGCTGTTCGTCATACTCGTGTGGTTTCCTCCGTTCCTTGTACTCTACGCTTTCGGAAAGACAGATCGACTGATCTCGTACATGAGCAAGGGCGAAGTTGAAGAATGTGGTCGAACACAAAAGAGGATCGCAATGTGGGCCGGGGTTACTGGATCTATCATCATCCCTGTTGTGATCATCGTTTTGCTGGTGCTAGCGCATCTTTCTGTTATTTGACGTGTGCAGATTGCTGTCATGCTATCACCGCAAACCTCGGAAGGATTCTCCTGACGGGCTATCTGAGCAACTTGCTGTCCCTATTATTCCCCCATCTGCAGGACGGCAGATCTGGATAAGATGCGTGGCGTGGTGGTGGTTTTGTACGTGAGGAATTGTTTTGGAAGGATAAAAAAAATTTAGGTTTTGCATGGCAGGCACAATAGCTCAAAAAGGACAATAATAAGGACAATAGATATGGATGTAATTTATCATCACAGGGGACGTCAGTAGCATTTCTCTTGGCACTACTTTTCACCGCTTCGCCTCTCCACAATCCACGACAACCATTTCTCTTTTTCTTCTGCATTTTGGCCGGTGGAATGGTGTTCACGGTGGTTGGCATAAGGCTTGGGCCTTTCCGATTTAAAGGGTTTTTGGGATGCATACTCAGCGTGGGCAGCATGAGGTCTTTTGTCTGGACAGCAGCTTCATGGTGACACAGCTTTTCTCTTCCTCATGATGTTACGATTTTGTGTTGACGATCGGGCATCGGTAGAAATTACCCATAACCTACTTAATAAAAGAAACCTCGAAAATGATTTTGATAATGTCAACTTTCAATAACGCTTTACTGCATTAGGCATTCCGCGATCGGACTTTGGGAAAACATCCTTGACCACGCCCCGCCATCTCAATACCCTGAAGGGCGCACTCACGAAGCCTCACGGAGCTCTGTTACCCCTCACCGTATCAATTTGCCTTGAACTAATAAACTAAACATGGCCAGACTGCTAAAAACCCCGGTCAAGCTCGCGCTGATCCAGCTCGCGACGACCGCCGACAAAGCGCACAACCTCTCCCACGCCCGTACGAAGGTGCTCGAGGCCGCAAAAGCAGGCGCGCGCATCGTCGTGCTCCCCGAGTGCTTCAACTCACCCTACGGCACCAAGTACTTCCAGCAATACGCCGAAACCCTGCTGCCCTCCCCGCCCTCGGCATCCCAGTCCCCAACCTACCACGCGCTCTCGCAGCTCGCGCGCGACAGCAACACGTACATCGTCGGCGGCAGCATCCCCGAGCTAGAAGCCTCGAGCAAGAAGCTCTACAACACATCGCTGACCTTTGCGCCGTCGGGGGAGCTGCTCGCGACGCACCGGAAGGTGCACCTGTTCGACATCGACATCCCCGGCAAGATCCGGTTCAAGGAGTCCGAGGTGCTGAGCCCCGGGAACAAGGTCTCGCTGGTCGAGCTGCCCGAGTACGGCAAGGTCGCCGTGGCTATCTGCTACGATGTCCGGTTTCCCGAGCTGGCGACGATCGCGGCGCGCAGGGGCGCGTTTCTGCTGCTGTATCCTGGCGCGTTCAATTTGACGACTGGGGCGCTGCATTGGGAGTTGCAGGCGCGCGCGAGGGCGATGGATAATCAGGTCTATGTGGGGTTGTGCTCGCCGGCGAGGGATATGGAGGCGGAGTACCATGCGTGGGGGCATAGCATGGTAGTGGATCCGAATGCGGAGATTTTGGGGGAGCTGGATGAGAAGGAGGGGGTTGTGATGGCGGAGCTGAGGGCGGAGCGGATTGAGGAGGTTAGGAAGGGAATTCCGTTGGAGACGCAGAGAAGGTTTGATGTGTATCCGGATGTTAGTGAGGGGAAGATTAGGTTCGAGGAGTAAGAGGGGGAGTGGGAGGTCTGTGGATGGTGTGTAGTTCGGTTTGATATACCGGCTTTTATACTGTATATATTCACTTGGTATGAAAAGCAAACACGACCCCGACAGAATCTCGGAACTTTTGGCATGTTTCCCGGCAATCATTGTGCATAAGAGGAGAGCGGATGGCGTACTCATCCAACTTCTAGACCTGTTATTCAAGATCAATATGCGGCCGCTTTCCAACTAAAATTAAGCCCAAATTGTGCATTCAAGTTACCAACTCTCTAGAGAATATTCGGCCTAGTTAGATGATGCATTTAGGGCAGCGAGATTCGAGCTCGGACCTCAAGCTAATCGAGGGAAACGCCTAATTGACTATGGGAAGGTCATCCATCCAATGGAAATATATCATCGCACAGCCTCGTGTAGAACGTTTGAGACGTCCGGTAGACATCTGGAAAGTCTCACCATCCACTGTTCCCTCTAATCAGCAAGGTTCTGCTCCCTATATTTACGAAAAGCCCCGTACTATTTTCTTAACCCATTGGTAACGAAATCTTGTAAGAATTACCAGTATATTGGTAAGGCTGACATTGGACGGTTTCTAGTGGGAGAGTTATTGGGAAGAGAGGGGTTTTTCCTAGTCTTGCTTTACAGCTTAAGTATAAGCTGAGTAGATTCACTCTCTGACCGCATACCTGTTATCTCTATTTATAATACTCCTGATTACAATTTTAGTAATATTACCCGACTTCTCTATTACCTATTTAGCTCTTGAATCAGTTCTATGGAACTCTTGAGAAAGGGAAAACTAAGACGGATAGACTAGGCGAAGTGGAAGAAGTGCATGCAACTTAATTGAACTATTCTAGATAGTTTCCTGCCATAGACGTATCGTTTCGAGCCCTAAGAGCTCGAAATTTATGGCCTCGGCACTGTCGAGGACAATCACACTACTGCGGGACGGCTATGCGTATATCCAGGCATCGTTACCGGAGAACTTAGCCCAGACAGCAGAGTCGTATGGCCAGAGTTTGCCTAAGTAAGTTTGGGCTAAGGGGGGCGAGAATTGACAGACGAATTTGAGATTCGCGAGAAGGGTTCAAAGGGAGTGTCTCCTAGTCCCGTGTAATAGCGGAAGGGGGTGTTCGATATGACGAAAAGTCTGAAGGCTAGTTAATAAAACTTTATTGAGTTAGAAGTAGGACGTAATATAATGCTGGTGAGGAGCGTTGCAAATTCCTAGAGTCGAGCTTCGTTGGCCCAGTCAACGCCTTCAAAGCGGGAAAGAAAGGAATAGTAGAGGCACGCGGCAGCCTCATGAATACATATTGAGTAATCCATTGACGTATAAAGTAAATAATGTTAAAGAATCCGGGCTCTACTCCACTGTCACGTGTCGTTGTCGTTGTCGGGTACTCATTACGTATGAAGCCAGCAACGACGTGTGCATTTGCGCACCGTACTGTTATATAAAAGCTTTTGCGATCTTGGCCTTAGAAATGAATACTTTAGTAATAACTACATGCTGCAGTGGAGTTGTTGGAAATACAGCTCGAGGTAAAGCTGTCGGGTTTTGTTTATCCGGTAGTACTGTACCCCTCACCCCTTTAACAGTGAAATCTTCAGCTACCTTCAGGCTGCCGAAATACACTTAATATGCATGACAGTCTACGAAATGCGCTGTTCCTCATGCAATGCAATAGCACTGCTAGACTCAAAATCTTTGCCAGTTACGTTCCCCAATTTCATCAAATGGGAGGAGTGTCTTTACGACAGTTTCGAGGGCCTTGATGCGTCAGCTGCTGAAGGATGCGAACTCTGCCGCCTCTGGCGCAGTTATCTAATATACGGTGCGGCAGCATCTGGAGTGTCTATTGAAGTGTCGGCTACGCGAAACCCAATTATCATTAAGAAGAGCAATACAGGTGGATGGATATCTTGTGGGCAGACCGAAGTGTCTTTTCAAGGACGAAGTACCCATAACGACTCTTCACAAGGTACTCATATTTTGAGACGACGATCATGCCTTGCTCTTAGCTGAACCTTTCAGAAGTGGGCCAAATACACTATAACGCCGCAGTAGAGGAGAACTTCAGTCAGGCTCGGCGATGGCTAAGAAATTGCGTCGATAGCCATCCAAAATGCGGCGCTGGCCAAAGTTCAGTGGATTCCATGGCCATACTCCCGACTCGAGTCATTGATGTAGGTCCGTTAGATGGCTCCCAAGAGCCACGGCTTCTCATCTCGGACGGCAAGCGGGCGCCATACATTTCACTGTCTCACTGCTGGGGAGGAAGCCAGCATACATATAAACTCTCCCACGACACACTCTTAACATGGCAACAAGGAATTCCTCTAGCCAGTCTGCCTCGTACGTTCCGGGATGCTGTGCACGTAACGAGGAAGCTCGAGCAACGCTACCTATGGATTGACTCGCTTTGCATCATTCAACCAACCCCTGACGACGAGAGCGACTGGCAGAAAGAAGGAGCCGTTATGGGGGATATATACCGCAATAGCATTTGTAATATTGCCGCTACTGTGGCGAAAAACAGCCACTCTGGATTCCTCACTGAACGCCCGGGAGCAAGATACCTGCTTAGGCCCTGTAAACTTCAAGATATAAGCAACGAAGGTATCTCCGTTCTGCCTCCTCAACCTAACTTTTCAGAGATAGTAGATAATGCCCCTCTAAATCGCAGAGCTTGGGTGTTACAAGAGCGAATGCTTTCGCCGAGGATCTTGCACTGGGCACCTGAAGGCATGTTCTGGCAATGTACCAAAACGTGGGCTTCTGAGGATGTACCCGATGGCTTGATTTATGAAGATCCAGGTGGTGTGACGGGCGTAGACATCCTTACTCTAACCACCTACAGTGCAACGACGTGGGAGTGGTTCCGCCTCATCGAAAACTACACTAGCCGCGGCATGACTAACGATGCTGATAAGCTGCCAGCTCTCTCCGGTATTTCCAGGATCATTGGCTCTAATACTGGGTCAAGATATTACGCCGGGCTTTGGCTGCACCCTACGGCAAAGCGGCTTAATGATTTTAGACCGGCCCAGGCGTCAGGCGCGCCTGAATTAAGTTTCACAGCGGGGCTGATGTGGCAGAGCGATTCTACTATTTCGAATACCCCGCGCCGGCCGAAATCATACGTTGCGCCGTCCTGGTCCTGGGCCTCTGTCGTCGGCGCCATTCGGTACTCCTCTGCTCGCGGACCAGTCGGGGGTTGGATGGATATCCGATGGGAGATCAAAGCCGACGTCGTTGCGGTCGACACGGCGCCCGTTGTGGATCCTTACGGTCAAGTTTCTGCTGGTAGGCTTGAGATCTGTGGCGTGCTCCTGGACGGTTTCCGAGCTGTTCCAATGCCGGGGCCGGTGATACCGGACTCACGGAATGGGCTTGATGCGCCAACTGGACCTCAGTATTGTGCCCTTTTGCATGCTGATAGGCCAAGACTTGAGGGACTGGAGAGGTACTCAGATGGTGCGTTTGATAGTCATGTCTGCTTTGATGTTGTGCCTACGACGCCATGGGAGGACTTTAGCTGCTTGCTGATCGCTACGTATGTGAATGATATTGTGCAAGGCTCAAACTGGAGGTATAGTGCTATGGCCTTGACACGATCTCAGGATGCGTCAGAGACGTATGAGAGAGTCGGGTGGGCCCGGTTAGGAGATGGATTCAGTGGCTGTTTCGATAGATGTAAAATGAGAACCCTTACAGTTGTGTAGAAGAATCTAGAATCAGTCAAGATTTTCAGGGAAAGGCAGCAGTTAGTGTCATATCTTTTCAGCAGACGATCTATGGTATCAGATACGCCTCATGAGGCAATTGCTACTGACATACGTGATTAGATACGTAAGCCTTCGCGGTGAAGCATTTGAAGTAGGGAGTGACCATAGGTAATCCGTCCCTCTTACACTTTCCCCGGGAGGACTTGTGGCTTCTCGTCCAACGTCTCCTCATTCCCTACAACCCTCTTCTTTTCGTCTCTGTGCGTCATATGCATCATACCCGTCGTCCAGATAGCCAGTGCAATTGAGCAGGCGATCATCGCCCACATACCCCTCTGTGCTACCAATCAGCATTGTCTCCTAATATACCTACAGGAATCACAAGCCAAAAGAGTTACAACGTACTGTGAATTTAGGCGCCAAGTTGGCCGAATAGAATATGATACTCCACCATGCGTTAACTGCATTGCTTCCCATGTTCATGCTCGCAATCACAACGGCGCGCAGCGAGTCTTCTTCATATCTCAGGACGTCATTCGCCCAAGCAAAAAACGTCGCCTGACACGCATACACGGATCCCGCCCAGTAGTATGCCGCAAAATGCATTGCCGTGGTCGAACCCGGCGCTAGAATCATTGCCGACGTAATAATTCCCGTAATTCCAATCCAATAGCCAACCAAATAGCGCTTCCCGCCCATGAAATCTGTCAGGGTCGCCCAAAACAGTGTCGACACAATACCAACGGCCGGCACACCCGTGGGGTAGTCGTTCAGCTGCGAAACGGTGTATTTGTGAGTCGGGTGCGCTTTCATGTAGAGCGCGAGTAACGAGTTGGACGAGAAGGACTCGGTTTCACCGGCGATGATCCAGAGCAACACGAAGCCGTACCAGTACCAGGACATGAAGCAGCGCTTGAGGAAGGACCAAGAGATCGGGGTACGCTCGTCGACTTCGGGGACGCGCGAGATGGCAAGTGCCCGCTCTTCGGTGGACAGATATGGCGCGGTGGTCGTACTGGGCGTGTTTGGGAAGAGGAAGAAGCCGTAGACGGCCACGGGTAGCGTAATTATACCGTCAATCTGGGAAGTAGTGAGTAGAGGGATAGATATGCAAATGGATGGACCGCACAATGAACAGCCAGCGCCATCCGGCTAGTCCTCTTGTTCCGTTTAAAGAGGAGTGGATACCCGTTTGAATGAAGCCTCCGATCATGGTGCCTGCTAGACCAGAAGAAGTGAAAACACCGCTGCGTTTTCCCAACTCCTTTTCCGTGTACCACGATCCCAGGATGTAATGTGTTCCGACGAATGTACTGGCCTCGGCAATGGCTTGAAAGAATCGGATAGCCATAATGCCTTGGGGGTTATGCACGCCCGCAGTAGCCATGGTCAAGCCAGCCCAGATGACCATCATGGTCGGAAAGAAAATACGAGGCTTGATGTAATATAGAGCAATATTGCAGGGAACTTGACCAATAGTATACCTGCAACGTAATTGGTATTTTGCTCTAGGAGAAGTGGGTATCAAAGATCTGACTTACCCAACTGTGAAGACAGTGTTGATTTGGTTGAACTGGTTTCCTTTGAAATGAAGATCCTCCTTCATCCCACTTACATACGCGTTTGCTAGATTTGAACGGTCCAGCTAGCCAAGAAATCAGCACAGAATTGGATATACAGAAACTGACAACAGTGTAGAACCGACATAATTGAGAAAGTACATCAGACAGCAGAATGTCAAGATAAAGAAGTCGAGCTTCTGAACGAGAGTCCGGTCGCCAGGTTTATCTTGGGTACCACGAAAGTTCTCCATAAATTTTGAAGCCATAGTGCCCACTCGTTGGCTCCACGCAACACGGCGTAATAGAGCCCGAGAAATATATTATATTTTCAGCCACTTCTACTGCAGACATGATACCCTGGCTTAGCTATATACCCCCGAGAGAGAACGCTGAGGAACGTTGAGAACCTCGGAGAGAGTATTAGCAAGCAAGGGTTACAGATACGGCGGATTAAGATAGGACAGAAGTGGGACGTGTGCTTCGTTAGTTCCAAAAGTGGAATGAGGATGTGGAGAAGAGCCGGAGGAAAGCCAGATATCGGCAGTCAGTTAGAAGCCGAAGAGCAGCAAGGTTGATAACGGACAGGAAGGCCTAGAAGTGTGCGTTATAAACTATGACCAGTGATTGGCGTCTAGATTGCCTTTACGGCTAACGGCCCGCGACTCGTTCCAACAGAAGCGATGGCCTTAGACGGCATTGCAGGCCCGCGGTTGGTAGTGGGTGAGGTGGGGAAGGGTCTCTTTATACACGTACATATGGACAACGAGTAGCTCCAGACATCCAAGTCTACAGCGCTGGTACCTAGACAAGAGGAGCACGCACTAATAACTTGAACACTATAGGGTTTTAGCAGAAGACATGACTCTCTCACGGGGCGCTAATGGGAAGCGATGGGCAAAAAATGCCACCGCCAAGCGCGCCGCCCTGTTGAATGCGATTCCGCCTGAATATCGCATCCCTGTCGATGTCTTTCCTCCACCAACCCAGCTCGATGTCACCAAGTTTCCCACAGAGTCGAAATGGTTCACAGAGCAGGAATTGGAGATCACTTCAACGTCTGCTCCATCACTGCTCGATAAGATAGCTAATTCCGTATGGACGGCTGAAGAAGTTACGAAGGCATTTAGTAAGAGGGCTGCCGCTGCTCATCAACTCGTATGCCAAGGTCTCTTTTCATGTATAACAAAGGAGCTTGCTAATAGCATGGCGTCCCCAGACAAATTGCCTTTCGGAGACTTTCTTCCAGGAAGCAATCGACACTGCAAGAGCCCTCGATGTCCATCTTCAGAGAACGGGGAGGACCATCGGTCCCTTCCACGGCCTACCCATTTCTCTCAAAGATAACTTCAATATAGTTGGCAAGGACAGCACAGTTGGCTTCACATCATGGGTGAATAACCCGGCAACGTATAATAGCACGTTGGTGGAGCTTCTTCGGAATGCAGGCGCAGTCCTCTATGTCAAAACCAACGTTCCGACAGCGATGATGATAGCCGAGACAGTTAACAATGTATTTGGACGAACAATGAACCCTCTGAACAGGGCGCTGACCTCCGGTGGTTCTTCTGGAGGCGAATCGGCTTTGATTGCATTTGGTGGAAGCCCTCTCGGTGTTGGAACTGATATTGGTACGTGTGTGAAATATCCTCGTCAAACAGGTGACTGATGGGTCTGCGATAGGTGGCTCTCTCCGAATACCGGCAGCATGTACTGGTATCTTCACCCTTCGCCCGTCATTTGGTCGATTCCCAACTTTAGGAGCACGCTCTGGCCTCGCAGGACAAGAAGCAGTGAATAGTGTTAATGGCCCAATGGGCAAGACACTTGATGACATTTTATTATTCTCGAAAACTGTTGTTGGATTAGAACCCTGGATGCAAGATCCGAAATGCCTACCTATACCATGGCGTTCCGTTAAAATTAAGCAGAAGCTCAAGCTAGCGGTAATGTGGGATGATGGCATGGTCACTCCGACCCCTCCAGTACAACGGGCTTTGAAAGAGACTGTGGATAAATTGAAAAAAGCTGGGCATGAGATCGTTGAATGGCATCCGAGCCTACATGCTCAGGCCCTCAGCATTCTTGTGAGTAATGCCTCAAAGTATGCGACACAAGTTACTAATAACAACATCATAGGGTCGAATGTTCGTGGCAGACGGTGGCAAGTCGGTCAGGGCTATTTTAGAGCCTACCGAAGAGCCTTTTCGGCCAGAAATGCAAGCGTACTCTGAAGCAGAAGAGATGGGTGTGCACGCTATGTGGAAGTTACACCTTGAGCGAACAGAGCTGCAAAAGAAATTTCTAGATCAATGGAACTCTTACGGCGGCCTTGATGCCATTTTATGTATGACCATGTATGAAACGGGAAGGCTCTGAGTTTGCTGATCTTGATAGGCCCAACCACGCCATACAGCTCTGTAGAGCATGGGAAGTTTAAGTATGTGGGCTACACTGGCGTTTTCAACATTGTTGATTATGCTGCGGTCTCATTCCCGTGTGGAGTGATAGTAGGCAAAGAGATAGACCGGTCGAAACCCTGGCACAGGCCACTTAGTGATTTGGACAAGGAAATCCACGCCGAATGTAAATTCTATCTTTTTCTTCAACACCAGGTTCTAACTTTTATCGTTGTAGACAGTCAACACGTTGTACATGGCATGCCTGTGAGCCTACAACTCGTAGCTAAAAGGCTGGAAGAGGAGAAAGTTCTCGAGATGACAAGGGAGATTGTCGAAGCCTTAAACAAGGCTGAAGACCTCCACACCCGGAGCTTTCCGAGGTTGTGAAGTTCGCTGCCATTACCCTGAACATATGACTTGAAATCTGTTCCTAATGTAGCCCATATCGTGATAGATTGCATCTAGCGGCGCATGGTTGATAGAGTCAAGTGATATTAATACTTCTACTCAAGTTGATGCTGCTTCCAAGTTAAGTGTGCTAAAATATCCTGAACAAGGCACCACAAAAAACTTCACATGCTCTGAAGTTAGCATGAAAAGTCTCAAGCGGTCATATCTACTTAAATATAATTGCGGAAGCTTTGACGATCACCGACTCCCTGGTGAGTACAATCTACAGGTTTGTGAAACATCATGAGCTATTCAAACTTTCAAGACGAGTATTAATAGCATTAAAGGTTGAACACCGCTTTTTCACTCCGTCAAACTAGCCTTTTAACGGCTTCACTCAAGTTTTAGATAGCATTTTCCTCATCTTTCATATCCTGTTTACACTCACCGTCCTGTTGGGAAGGCACTTCGACACCTCTGCAATTGCTTGTCTCTTCTCAGAGTAAACCCTCTCATCCCGAAAAAATTCCTCTTAGTATCGCACATCCACAACCTCATCTCTTCAACTCTTTTGGTGTGCGCATCTCTTGATCGGTGGCAACGGGTTACGCCTCATTTTTACTCCCTGTCTTCTTTCACTGTACGCAAACAGCTGGTGCTGGCACGACACAGCTTAGATTACGGTACATTAACCGACTCTCACCGATACGCACATTGAAGCGCTTTACTGTTGACTACCATACGCCAGCCCGACGTATACTGGAAACCACAGTGCCCTAAAATTTAGCCTTTCTTACAATTATAGTCTTCTAGACCACAGGTCGATTCTCGAAGTTAACAAAACCCACTCTAAACTAACGTCAATCACAATTCCTATTCAACACTGCATATATTGTAGTCGGTTTCGAGATCTTTTCCCGCTAGACGCGCTTCAATGGCTAGTACTTTCAAGATCGATGCCACCCAGAGGCCCGACGGTCCCGGATAGAATATCCAAAAACTGGATGCGAACACCCGTCGCCACCGTGGAACATAGTAAGGATGAATGGCATTCATGGAAGCGATATTGAGAAGAAAAAAGCACGAAGCAACTCTTTCATTCGTGAGGCGAGCTCAGTCGCACAGTACAAAGGAAACCACCTCTTATCCCACCGCAGGTTCCCAGGAAGAAGCTACCATGGCTCAATGGCAAACCTCCATCGATCAAGCAAACAACACGTCCTGCACGTAAGCCAAGCGTCCCGGGGAGCTTCATCTCTGAAGGTGACACTACGCCGGCATCTGAGCGCAGCAATGAACCCTCTCACTCACCTGTACCAAAAATCAACCCAAAGTCTTTTCTCAGCGCTGATCCTAGCATTAGGCCCATTAGTTCAACTCCGATTCTACGACAGAAGTCCGCACAGCCCCAAATCGAAAGACCGGCATCATCATCGGACCCTAACAATTTCTCGCTTATCATTTCAATGAGTCTCCCATTCACAAGTAGATCTACATTGGGAGACAATATTACTGTCCTTCAAGAGTCATCATCTTCAACGCCTTTCTCATCGCCGAGATTTTACCTCCCCTGCGGTTCTTAGCTCTAGAACATCATCGATAGCCAAAGGCGGAAGTATATCCGCAAAATATCCGAGACACCATAAACTTACAGTGAGATGAGGATGGTTATTCTCCTATGACTCTTCCGGATGGTGCGGAAATAGGCTCTAACTCTGCACCTATTCAAGAACGTAGCTTTCCTCTAATGACAAGACTCCCGAGACGCCCAATCCAGCTATCGCCGACAGCAGGATCTTCAAACCCAACTCTTTTCAGCATGCTTCAAGTACTAGGCCGCTTGAGAAGGCAGTTGAAGTTGCAGAGGATGCTGCGGATCAAGGCAAGATCGAAGAGGTCACCGAGATAATAAAAGGTGCTACAAACGCTCTTCGTAGGACATCAAAAATCCCGGAACGGCACCTAATGGCTGTTGGTGGGTCTCTGCAGATTTCTGAATCATCACCAAACTTCTCCGAGGACTTATCAGAAATCTCGGAAAATTTCTCCAGCTCTGATAAGATGTCTAGCAACTTTTCGCAAACAATTTTTACCAGGGGTGTGCTCGAGCGACTGTTTCAAAGCCGTATACGGCACGTGGACGACTCCCTGAATCGGAACATGGTGATGTCGTAATCGATATCAATGAAACAATGCGTGGCGTCCCTTCTAATTCTGAGGCATTTAATTCCCCAACACCTGTTAGAGTATATCCCAATGAATCGGGAGGCTCAATCGTGATTAACTGGGCATACCTTAATGTGCAGAAAGCTCAGGAACACAGAAAATTGTCACTGTCATCAGAAAGCGCAAATTCGTCTCTCAGAAGGCCGTCGAGAATTACCATTCATGGAAATATGCCTTTTGAACCAGAGCCGGTGAGAACCGGAACACGCAATCATGTTGATTTCGTTTTGCGGCCTTCTATACAGCAACACACAACGTTTGGTCAAATATATCGGCGAGGAACAAATGAATTTAGATTTCCCAGGGAGCCTCAAAGTCCTACTCAAGATGCCGTCTAACTGCATGCAACACCGTTCTTGGGCGAGTGAATTTCACCACATCTAAGGATGAAGACCCTGGACTGTACCTAACCCCCAGGCACTCTAGTAAAAGTCAACTAAGTGTTCGTGGTCACACTCACAGTTTTAGCCTTCACTGATAGCACCGACGCCAGCCGATTGCAAGAAATTGGGGACGACTAAAGAAGCGTATAACTGCTACGATTGCCTGTATCAACATCATTATTGGGACTTATCGTTGGTATATATGTAAGTGATTTTTCTAAAATACTGTGGAACATTTGTTCACTGTCGTTAGGCCGGAGGAGTACCTCGCATTCAGTATCAGCTCGCGGATCAACAACATCATGTTATCCTTGGAAACGCCTCGTAAGCTTTCCGCAGTCACACCTAGCACTTAGATTCGTACTGATTCCTAGTAGTTTGTATACTGGTATAGCCATATCCGCCTTCATTGCTTGCCTCTTCCTCTTCACAGCCGCAAGCCGTACATTCTCGCATCCCTGGCTTTATCATTACCCCTGCAATTCCTCCAAGCCCTGGTGGTAGGTAGCCCATGATCGTCAAAGTCTCTAGGGTACATAACCGGGCTGCTTCTAACGCGTGGAGCTTCCGGTCTCGTTCTAGGATTTGCAAACGTTAATTTTGTTACCACTTTGCTGGGTCTTTTCGGTGCTTCAATACAAAGCAAGAGTCCACATTAAGAACTAGTCATCATCAATAACGTTCGTCACCACAGTAGAGGAATGGGTCTTTGACTTGTGTCAGGTCTTGGTGTTTCCTCGGCTCCCTTTCGGTGGATTCCAAATCGGTGTATCATTGGTTCCCTCAATCCAGATTAGGGATTCTACATAATCGTGATCCTGCTTGCCGCAGCACTTTTTTTTTTTAAATATGGTAGCTCCGGAAACTTGACGCTCGCCGTACCGAAAATCAGTCACCGAAGTATATGATCAGAATGACAACTTCATCACACGTAGAGTGGCGAAGGGTGAAATCAAGCTGTATATTTCCACGGGAGGCCCTAAATATTGGGTTAAAGAGGTGTGGGTGGGTATCAAGCTTACGACGAGGATGATGTGTCAGGTCGGATTTGCGGTCCTCGCATTTTATCTGGGCTAGATTTATGCACAAATTGTGCTGGTGATTGTGGTCATCCCGCAAGTCTGCGCTGGGCTAATTCAATTGTAGCTACTTCGTGCTCTCCTCCAGGGAATATCCCTGGAATTCGCAATACGTTGGTCTTGGAGTCATGGGCATTGCCATTGACGCTCTCTTCGCTGACCTCTTACCAAAGCCGGTCTCTTTAACCGTGAGCGGAAGCAAAGGCCACGGAGAGACAGCATGACATCCCAGCGTATCATCTTCATGATTTCACTCCCCTTGGTCGGTCTCGCCTACACCGTCTCGTCAGCCGGCAAACCGAGGCCATATATGATCCCCATCGTTTTCGCAGGTGCTGTAGGATTCTTCTCCATCCTTGCCATCACTGAATGTCACGGCCTGGTGATGGGAACGTACGACACGTGCGACCTGCAGCCCGGCGTCAACAGCCGGCACCAACTACAAAACATGGCTGCCGACGTGCGCAGACGCCGCACCAATTATGTCGAACGTTGAGGTCACTGTCAGGTACCACCTTATGACTCACACCCTGTTTCTTGCCATCGTATGTTTTACTATCTACTTTCTATTACCTATTCATTACCTATCACCGACTGAGTGGCAATATCGACCTGGTGGCGATTGAGTAATAGTTCCAAATCGTCGTCAGTGTCGTCGTCAGTCTTTTGCCCCTACCTCATGTATATAGAGAGCTTCTAGAGCCAGCTTCAATCGACAGAGTTCTTCTCAGTGACTTGTCCGTTCAACAAATTACCTCCAGCTTCCCTCGCGTGACAGCTGAGGTCTTGCTCTTCCTTACGATCCTGCTGACAGCGGTGCTGTGGCGCCTCAAAAAGGCGCAGGTCATTCCGAATCATGCGTTCAGGACGCGGCGCAGTATGGCCGCCGGAGGCGATGAGATAGCAGGCTTTGGGATGGACGATTAGAAACCCGTGATTATCGGGAATCCGAGTGGGAAGATGCGCAGGATGAGCGTCTTGGGGATGGGTGGGTTGAGTCGCTGGACGGAGATTCGGAAACTGAATAAGTTGATCAAGGGAGAGCCGAGGGCTAGGAGGGGGATTCAGCAATTGGGTGGAGGATAGCTAGTGTTGAGGTTTGCGGGCTTAGAATGAGAATCAGTATTTCCCTCCAGCTGTCCTTGAACAGTGCCCACAGGTTTTCCTGCTGGGCGCCCGTAATTTATCAATTCGGCTCTTTTCGTCTATCTTGGGAGGGAAGGATATACAGAGCAATTAGGAGATGTATCGGTTATGAAGAGACAGAAACAAAGCATTAGAAATATCCATTGATAATGCTTGTGACACTCCTACTTGACTTAATACTTGCAATTTTGTAGCGTATAAGGTGGAAATGGCTACCCAGCTTAAAAGCCCCTTGTATTCAAGTTCGTAAATCTGGAGCAGCTAATTAAATGCCTTGTTTGGAGCATTCTCTGTTTAGAGTCTTGCTGTAACGTCCCTCCACGCGTGCCGGAAAACCAACCGTGCCGGAAAATATAAGGGGTACTTTGACTTTAAGCGACTATAACTCTGCGCACACGTCGAGCTTTACTAAAATTATGTATAAATAGTGTGTTATGGCTACTTTTAAACATTTAGGACTTTTCCAACCTATAAATTACATTCGCATCGTCACCTTCTCGCCCAATTCGCTTAGAGCCTTCTTTTATAGCGAAATAATGTCCCTTCGCTATAGCACCACTATTAAGCTCTTACTACTTACAATATATATATGGGTCGTATCCGAGCCTTAGAGCCTTATTACGATAATAGGAAATCATTATTAGCTTTATGCCTGCTATCGCGCGCAAATTCATACAAGATTGCTACCCTAGTTAGTACTTCCAATTAAAGCAATTACCGATTCCAGCTAGTGCGAAACGACCCCGCACGTCCTACATAATCATCATCGTGTAATTTATTTATGTCATCTGGTAAGCCAAGCAAGTGGCCACTGCAAGCATGTGGCCACCCCAAAAAACTTGCCAAAAAACCCAAAAATCGATTTTTAATATCTTAACAACGGCTTAATAATAAATTATAAAAATTTATAATTAGATTCTTATACTTACTTTAAGACCTCTATTAAAGTTTTAGAGTAATTAGTTTAGCCATTATTAATATATTAAAATTTAGCTTTTAAATTTAAGCCTAATTATTATATCTTAAAAACCACTTATTAAATTATTTTAAAACTTTTATATTTGTTTGTATCAACTTAATAATACAATTAAGTTATATCCCGGGGCACGAAATACGTATAGTATCGTATGCTCTTTAGGATGGTGGTGACTGTCTCTTATATTAAAGCAGACTACGTAGTCTATATACTAATGCGACCTCCCCCTAATTAGTTAGTGCTTCAGGAGTGTACTAGACGCGTAAGCGGGTGGTTAGTGCACCGAACGCGTAAACGCGTAGTTGGTGTACCGAACGCGTAAGCACGCGGTTGGTATAACAGGTGCTGTAATTATACACTAGCGGTACTTAAAAAATAAAACCACCTATATACAGCCTCCGTAATTGTTTTAATAGAACTATAAAGCACAAAAGAAATATATAGGAAATCCCTCCTAAGGTGCCTTCTAGGCTGCCTTCTAGACGGTGCTTTAAGCTGGCCGTAAGTCCTACTTACAGTCCATAAAGTAAACTATATGGCTTTCTAACGGGCCGTAAATAAACCATACGGCCTTCCGACGGGCCGTAAGTGAACTATAAGTACTCCGTTAGTTACGTTCCACCCATTTTATAACCTTTAGATTAAGTTTATTTATGTTAATTAGGGTTTTTAAAGCTTAACACGGCTTTGCCTTAGTTATGGCGTCCGCTAGGTTATCTCCGCTGCTAATCTATTTAACCTCTATAATTTTATGTCGTTTATAGGCCTAATATAAGCACATTAGGTCGACTATAAGCCTCTTCTCTTATATCGTACCTAGTTTAACTAGGTAGTTATAGAGGGACTTTAAATCGGTGTATAAAACTAGGGGTAACTGCTTTAGTTATAGAATCTTCTAGACCATTAATTTAATTATGGCTGCTATATTAAATCCATAAGCTAGTGTATATAGTTTAGAAGCTAGTATACTACAGGTTACTTATTTACACTTAATTAAAGACTAGTATAGTATATTTGCGTCCTAATTACGGTCCGTAAGTACAATTATAAAGCCGATTTGTAATAATAGGTCTTTATTACTAGTAAAAGAGGCGTCTATAAATGCTAGTAAGCTAAGGGAACTTAGGTCTAGTGGTATAAAAGTAAGTCCCCTTACTATATTATTAATTTGCCACTAAATGCGCTTATTAAACTGCTTAATATTTTTTTCTTACGGATTTACTGCCTGGGCCGTAAAGGATAAATTATAGGCAGATTTAGGTTAGCAGACTGTGGCAATATAGGCGCCTCTTATACGCTGTATAATGTATTAGTCCTTTATATTTACGGTCTTATAGGTTTCTCTATAGGAGCTAGTAAGGTCCGTAGGCTTTACTATAATAGACTTTAGGTTTTAAGCCTAGCGTTCCTAAGTTAGCTTAATTAGGTTGCCCTTTTATATAATTAAGACTTTATTAAACTTAATTAAAGTCTACTTAGTTAACTACTCTTATAGCTTTGCCAAGAACTTTGCCTTTTATAGTTTAGTTTCTTTAGCATCCATAAAGGTTTAGTCTACTAGGAAGAGGGTATTATTTATTTAAAGTCTAATAATACCAAGGCTGTTTAATAGGCTATATAGGAGGCAGGGGTTATAGGTCAACTGTTCTATTTTAAGTTTACTAATGTAGTACTAATAGTATATCTTAAACTAATGGTTTCTAGCTTCTAGTACTCCGTAAAGAGGTTTTACAACCTATAAAATTGTTCCTAGTTATAGGTTAAGCTTGCGGGGTGGTCGTATAAAGATATCCCTACTTAGATAGATATTAGATTGCACGTAGGCTTATAAAATATCCCGTAAGTAAAGGGCTACGGGTTTAGTTTGCTATAGTCCCGGCGTAAGCGTAAGTATAATCCGTTAACTAACCTATTAAATTATAGGCGATTAGGTAAGGACAAGGTCTTTTCCCTAGTCGTTATAAGCTTATATAATAAGCCTTGACTTTTTAAAGGCTTTGTTAGTACTAGGGTGCTTAATTTTATTAATAAAGCGCGAGTTAAATATATGGACGCCTTGCAGAATATCTCTCTCCATTATAACCGCAAAGACACCCTTTTTAAGTAGTCCGTTAATCTCTTTATATTATAAGTCCGTAAACGGGGTTTCCTATACTAAAACTAATATATCCGTAGGCGGAGGTTGCCTTATAGATATATCTGCGGAGGTTAGATAATTCTTTATTACGGGGCTCTTAGTTACAGGGTGCTTTTAGGGGCGTCCTTAGCTACGCTTTACAGCAGGTTTAGCTAGTTTAGTAGGTTTACGGGGGACTTCTAGGGTAGGTAAGGGTGCTTCTAGTTCGTCTGGTTTAATATTATAGGTATTTTCGGACCGAAAATAGGGTTTTACGGACATACTTCTAAAGCTTATTAGTCCGCTAGGGAGCTATATACAACAGATCTCGTCTTCTACGGCCAGTAAACGGTAAGGTCTAGTCCAATTACCGCTTTTACACCATATAAAGACTTTAGAATTAAGCGGGAGGTTATATACTAAGGTTATATTAGGTCCGTTGCGGTAATATAGGGCATTATTAACAGTTTATTTAGCCCGTAATTTGACTATTTCGGCTATTACCTTCTATATTGCAGCTGCTCAATCCATAACAGACGGGGTAAAAGGGTCTAGTTTACTTATCCTTAGGTAGGCTCCGTAGACTAAAAGGGTAGGTACTAATCCATTAGGGCCAGCGGTATTATTAACGGCTTTTACAGCTATCTATAAAGTCAGTTCTTTTTAAATATTCTTATACTTATCTGTAATAATCTAGTAAGCTCTCTATAGAGCTAGGTAAGCTTGCTTAATAAGCCTAATAGACCAGTACGCCTTAACTAGAACGGCTTTTATTAAAATAGCTATAGCCGTAGCATACTATTGGAATTCCTTACTAATAAAGTTCCTACTAGCGTTGTGGGTAATATACTCAGAAGGTCTAAGGTATATATTAATCTAGTAGGTCCGTAAAATGTCCCAAGTATATTTTATGGATATATTTTATAACTAACGAGTGGCTTAATAGTGGGTTGCCTTGTCAATTATATATAATACTAGGCTGCCGTTAATATATATAATGTCTACGTACACTAAGTAGTTAAAATTAAGGTCTTTACAAAAAATGAACTTAAATCGGCCTAGGGAACGTCCGTATTTCTAGCAGAAGGAGTAGTATTTAGTTATATGGTTAACTGCCTTCCTATTAACGTCGTTATATCCAGAGTGTTTAAGGACTCTATACAGCTTTTCGGCTAACAGGTAGCTAAAACGGCGGTACAGGCGGTAGATTTCCGTACTAGTTAGGTAGCACGGGTTATAGTTAAAAAATTCCTAAATATAGGTCCGTAAAATCTCTCCCTATATAAGAAACGGGTATCTAAATTGTTATATAATTAGTAAGGTAATATACTTACTTCCTAGGGTAGTTGCGGGGCCAATTAGGGTGTCCGTAACATTATTATAGTACACCTATAACCTATCCATATCTATAAGACAGAGTAGGAAGGGGGTGTTCGCTTTTACTATATAGAAGTTAACTAGGCCAATTAGAGTCTTAACTTTAACTAATCTAATTAATGTAGTTAAGCCGATGCCGAATTAGACGTTTATGGCCCCAGTTTACGTAATATTAATGTCCGTATTGTTATTTGTGGTGGTCCTATATATAAGGTATTATCTATAGCCTACGGTAGACTTTTTAGAGGCACCTATGTTAATTATAACACCGTAGAATTCCTTAGGGGTATAGCGTTCTGTAGTAATATATGCAAATAGGTCCTACTTATAATCTATAACGTTTATAACAGGGGTACTTACGGAATAGTTTTTAGGCGTAACTAAGTGTATAAAGGAACGGTCGGCTAATACGGTTGTAATATTAAAGGCTTAGTGTGAGGGGATCTTATAGATAGGGGGCTATAAGGACATAATTAGAACAGGATAGATTGGTAAGAGAGACGAATCCTTAAGGAGGTAAGGCCTCTAGGATCGTGGAGACTATATACTACGGGCACGTGCCTTTAGCACGTAACCAGCGATCATCCAAGGGGCGTCCGGGGGTTGTCCTAAGGGCAACCCAAGGTGTCCGCAATAATATCCCTTACATTGCCCCCCCCCTTCTTGCGGTCGGCCCCCGATCGCCATTATCTTACGGTAGGGAGATTATAAGGGCTCGTCCCAGAAGAGGTTCGGAGAGGTATTAGTATGCCGCTGTATATCATCTATCTATCTAACCCCTACTTTAAACTCCTAAAAAACCTTAATGAGGAAAAAACATAACTAGAGAAAAGATATAAGGATTACTAGAAGACCTATTAGAAGCCTACCGGAAGCATACTGGTGACTACCTAAGCTAATATAGGGATTTTTATGCAACTCTGCTTCTAAGCCTTTATGCCGGTCTATAATTAATCACAAGTATTATAGGCAATTTAGTGTTCTAGTATAGTTCTATAAAACCTTTTAGTATAGGATTTAACGTATAGAGCCTTAGCTTGCCGTCATCTTTAACTGCTAAGATATGGTTTATAATCCTTTCTTATAATCCTTTTCTTATAATCCCCTGCGTCATTAACGCATTACTCCCACATTTACCCTTAGGCTATTAGATGCGGTTAAGGTATTAATTAGTCAGTTAGAGAGGCTTATCTCTTAAGATTTGGTATATATGGTTTTAAATCTAATAGTCCTATGCCGTATATTTAGCGTAGCTCTACTACCTAGTAAATAGGGACATTTCGCAATAGTAATTATAGCTATTATGCGATTGTTAAGAACGTCTATAACGTTATTCTTTAATACTATAGTATTATTTTAGGTCTAATTTAACCTATATATGTCTTTAATTCAACATCTTAATTGCCTTCCCCTGGCCGCATAGTTAGTTTTTATAAGGAAGTAATAGTTAAATAACTTATATACGTGTTTCCTTCCTTCTAAATAGCGCTATTATAATAGAGTTATATTAGCAAGGTTGCGGCTATTTACTAAAAGGGTATTAGACGGTAAAGTATAAGGACACCTTTGCTTATTAAGCTGCTCCTTTTCCTTAACACTTCACTTTCCCATTATTAACCTTCGTCTAATTTTGGACGTATCTTTAATATATTATTAAGATTTTCTTCTTTTCTATTAATAATTTAATATGCCTCTTTATTCTCCTACTAACTGCTCTTTTAAGCAGATTCCACAGCGTATCCTAGCCCTACCTTTGCATATAGAACCCCAACCTCCGCTAACTCGCAACTAGTACTAGTCCTACCTAAATAATTTTGCCTATACGTCTTTAAAAGACTAGAAATCTAATAACCGGATTCTAAAGGCTTATAATAAGACGCACTGCGTTAGATCTAATACCTTTAGTCCTTATAATTAATACATGCGTACTAAGAGCGGCAGTTACGTTAAGGTAAGCTTTTCTATTCTTAATAGATTTCCATTACTAACTTTAAGCTTTAATAGCCTGGGCCTAAGTAGCGACGTTCCTTTAATATCCTTAACTACTATATTACCCGGGCTCTCTCTTATTCTAGTATAAATACTAAATAACTTGGCCAAATTCAAGACTATACTACGGCTATCTATACTGCCTATAATTCCTAGTAAGCCAGCTAGTAACGCCTAATGTAAGAGTAAGGTTAGTATACTAAGGATAGGGTAAGGGATAGGGGTAATAAGAAGAAGGTTACTGTCTACTATAGGAAGGAGTTCGCGTATACACATTAAGTTTTAAAAGAGCATAATATAATACGTTATTAGGTAGGTTACCCTTCGGACACCTACCGGATAGGTAACTAATAGTTACCGTAGTAAGGTCTCGGTAGTTCTAGACTATACTAGCTAGCTAACATCTCTATTCATTCTAGGCTTAAGCGTGTCTTTATTAACTATAAGCTTACGCCGCAAGAGCTTCATTAGTATTAGTTTGGACCTAATATTGGTATTAAGCGTTTAAGAGTCTCTGCTCTAGCTACACCTTATTATCCTACCCCTATTTTTATACCTACTTATACGCCTACTAAGGCATTTAAATCCCATTCTCGCTAGCTATTACTTAGTAGCCTAATAGATACTAATCCTACTCCTAATAATAATAAGGCGTAGTGGCTTTTCAAATTAGGCATTTATAGTTTAGACTTTTAGGATTCGTTCTTATATATAGTAGCAATTAAGGACCTTAATTAGGTACTTAAAAAGGCCTCGGAAGGCTTTCAGGAAGGGCTTAGAAGCCCTAAAAACAGTATTCCTGGTATAAATTAATTAATAGGTATACAATTCTAGCAAAATGCCCTATTAATTCTATACTATATATGTAAAAAGGCTAAGGACCAGTCCTATCTTAGGCTATAGCCTTAATCCTTATAGTTTCCAGAGCTTGTCCGTTCCCTATCCAATTTAACCTATTTACTCTTTTCGCGAGCTTTCTTTATAGGTTGCGATAACACCGTAGTATTAGAGCGCTTTCTACGACTTATAGATTATAGACCTTAGTCCTAATATTCTTTTAGAATATCTTTATAATAATTAAGGTAATCCTCTAGTTCCCATATAGAGTCCTTAGTAGGCTAGCCTAGCCATTTAACTTTAAATTAAAGCTTATTCTTAACAGACTTATAGCGTAGTATAGCTTTAACCTCGTACCACTTACCTACCACCTTAGGGTGTTTAATTAGGCCTAGACGGAAGTTCTTTTCTAGCAGTAATCTATGCCATAGCTCTAGTAGGTTTATATAAAATACTAAATACATACGGGCTATAGATAGGGGTAGCTAAAGACAATAGGCTAGCTTACTAATTCGTTCCTTAACTTAGAAGGGACCTAGGTATCTTATATTAAGCTTCTTTAATAGTTAACAGGTTTTAATATTTATTAAACGTAATAGAACCTTATCACCTACTCTGAAATACTTGTCCTAGTACTTACAGTTATACTAAAGTCTCTACTACTCTTAGGTATCTTATAGGCTCTACTTCATATGCTTCTATTACTCCTCCCATTCCTAAAGGTATCCTTATACTCTTTAGTAGATATCCTTAAACTTCCTAATAGGATCCTAGAACTAATTATACGGCCTTAGCCAGTAATTATCGGGTATACTATTAAACCTAAATAGTCGGACGCCATAGGCAATCTAGATTGGTGCATACTTATATAATATATATTACTTTAAATTATAAGCGTACTCCGCGTACAGAAGTAGCTCGCACTAGTTGTCTTACTAGTAGTTCAAATATATCTATAGGTAAGACTCTAGTTCCTAATTCTAGCGTTCCATTTGCCCATCCATTTACAGGTAGAAAGCCGTACTATAATAGTGGTCTATCTTCAAATAGAAGCATAAATCCGACCAGTACTAACTTATAAAGACGCTGCCCCTATTAGTAATAATAGAGTACGGCTAATCTACTTTAAGAAAGCATTTCTCCTTAATTAGGTTAGCAAGCTCTTATATATTAATTATCTTATTAACAGAAAGGTATTAGACGTACTTTAAAAACCTATTAATAAGTATAAGGACCAAATTATATATTCGTCCTTGGCCATCTTTAGATGGCGGGAGATCCGTAATAAAGTCTATAGCGTAATATCGCCATAGCTTACTAGCGGGGGGAACTAATTTAAATAGACCCTATAGCTTGTGCCTACGGATCTTGTATACTTAACACTTCTTACAATAGCTAATATACTCCTTTGCTTCCTAATTAAGCCTTAGCCAATAGTATTTACGTTAAAGTAATTCTACTATTTTTACTTAACTATAGTAGCCGCCTAGAGGATTATCATAATTCTTTATAAGAATCTTCTATTATAGATTTGCTTCTTATAGCACCTAAACCTTACCACCTCTACACAGTAGGCCCATCGGGTTTAGTTCCCAATAGTAGCGCCTAGCAGCTTCCTTTCCGTTACGTTTCTAGTCTACTTCTGCATTAAGGATAGTATAGGAAGCATCCCTCCGTTGCACCTTACGGATAAGGTCCGTTAACCTTTCGGATAGTTTCTAGGTAAAAGCTATTTCGTCCCATACTACTCTAAGTATAAGACTAGATAGTACCATAGATCTTATAACTCTTTAATATACGTATATTAGGAAGGCCGCTACAAGGTTAAAGTCCTTTAGTTATTATAGGGCTCCAAGTTCCAATTACTCTATAGCTTCGCTATTAGCTTAAGGGGATAGCTTAGTAATTAGGGATAGTGTATTACTAGGTTCCAAGAATATATTAGAGACATCCTATTTAAGTATATTCGGACCCTTATTGGCAACGGACCGGGTACCAGCTAAAACGTTAGTAGAAATTAATAGGGCTTACACCACCTAAGACTTAATGCATAGAGCTATAGGTACTTAAGCATCCCACACCTAAAGCTTGTTCTATAATGTAGGGAGTAAGATATCTATTATCTATTTTCCTTCTCCCGTTTTAAAGCCTTTGGCATAGTCTAGCCATTATAATAGTCTATTAGCAGGGTTATCTTCCCCTAGCTTATATTTAATCTTAAAATTAAATCGCGTAAGCTTCTCTACCTATCTAGCTTATTAAGGTATAAGCTCCTTTATAGTTATAAAGTAGCGTAGATTATAGTAATCTAAAAGTACACGAGTGGTATAGCTCGCGTACTTAAGGTAGTATCGCCACTATTTAAAGCAGTCGACTATAGCCAGCAGTTCCTTATCGTGGGTATAATACCTAACTTTAGGTCCCTAGAATTTTCTGCTATAAAATGCTACTAATCTCTAATAAAGCTAGGTAGCGTCCGGATGCCTATTGGGTTATAGCAGGATACTAATAAGGGCAAAGTTTAATATATTAGTGATTATCATTAACGGCTAATCTGGGTCAAAATGCTATAGTAATAAAGCTTCTATAAACTTTACGCGAAGTTCCTAGAAGGCTTCCTAAACCTTTCCAGGCCATAACCATAGCTTATACTATTTAGTTAGTCCCTTTTTAGTTTTCTTCCTTACCACCTTTAAGCTTTTTGCTCCTTAGGTTAGATCTTAGGAAGCTTCCGTAATATAGTTAAATAAGTATTAGGCGACGTCCAAGTAGTTATAAATAAAGCGCCTATAGAAATTGGCAAAGCCTAGGAACACTTAAACATCCCAGTAGCTCTCTAGCTCTAGCTACTCCTAGATTATCTACACCCGTACTAGGTCCATAACTACACCTATAGGCGTCACAATATAACCTAGGAACTTAACCTACTTAGTATTAAAGATATATTTTAACGCCTTAGCGTAGAGGCCCCAATTATCTAAATGTTCCAGCACTTCGCGGACATATTACTCGTATTAATCCTTATCTTTTAAGTAGATTAAGATATTATCTAAATAGATAACGTATATACAGTTAACTAGTCCCCCTAAGGCTCTGTAAATATATAATTAGAATATTATAGGCGTATTAGCTAGCCTAAAAGGCATTACCAGATACTTAAAGTAGCCGTATTAGGTCTTAAAAGCGGTCTTTTATTTATCCCCTTCTTTAATACGGAGCCTATAGTAGGCATCTTATAGATCTAGCTTTATAAAGATCTTCGCCCTAAATAGTCGATCTAGTATTTCACTAACCAGTAGTAGTAAGTAACGGTTCTTAATTATAATCTTATTAAGACCGTAATAGTCTACGTATAGCCTTATAGTTCTATCTAGTTTTAGGATAAAGAGGATTAGTGCGCCTAACGGCGACTTACTAGGCTAGATCCACCCCTTTTCTAATAACCCATTAAGGTACTCCTATAGAATCTTAAGCTCTTTACGCAAGAGGTTATAGATAGGAAGATTTAGTAGTTATTTACCTTCTTCCAAATTAATTATATAATTATACTCCGAGTTCTACAGTAGGACTTTAGCTCTCCTACCCAAAAATACCCTTAGTAAGTCCCTTAGGCCCGGGCCTACTAGAATATTTAATAAATTAGGGTCGCGTTTGTTCTCTATATTGTCGTTAGGTAGGTCCCGAAGCTCCCTTAAAATACTCGCGGGCAGCGTTATACGCCGTGGTGGTTGCTTATATATAGTTACCACCGTACGTTATACCGTTTCATACGGTAGCTAGTAAAGGGTAGAGAAATCCTTAACGCAGCGCTCAAGGTGCCGTAGTATACTCTCCGCATATTGCTTAAGCTATAGTAACCCATAACGGTTAAAGTATCTCGTAAAATCCTTAAGATCGCCGCCTTCCTATAATATCTCTACGACCTATCCGGCAGTTCCCTATAGGGTCTCCGTTATAGAGGGGTTATTACCTATACTAGGCTTTATATCTATCTTGCTATTAAATAGGGGTTAAATCTAATACTTCTTTAGGTATAGAGCGTACACTATTTCGCCTAGGGCTATATTCTCTAGGATATCCTTTAGGCTTATTAGTAATATACACCCTTCTAAATCTTTATTATTCCACTATTTAAAGGCTCTAGTCTTAAAGTATATCTTAGGATCTGCTTCCGCCAGCCAAGGGTATCTAAGAATAAGGTTATAACCTACGAAGTTAGCCGCCTAGAAGGGTTGCGGGCTAACCACCTTAGTGCAGTTATGTATATTGGCTACTAACACTATAAGCTTATAGGCACTGTATAGCTTAATCCAATGCTTATCCAGAAAGCCTATAATAGGTTTCCGCCACCTTTATAATAGGATAAGTTTATACTCTTTTACCAAATTATATTATATAAGATTAATTTCAGCGCCGCTATTATATAGTACTTAGAACTGTCATACCTCACCTATAGGGAGTATTATTTCTAGCTTAATAGTAATATAGAGAGTCTCTCCTTCTATATCTTGCCCTAGTTGCAGCCGGGAGAGGTCCGCAACTAAGGCTTTTCTTTTTTTAGATTGTTAGTGCGGTTATTGCCCTATTTATTTTTCTAATGGGATCTGCCTCTAGAGTTTTCTCTTAACTTCTTAGAGTATTCCTATAAAGGTGCCGGATAGGTATTAGGTTAACCTTAGGAGTCTTTCCCATTATTTAAGGTTCCTAACTTTAACCCTTTTAAAGTTCTCTTTAAGAACGGCTTCTTTAAAGGTTAGGTCTGCCCTATATTACTACTAGAGTGCCCGCGCTTTTAGTAACCCCCTAGCTTCCTACCGGAAGAGGTCTAGTTCTTTACTATATCTTTAGCGTTTAGAACTGCTCGTTCAAAATCCGTATATATAGTAATCCGCAATAGGGCTCCTACGCGCTTTATTTCGTTATAAATTACTAGCTTAATTCTAGCCCAGATAAACCCAATCTTCTCCTTTTTACGGATGCTACCGTCCTTGTTTTTAAAGGGCTTTAAATCTATCTGCTAAGTATAAGTTTCTATAAAGTTTATAAACTGGCGGAAGTTATAGCGGTCCAGCTGTATCCCATTCCAGAATAGCTCTGCATTATTATATTATATAATATACAAATCTTAAGTCCATTTCTTTAGGAAGGTTTGCAGCTATAGCCATATAGTAATTTACTCTTTATTAAGCTAATTAAGTGCGATCTAGTTTAGCGATTAGTCTTTAATCTTGCTAATAATCTAGCGTATACGCTCTTTGGTATTATCTTATATTATTAATATCTTAAAGAAGTTATCTACCTTACGAACCTAATCATCCAACTGCTGCATCAGGAAAAATTTTTTTAGGCACGTTGTTGCAAGCGAAAATCGGGTCTGCAAAACCTGCGTAAGTCGCGATTTGCGGCAATTCGCAGCAATTTGCTATAAACACGCAGCTACTTATAAGTAGCCTATGCAAATTGCT
>Ga0307515_10002562_pt1 | contig 39214 bp, 43 predicted proteins | sample 17_EM_MG_FD_194513 | JGI IMG/M metagenome (GOLD analysis project Ga0307515, IMG submission 194513) | Populus trichocarpa ectomycorrhiza microbial communities from riparian zone in the Pacific Northwest, United States - 17_EM | ecosystem: Host-associated > Plants > Roots > Unclassified | place... | reverse complement strand
GGAGGATGAGGAAGAAGATATGGTGGGTGGAGAGGGGTGGGATGAGGAGGAGAATGGGGGGGAGGAGGACTCTGCTATATATATTGGTGATATGCTGGACCTAGAGGATGCTATGGAGCATGGAAAAGGGAGAGAAGGGGTTAGTAGTCAACCCCCAGTAGTGACTAGGTCAGGGAGAGTGGTTAAGACAGGTCATTTGGGTCAATAAATGCCACCCGCGGGTGGTCGGTTTCCCAGTCATGGGCGGTCACCCGATAAAACACGTTAGGTCAATGGTAATACTCATGAAGGGAGATTCGCCACACTGTCAACTTTAGGAGGCTTCAAGCGAGGCTCGTGGTGAAAGGCAGTCCAAGGAACGCATTGCAATTCGATTGCATATGCATTGAAGTTTTCCGGGTCTCCGTAGGAGTAGTCTCGGAGTGTGAAATATCGATCGAGAGCCCCCCAGTAATTAGTTGGCGTGTCTCCAGACTATTGATACATGTATATCACCCTCTCTCTCACCCCCAACGCTCCCGCATACATGGAGGCGCATGATGAATGTAAGTCATGGCCGGTTATATCAGTTTCAGTTATCTCCTAGCTTCCTAGCGTTCTGACTATATCCCTTACATGCTCAGGTAGTTGAATTAGTCACAGTCCTCTGGTCGCCAATCAGAAGCTCTGCCACTCTTTGTTTACTGCAACCCACTATCCTCGAAATAGCTTTTGTGACTAATTCGACAAACCCGGGCGTGTAGGGGATAGACCAAACTCTGTTCATAGTACCAGCTCAAAATCCCAAAGACTCCAAATTGTACTACAAAAACAAGCGACGATACGAACAATCTAAAGTAGGAATAGCAAAGCGCAGTATTGCACACTAAGCAATTCAGCTCAAAGCTAGCAAGACAAAATGTCTCGAGCTCCTCCGTCGTCATCGTCTCGAGTGTTGTATATATTTTGACCGATACACGGACTTTTCTCGTTTACGAATTGGACGGTCCAGTTCGCAAACTGGAGGGAAGATATGCAAACTCACTAAATTTAAGGTGAATTTGTTAGAGTTTACACACAAAAAGAGTGCAAGACCGACAAATGATTGAAGATTCCAACCATAAAGCGTTAACATATTACCATAAGCAGAAGTTCAAACTTCTTACAGCTGAAGCGCAATAATCGTACCTTACTCTCTGTACCTGAGTAAGTTTGCAAAGAGGTTTAAAGTGGTAATGCGGGAACGTGCAAACTAGAAGTGGTGGGGTAGAGAGATGTACTGATTGGCGTATGTTACTAGAAACCTGAGTTCATTGAAGGTAGCTAGTCATTATGCTGCAAAATTGGCACACTCTGCAAACTGTCCTCAACAGTTTGTAAATTGTATAGGCTAGTTTGTGAACCGGGTAGATCGGCTCGCGAGCTTTGGCCGGTTTGCGAACGTGTTTCAAGTTCGCGAACTGGACAGGAATTTTGCAAACCGGTTGGAGCATATATAAAGATCAGCTTTCGTCAAACATACAGGCTTATAGCTTCACCATCAGCCCCATTCGTACAGCTCGCATATATACCGAACAGTCTACAGCAATTCTATTCGTTGTGCAGACCCCAGATCGATCGAACTGAAGGGCAACTACCTATTTAAATAGGTAGTCGGTTGAACGAATTGAAATTGTCTCGACTCGAGATACGAAATTGTGAGTCTAGGCTGATAATGTGGTAATATGTATTCTGGGATGTAAGGGTATCTTAGCTAAGATCTGTGATACGCAATTAAGATCCTCTGATTTAGAATGTTTACAGGCAATTCTATTATAGCCGTCGGCCTAATCTTTAGTGTCTATCAGAAAAGACAGGATGAGGTTTATCGTGACCTATGAAAGACCTTAGACTATCTTAAATGTATGTATGTTTCAGTGGATTGGTGATGTTCACCTTTTAGAAGCGCTAGCCCTAAGTATGATTTTTAGAAATGTCGTAGTGTCTCATATGATCATACATTGTGAATTCAAGGCGTAATACCGACAAATGCGAAAGTAAATGCGACCTGATTCCGGGCTCTTTGGGACTAGATATAAGATTTTTGTTTCTCGTTCTGACCGGTCGAAGCACACTAATTATTAGACCATACAAACCCTCAATAAAGTCCAACAGGGTTTGAACGCATAGTATGAAGACCCAATGTAGTATGTTGAAATCTGTGTGTTTGCATATATATCGTGTGGGGAACTGGCCAAGGTTGCCGAGAGGTATCTTGAATTCTGGGCTAGACTGAAAGCACACCCCAGTTAATTGAGTGAATAATCCTACAGCCCAGGCTTAACAATAACAATGGTTAGTTGAGAGGAGGTAGGAGGTAGACGTACATGTAGTGGTCGTTGGCGGCAAAGTTTAGGGTCTAGGGCTATAGAGGCTCAGTGGATGTATTCGTCAATCTTTCAATTACTTATATTATTGGCTGAAATTAACTCTTGGCATGATTTCTCAGGGTTTTTTTTGTTTGTGATCATTCTGTATTCAGCCGCTTGCGGCTATGACATACATCTTCCTAATATCCACCCTACTCCAGTGACCAACCAAGGAAAGACAAAGTAAAGTTGTAAGACCCCAACCCCCTCCCTCAACCCCTTATCGCACCATTTTCAACTTCAGCTACACCCCCTGGACTCTACTCCTCGTCCTCCAAGCTCTCCTCCTCTGCTCCGACTTTTTTTTCCCACGTCAGTGACAAAGGAAATCTATCACCACTTGGGTACATTTTTCATTATCCATAAGAGCTGAAACCAGCATCTACCACTTTTGTCCCACCTCCATTTCTTTTTTAACCTTCTTCCACAGATCGTCCTGCTCTTTTTTCCATCTTTTGCACCATTTTAAAAGGTGATCTCTTGTCTGATACTTGATTTCTCAGGGTTGGGGGGGCGGAAACTTGAAAAACTGACGAGTAAACAGGCCCTACGTCCAGATATGAATGCACTACATCACCTCATAGTCTCTGCATTAATTAAACAAGAATTTGGGGTACATCACCACCAAATACGGGCGAGGTCAAAATGCCGGAAAAAGCCGACACGGGACAGTACGACTGTTATGCGGAGAGTACCGAATGAGGTATGTCATCCCTCACCTGAGACAGCTAACGGACCATTCAGAAGGCACATATCCACTAGCGGAGTATGCACCCAAGCAAAAAAAACACAGCTGCGGCCCCTGTCTCTCGCAAATGGATCTCTCAGGAACCCGGAAGGACAGTTACGATCACCCACGTGTTGGGCTTCCACTGCCCTGCAGCTGTTGAAACACCTCTCCCTGGCGAACCATGTCTTTGGGTCGCTAGCTGATTCAGTGCATGTATATATGCATTCTGGGGTAGTTATGAAAGCGAACTATGATGTGTGAGCTCTTCTGTAGCCATCGCTATGCTAAGCTTCTGGTGACGACTGATGCAGTGCTGCAAGTACTCATGATCATGGAAATTAAGGCTTGTTTCGGAGTTGGTTTTGGGGTCATCGATCGGTCGACCGATCCTAGAACGTCGTCAATTCGATTTTATTTAGACCATGAATTTTGCTATGCCAACAGAGCTAACCGTATTTATCGTAAGCAATATCCATCGTGAATCCAGCTGCAGCTGGGGGTTATATAAACCTCTTCAGCTTTCCCGATTCTCATAAACCGTCAGCGAAGTTAACAAGGGCACTGTCGAAGCCACCTCAGGTCTTCTTAAAGGCGAACTCTCTCTCGCTAGCACCGCCAAAAAGAGCACAGGCCACATCTCACCCGGCAAATTCATATCCCTCGCTACAGAAGCCACAGATTCCTCTCTTCTTGGACCTCTCGCAGAGTTCAAAGAAGTCCTCTACGGTGGCTGTGATGACAAAATCAAGAAGGCAGATATGGAGCTGTCTCTGAGTCTCCTGGTGAAACTGTCGCCGACGCCGTTTCCCGAGATTGAGGAGTACCCGGTGGCATCCAATGCTACGTTCACAGGTTTTAAGCACTGGATGAATCTTGCCACAGTAGTGTATGGATGGACACCACTCATCCACCCCGCATCCTATTTCGTCGGATGCAAAGACGACAAAGAATGGATTACGCACATGACTAGTGTTGCTGCAGCTGATATCCTAAAATACGAAAACGCCAAAGAAGTCGAAGACAAACCGTGGTTGGAGTACTATCTCGCGGTCGACAGAGCCAAGTCAGCTGTGTTGCTTGTGGTCAAGGGAACACTTTCTATCAAAGGTGCCATGACGGATCTCCGTTGCGATTATGTGCCACGCGACGGATACAAGTACCACCGCGAGATTCTTGAAGCTAGCGAAGCACTGATCAAGCACATTCGAGACGATATTACGCTTGCGCTAGGCACCAACCTAGATTTTAGTCTAGTGATATGTGGACATTCGATGGGTGGTGGTGTAGCGGCATTAGTTGCACATCTCTTGTCGAAAAAGTTGCCGGATGGGCGGTTCGTAACGAAGACCGAGGGAAGGGGTATTCATTGCTATGCTCTAGACCCCGTTGCATCCATGTGTGCCCGGACGTCTGCAGATTACCAGGCATTAATTTCGTCTCTGGTTCACAAGAATGATATTGTGTCGGCGTTGAGCAAAGGAGTAATCAAGGATATCAAGGCTTACGATGCATACTTGCAAGAGCATCGGGACTACCTGGGCGAGGTGCTCTTCAACACCGCGCAGATGATGGCTGGCTTTGGGGATTCAAAGAAGGCGGATGAGTATCTTAATACATTCAAGAGCGTAGTTACAATAAGAAGCTAGTGCCCCCGGGGATGGTGTATATCATTGGGAAGAAAGAGATACTTCGCTTTGGAAGAGTTGGGACGTTGTAATAACGAAATATTTTGGGGAGGCGAGGTTTATTATGGTATGATTGAACATCACATTCCGCTTAGCATCATGAAGACTATGGGGAATTTTAAGTAGGCGAAGGGCCAGATTTTGTAGTTATCTTCTGTTTTTGTGATATGTTAATCTTATTAGGTTTCATTCATTTCATTTTCCTGTAGCTACTACTTTTCTCTCGTGCACAGTGTGGTGGCGGAATAAATTCAGCTGACTGCGAGCTTGCGAGCACGTAGCTAGACAAACTAGGAACGAGAGAACTACTACTTGATGACTTTCCTCCGAACTGAGAATACCACGCATTTTTGAGCATTTACTCCCGAGGTGACTAAATTCCAGACGCCTAAGAGTAATACTACTAGTGTGCACACCGCAGACAAAAGTATGAGTCACAGGTTTCGAACCTCTGGTGCTTATAGCACCTGACATTCAGAGCATTATAAACTGTCAGTTACGCAAGATTGAAGTATTTGGTTATTGTAAGACTAGGACCTTGAACATGCCAATCAACGTCCAGTCAATTCAAGTGGAACAGTCAATTGTAGAGATGAACTCCCAGGGAGTTTAGGCGACAAAAGTCTAGACTAGAGTTGAAGTCGTTGGGTATTTGTAGACCGCCGATACCAAGGTAATCTGGTTCTGCGGGCGTGGTGCGATGCCCGGCAACTTCAGGACAGCTATATGTTCTCGCCAATTCGGACATCGGATGTATTTTCTTGGTACACCAGCTCTTTTCCCGACCCGTACGACATCCAGATAGCAGCAAGTTGGTGGAAAATAGAAAATACCCATGACAATCCATAACTTATAAAAACTCTTATATCTCATAACCAAAATTCACGACACTCTCTGCCTTGCCAACCCCCGTCTGATCCCTCGTGCAACCCTCCCCCAACCAATTCCCCTCCCCTTCCACCTACCCAGCTTCCACCTAATCCACCCCGCAACACAAACTCCTCCAGCCGCAAACACCGCCGCAAACGTATATCCATATCGATACCTCGGCGCCTCCTTCGCAGGCCACAGCAACAGATTTGCCCAGCAATCAACCGCATAAACCACCGTGACCATCGCAGCCACCATAACGGTCCTTTCCTCTGGAACATCCCTCACCTCCTCTGCCAGCCACGCTAACACCACCGGTCCCGCCGCATTACTCACAAACAGCAAATGCATCGCGACCATCTGCGCCTTAAACGTCACCGGCCACCTCGCTAGCGTAATGCATGCGTTCATATGCACGACCAGTGGTGCGGCGACATACCGTGCTCGATGCTGCTTTCTATCTGACAGCGCAGAAAACAACAACATCGTCGCGCCGTGGAGGATATACGCAGGGATCGGGACAAGATTCACCTGCTCTACCGAGAAGCGCTTGCTTCCATCCGGGAATGTAAGTGACTTTAGATACAGTGGGTACCACGCATTTGCGTTCTGTGAAAAACTCCACAGTGCGTACGCAGCGCCGAACGCCCACAACTTCCACCCGCACGCGAGACGCACGGTAAGCCGCAGCCAGTCGCGGAGGGAATGCACATCCCCTGATTTTCCGACAGCATTTCCAGCGCGCAGCATTCGCCGCTGCGAGATCTCCCGGCTGCGGGCGCTGAGCCACCATGCGCGCGTGTCGATGGGGGAGTCGGGGATGATGGCGTACCCGACGGCGGCGACGATGACGGTCATGATGCCGTTGAAGAGGAAGAGCCAGCGCCAGCCCGCCATTCCGGGGGTGCCGTTGAGTCCGCCCCAGAGCGCGGCTTGCAGGGAGCCGACAAAGATGCTGGCGGCGGGGTAGGAGGTGGAGAATAGTGATACTCGTGTACTTAATTCCGCGGGGGTATACCAATTCATCAGGATTGTGATTGTGCCCGGGTATGAAGATGCTTCGCAAACGCCGATTATGAAGCGGGCGATATAGATTAGCGTGGGAGATGATGCGACCGCCATCAGGCCAGTCATGATGCCCCAGACGAGCTCGAGGGAGGGGAGGAGTACCGAGGGGCGATAGGTGGAGAGGAGGAGGGAGGAGGGGATAATGGAGACTGCGTAGCCGACACGGAAGACGGCGTCGAAGTAGTTAAGCTCATTGCCGTGGAGGTTTAAATCCTCCTTCATTCCTGCGAGTATTAGAAGGGAAATGGGTGATGAGAGGGGAACGTACCGGAGACATAGGCGGTCTTGTAGTTAGATGCATCGATCTGTTTGATGCAATATGATGTCCAAACGTAGGTTCTGTTCATAATTATTAACTCTTTGGTGTAATATGACCGTTGAGGACAAACATCAGGATCCAGTCTAGTCGGCGCAGAAACGCCTTCTCCTCTTTACTCGATTTCCCGTCTTCGTCCAGGATTGGTGCCTCGGTATCTGTGGCGGTAAGATCATTGGTGCTGACTTCGTAGTTCGTCGGTGGTTTGTTCTCATCCTCCTGCTGGCGATAGTGCATCATAAGAGAGGTAGATTCCATTTACACTTTCGGAGCGAGTGCGGGACTAGCCACATGAAATAGAGTTCGATCCCAACTATCCACCAAGGTGTTCGCTCTTATGGACCCTCGTCGGAAGCTTATCGAAACGCCATTGCCTTGCTGCCTTGTTGTATTGTTCGTGCTCTCCCCTTGTTGGGGTACTGGTACATCTCGGAAGTTGTTATCAGTCGTGCATGGCATGTTATCCTTTTCGTGCTGCATCGTACCACAGAAACCATACCCGGAGAACATTCAAAACGTGGGTCACGAAACAGTAAAATATATGCGCCAAACCCGGATTGAACGGGTGACCTTCAGATTACCCCGGATTATTGGACTTCAGTCTGACGCTCTCCCAACTGAGCTATTAGCGCTGATTACATAGAGTAGTAAAATTTGGCAATCTTTAGCAAGCGAAATCAACAAACACTTCTTCTCACTCGACCATGCAACTCCCTCCATCAACCCGCTCTTCTTTTTCTCATCATCTTCCATCTATATTCGTTATTCTTTGTCCCCAGAACCGTTCAACCACACAATCTTTGGGAGTTCAATTTTTGCGCTGACGAGTTGTTCGGTGGCGGGAAGAGTGCACAGTGTTAGCATGTACGAGGATGTGGAATAATAATGGGAATATCAATCATTCTAGGTAGTACCGCGTTCAATAACTAGTGGGCGCTGCGAAAGACTGTCAAAGAAGTGGCGGACCTCTGCTGCTCCGGTGTGCCAAGTACTTGGGTAAGTCTCGACCCTTCCGTCGCCGTAGGATTTGGTGTGGGTTTCTCGGGAACATCCGAATCAGGCACCATTTTTAGCAGCGCATTTGATACGGCCGGATCATTTTAGCTGCACGTTTCCGCCTGTAGGTACGATACACTGCACATCTGGGTTGGAGAGATTAGAATTTGCGCAGAGAAACTGTGGTGCTTGAGCTTTGTGGATGCCTCTCGCAAAATCCCATCACATGGAACAAAGAATGAAGTGCACGACCTCGCATCTTGGAAGCCGGACTTGGACTGCTGATCATTTCACAATCACGCCTCTACACTCAGTGACACCGCGTGACGTCAACCAATAACGAAAGCCATTAGAGGGTTAGGGTCTGACGTACGATTCAACTTGCTGGCAAACGCTAAGACAACTCAGAAGACCGACAATAAAAGGTAAAGCGGCAGCAACGTTGGGATTTGCCAGCAAAAGGACAAGTGTAAATGTATCTACGTGTTACTGCAAGCGCGAGTGCCGGCATGTGGTTGGTCGAACGGCTTTGTCAACTAGTGTCTTGGCTGTATATCTGACGTCGCGCTCAACCCCTTGCCTTGTCACGATCGCTCCTTTTACTCCTGGACTGTCGACTCCCTACCACCTCCGCCACCCGAGTCTGCAACTGAGGAAGAAGAACAGGACAATCATTATATTCACGAACCCGTTTGCCCGAGTTCTATACGATACCTGTCCGCTCCGCCAACCAAATGTCCGCCGTTAACGGCCACCGACGCCGTTCAAGTGTTGCTATGCACGGCTCCCTCGCCGGCATGAAAGATGTCTCTCCCGAAGAGCTGAAGGAGCTTTCACACGGCGTGCAAGTTATTGACGGGAGCAAGGAGTTCACGTTCGTCTCGGTCCGCTCCCCTTCTGCCCGGATCTCAAGCTAATTCATGAGTTACTACTATTAGAACTAAGCTTCCTCTCTACCTCTCCTCCCAGAACCTATTGACTGCCGGCTTCGCCTACCATGTAGTTGCTGTCTTTGGCTCGCAGTCCACCGGCAAATCGACGCTGTTAAACCACCTCTTCGGAACGGACTTCAACGTCATGGACGAAACGTCGCGTCAGCAGACAACAAAGGGGATTTGGCTATCGAAGGCGAAAGAGGACTCGGAACAAAAGATGGGGAAGAATATTTTGGTTATGGACGTGGAGGGAACCGATGGTCGCGAGCGTGGCGAGGACCAGGACTTTGAGCGTAAGAGTGCATTGTTCGCGTTGGCTACGAGTGAAGTGTTGGTGCGTTTCATCTTTCTCAAATGACGGAGTGGCATGCTGATATGGGATATAAAGATTGTCAACATTTGGGAACACCAGGTTGGGTTGTATCAAGGGGCCAACATGGGGCTGCTGAAGACAGTTTTCGAGGTCAATCTTGGACTCTTCTTGAAGGATCGGAGGTGTGTTCGTCCACTCATGCCATTACGACCTTCCACTGATGAGTTATTGCAGCACGACCCATCGATCTCTCCTTTTCTTCGTAATCCGCGATCATATCGGCCACACGCCTCTAAAGAACTTGTCCGACACGCTCGTCGCCGACTTAACCCGCATCTGGAGCACCCTCGCAAAGCCTCCCGGTCTTGAAAACTCCCAGATCACCGACTTTTTCGACTTTGAGTTCACAGCGCTTCCACATAAGATTCTACAGCCCGAGAAGTTTGTATCCGAGACGCAGAATCTACGCGGAAGGTTCCGTGAGGGCATCTCCCCAGAGGCAGAGGCAATGTCATCGGATGAGCACTTGTCACAGGGAAGCAAAGACGGTATCTTCTTGCCGGCATACCATAGGCGGATCCCGGCCGATGGTTTTCCCATGTACGCAGAGAATATTTGGAACCAGATTGTCACAAATAAGGACTTGGACTTGCCGTCGCAGCAAGAGCTCCTTGCGCAATTTCGGTGCGATGAGATTGCGGCCACTTGTACAACGGGATTCAATGAGATTATCGCGCCTTTCGAAGAAAGCGCAAAGAGCGGAACAGTTCTAAACGGATTAGGACCGGCGATGAAGCAGGCACTGACAGTAGCCATCGATGGCTTTGAGGAGTCGGGTGGCCGGTACCATAAAGGAGTTTTTGAGCGCAAGAAGACCGAACTGCGGAAAGCCCTGGAAACACGGTTACGTGGGCTGGTTGTTGGACAGTTTAGTGCGCTCAGCAAACGTGCGGTTGGAGAATTCACCGAAGACGTCACTCACGTCCTTAAGAATGCGAATGCGTCGGATTCCTCTTCGGCCACTTACGACTTTGCAAAGATTGTCGAAGAGTCTAGAGAGAAGGTTGTGGGCAGGTTCAAGGAGGAAGCGGAACAATGCTATATCCCCGGCGAGAGCACTGCCTGGACATCCCATGATGATGAGCTGGATATGCTGCAAAAGGAAATCGACGTGATTGCCGCGCGCCTTAGAGGCGAAGAGATGAAGCGACTCGTATCCAGACTTGAGCGCGGGATCAGGAGCAAGCTGCAGGAGCCCGTGGAGCTGGAGTTTAAACGTATGGATGAGACTTTGTGGGATCGGGTATGGAAGACATGGCAGGACACTGTCAGCGATGCGGTACGGAAATTTGAGAGCAAAAGCCGCAGTTTCAACTCTACAGATGAAGAAACTGCGCTGGGTATATGGAGGCTGAAGAAAAGAGGGTGGGCTGTGCTCATTGCAAAAGTCGATGAGGAGGTACTGGAAGGCAATCTATTGCTAAAGCTTCGTGAGAGGTATTCCACCTACTCTGCCTATCGACAACATATAATTAACTGCAACTAGCTTTGAGGACAAGTTCCGCTATGACGAGCAAGGCGTCCCTCGCGTCTGGAAACCCACCGACGACATCGAAGGCGCCTACAAAAAAGCGCTCTCCACCACTCTCACGCTGATCCCACGCGTCTCCCACTTCGTCCTCTCCTCCACCTCTTCCCCGCCCGATATCAGCAGCTACCTCGGTTCCCCGCCCACCGAGGCCTCCTCATTCGACGACGAACCCACCGACGAATCCTTCGAGATCCTTTCCGAGGCGAAGAAACACGATATGACGCAGCGGTTCAAGCGCATGGCGGACAGTGTATACGTTGAAGCTAAGCGATCTGCGATCGGCGGGGTGGCCCAGGTACCGTATTGGATCTACGGGGTCATGCTTGCGCTTGGATGGAACGAAATCTACGCTGTCATCTCTAGCCCGTTTTATTTCTTGTTCCTCGTGCTCGTCGCGCTGCTCGTGTATATCGTCTACACCCTCAACCTGTGGGGTCCAATATACAGAGTTACAAACGCCATGGTGGAACAAGGTGTTGAGGTTGGAAGGGTGAGTTTCCACTTTCGTTTGTCCTGCAATAGGTGCTGATAGTGTGTAGGAGAGATTGAGGGATATGCTGCTCGAGGGACGCGATGGAAGGGCGGATGGGATTGCGATGGTCAAACTCGATAGAGGGGGGAAGAGGGCAGTAGAGGTGGAGGATGATGATAAGTATGAGGAGTAGTGTGTAGTAGATATCCTAAGTAGCGGTGGTTAAAAAAGGACAGCGGGCGCGCGGGTTGTATTGGGTTTTCGATTAAACGCAGACGAGAAGACGGGAGAGAGTGTGCTGCTGTTCTGGTGGAACTGTATTTAGTACTTATTTGTTGCTGTGTGCTGCGTTGTGTGCTGTGCGGATTGATTGGTGTGGATAGAACAATGCTGGGAATAGGATTCATTGGTGTTTTCCTCCATTGATCCATCGACGAATCGGATCGACCCGAATGCTGTGAAATGATAATGAGCAGGGTACAGCAGTGTTTTTGCTCCAAAGTGCAAATACAAGAGACTACTAACATGAGAGCAGGAATCGAACATGTCACCTTCGACATCGAACATTGCACGACCCGCGAGCCATCATGCATCATGGATTGTCTGAACGATATCTTGGAATCATTCACGGCTGGGGATCGTTCGTGGGACCCGATGGAGAATACCTCCCCGGAGTGGAGCTCGGTGAGTGTGAATTAGTCTGCACAGTTGTTTCACTCAGTCCCACGATCCGGGCAAGGTGCCTATCCATCCGGGTGTACCCACTTCGTCCGCAAGTTGCGGAAGCAAAGGTTCGCTCAGGTTGTTTAGATACTAATACGGTTCATCTGCTGGCGGATGATGCGCACGCTTTCGGGCTGCAGTTGGAGTACCACTGTAGGAGTGCAAACGTCGTCGAGGTCGAGAGGATAGAGAATAGGACGAAAAGTTCCGCGAGGAAGAATATGGCGAGGAGATCAATGACAAAACGGTCAAAGCTCCCTCCTATCTCTGCATAATCAATGTTGAAGAGAACCGGCTGGTTCCTGTCACTCTAAAGGTGCGACATGTTGCGTTGAGCTACGTCTGAGGTCAGGTTTCGTCTGCGGCTTAATTCCAAACGACGAAATCTAACTTTGTGTGGTAGATGGAGAGGGGAAGACTCGATCGTGTGGTGTTTTAAGGACGATTTGTGACGTTATAACGTTGGTTAGCCTGCTGGGCAAACGGTATTTATGGGTAGCATGAGCTTTATCTACGGCGCCTCATACTTAACGCTCGTCGTTGCAGGCGGTGACGACACGGAAACAGGGCTCCCTCGTGTCCATCACGACTCCCCCTCCAACGACTTGGTGCAGCATTTGGGGACAGTAGCGAGTGCAGGAGTGCTGCTCCCACTGAAACAGTTGCTAGAAGCCCATTCTGTTTCGGTCTGTTTGGGTCCAGTGGTGGATACGGGCCATCCATGGCAATCCGGAGATGGCCTGATATCCAACATTAGCCTGCCCAACTGCAGATCCATGACTGGCCCACCCTCTGTCCACCCCATCCCCCTCCAGCATGGCCCCATATCCACATATACACTAATCACCAAGGAGCGTGAGGTCAAGGTTGTGGTTAGAAGAGATATTACTTCATGCAACAGTTGATATCTCAATTAAACTTGATGTGAGGGTGTCAAATAGATTCTAGAATTTACATCTTACAATATTGTCATGCCCCTAAATTCCCAACAGGGAAGGAAAAATTGGTGTACATGCGCAACATGAACAAAATGTCACACTTTATTTATCTATCATGTAAGGCATTTTTTCAAACCAAGATCTCACGTAGGTGTCCCGGGCCAGTCGCGGATCCGCAGTTGAGTAGGCCAATGGTGGATATCGGGCCATCCATGATGGCCCGTATCCATCACTGGACCCGAACAGGTCGCTTGCGCCCATGAAATATCCTCCCACCACCAAAATGCCTCTCCGGAGCGTCCATTTTTCACGTACTGTGAAGTTTTAGCCTATGAACACTTTTCAAATACCATAAGATATCCTATCGAAAGTCGGTTGTTCTAACACGAGATTAACTGAGAAATATCAGGTTCCCACCTAGGTGCTGACATGTTCACTTACAATGCTGCAGCCTCATACATGTTCAAGAACTGTGGAGGGCAATTTTCTATTGCGCCGGGCACGAAATTTTACCCGGCGGCGACCTGCGGGCATGGGCGGGCGAAGGAAGTAGAACTCACATGGTCGAAGAAGCCCAAGCGCTGAGGACCAGTTCTTTTCATTTCTTTGAGCCTTTGCTCACTGCTTTACGTTTTGGTTGACTTTTCATTTTAGCTGACCATTGCAACTACATACTATACCGGTCAATAAGGTTAATACCTCAGCGATCACAGAGGGTGTACGTACTTAACTATATTATACAATGGTAAGCGTCACGTAGGCTTTGTACTTACAAGGCTAGAGGTCAACAGTGATTGTACTAAAGGATAAAATATATCAGGAGGGCTCGATCGTACTGTTACTTACAAGTAATTGTTGATGAATTGTGGGGCTATATGGCTGCTCTTAAACTTAGGGTTGTACTTTTCCCATTCTATGTCACCCTCATTTGCTGTGCCTTTCTCAAAATCTGTCACAGCATTACCGTACTTGATAAAATACCGGCCAGACACCTCTTGTACTAATAAAAAATCGAGTCAGGTCAAGGGCGTGTACCAACCTTATCAACCGGTACAGTACCCTATAGGGGGTTCAATAAAACTTAAAATCTTTATAAAACTAAAACTTCTGTATATGGCTTATGAAAGTCTTGGGGAATGATTCTGTAGAGTATGGCATTTGGGTAGTCTGGCGACGCTCCCACGCGCTAGCTCGCAAACTCGCTAGGTCACGTGCGAGCCCCAAACTGATGCTTCTCTAAGGATAATAGCCAGAATTTAGTTTATAAGACTCAGCACTTTTGTCGTGCTCCATATATACAAGGTACTTACTTACTTAAGTACTTACCTAGTAAGTAAAAAAATATCACGGAGAGGTAGTCTGTCATACGGCTTTTTCTCGCTAGCGGGCTACGCAACGTCGTATCCGCGCCTACTGACAGACTAACGGAGAGGGTCAAATATTGCCACTACTTTTGCGACCAGAAATAATCGCTTGGCGGCCAAATACGCGATTAATTATTACTCGTAAAGTCCATTATATTTTTCTGTCACCTGACCGAAGTCGCCCAATTACATCAATTTTTGACTGTGAGATCATTTCCTGCTACTGCGCCTCAAACACATTACACACAGCCCACTGTCACCAAAAAGCTGGCCACGCAGTAGGGCCGTCACAAAGCTGTTAAACTCAATCCTCCCATCCATCAGAATCCAAACTTCCAACGCTGCAGTTTTTCCGACCTCTGCTGACGGTTTGAGTTGCAAGCGTGCGCTCACATCTACGTTTCCGTACCAAAGTCCGGTACTTAGCCGTTGATCATGGAAACCGCACTATCACACAATCGGTCTAGGTCCAGACCCACCCAAAATAATCTACTGCCACAATGGAGCTTCCTCAGACGTCCCGCTCAGGCGTTGTGTTTCGCGATGCTATTCTACGTTTGTCGGGCATGGATATTCAGGAATCTGGGGTTGCTCTGCCTAGCTCTCCGGCGTTCGTTTTTTAAAAAGCTATCAACACTCAAAGAGCAAAATTCGAACGAGAGGACTGAATCGCCTGCACCGGCAGCTGATACCCTACAGTCACTTGATGTTCTACTGCGACCTATTATTATTCGATTCCAATCTATTTCTTCCGGCGTTGCAGAAAATGACCTACTAGGTGTTTTGGGGAACTTAGACAATGAAGACAAAAACATTGAGATACTTCATCTATCTCTGGCTGAAGTCAATTCTCAGTAAGTTGCGACTGTATCGTATGGCGATGTCCCAAAGATTTTTGACCGTTGTGACCGGTATGGCCCAGAGGTTCGAGCGGCACCGCCGGGATATGAGACTTATGCCGACTGAGCACCCCGATGATCCAACGGTAGAGTAAGTGTACTTACTATCTCTTCTCACCGATACTGAATTAGTTGTACACTAGTATCGTTGCTGTTTGTGGACTTGGAGGCCACGCCTTCGGGTCTTGGAAGGCTAGTCATCAACAAAACTGGCTTCGTGACTTTTTACCTTCAGATTTGAAAAGCAATAAGCTGCGTGCATGCATACTTACCTACGGATACGATTCGAAACTGGTTCAGTCCTTGTGCAACACTTCCATCCATGATTTATCGGGCCGTTTTCTCGAGGCCTTGAAGAATGCTCGCACTAAGCCGTCTGTCAGTATTCGCCATTAATATTATGTGTTGCTCCGACAGAGCTAAAGCAAACTGACTGATGTTAGGACCCTTGATATTTCTTGGTCACAGCCTCGGTGGGCTCATAATAAAACATGCACGTTCAGCCGATTCATAACTACACAATTTTAGTTGCTAATTATTTATGAAGGCATTAAAAAAAGCCGGTCAAGCGGACAAAGTCGAAAAGTGCATTTTCAATAGTTTCTTTGGAGTTCCGAATAAAGGCATCGCAACCGAAAGCCTGATGAGTATGGTAGAAGGACAACCCAACGAACAGTTGGTCAGAAACCTTTCTCCGGGGTCACAAATCTTGGAAGAGCTGGAGAAGGAGTTTTATCGTCAGTTCATCGACAAGCTTAAGAACTCTGAAGTGATATCATCCTACGAAACCAAGAAATCTCCCACCATTCAGGTAAACCACATTCTTTCATTCCCTTTGGTATGTTTCTGACTTAGTTGCCAGGCAAACCCCACCACCGGCCGATGGGAAAGGACGGGTCCCAAACAACTATTGGTTACGAAAGATTCAGCGACATATTCAGCGCGTGGTGGGGAATTTCGCAACCAACTCGCCATCCAAGCTGACCATTTATCTATGGTCAAGTTTAGTAGCCCTCATTTTGAGGATTACCTGATGGTGTTGGGTAGAATAGTGAATCTTGTGAAGCGGGCGCCGGAAATTGTTGCCCAACGGTTCAAACCATACCGACAGAGTACGTAGTTATTTACCCGAATTAAAGTGTCTAGGTTTGAAAATTTCTTTATTGAAACTTGGCTAGGATTATCGGAAGCAGAATTAAATTGTATAAATGCACTCGATTCACCGGATTATCTGGGATTCCGTGAACGTCATGTGGAGAAACATTCGAAAGATACCCTAGGATGGGTCGCCAGCAACGAGGAGATTCAGAATTGGATTTCCCAAAAGACGGTTGCACCGTTGTGGATCAGAGGCACCCCCGGGCAAGGGAAGACAGTATTCTCGAGATATCTTATTGAACAACTTGAATGGCTTACTCCCCTGCAAACTGCCGCTGACGGCGAAGCACCTGGCCAGTCTAAGGTGATCTATTTCTTTTTCTATCAACAAGATCCGAACCTTCGTACGGTTTCTGCAGCTTTGCGATCTCTAATTGATCAGCTTCTTATTGCTCCACCTGTTTTCCAGCAAATCCTGAAGTTCTACGACAGAAAAGGACCCAAGTTTGTGATTTCGAACGAAACCCTATGGAAATTTTTCAAGGCAATGATACACGACCGGTACTTCGGTGTAATTTACTGCGTAATAGACGCGTTGGATGAGTGCGAGCAACAACCGGGAATGGACTCAAGGAAAGAATTTCTGAACAGGATTGGAGAACCATTTCCCGCAAACGGAGGGATTCAAAAGCATTCTTGCAAGTTGCTGTTAACAAGTCGGCCTGAAGTGGACATTTTACGTTACCTCAGAAACTTCCCTGTTCTTGATCTAAGGGTTCATAAAAGTGACATAGCACGATACATTGAGGAGGAGGTTTCTAAGTTTCCGGATGACTTCAGCCCTGCGATACGTACCACTGTTGAGACCGAACTTAAACTGCGCTCTGAAACTACATTCTTATGGACTTCCATTGTTTTAAACGAAGTTAGCAGAATGGTACAACCTAACCTGCTGGAGATACAGACCAAAATCACTCAGCTTCCAGGCGACCTGGACAAATTGTATCGCGTTCTGATAGCGGAGACTCTGGAGCGGGAAGGAGACAAGGCACGGCTTACACTGTTATGGGTTGCTTACGCAAAACGGCCATTATCCTTGCGTGGACTGGAAGCGGCGCTTGCTACAAAGCCTAGCTCAAAATGCAAAGAGGAAACATTGCTCTACATGCCAAAAGTCACTGTGGACAGTGTCGTGACTCTGGCTGGCGCCGTGTTAAAAGTTGTGCCAAAACCTTCAGTGCGTCTACAAGAGTCATCGACAGTCGAATTCATCCATCAAACGATGAAGGAATTCTGTATCCAGTCTGGTATTCTACTCAATAGTGCGGATTTGGTTTCGCCTATACAGGCCCCTGTGCATCCTTACATAGCAAAGGTCTGCCTGGCCTATTTAAACTTTGAAGACCTTGTGAGGAGCGCGCCTCGATGGAACTCGAAACTGATGCACGAATATCCTATCGTCAATTATGCTACCGAAAACTGGCATCATCATGCTGGGGGCGATTATTCGAATATAAAAACGCTTCTGTATCCGCTCGTGGATCCTCAATCTCAAAAAGCCAAGTTCTGGTGCTTCCGCTCGCGCTCCGTCAGTTCTGCCGTTGACTTAATTCTGGATTCAAGAATCACTCACCTGGAGTGTTCGTGTGTAGCGAACACAACACAAGGCTCTCCCAGGAGGTCCCCCCATCAGTTGTTGAAAGAGTCGCGATGCATGTGTTTGATATAGTGACCGCTGCAATCAACAAAAATGGGAAGACGGTAATGCAAGCTATTGTCTAGGCTTGTGAGGCTATAGTATTTCCGGAGTACGCACGTCTACGGAAACCGGCTCTCTATAGGGTTCTTAGGGAGGATCCTGCTAAATTTATTCAGGAAATAGCACATCAGATCTTTCAAAGATCCGACAGAATCACGATATTAAATTTGTTAACTAGCGACCCAGATATGGGAATCAGCGCTGTTGACGCCGAGGCGATCGCTAAGAGGGCTGATAAGGATTTGACGTTACATATATTGCGTAGAAATGGCAATATTGATATAACTGAAGAGGTATTTATGGAGTTTGTACGAACATACGACAGGCAGATCTTGGAACACTTGCTACTAAGAATCCGCGGCATGAGGATAACCAATGCTATTTTGGATGCGGCAATCACGAACGATTGGCGCAGAGACGAGATTTTGGAATTCCTCCTAGCGAATTGGTCATTGGATGACACTATGGATTCTGCTTACACGGTATGCATATGATTGGGCAACCGTCACCAAAATTTAAAACATTAGTCACTGACACATTATTGCCATACAGAGGGCTCTCAAATGCGGAGATTCATCGTTGGCTGATCTACTGTGTAAGAAAATGGTGGTCAGATCAATGTTTGCCAGAAATAGAGACAGAAACTCAGACTCTGGACTCTATTGTCAGGCTCGAATTGGAGCGGTTGGAGGATTTGCAGCAACATTTGTTTGTAATCATATTGTATTCGGCCGCTTGCGGCCATGACATATACCTAACATATTTCCTCCCCACTTCTCCTGTAACACAAGGAAACAAAAGCAAAGTCGCGAGCTTAATTTGCAGCAACATATGTTGATAGGGATTATGCTCTGGTGAGTACTCGCCCCAAACCCAGCACACATGATGGATTGTCAATTGGATTCTGACAATTCAGTCACTTCAATGCCGACGCCCTCAAAAAACTAGAAAGTCCCGACGTGGCTGTTAAAGATTTATTGGAGTCGCATCGTCAAATTTCAGCACAGCTTCGAGCAATCAAGAATAGTCCGACTGCTCCACGTATCGACGACGATGATGCAGTAACTATTTTGGAAATATCAATTGAAGTGGATAGTGTACGTATAAACGAGGATAAAGCATCAATTCTGACGACATCAACAACTTGCTCATGCAAGACGGCATTCAAATGGGTTCTGCGCGAGACGAAGGTTTATATATATGCATAAATATGGGACTGCTCTTTCTCGCCCCAAAGCTCGGGCATGGCATATACCCGATGGTCTAGTCTACCAGACCTGAGCATTGCCGATGTCGTTTCCAACATAAATGTAATATCGCTACCACTTTGGCCGCAGGATATCTGGAATTTAGGCAGTTCAGACCTTGAACCCATTGTTGAAGTACCCCCTAGCTCTACTCCAACCAATGGACGCCTATCACCACCTTATGGCATGGGCTACGTTGATAGCCCTAGTACAGCTTTCGAGCCGCTGGTCGGTGAGACGCTCTCTTCTCCTGATACATTACCGCCGCAAGCCGATGATATAGAGTCCTCGGCATCCCAGCCTCTGGTTCATGCACCCGCATCGGTCGTTTCAGAGCCACTAGCTAGTATAGCGCTCTCGTTTGATACATTACTGCTGCGACCCAATAATGGAGAAGCCCCAGAGCCACTTGTTAGTATAGCGCTCTTCTTAATACATTACTGTTGCAACCCGAAGATAAAACCCTGGAGCCTCTGATTGGTGTCATCCATCTGTGATACACTACCGCTCCAAGCCGATGATGAAGAATCTTCGGCATCCCAGCCCCTAATACCCGCACCTTTATCGGAGCCGTTGGTTGGTGCGGCGCTCTCTCCTCAACCACCACCACCACCACCGCTGCAAGCAGAAGATCAAGAGCCCTCGGTACTCCGACCTCTAAGACCTGCATTCCCGTCAATCAAAGCGTCACTATGGCGGTACCGTGTTTCACTCCTCAGCTCTATTCCCCCCTTACCGCCGGACTCGCCCATTCTAGATGATAATATGTGTATTTTCATGTACGAGGTGCGAAGAGGTGAGCACCAACTCCTGCGTCGAAATATCAAGGCTTACACAAGAGCTACAGATCTTTGAGGAGGGTATAGCATTGAGCTAGGTTAGTGTCTAAGTAGACGGTTGACCATTGGGCATTCTATCTATACCCTAAACCACAAGTACTAACAGAAGTGCAGCTGGTAATTGATGGCACATTGATTGTTTCTAATGTAATAGCAGCGGCATATTACTAGATTCTAAAGCCAACCTATTGCTACTTGGAGATGGGTTACTGATCTGTAACAGCTGTACTTACAGCTGCACGGCATGTGATTAAAATATTGAGGATCTTGCAATTCTTCCTGGAGATCAGGCCTATTGCGGCTGGTGCTTAGGTGCCGGAATTGTAAGCGAAAGATCGAAACCCTCAAGTATGCGAAGACATCCCAAGGCATTTTTTGTATGATTTACCATGAGACGTTTATGACGGGGCAGCGGAAAGACGATCAGCCCGCCACCCGTTCCCCATCCCGGAGATCGACAAAAGCCTTTCTAGACGGAGCCGCTTGTCCCAATGCCCTCGCCCGACAGCAGCCTTCATCCACTTGCTTTTGCACTGGATTCTGTCATTTTTCCTGTAGAAACCTTCGAGGTTCAGCCGGAAGTTAATGTTGATGCCCCCACGGAGCCTGTTGCAACGACCGCGAACAAACAACCAACACCGAACGCGACTGATATTGTGGGACAGTGAAGTGCGAATTCTGGAGATCGGTATGCTTGAAAGCGGTAACCAATTAAGAATGTACGATAGATCTTTATTACTTTGTTTAGACCACGTATAATCTCGCTTATTTCTTAATGTCCTCCCTCATAGCAGCCCGGATCCACGAATTGATTGTAGAAGCTTTTTGTCTTTTCTTTTCTTGGGGTAGGTTTAGTATTATGGTTAGACATCGTGGGTGTTTTCTTGCTGTCGGTGGTCATGATCATGCATTAATATTATTTAGCTTCATTAGCGTAACCATATATACAATGTATTTCCTTGTATCTATACATTTGGATAGACCAACTTTCTTCCAACATCCCAAAGTTAGGGAATATGATTTGTGGGACACCAAGAGTAAAACTAGATTGCCAGAGAGTGACAACAAACGCATGACAAGATAAAAGTGTGTGTACTGTGGCTGGCGTTTATAGCATCTGTGTTTCTCAAATATTTTATTTAGAACGCCATGCTTCGCTAGCTATGCTAAGCTATCAGTTCTTGTTGATTGAATGATCTCACGGAAGTTCACTCACTCTGCAAGAAAGCACTTCAAAGCAAACAGAATTGCCGTACCCAAAACACCCGTTCTTCAGATGGACTTTCATTTCAATGGGCAAAAGTGTGAGCACCGCAAGTTTTAAACCCATGATAGCCTGGCGTTTACCCACCTATCGTTTGTAACGCCTTGAGGTTCGAACCCCGGGTCTAGAGTACTGCAAATTTTGAGCCCGCCGCCTCGCGTTTATTGCGCTATGAGGGTTTGAACCCCGGTATTTAAGGCACCTACATTTATAGCACCTGCTGTTTGTACATGTAGCACTAAGCGATCAGTTCTTGATATATACAACAGTTTTTAGCATCTTGTGTTGTTACTGTAGTGACAAAAAGATAAAAGTTTGGGCGCAAGAACCTAAGCTAGAATCGCAAGGCAGAGCAAGGCAAAAGAGTGAGCACTACAGGTTTTGAGCTCGCAGTCTGGCGTTTGTAGCGCCCTGAGTTTCGAATTCCTGATGATGTTTACAGCACTTGTTATTTAGAGCACTATTCTCGGCCAGCTAAGCTAAGCTGTTAATCCTTGTATACGCGATGTGCAGGATCTATGCTAGGATCTCAATGCCTCCTACATAACATCCGCCACCACCTCCCTATCTCGGCGGTACAGGCGGCGGCTTCCCAGCATCCACATACTCTGCGCCCAACCCCAAAACCCACTGTCCCACCTCTCCAACCACCGCCACAGTCCTACAACCCGGCGGCACAATAACCTCCCTCTCCCCGCCCCCAACCCCACCCCGCCACTCCCCCCACCTACGATCAGTCCTAACCCTGACTGCATCCACCCACGCGCCGCTCCTCACCACAAACCCCCTCAACTCCTCTCCCGGCTGAAACACAAAATCTACCTTCCCTCCCCCTCTAGTCCCAAACAGTACCCCCTCCGAGGAAGTGCCAAAGAATTCGAGCCCATCTAGAGCTGTGCCGGAGTGGATTCGCAGGCGCGTCAGAGGCGCCGGGATGAGGATGCGCTGGAAATTTCCTTTCCCGGTGCCGACGAGTGGGGTGCGGTAGGTCCCCGACGACGGGAGGAGCGCAGATGTCGATGGAATGGTGAGTACCGGGGAGCGCGAGAGGATGGTGAGTCCTGTGTCTGTGGGCGGGTATGGGATGAGTGCCGAGGTTTGGTTGGGTTCGATGGTGGAGGTCGGGTGTTCGTTGCCCGAGGTGCGGAATTCAATTAGGTGGATTGGCGTGGGGGAGGTGATGAGGATGCCTGCGGGGACGGGGGAGGCGGAGATGTAGCCGGGGGTGCAGGGAGGATCGGAGGGGAGTGTGAATGCGAGGTGGCGGAGGAAGCGGAGGGTGTCGTGGCGGTGCCAGTGGCAGGTTTCGCCTGGGGAGAGGACAGAGAAGGAGCGGTGGAGACGGGTGTAGTCGCGGCGCATTACGCCGAAGGGTTGGTGTGGGCAGCCGAAGAGGTGGCCGCATTCGTGGAGGAAGGCACCAATCCCAATATTCGCAGCCATGAAATACGTCTTCCCCTCCGCATCTATCCCACAATACCGTGTATCCACCGGCCTTGGATCATTAAACGCCGGCACAATCTCCTCGATACAACTTGGCCACGCGAACAGTGTGTGGCTCCCGAAAATCGCTAACGCAACCCCTCCGGCGTCTTCACACCCCAACGCCGCATGTCCCGTGATCAGTGCCTTCCCGCGATCCCACACAGAGTCCAGAAACATCGCCGCAACATGAATCTTCTCCCCACCTTGCACCTTGAACTCGGGATGGTCACGCACGGCCTCCAGAGCAACGTTGAATAAATTATTCTTATCTTTGCTAGCGTGATTCTGCTGCGCACGCGAGGAATCACGGATATATGCAGCTGAGTGTTTCGAGCGCAGCACTGTGATCCTTGCCGTATTCCGCCGCGGAGAATCAATCTTGCTCAGCGTATCTGGCAGCCAGGCTTCATCGAGCCGAAACGTTCGGTGTCCGAGTCCTTGTGCGTACATTTCGTTCGCTGTAAACGCCTGCCACAAATATCCGGCCAATCGCAGCTTCTTCTGTGCGCTCTCCAGCGTTGCTGTGGCGCCGGGAACGTCATCGTATCGAAGCGGCGAATCCTTCGCGACGATGATGGCGAGGTGCAGCGGTGGGTTCTGCAGAAGCGGGAGGTAGGTAACGTCGAAAACACTTTTGTAGGAGGATGAGGGGGAGGGGGAGGGGGAGGGGGAGGGGCGGAAGTCGAGGGTGAGGTTATTTTCGCCCGGAGAGAGGTGAAGGAGTGCCTTGAAGGAGCTGTTGCGGACGGGGAAGGGCTGTGGAGGGAAGGAACACGCATGCGAGAGGACCCAGATGTCGCCCGAGAGGTCCGGCGCGGTGATGGTGCCGGTGACAAGGAGGAGGCGGCAGTGGACAGTGTCAGAGGGGAGATGGGAGGTGATTTGCGGGTACATTCTGTTGCTCTATGTGGTGCGTTCGGCATCGCGGCTGCAGCTAATGGCGGGGAGGCTGCAGCGAACAATGCTGATCCCACGTGCCACGCACGTTCATTTCGAGCCACCCTTGAGCTTGGCTGCACCCAAACCTCCTCCCGCCTCGCACAGCTCGGCACTATGGTCTGGCGATTGGCTGGATAAATTCGGTAAGTTGGCGAGATAACACTTACTGGCCGGATCATCGTCGTATTGAGGTCGAGGAGCTTCACGGGTCAGGAGGCGCTTCCGCGTTCACGTCCATCAATGAGGCAGGATAAATCCTTTTACTGCCCCTCTCTGCCGTCTCCTCGGACGTCGGTACGCTAGCCTTGACACTTGGGGCTCTGATGGACATGGTGGATGGTTCGTCATGACGGAGATTTTATAACCGAGAAGATCGTCAGCCCTATGCTACTAATTATAGCCCATCTGTGACAGCCTATCTCCTCTTCGTGTGCAAAAGATCGAGAAAGTGGCATTCGAAAAAACTATCTGGTTAATAGATCTGGCGTGTTGGGATACAGATGTTGTCCGTGTATAGATATAGTGCGCTAGTAACTTACTCGCCTAGTGAAACGCCTTGCATTGCCGACGATGGGGCATCTCGAACATTGCAGTCCCGACCCGACCAATGTTCCCCTCACGCGCAAGAAAGACCTTTGACATTCATGTGTGGGAGCTGTGCCTGGCTTGCTTTGCTTTGGCTTGGCATGCGGGCAGTGTGACAGATCGTCATTGCCGACATCTCCGCGTCACACCTTCTTCTGTTTGACCCACCGTTGCATTATTCCCGTAACATTCACTCGACATGGCTTCTCAGGTACCTGACGTTGATCTTGATTTACGCCCTCCACCACTTTGTCTTCAAGCACGACTCCATGAAGAAGGATCAAGGGTCTGTACCATGACATTCATTCGTTCTGTTGCCAAAAAACAAAATCCCGTGTGACGAATTTCGAGAAGAAATGGAATAAACTTTACCGATTCTACCTCCGAACGTCCCAGACAATTAGTGAAAGTTCCAAGGTCCACAATCTGCTCTCCACCGTCTGTCGTGCTTTGGATATCATTCTCGGGTTGGAGAAATTTACTCCCGAGTTCGTTGAGCCCATTCAGATTTGTGGCGTGCTTACTGGAAGCTGGTGAAGCTTGGCTCCGGTTATGAGGACAATGACTGGTACGATGAACTCGATTGTGTTGAGGAATTTTGTGTCTAGTGTGTGTAGTCTCCCACACATTACTTGATGTCCACCGGTGTGCATACCTCTTCATGCATGGACTAACATAAACTTTGTCAGTTAGGGAGCGATTTTCGCTTACCCAAATCATTCTTCATGTGAAAAAACTTACCGCCCATATCGGAACTCTTCTCGCAATGGCGTACTCTCCTCGGTTGCGGCCTGGCTTGAGTGCAAGCTAGATGTGAACTTGCTTAACTCCGGTCCCCGGCGACTCCCATTTCCCACCCCAGCTACCTCGAAGCGTGTATTCGAAAGATGGCTGCGATTGCGGATCTTTCTGCGGTATACGACTAATATGCAGCCGAAGAAAATAAGAAGCGCAGAGCTACTGATATCGAGGAACTGCTAAGCACCATGCCGACCGTTCTTCTCAAAATCAACCAGTGCGAAAATAAGCTAAACCGAAAGACTCCCGCAAAGCTCAGACTGTCCGATCCTGGCTCGACCGGTGAAAAGAATGTCCGTCTGCAGCAAATGAATCCTCACGCGGAGTGTGCCCCCTTGGCATATCTACATAAATCGTCCGAGTCGGGGCTCCGACGACTTAGCTATATCGCTGTTACGAAACTCGGCTGCTACAGCAGCTGTTGGTTCTTGTTCGAGGCTTACCGCAAACACCAGGAGCGCTGCTTCAGGCTTCGTGGTTGCCACCCGGACCAAAGTCATCCATGGGTAGCTCCAATGATTCCAGTAGTCCGGACCCGGACTGAGCCCTATCTCAGACTGGACTAGTACTGCAAAATCGTGTCGTAGTCCAGTTCAAACCAGCTCAGACCGGACCGATCCCAGTCTAGACCAGGCCGAGTCGTACCCCGGACCGAGATCGTCCGGACTAGTGGAATCATTGGGTAATTCCAGATTTCGAAGATGTTCTAGTCAGTTCACGGAGGATGTCAGTCCATGGAGTGACCAGCCAATCCGCGGAGTAACCGGACCCCATGAACGGACTAGTCGCTTCACAGAGTGTGTGTGCACTCTACAAAGTAATAAGTTAGTTTATAGAGTATTTCCTTAGATTGTGCTGTGTACAGTAGCCCATGTATGCTTTGTATGCCTGTATGTCTTGTTATATGTGCACGCAAGTTGCACACTCAGCTGGCAATTATTGCTAGCCGAATCTAATTAGTGCAACTAAGTTCCTGCAGTCCAGATGAATACCAGTGCACATATTCGCAGCAAGTGTTTTATATCACAAGTTAAGTGCACACTTCATTGCCATGGTCATCGGGTGGTTTAGGGTGTACAAATACTAGGGACTCGGATCGTGCAGCTCTATCTCGTACATTCGATCTTGAAGAGAATTCGACAATTGCATTTGAGCCTAGTCATAATTCAAATCGCCATCGATCAAACACATGCGGAGATGCATGCATGCAGACTGGCACTAATTCCACGGGCCCGGCCGGCCCGCGGGCTTTCGCGGGCTTTCGGGCCTGCCTGCATATTCAACTTCATGCAGGTCTAACAATAGTAAGCAACTATAAGCTGCCACCATGGTTGTAGATGCTGGCTAGTCATGCTGTTTAGAGTGTAGCTAAAGTCTTATAAGTAATTAGTGAGAAATTAATAGTTGTAGCTGCGGTAAAAGAGGGAGAGAAGCAAGAGAAATTTTTACCATATAACACAGGAGCTTTCCCACGATCAGGACATTCTTTCGTTTCATTCTTCATCACCTGCCCTCATTCCATCATCGCTCTGTAGGATTGTGTTAGCGTAGTTGGTAATGATATCATAGCACTGTGGGGATTTCCGCTTAATATGCGCATGTCACTTAGGGTCACTCGGCCTGGCGGTGCGCGCTGGCCGGCCGGGTCTTTTTAAAAAATTCCACGCTAAGGGGGCCGGCCAGCCGTAAATATGTGAAGCCCGGCCCGTTGGGAATACTGTCCTTAGGACCTTCCGATCGGTGAAATCGGTGATTATCCATATCCTGTGGGAAAATATGCTGGTGTCGAGATAAGGTCGGGACCTACAATATAATTCATCGATCTGAGCACGTCGGTTACCACAGTAATCCTTGTGTCGATTCCGGGCTATGTAGATGATCATTCACTTATTCTAGTCGAGTGATATCCCCGTAATTCCCCATAACTGGCACGCGCTTGTTGTAATGACCTCTTTATTCCGCCCTTCTTCAATGTTGGAAATCTAGCCTGAAACTCAAGCTTCATTCTTTCATGCTCATGTACCAACGTATTGGGTTCTTGTCGGTGCTGATGGGTTGAGGGGCCCGGCATTACAGTTCATATCCACATCCCAGTTGTTGTCTAGCAGCCTATTATAACAAACATATTAACTTTGAATGGAATGGCGGGGGTAAGCAAGTAGTGGATGCTTACAGGTAATACGTGTAGTAATTCTCTCGTCGGTCCACGACGTAGGCTGTTGTTCGATCTCCGGAGCTGGTCCCAGCCATACCAGCCAGAAGCTAAACCTATTCCTGTGTCGTATTAGGATGTTACAATGAATCGTAGCTAATCGTGTACTTACGTTGAGAAGCCGATATTGTTTGTTTGAGGTCCTGCCTCAAATCGTCACCAACGACGGTTGTTTCGTCATTAGAGAATTCGGGGAACTTTTTCCGCTGGGTGAGTTAATCGGTGGCTAGACAGGACGCCTCGAAAGCTTGTTCTGGGATGTGTTTTTGGGATGATGAGAGGTATGGAAGGGAGTGGTTGGAATGATTAAATAGGTGGTAGATGTACGTAAAACCTTTGAATGGACCCGTCGACGTTCATTTCAAGGGCGGAATCGAGCTTTCAAGGGCAAAACACAATGAACATTGGCCCCTTACCCCAGGATAGATGACCCCAAGAAGAATTCCCAGCAGTTCATTCAATAGCAAAATCTTGCTTCTAGGTTTTAGGTAAAATAGTTGACATAAGGGCTTAAAGTTTAGGGTTAGGTTAGAGTAGGATCGTTGCATCGGTCATGATCAGACCAGCTACAAATGAAAGAGACACTACGGAAGAGAATAGTAAATATTCCCTCGATACGCAATTCAAGTGCTCTTGTGCCCAAATTTTGTCACCTCGCTCGCAAGCTTGAAAGTTTGGTACTGTACTGTGGTCCGGACGTCAGCAGTCAGCAGAGGGTGTCCGTCCGGTGTTTCTGAGTACTTGTCAGCGTCAGCAGGCCGTTGTCCGGTAACAAAAAGTTGTCAGCTAGTATAAGTGTTCATATTCAATTATCCTGAGATCCCTAACTATAAGTTGGTTCTTCTCCCAGCAGGACCACTTCTGACCCCGCCAGTTCTAGCAGTACTCCGCAAGCTTCGCCATTGATCAACTGGTGTTCATACGCCTCGGCATCATATGGCATGATACTTAATGTCCGGCACAAAAAAAAGGTGTCAGCCATGGACCGGATTACCTGTCAGCACCTGGCTGCGTCCGGACCACAGTAACCAGTACAGTATATGAGAGCACCATTTAAGATGGATGCTATTTATTTTCTGAAGTGGTTAGGCTCCCTTATGGTAAATTGTATCGCGAATACGACTATCCTGTACTCCGACCCGTGAGCCGAGAGCATACCTAGGTAAGTGGAGCCGGACTGGAGTCCCTATATCGATGCAAACAAAACTTTTGTCTCCGATAGTCTCAATGAAACCCGTTTCTACAGACATCGCTAAGTTTTAGGGGCTTGGTTCATGATGTGCAGTTCCTACTAATTGCCTTTTCTCTTCACCACTTATCACCATGGCGATTTTGCGATTCGTTTGCCCGCATCCACACCGCCAGAAGATAGCCGAGCCAATTGTTGATACACATGAAAGGGTATATTAACTTGGAAAAGGTGTGATGGATGGGCCCTTCGGGAACATATCCAAAGATTCTTCACATGCGAACTAGAAATTTTGCGGCTGCAACGGCGTAGCTAAAGGAAAATTGTTTGGTGGAACAATTGGGAGAGTGGAGCATTCTGCGTCAAGACAATGGAGGTGCCTCGGTCATCATATGTAAATGTCTGCACCTCCGTCTGTTTGTAGCGTCACGCAGGCAGCAAATAGAGCTTCCTCGGGCCTGCGGTGGTGGTGTGAGCAGAGCTGGAGCTGACCGATTGATCGTCGGATCACAGCATCAGCAAGAGAAATTTTTCAACTCCAGCCGCTCAGTATCGGTCATCAGTAAGTCTGCTCCCGAAACGGTTGAGATCGCATTTCATTTTGGCGTTGGGCTCTCAACAAAACTTTGGACCCTGCATCCAGCCCATGTCGTATCGGGAATGGTGCGCAGGGAGGAGGCTCTTGGCCAGCCATTTTTTTCGCACCCGCACCAACAACCCTGCACGCACTGCGAGCCGAAAAATGTGCAGATGCGAATTGACGACGACGACGAAGAGCGAGAGCAGGAAGGGAGCAGCAGAGTTCCCGGAGAAGGCAGACAGATTCGAGAAGGAGAGAGTGGGTGTGTGGCAGTGAGTGGGTTTAGTTTTCGCTGTCGGGTGCGACTCCTTGCGCTGGCGCCATTGGCACTGGCAGATTCGAGACATTCGGCCAGCAAACTCAAATCTGGTCACTTTCGCCCAGGTCGTCCTTGCTTCTGATCTGGAGGCCGGTTCCTCCTAGTAATTGTCCGCTCCCTATTCGCCGTTGAGCTAGCAGAGCAGGGAAAGAAAAAGGACTCAGGGCTCTCCGCATTTATTCGTGCAGGCGAACTTTCTTTCTTTTAATATTTTTCGCTCACACTTCACCTCCATCTCCTCGAAACTCTCCATCCCTCTCTCCCCACCCGCCGTTCCGTCAACTTTGATCCTTCCGTCTGGATCGGAACTAATCAATTGGACCTTTCCCTCCTTCCTTCCTTTGTGGGCTCCCTTGGTATGCAATCCATCATCAGCTCTCGGAAGCCTCTCAATTGCTCTCTTCACCCGCTAACTAATTACTTCCACAACAGAACACACACATCATGGCCACCTTCGACTCTCCAATGACACGGTCTCGGGCTCGCTGCAGCGGATCCGTCTCGACGGCCTCGACTCCTCTCTCGGCCTCTACCTCGGCGTCGACTGCTCCCTCTATGTCGTCCTCAACTACTTCTCTCTCCTCGATGGGTGAGGAGAAGTCAGCCGGCAAGCCCCTGCTCGACACCTACGGCAATGAGTTCGAGCTCCCCAACTTCACATTCAAGGAGATCCACGCTGCCATTCCTAAGCACTGCTTCCAGCGTTCAGCACTGAGAGGATTGTCATACGTCGCGAGGGACCTTGCTTTGCTGTCGGGTACCTTCTACGGCTTCAACAATTACATCATGCCTGCCCTCGCGGGCTCACCGGCAATTGTACGGGCTGCTGCATGGGGTGTCTACGGATTCGCGCAGGGTCTATTCGGAACCGGTATCTGGGTGTTGGCGCACGAGTGCGGTCACCAAGCCTTCTCGGAATCTAAGATCGTTAACGATACCGTTGGCTGGATCCTCCACTCGTCGCTGTTCGTACCGTACTTCAGCTGGAAGATTTCGCACGGAAAGCACCACAGGGCGACCGGTAACGTCGAGAAGGATATGGTTTTCGTCCCCAAGTCGCGTACCGAGTACACGCGAAGATATGCAGGAGGTCTCGCTCACGACATCTCCGAGCTAACCGAGGAGACTCCAATCGCGACCCTGGTTCACTCCATCGCACAGCAGCTGATCGGCTGGATCCTATACCTCTTCACCAATGTCACCGGCCACAACTACCACTCCAGTCAAAAGGAGGGTCGTGGCGTCGGAAAGAAGAACGGCTACTTCGGCAGCGTTAACCACTTCAATCCCAACTCCCCTCTCTACGAGGCCAAGGACGCAAAGCTGGTCCTCCTCTCTGACATCGGCATCGGCATCATGGGCTACATCATCTACCTAGCCTGCCAGAAGTGGGGAGCTGCCAACATGGCCCTCTGGTATGGTATCCCCTACCTCTGGGTCAACCACTGGCTCGTCGCCATCACCTTCCTCCAGCACACTGACCCATCGCTTCCTCACTACCACCCTGAGGCATGGAACTACTGCCGTGGAGCTGCCGCTACCATCGACCGTGAATTCGGCTTTATCGGCCGCCATCTCATGCACGGCATCGTCGAAACCCACGTCGTCCACCACTTCTTCCCCCTGATCCCATTCTACCGCGCCGACGAGGCCACCGAGGCGGTCAAGAAAGTCATGGGACGCCATTACCGCAGCGACACCGAGGGCGGCCCAGTCGGATTCATCAAGGCGCTGTGGAAGAGTGCGCGTTGGTGCCAGTGGGTTGAACAATGCGAAGGCGCAGAGGGTGAGGCAAAGGGTGTTCTCTTCTTCCGCAACCGCAATGGCCTCGGTGTTAAGCCCCTGCCCCACGAGAAGTTCGTGCACCGTGTGAGCGAGATCCAAAACATGCTCGAGGTGGGAACGGTGACGAAGCAGGAGGTCGAGAAGGCAGGCATCAAAATCGAGTAAGGTGTTTATCCGGAAGGAATGTCGTTATGAATTAAACAAGTAAATAGAGTTTTTCCTTTTTCTTTTCTTGCTGTTTGCTTGTTGTGTACGTTGATATCTGAGCTTGTTTTGTGAAGGATCTTTCTAATGGGGCGTTTTGTTACCTTTTTTATTTCTTTTCGTGGAGGATAGAGAGGGGATGAAGAAATTGCGATAGTATATAGCGAGAACGAAGGATGGGGGTGTATATATGTTTTTTTTTTCCAGCGATGGAGAATAGGAAAAAAGAGGTTACGTTGCCCTCTGCGTTGTGCGGTTTGAGTCGGTGAATTCTCTATCTGAATGCCGAGTTGGCATGACGAGACAAGCGATGTGCAGGGGCGACTTTCGTATGATTATCACCGAAATGCTTGTTTCCAACGCATAGATAGGTATATGCATTTCTACATGATGGGGGTGCTATTCTCGTTTCCTAACCTTCAAAGCCTACGGTTTGCCAGTTATGGATGATTTCATGATTAGTATTTGATGATTAGTATTTAACCAATTGGCAGGCGCAAACACCATTGGTTCTTCGAGTCCCTCACTGAAGGCGCAAAAAGCGTGTCATCGTACCATCATTTATACCTACCTGGTTTTCCATACTCTACTTATCAAGCGCCCATAACTCATACAAGTGAAGGTATCCTAAGCTTCCAATGTATGCCATCATAAATCCAGTTCAAACCATCCAAAACAAGCCAAAATCCCAAATCCATACTCCTTAAAAACTCCATCCAAAAACCCTCCTACTGTCTAACTCCACCCAATCGGAGGATCAACCCATCTCCCATCCTTCTCCACCACTCCAGCACGAGTATAATCCAGCGTCCCCCCGCCCCTCACCATCCACGCCATCCTCACATACGCTCTCTCGCTCGTTCTCCTCGCAAACACAAACTCCCCGCCCCCATTCCCCCGACCCGCATACCTCTCCACATCATTAATCAGCACACTAACTCCAACCGCACCAACCTTCTGCACACCTACGATCGCCACAGTCGTGTCACCGATCGGCGGCCAGAACACTGTCACGTTTTCCGTTGTCACCGCAGGCGGGGGCTCAAATGCCGGCACCGCTGAGTAGTACAGTCCATCGCCGATGAGACTTCCTGGGGTCTCTACGATCCCCGCGAAACCCCATCGTGCAACACCGTTGATAAACAGTCCCACCAACAGTCCCTGGTACAGCAACGAGGGACGGGTAAGCACCCTGCACCCCGGGAGGAGTAGGAGCGCAAGGATATAATGATGTATCCTCAAACTCGTCCCTGGGATCGCCGCCAGAAGTCCAAGCCCAGTACCAAGGGAAGAGTACACGCCGAGCATTGTCGGGAGCTGACCAGAGAGGCGGAGGTAGTGAATTTGCCCGATTATCAACATTATTAAGAGGAGGACAATAATTGCAAGCGCTGCTTTCGCGCCGGGCTGTTGTGCGAGATCACGGCTGGTGAGACGGTTGATCGGGATCATCGTGTCGAGGGTTATGTTTGTTAGCGCCCCGACCCACAGGCCGCCGAGGTACAGGATTGTGCGAGATACCTTGGGCGCGCGGGAGTGCGGGCGGCGGAGGATGTAGATCCATATGAAGTGCGCGATGAATGCGGCGGGGAGGAAGCGGGCGAGGGCTCGGGAGACAAGGGCGTAGGGGTTTGCGAGGTACGGGGGATCGGAGGCGAGGGCGACGTGGAAGAAGACTCCGGTGAAGGTGGCATAGAAGGGGATTGCGGCGTGGGGAGAAACAATGGAGATTATGGTTGTGAAGGGGATCGAAACTGCGAAGAGATGCCAGCGTAGGTCGCGGCAGGCGGTGCTGTGCACGTTGCGCAGGAAGGTGTAGCTGCTTGGAAATGTCGCGTCGAAGCCTATGCTGGAGATTCCGTACCGCTTTGTCGCGGGGTAGTCATTATTGCTGCCGATTTGGCTGAGAATCCCGCATCCGCCAAAACGAGAGGTGATTGCTCCTGCGTGGATCGCGGAGGGACAGATGAAGGAGTCTGCTCGGTAGACGCCATAGTCTTTTGTAGATGTGTTTGAGGGCCCGCCGACAACAAATGGGCGGTAGGCTACTAGTTGGTCCCCGACCGCGCGAGGATTCAGTACCTGCCCGGAGGAGATGCAGTCTGCCGGGCAACGGAACGCGAAGGAAGAGTTGGAGAATGGTAGGCATCCTTCACCGTTGAGACCGCACTGGTTGTTTTTTTCCCTGTGCAGCTGTTAGCATGTGTAACCTTCCCCGCTCGCTGGAGTAGAACCTACCATAACGTCGAGGTGCAGGCCAAATGCACTGGTGCTTCCCCTTCGACCTTGTCTGCGAACCGCGAATAGTGCACGACAACAATGAAGAGGAAAAGCCAGACGAAAAGGTACGAGACAAGCACGAGGAGCCTGTGCCGGCGGCGCTTACAGATGCGCATGAAAGTCTCCGAAGGCCATTCCTGAAGGTCAGGGAACAGCGGGGTAAAGAAGTCATCGACCCGGGGGACGGGACCACGGATCCATGTCGTGAGGGCTGTGAGTTGGCGGCTGTATTTGCGGCCAGGCGGAGGCGGTGAGGGCGGCGGAGTTTGGAGGGGTAGTGACGAGCTTGAGTCGGAGACGGATGGTGCTAGCGATGGTTGCATGTGGAGCGATGAATCCGAATGATTGTGGGGAAGTAGCTGTGACATGACATGAAAGTGAAAGAGGGTGAAGTGAAGCTGGAGAGGAGTCTTCGGTGTCGGCCTTAACGATTGGGAAGTGCGCACGTCGACAGATGTGCGCGGCTGCGATAGGCTGTACTGCGCGGCAGGCAAAAAGAGGAGTCTATGCACAAACGACTGGAACTTCCACAAATAAATGCATCTGTTTGCTCGTATTCAAGAGGGGTAGCCCGTCACTGGAGGCCTTCGATGCGCAAATGAGAGTAAGCACCGGAATCTCTATTTTTCTAGTGAAGTGGATAAAGCCTAAAGGCGTAACATATGCGGCTCTACAGAAAAGCAAAGTGGTATCCAGTCACCCAATATCACCCGCTCCACCTCGATATTTCTAAATATTAGGGAGTAACCCAAGCATGACACAACTGGGAAGTCACAAGCCCTTGATAATTAGCTTTGATCAGTCCACCTTCCTCCAATGCTTTTCGTTTGCTTGTTTACAATCATATAGTACTTGCCCGCTTGCGGTATAGCTTAGATATACAATCTTCCTCATTCCAGTGCCTTTCATACTCCGTGACTCATCAGAGGAAAGGCGAAATTGTAGTTTCACTACCAACATGTTTGGGGACTTTGTCCTATTCTCCATGGGTAACATAAATCGCACATATCGAAATTCGAGACCACCTCACCCCCAGGAGGACAAGGGCTCAGGGGCTCAAGATATGGCATAACTACGCTCACCCGTGGCCCAGGAGCTTCGTGAGATTCTTAGAAATATTAGGTCATGAAGATAGGTATGATGCCCTCACGCTGCAAGAACACTTCCACTGTACCATCGCTGTATCCCATAGCCGAGAAACTGGCCATTCAGAACACGCAGCCGTCCATTCTCCAGGTGGGCTTATCATCTCTGGTTGCTGGGTGCGCATGCACACTTGCCTCTCCTCCCATAAATGATTTTCCAGACCCTCCTACTTCTTAAAACGTTGTACATTTTGGCGGTCATGATATTTTACAGTTCTAGGTGTGGGTGGAAGTCCGAACCATTTAGTCATACATCTTTCTGCCACTCGGCAAATCGCAGGATTTTTAAGTGAGAATAGGGCAGGAGGTTCCTTCTACCACCATTCCTTCATGTCGAACATACGTGGTTCTGATCCCATATATAGTCTCCTGTCAATCCTGTTCTACAGGCGTGTACTTGTGCCTGAGCACTCATAAGTGGAGGGCGTTCTAACTGTCTAGGGCATAGAGCCTGGCTTATCCAACCATTTTCCACGCAGGAAGGCTTGCTGGTGTTGGGTGTTGGGTGTTGACTTCGATCTATACTTACAAACACCACATTTTTGTGTGTAATCAATTCCACTACCATGATGATTTTTGCACCTGTAATCCACCATAGGTATCTTGTATGTGTTTCCCGTGGTATTGCCAGTTGTAAATTACGGAGTTATTATTATCCGCTAGACAAAATATCCTAAGACTGAGGAGACCATTAACACCATGGAACAGGATCTCCACGTGTTACGATATGAAAGGGGAGAACCGTGTGCATAGACTATGATACTGAGAGAAGAGAGATGGAAAAAACTCGAGATATATAGTACAAGAGAGTGGCGACTGTCAACACAAACCACGTTCCTGGACTCCATGAGTGATATCCCATGACGACGCTGAAGGGATGCTGTAGCACAACTTCATCCCTTTCTTGTCAGGAACAGGGCGGTGCATTTTGAAAGTGTATCGAAGGTGCATTTCATCCAATAGGTGAGGACAAGAATACAAAACCCAAGAATTGAATGGTCCTTGAAATCATAGAAGCATGATGATAGTTCATTCCGCTGCTGTGTGGAGTTATGACTTAGGTAGATGAGAGTTTTAAACTGCCGGCATGCCATCTAAGTCGATTCAACCGATCACTAAGAAATTTCTGGGATAGTCTGCTAAAGGGACTAGATGGCTTGGGACCTCTTCAATTCTCGTCTCGTCTTGCCCGGCCGTTCCCAAAGTCATGACAGAAAGATATAGTGTAGGCGAGAGGGTGAAGGGTAAAGTTGTCCTTACGATTTGAGGATGAGGGGGTGAAGAGCTAGAGCTGTTGATATTATTTGGGTTTGTGTGGTTCGAACAAAGGAACAGTACGGCTAGCGGTAACAAACCAGTTCAAGAGGCTTATGGTGGTTATCGGTACATGTGTAAAGGATGCGGAACATCGCAGAGGTTTTACCTCCTTGCATGTTCACAATCACTACTTGCCCAAAACCTGCCGCGTGCCGTTGTATCCACTCATCCACTCTACATCCCGCGGTAGACTTCCTTCCCGAGGCCTTTCACCATCTACCACAGTCCCCTATGGTCCTTCAGCAGGTCCTTGAAATCCTCAAATCATACCTTCTTCATCCCCATCAACATACACGCAATCAAAGAGCTGCCTCTCCCACACGTTCTGCCAGCGCTCATCCCATTCACCACAATGTCCCATTGCATATAAAAATTTTGGGGTCTTTGGACCCGATGATTCTAAAGGTGGTGTAGATTGCGCGATTGAGTTCCTCAAGGTTTTGGGCTTCATCGCGAAGAATGAGGAGGCGTGAGAGTGGCTCGTCGGTACGCAAGTAGAGGAAGTCGTGGATCTGAAGGTCAAAATCGGCCCAGACTAGGAGAATCCAGTCGCCCGGGATTCGGGTAGGCATGTTGCTGGTGAGGTTAGTTTGGTGACTAGAAGGGGGATACAGGGGGAATATGCAAGGGGATTACGGGTGTTTTGGTAGACGGATATTCAGCAGGAGGTTGGAAGGATGTAGTGAAGGTCTTTGGGGAAGGAAAAGGAGTTGGTTACTGAAACTCGTGCCGAGAGCCACGCCACCGTTTGGGGTTGTGGGTACCATGTGACGTTCACTGTGACAATCAGACGAGCAACTATATCGATATAAAGGAAGCTTTGCAATGTCGGTAATCCGAGACTTCCATTTCCATCATTGCCTTCCGCCTGCTTGCGGAATTACCTAACGACATCGCCTATTGAAAGCCCCAAATCGCCAAGCACTGGTCCGATTCCTGCTACGTTCCGTTCTCTATTCTGTTTTCTTGATTTTGCTTCCTTTAGCTCTTCACTCTGTACGCCCTTCGGCCTCCTAAGCCGACTTCTTCTCTTAGCTTTCCGGAATTTACTGGTTGTAGAGTACACCCTGCATGCGCCCGGAGACAAACCAGAGTGCCGGTAATATATACCCATGACCTGTAGCTTCTTGGGATGCCATTTTGTAGAAAATGGGTACCGCTGTCGCAAGAACTTCTACTGGGTCTACTAGGTAACTATCTCACCCGGCCTAGCCTCATATGCTTCGTTTTGGCAGGGTTCATTAAAAGCCGTCGTTTTGAGCCGTTCCAGCACTCCCAGACACCAGTCGGCACAACAATCTACAGCAGTACACAATAAGCACCAAGTACTTACTTCCTAGTAGGTAATTTCAGAGTAAGTCTGAGCGAAATCAGCCGTAATAAGGTCTCTTCATGAGATTGACCATTACAAGGCGATAAATTAGAGATTCAAATTTATTACGGGCGGAGAAGACGCGGAGGCAGGGCTCCCGACCTGCCCGATTGAGGCGGCGGCACCTAGCATTGCCGCCTACCACACGAGAGATTTCAAGTGCACGGACGATGCCGAGATATTTCAGAGACGTAATTGAGCGGACTGAAACATACTATGCACTCGATAACAAGTATGGCGATTAAATCTAATAAGCCCAATTCACGTACACAGACAACACCAAGCAAAGCTGCAACACCAACACGAATCTCAGTAGAATACGTTCTAAATAGTCTAACTATATATTTACACGCCCTGGTATTCCACACACAAAAGATCACCTCCAATATCCATGACTTCCCTCATAGTGGCATTGGGGATAATACCGAACATATTGAACTCGTCGTCAAGTGTAGCAGCGACCCAGCCAGATTCGGGCTTCGTTTGCGTAGTGTATCCGGAAATATCGTAGTAACGGTGAGGAAGATTACGCTTCTGCCAACGCCACCAGATACGGTCCAAGTAGGTATGGTGCAGATAGAACAATGGGTCTCCGGGGCTACAATTCAGGAATCAGTCTCAGATCGAGAAGCTAGCATGCACAGTTACTAACCTAGAGATAGCGTCAGCCATCTCTCCTCCAACGCCAGTATGTCCAGCATAGTGGGGATTGAGCGCGATGCATGGCCACGCAGTCTTAAAATCTGGAAATGCAATGCAGTTTTTGACTAATTCTTTGGACGCGTATGAGCTGGCAGAGTCGCTGATCTGCCGGGTAAGGCAGTGTTTGGTATTTTCATAACTAGGACCGGTGTGGAGCTGTTGAGAAGCCCCGGTTAGAAAACGAATACTTCCAAGAGGAAAAGAAGAAGAACTAACTATGTAGCTTGCAAACCGCCCGGTTTCTATGCATCACCCGGGGCCAGTGCCATCCCCTCCGAAGCCGTACTTAGGGTCAAAGATCTTAGACTTCGAGAACTCGCCGGCCTCCTTTTCTTCGTCCCAGTACGGCTGTGCACCGGTGTAGCCACACTCTTCCCTGAGAAGCTTCTCATGTGCATGCATATGACTATCCCAAACTTCAGTCCGCATACTACAGTCATCGAGTGGACCGGAGAAAATCTTACAGTCTGTGCCAGGGCAGAAACCAACCATCTCCGTGTACTGAGTCGGCCTGCATCTGATGTGCTTTCACCAGATCGTCGAACCTAGAATGTGCTCCGGGAAGCTTCGTCTTGCTTGGGAGCCTCATCAGACACAATTCGGCGTTGAGGTATTCGGTTTTCTCGGCTTTGGACAGTTTGTGCCTTTACGCAATTAGCTGCTGAAATATAGCGATTACTAGGTATCCCTTTGCCGGTAACCGGGTTTGGGCCCACAGATGGGCCAGCTTTTAAAATACACATCACACAACCACAATCCAGCCAAATGCCCCCAGAATAAATAGAAATACTCTACATATGGTGAAATT